>Ga0209736_1000069_pt1 | contig 34169 bp, 37 predicted proteins | sample BlaSpr_A8_Ref_M3_FD_187992 | JGI IMG/M metagenome (GOLD analysis project Ga0209736, IMG submission 187992) | Forest soil microbial communities from Thunder Bay, Ontario, Canada - Black Spruce, Ontario site 2_A8_Ref_M3 (SPAdes) (version 2) | ecosystem: Environmental > Terrestrial > Soil > Boreal...
ACTATCTCAAAGAGCACGGCTGGAATGCCGGCGAGCCCGTGCTGAGCGAGGCCAGCGTGACGCCCGACAAGGCGCCGGACTTGGATGGCCGTAAGCTTGCACTGTCGGAGACCGTCGGGTCGCTGCGCACGAAGGGCGTGAGTTTCGACAGCTCACTGTCGGAAGATGCACCGGCTCTCTTGATCGCCGCGGACGATGCGGACGGCGTTCACTGGCGCGTCGGCTACAACAATTTCTATGTGATCACCCGCTACAACCACAGCGCCCTGTACGCAATGGCGGTCTATGAACTGGCGTTGGCGGTCAAACAACGGATCTTGTTGAACGACAATTCGGACGCTGCTGCGCCGGACGTCGCCACACCGGGTGTCGCTGCACCGGGTGTCGCCACACCGGGTGTCGCTGCACCGGGTATCGCCGCGCTGGGCGCCGCCTCGCAGGGCGTCGCCTCGCAGGGCGCCGCCGCTGCGCCGCCGGCATTGCAGCGGTGAATGTCGGCCGGGTACTCGCCGCTCCCCTGGGGCTGACGGTGGTCGCCCTCGCCGGGTGCCTGAGTGCGCGGCCGCCGCCCAGCGAGCCCCACCCCAATTTCCCTATACCGCCGGTGTTGGTGACACCACCGACAGTGCCGGACTCCGCGGCGGATGCCGTCCCGCGCGTCGAACCCCGAGCGCGCAAAGGCAATCCTCCGTTCTACGATGTGTTCGGCAAACGCTACTACGTGCTCTCCTCGAGCGTCGGGTACTGGGAGCGCGGAGTTGCGTCCTGGTACGGTCCCGGCTTCCACAAGGTGCAGACCTCAACCGGCGAGTCTTACGACATGTACGCCATGACCGCCGCTCACAAGACCCTGCCGCTGCCCGCCTACGTGCGGGTCACGAATCTGCAGAACGGCCGAAGCATCATTGTCCGGGTCAACGATCGCGGTCCCTTTGTGGGTAATCGAATCATCGATCTTTCTTATACGGCCGCCGTCAAGCTCGACATGCTGCGCAACGGCACCGCCATGGTCGAAGTTCGCACCATCGATCCGTCGGCGCCGCCAGCGGGTCTCACGGCATCGTCAGCGGCCGAGGCAGCCGCGCCCAACGCACCGGCGGCAGGCGTGGCGGCAGCCGCCGCGCTGTTCGTGCAAGCCGGCGCCTTCGCCGACGCCGCGAATGCGGAGCGTCTGGCGGAGAAGTTGCGCGGCGGCAGCTACGGCAAGGTATTCGTACGGGACGACCGGATTGCAGGCCGGAGAATGTATCGGGTGCGAATCGGGCCGGTACCCGATGTCGCGGGGTTCGACCGCGTGGTCGCCGCGCTCGAACGGGCCGGCATCAACGATGCGCATCTCGCACTCGACTAGCCAAGAACGGAGCTACGCTTGCTCGGCGGCCTTGATGACCATGCTCTGTGCATATTGCGGCGACGGCACTTCATCAATCAAAACGTCATGTATCAGGGGCAGCAATTCCTTGTGATCCCGCCGATATTTCTCGTCCCATATTTTGTCGTACCCGTAGGCGCCGTTCCAATAAGGGCCACTCGCGTGATACACAAATTTCTTCTTGAGAATACCGGCGAAATAGCCTCTCTTCGACAATTTACGGACGTATTTCCCGTCTTCCGGAAGAAAGGGCTTATACGGCCTGAAAATGAAACCGCCGACCTCGTTATAGATCGCCCTGGTCGTGACGGCGAACCATCCCCCTGTGGGGCCTATTTCAATCGTGGTATCGGACACGACCGACTCGCGGTACTCGGATATGCCTTTTTTCGCCCCATTGGTGTATTTATCCTGCACGACATTCATGGCGAGAAAACCAAGGCGCGGAAAATTCCGGAATGCGGCAATTGTCGCCTGATCCCAACCCTTCGACAACGCCAGGATATCGTCGTCCATATCAACCAGGTAATTGTATCTCGCCTGCAAAAAGCCGAGCGCGTACGCGTTTGTGCCAAGGTTCCGTTTGAGTCGAACATGACGGACTATGCCCGGATGCTTCTCCTCCAGCGTCCGGCACATCTCACGGGTACCATCGTCGCTGGCGTTGTCCATGATGATCAGTTCAAACGGCTCCCGTGTATTGCAAACCACCGCCGCGACCGCACATGAAAGGAATTCTTTGCGGTTTCGCGTGGCCAAGACCAGGCTGAAACCGTCGGCCAAGCCCATTCTCCGGGCATTTCTTTTTTTCCTCGCGAAATTGACCAGATAAGCCAGGCGCGGAATCGCATTATTCTGCGGCAATAATTCGGTGATGCTCCTGCGAAAGGATTGGAAATTCAAGGGCTGCGGCTCCGGTTTCGACCCCTACAAAGGCTATTGTCCCACAGCAATCCTCGGTAGACTAAATGACCTACCTCAAAGGCGTTGACTCACTATGGTTCGCTCCCTCGTTGCCCTCGTTTCTCTGACCACGATTGCCGCCGCCCGCTGTTTTGCACAAACGCCGACGACCATTCCGACCGCGCCCAACGTGGAAGCGCGCGCGTACATCGTCGTCGACTACCGCACTGACAAGATTCTGGCCGCGAAGGACGCGGTTGCGCGAGTGGAACCGGCGAGCCTCACCAAGCTCATGACGGCCTACATCGTGTTTCAAGAGTTGGCGGCCGGCAAGCTCAAGCTCGACGAACAGGTGACGGTGAGCGAACACGCGTGGCGTTCGGAGGGTTCGCGCACCTTCATCGAATTGGGTAAGCCGGTCTCGGTCCAGGATCTGATCTTGGGCATGATCGTGCAATCCGGCAACGACGCCACGATCGCCCTGGCCGAACGCATTGCCGGAACCGAAGAGACTTTTGCGCAGATGATGAACGCCGATGCGAAGCGCCTCGGAATGACGGGTAGCCACTTCGAAAACAGCTCGGGTCTGCCCTCGGCCCAGCACTACACCACCGCGCGCGATCTGTCGCTGCTGGCCATCGCCATGATTCGGGAGTATCCGCAATTCTACAAATGGTTTTCGGTGCGCGAATTCGAGCACAACGGCATCAAGCAGCAAAATCGCAACGGCCTGCTCGAGAAAGACCCTACGGTCGACGGTTTGAAAACCGGCCACACCGATTCGGCGGGTTACTGCCTGGTGACTTCGGCGCTGCGCGGCGGAATGCGGTTGGTGTCGGTGGTGATGGGATCGACGAGCATGAAGGCGCGCGAGTACGCCAGTGCCGCTCTTCTCAACTACGGATTCACGTTCTACGACACCAAGCTGGTGGTCAAGGGCGGCGCAGTTCTCGCGACCGCGCGCGTTTGGAAGGGACGGCGCCCGTCCGTCGATCTCGGCATCAAGGACGATCTCTACGTCACCCTGCCGCGGGGCGGCGCCGAAGGCATCAAGACGTCCGCCGATGTGCAGCCGCGCCTGATCGCGCCTCTCACCGTGGACATGAATGCCGGAAGTCTGCGGGTGTTCGCCGGCCGCCAAACTCTGCAAACAATACCCTTGCATCCCCTTAAGGACGTCGCTGCCGGAGGGTGGTGGCGTCGCTTGATCGACACCATTCGACTGTGGTTTGCGTAGGAGACGGGCTCCTGATGGCCGCACCGCTGCGCATTTGCTACTTGAACGGCAATTACCTGGCCCTGGCGGAGGCGCGCGTGTCGCCGCTCGATCGCGCGTTTTTGTTCGGCGATTCGGTCTACGAAGTCCTGCCGGTCTACGCGTCGCGCCCGTTTCGCCTGCGCGAGCATTTGGACCGCCTCAATCGCAGTCTCGCGGGCATCGGCATGCCGCCACCCCTGTCGCACGCCGAATGGTCGCGACTGTGTGTGGAGCTAATTGCCCGCAATTCAGCCGGCGATGCGTATCTTTATCTTCAAGTCACCCGCGGCGCCGAGTTCGGCCGCAATCACGCGTGGCCGGAAGGCTTGAAGCCCACCTTGTTTGCCTACGCCACCCCCCTGGAACGCGCTTCGCCCTCCATTCTGGAACAAGGCGTGTCGGCGGTGACGGCAGCGGACACGCGGTGGGCGCGGCGCGACATCAAGTCCACTGCCCTGCTGGCCAATGTTCTGCTCAAGAAGCTCTCCGCCGATGCCGGCGCATTCGAGACCATCTTGCTGGAGAAAGGCGAACTCACCGAAGGCTCATCCACAACGGTGCATGTCGTGAATCAGGGCGTCATCCGCACGCCGCCCAACGGCCATCATATTCTTCCGGGTACGACTCGAGATGTCGTCACCGAACTCGCCGCGCGGCTCGGTGTGCGCTGCGACAGCAGCCGCGTGACGGAAAATGAGCTGCGCAGCGCGGACGAGATCTGGCTGGCATTTGCCACCCGCGGCGTGTTGCCGGTCACGACTCTCGACGGCGTTGCCGTCGGCACCGGCAAGCCCGGTCCCTTGTTCAAACGGATGAGCACCGCCTTTGCCGACTACACGCGCGAACTTGCCGGAACGCCGGTGTTATGAGCGGCGCGTCTATCCAGGAATTTCCGAGTGATTTCCCGATCAAGGTGATGGGGCGTCACGACAGCGGCCTGCGTGCACTCACCCAAACCATCATCGAGCGCCATTCGGGACCGCTTCCCGAATCCAGCGTGCGCACACGCACGAGCGCGGACGGCAATTTCCTGGCATTGACCTATCTCGTGCGCGCAACCAGCCGCGAGCAGCTCGATGCGATTTATCGCGAGTTGACGGCCTGCAAATCGGTATTGATGGCGTTGTAATCGGGCCCGAATTTGAGGTGCCGCAATAAATGCGGCGTCAATCCGTTCGCCGCCGACTCCATGGCGCCGGCGGCGCCTGGGCCGGCGAAGCGAGGGACATGATCCGCAAGCCTCGTTACGGCGAGCCCCCGATGTCCACACACGTTGATGCGCTCGAATGGCTTCAGATCGAGCGATACGTTGAGCGCCAACCCGTGATAACTCGCGCCGCGGCGAATCCGCAATCCAAGGCTCGCGAGTTTGGCGCCGCCGACATACACCCCAGGCGCCTCGCGCGAACCCTGCGCGTTGAGCCCGAACCCGGCAACATAGGCGATGACGGCATTTTCGAGCGCGACCACCAATTCGCGCACGCTCAAGCGCCGGCGCCGCAAATCAATGAGCGGATAGACCACGAGCTGGCCGGGGCCGTGATACGTCACCTGACCGCCGCGGTCGATTTGCACGACCGGGATGTCGCCGGGGGATAACAAATGCTCGCGGCTGGCGTTTAATCCCAAGGTGAATACGGGTGGATGTTCAACGAACCAGATTTGATCAGGTGTCGAACTCTCGCGGACGTCGGTAAACGCCTGCATCGCCCGCCAGGTAGGCTCGTACGGCGCCAACCCGAGATGCTGGATCAGGGGCGCATCGTTCATGCGTCGCCGCGCGCTCCGGCGCTCGCCGCGGCGGGCGGCGCCGCCGCGTTGTTGTTTCCGGCGTTGACGATTCCGGCGTTGTTGCGCGCCAGCGCCTGCTCCGCGCGGTAGCTCGACCGCACCAAGGGGCCGGAAACGCATTCCAGAAATCCCAATGCCAATGCCCGATCACGGTACCGATCGAATTCGGGCGGAGTGACGTACCTCTCGACACTCAAGTGATTGGGTGTGGGCCGCAAATACTGACCGAGAGTCAGAATATCGACTTGAGCGCCGCGCAGGTCCACCATCGTCTGGTGAATTTCCGCATCTGTTTCGCCCAATCCCAGCATCAAACTGGTTTTGGTCAGTACCGACGGCCGATGCGCCTTCGCCGAACGCAGCACGCCGATGGTCTGCTCGTAACCGGCGCGCGGATCGCGCACCGGGTGAGTCAGGCGGCTGACCGTCTCCACGTTCTGCGCGAACACATCCGGTCCCGCATCGAGGACGGTTTGCACGTCGCGCATGACGCCTTGGAAATCCGGCGTGAGCGCCTCGACGGCGGTACCGGGATTACGGTGTTTAATCGCGCGAATCGCCGCAGCATAATGAGCGGATCCGCCGTCCGCGAGGTCATCGCGGTTGACCGACGTGAGCACCACATATTTGAGGCCCATCAACTCGACCGAGCGCGCGACGTTCTCCGGCTCCTCCTCATCCAACCAGCCCCGCGGATTGCCGGTGTCAACCGCGCAGAATCGACAGGCGCGCGTACAGACGGCGCCCATGAGCATGATCGTCGCCGTGCCCGCGTTCCAGCACTCGCCGATGTTCGGGCATTTCGCTTCCTCGCACACCGTGCTCAAGCGGTGCTCGCGTACGATCTGTCTGACCGCGGTGAATTCTCTTCCTGCGGCGAGGGGCGCCCGCAGCCAGGGGGGTAGGCGCTGCGCCGTGCGCAACGCCGGGGCGGCGGCCGGCGCGCCGCGCGCCGCGGCCTGCGGTTTGACGCCGTCTTTGATGGCCGTAAAGCCTTGAGCGGTGGTGTATTTATCGCCGCTGCGGGCCGGCCGGTGCCCGTGCAAAATGGGTATGCCTTTGAATTCCGACATACCTAAATTGTACCCTAGCTTGGAGCCTGTCGGCTCGCGCGGATACTTGAGACAGGCTCCTAGGCGTTCAAAACCCGCAGCCGCTCCGGCGTGCCGACGTCTTCCCACGCGCCCGTGTAAAGCTCCGCGGAACAACGCGCTGCCCCAATGGCACGCAGCAGCAGCGGCTTCAAGGGGAATGCGCCGTCCGAACAGCCGGAAAAAAACCCGAATCGATACACGGCAATGCCGGAGAACGTGTACTGGGTCGTGGCCGCCGCCAGCGCGAGGCCCCCCTCCACTCCAAAATCCCCTAAGGGGTGCTGAGGCGGGTTCGGCACCAACACCAGATGTGCATCCCGATCGGCGGCGACCTCGAGCGTTGTGAATGGAAAATCCGTGTATGTGTCGCCGTTGACCACCGCAAAGGGCCCCGGCGCAAGGTGCGGCAATGCGCGAAATATGCCGCCGCCAGTCTCGAGTGCACGCGGCCGCTCTTCGCTGTAAATGATCGACACGCCATAGCGAGAGCCATCGCCGAGATAGTCGCTGATCTGCGAACCCAGCCAGGCGAGATTGATCACGATCCGCGCCATCCCTGCGCGCGCCAAGGCCGTGACATGACGCTCGATCAGCGCCTGACCGCGCACCTTAAGCAGGGGCTTCGGCGTCGAGTCGGTAATCGGCCGCAGCCGCTCGCCACGCCCGGCCGCAAGGATCATGGCGACGCGCGGACGTTCGGGCACCGCGCTCACGCGAGCGCTCGCTCCTGGGCGCTGGAGAATTCCGGTTCGATGCGCCTGCCGATGAAGTCGGCGAATTCCGCCGTTTCCGCGTATTCCCCGGCGGCATCCTGCGTGTAGCGCAGCACGCGCGGCAAATCCCCGAGATATTGGGGCTTCCCGTCGCGATAGAACAGGCGCGCGAAGATTCCCAACACCTTGATGTGCCGCTGCAATCCGAGGAGATCGAACCAACGGATGAAATCGGCCTCGGTTGCGCCGAGGGGAAACCCTCCGGCCAGCAACTCTTCGCGGTACTCGAGCGCCCAAGTGCGCACCCGCGGCGCGGGCCACGCGATATAGCAATCCTTGAGCAGAGACACCAAATCGTAAGTCACGGGCCCCCAGACGGCATCTTGAAAATCCAGGATGCCGGGATTGTTATCCCCGGTCACCAACAGATTTCGCGAATGATAGTCGCGATGCACGAATGCGGCGGGTTGCCCCAAGGCACTTTGCGCCAGACTCTCGAACAGCCGATTCAACATGTCGCGTTCGGCGGCCGAGATTTGCAACCCCAAATGATTATGCAAGAACCACTCCGGCATGAGTTCCATTTCACGCATCAGCAAGGTGCGGTCATAGGGCGGCAAATCGCGCTTGCGTTCGCCGTCGGCCAATTGCATGACGCGCAAGGCCGCGAGCGCATCCGCGTAAAGCGGGTCCGCGGCTCCGTCCAGCTTGAGCTCATCGAGGTATTGCCGCTTGCCCAAGTCCGACAGCAGCAAAAACCCGCGCTTCCTGTCTTTTGCCAGAACCACCGGCACGTTCAGGCCGATCCCGAGCAAAATCGACGCCACACTCAAAAACGGTTCGAGATTTTCCTTCTCCGGCGGCGAGTCCATCGCGATGTAAGTATCCGGGCCGCGGGTCACACGAAAATATCGGCGAAAACTCGCATCGACGGAGGCCGGTGCGATCCGGCTGCCGGCGAATCCCAAATCGTCAAACACCCAGCGGGTCAAATCCGCGAGGCGGGAATCGCTTGCATCGGGTTGTCCCATGCTTGACCATTCGCTTACCGCAAAATTGGCGGCGGCCAGTAGTATACCGATTAAGGCGATGCATTTTGTCCATGGCATTTCATGTTCGGGCCGCATTCATTGTCTTCTGCCTCGCGGCCTCCGTGGTGCGCGCAGCAGACGTGTGCCCTGCCCCGCCGAAGTACCAGCCCCCGCTCGCTTCCGACATCGCCGCAGACGATCATCGAATTCATCTCGACAGTGACGATGCCGTACTCGACGCGGACGGCAACGCCGTTCTGAACGGCCGCGTCAAGGTCAGTCAGGACGCGCGCAGCGTAACCTCGGATTCGGTCACCTATGACCCGGCGACCGGCCGGGTCGCCGTCAAAGGCGGCGTGGAATTCTCGGATCCGAAATTGCGCGTAAGCAGCATTGCGGGCCGCTACGACATAGACGGCGCCGCGAATTTCGACCAGGCGAACTTCCAGCTCATGGATCGCAACGGGCGCGGCTTCGCCAAAGACATCGACGTGTTGCCGGACGGCAAGGTAAAGCTCGATCAGGTGCGCTACACCAGCTGTCCGGTGGGCAACGAGGACTGGATGCTGCAAGCCTCCTCCATCAGTCTCGACACCACGGTCCAAGAGGGCGTCGCGCGCAATGTAACCATGCGGTTCAAGGACGTGCCGATTTTTTACACGCCCTATATCTCGTTTCCCCTGGGCGATGAACGCAAGAGCGGCCTGCTGTTCCCGAGCTTCGGTCATTCCGGAAGCAACGGCTACGAGCTGGAAATTCCTTATTATTTCAACCTGGCGCCCAACTACGATCTCACGCTCACGCCCGGCCTGCTATCCGCGCGCGGTGTGCAGGTTGCCGAGCAGTTTCGCTTCCTCACCGCGAATTCCCACGGCCAGATCGACGCGACATTTCTGCCCAACGATTCCCAGACGCGCAGCGATCGCAGCTACTTGCGCTTCACCGACATCACGGATTTCAAGCGGGGGCTGCGTTTCGACACCGACATCGCGAACGTCAGCGACAGCAGTTATTTCGAGAACTTCGCCGTGGGTTCCGACCAGACCAGCGTAACCTTTCTGGAGCGCCGGGCGGATGTCCTCTATTACGACGATGCATGGCGCATCCGCGGAGAGCTGCAGAACTTTCAAACCATCGACACGACGGTGCCGACAACCTGCACCGGCGGCGTCGCACTGCCCCCGGGGTTTTGCGACGCGCGGCCCTACTCGCGCGTGCCGCGGATTCAAGCGAACGCCCTATGGCCGATCCTGAACAGCGGTATTGAATTGTCGTTGGACAGCGAGGCCGTCAATTTCCTGCGCGAGGTCGGTCCCACGGGCGTGCGCTTGAACGTGGCGCCCGAGGTGCATTGGTCGATCCGCGGACCGGGCTATTTCTTCGAGCCCGCCGTCGGCTACGACTTCACGCAGTACGATCTCAAAAATGCCGCCGCCCTCGGCATCGGCGCCCCCAGCACGCCTACTCGCAGGCTACCCTTTGCGCGGGTCGATGCCGGCCTCGTGTTCACGCGCGACGCGGGTTCGCACGGGCAACGGACGCAGACTCTCGAGCCGCGCGTGGTCTACAGCTACGTTCCCTACCGCAACCAGGACGAACTGCCGATTTTCGACACGGGGTTGCCGGACTTGAATCTGACCGAATTGTTCCGTACGAATCGGTACGTGGGCGAGGATCGCATCGGCGATGCGAACCAAGTAGCGCTCGCCCTGACCACCCGGCTCTTCGACACCGTGTCGGGAACCCAGTTTTTGTCGGCGACCGTCGGCCAGATTCGCTATTTCTCGATTCCTCGGGTCGGTCTGCCGGAAACCCTCTCCCTGCAAGCGTCGGGACTGACTCTGGTGACCAACCCTGGGGTGAATCCGCTGGCCGTGCCGGGACAGGCGCTGGTGAACTCGCGCGGCCAAATTCTCATGACGATCCCCGGACAGTATGTTTCGGGGCTGCCTTCACAGGCCTTCGGGACCTTGGTTGCGGGGCGGGCCGTCGAGCTCTTCCCCGCCTCGGACATCGTCGCCGACGTATCGGTGACGGCGTACAAGCATTTCAGCTTCAATTTCGACTACCTGTGGAATCCGTACACCTCGCAAACCGACAAATCCGAGGTTTCGATCCAGTACCGCCCGGACCCCACCCGTGTCGTGAATCTCGGCTACCGGTTTCAGCAAAACGTCCTGTCTCAGGGCGTCATCCTGAAACAGTGGGACGGCTCGGTCGCGTGGCCGATCGCCGCGCACTGGAACACGGTGGGTCGCTGGGTATATTCCCTGCAAGACAGGAAAACCATTGAACAAGTGGCTGGTTTTGAATACAAAAGCTGCTGTTACCGCATTCAAGTGGTACAGCGCCGCTATATCAGCAACCGCAACGGAGGACTGGACACCTCGTTTGCATTACAATTGGAGCTGACCGGCTTGAGTTCGGTCGGAAAACGTGCGGATACCTTCTTGGAACAATCGATCCGCGGGTACTCAACCAGGGACCCGAATGCCCAGTATCAGGCCCCCTAAGGCTCCTAGGACGACTTCGACTCATGCGTAAATATGCGGTGTTTTTCTTGATCCTGATCGTGCAGGCCCTGTTGCCGGGGGTGTCCCATGCACAGACTCGGGATATCGGCGTGCACGGCGAAATGCTCGACCGAATTGCCGCCATCGTCAACGAGGGCTTGGTGCTGAAAAGCGAGCTTGACTCGCAGATGGATTCGGTCACGAAGCGGCTGCAGGAACAGAAAGTCGAACTACCCTCGCAGAGCGTGCTCAAGCAGCAGGTGCTCGATCGATTGATATTGCAGGAAATTCAGGCGCAGCACGCAAAGCGGGTCGGCTTGACCGTGTCCGACGAGCAGTTGAACAGCGCCCTGCAGGAGATCGCGAGCCGTAACAAAATCCCCTTCGATCAGCTGCCGACGGCGCTCGCGGCGCAGGGCGTCGACTACAAGCAATATCGCGAGGGCATGCGCAAGGAATTGACCTTGAGCACGCTGCGACAGCGCGACGTGATTGCGCATATCAACGTCAGTCCGCATGAGCTCGAGCAGTTTCTCACGCGCCAGCAGACCTCGGCCGCCAACGATGAATTCAACGTATCGCACATTCTGCTGTCGCTGCCGGAAGCCGCCACGCCGCAACAACTGGAGGAGATCACGCACAAGGCCCAGGATTTGGCCGCGCGGGCGTCCAAGGGCGAGGATTTCGGTCAGCTCGCGATCGCGAATTCCAATAGTCAGACGGCCTTGGACGGCGGCCAGCTCGGCTGGCGCAAAGGCACCCAGCTGCCCGAATTCATCTTGCAGCTGGTCACCCGAATGAAGGCCGGAGAAGTAAGCGCACCGGTGCGCACCCCGAGCGGATTTCACATCGTGAAGTTGAACGAACGGCGCAGCGGCGAGGCGCAGGTCATCATCAATCAGATTCACGTCCGGCATATCCTGATGAAGACGAACGAGCTGGATGACGACGAAACGGTGCGCCAGAAGCTGACCAAACTGCGCGAGCGCATCATGAAGGGCGAGGATTTCGCCGGCCTCGCGTCGACCAATTCGGCGGACCCCGGCTCCGCGCCGGACGGCGGCGATTTGGGGTGGAGTGGGCCCGGCACTTTCGTGCCGGAATTCGACAAAGCGATCGCGGATCTCAAGGCCGATGAGATCAGCGAACCGTTCAAGTCACGATACGGCTGGCATATCGTGCAGATGTTGGGCACCCGCACCTACGACAGCACCGACGACGTGCGCCGCCAGCGTGCGTTCGCCGCCATCCGCGAGAGCAAGGCGGACGAAGAAACCGAATTGTGGCTGCGCCGATTGCGCGACGAGGCCTTCGTCGAGGTCAAGATGTAATGCTAATGCCGCGTCTTCGTTGGCTCCGTCTCGGTCAAGATGTAATGCTAATGCCGCGTCTTCGTGTCATGCCGCGCCAGATGTAGTGTACACACCGCGGATCGTCATCACGTCGGGCGAACCCGCCGGAATAGGGCCGGATGCCTGCGTCGCTTTGGCGCAAAGTGGATGGGCGGCCGACATCGTGGTGGCCGGCGATGCCGGGTTGCTGGCGGCCACGGCCAACGCCTTGAACCTGCCGCTCAACATCGAGCGCTACGACTCCTCGCGGCCGTCAACCCCGCATCGCGGCGGTACTCTCAAGGTCCTGCACATCCCGACCGCGCGAGCCGTGGTCGCGGGGCAACCGGACCCGGGCAACGCCGCGTGCGTGATCGACATGCTGGACCGCGCCTGCGACGGCTGTATGAACGGTGAATTCGCCGCAATGGTGACCGCACCCGTGCAAAAGAGCACGCTGATGGATGCGGGCTACGCATTTACCGGCCACACGGAATATCTCGCGGCCAGGACGCGCGCAGCGCTCCCGGTCATGCTGCTGCTCAACGACCGATTGCGGGTTGCACTGGTGACGACTCATTTGGCGCTCGCCGACGTGCCGCATTCCATCACCCGCGAGCGGCTTCGCACCACCCTTCGCATCGTCAACTTCGGAATGGAGCGGCATTTCTCCTTGGGCACGCCGAGAATTGCCGTGCTGGGACTCAATCCGCACGCCGGCGAGGCCGGGCACCTGGGCCGCGAGGAAATCGACGTGATCGAGCCCGTGATTCGAGAGCTGCGGGCGGAGGGCTTGAACATTGAAGGACCCGTGCCGGCGGATACCGCGTTTACTCCCCGCTTCCTGCAGACGGCCGATGTCATCGTCGCGATGTACCACGATCAAGGCCTGCCGGTGATCAAGCACGTCGGATTCGGCAATGCGGTGAACCTGACTCTGGGACTGCCGATCCTGCGCACCAGTGTCGATCACGGAACCGCATTGGGCTTGGCGCGCACCGGCAAAGCAGATGCCGGGAGCCTGCGCGCGGCCCTTAACTTAGCCATCGATTTGGCCGGTACAAGTTCCGTCCGTGCCGGTTCGTAGGCGCTTCGGCCAGCATTTTTTGCATGATCCCGGCGTGATCCGCCGGATCATCGACGCCGTGGCGCCCCAAGCCTGCGAGCGCATCGTCGAAGTTGGTCCGGGCCGCGGCGCGTTGACCTGGGGGCTGCTCGAGCGTGCAAAGCATCTCGACGTGATCGAGATCGACCGCGATCTGGCCCAAGCACTCAAAACCGATCCTCGGGCCGGAAGCGGGCTCGAGGTGCACGTGGAGAACGTGCTCGACACGGACTTCATCCGCCTGCGCGGGGCGGGCGGTCCCTTGCGCATCGTCGGCAATCTTCCCTACAACATCTCGACGCCTCTGCTGTTTCGCCTGCTGACGCAGCGTGCGGCCATATCGGAGATGTATTTCATGCTGCAAAAGGAGGTCGTGGATCGAATGGCCGCGCAGCCGGGAACCAAGGATTATGGGCGCCTGACCGTCATGCTTGCGGCCGTCGCCGAGGTCGAAGCGCTGTTCGATGTCGGTCCCGGCGCATTTCAGCCGCGCCCCAAGGTGTGGTCCGCGATCGTGCGCTTGCGGCCCACCGAGAGCCCCCGCTTCGACATAGGCCGCGACGGCGCGCTGCGAACCCTTGTAACGACAGCTTTCTCTCACCGGCGAAAGACCCTGCGCAACTCCCTGATGGGGCTGCTCAGTTCGCAGGATATAGAATCGTGCGGCATCGATCCGCAATTGCGGCCGGAAACCCTGGCGCCGGCGCAATTCGGCCGGCTCGCGGCCCATTACTCCCGACTGGTCGGCTATACTTGATTCGAATGGCCGGCTACAAGAAGCTTGTGGTGTTGTTGGATCTGTCCGAAGGCAGCGAACAGGTTGCCATTGCCGCACGGGATCTGGCGGCGTACTCGAATGCCGCGCTGCTGTTCCTGCATGTCGTGGATTTCGCGCCTGCAGAACCCTTGGGCGAATCAATGATGCCGACGGCGCGAATCGAGGATGAATTGATCGAACGCGCGCGCAAGTCCCTGAATGAGTTCATCCAGAGATTGGCGCTTACCAAGGCCACCTTGCGAGTCGAAGCCGGCAACACCAAAGCGGAGATTCTGCGCGTCGCCACGGAGGAGAAGCCGGATCTGATCGTGCTCGGCAGCCGCGAGCGCCACGGTCTCTCCATTTTGGTGAATTTTACGGAGGACACCGTCCTGCACGCCGCTCACTGCGACGTGTTGGCGGTGCGCTTGAAGTAATGCGATGCCGATCATGACATCCGAGCCCGCGAACCCGAAAATTCGTGTTGAGGTCGAAACTTCGTACATCGAAGAGCAGTCCGATCCGCGCGACAAGCGCTTCGTCTTTTCGTACACCATTACCATACGCAATGAAGGCCAGGTGCCGGCGCGTCTGCTCACGCGTCACTGGATCATCACGGACGCGAACGGCAACGTGAAGGAGACGCGCGGCGATGGCGTGGTGGGTGAACAGCCTTACCTGAAACCAGGCCAGGGGTTTCGCTACTCGAGCGGCGCGGTGATCGAAACCCCGGTCGGCACCATGCAGGGCAGCTATCAAATGGTGGCCGATGACGGGCTTAAGTTCGATGCGCCGATCGCGCCGTTCAGACTGGCGATGCCCGGGGTTCTGCACTAGAAGCCGGTCCAAGGAGCCTAATGGCGCTGTACGCGATCGGCGATGTGCAAGGCTGCGATGCCGAACTCGGTGTATTGCTCGGCGCCCTGCAATTCTCCGAGGATCGCGATCAACTGTGGTTCGTCGGCGATCTGGTCAATCGCGGGCCTGACTCGCTGGCGGTGCTGCGCAGAATTCGCTCCTTCGGCGGCGCGGCGACAGTCACCCTCGGCAATCACGATTTGCACCTATTGGCCGTGGCCTTTGGATCAGCCCGGATTCGCAGCGACGATACCTTGAGCGAAATCTTGGCTGCCCCCGACCGTCATGCCCTGCTCGAGTGGCTCGCGGGTCGGCCGCTCTTTCACGAAGATCACGCATTGAACCTGTGCATGTTGCATGCGGGTTTGGCGCCGCAATGGGATTTGAAGCTGGCTGGGGCATGCGCCCGCGAATTCGAGGAAGCCCTGCGGCGTGATCCACTAAAATTGTTCGAGCGGCTCTACGGCGATCAACCGGACCGCTGGGACGATGTCCGCGAAGGCGAAGAGCGCCTGCGCTTCATCGCCAATTGCTTTACCCGGTTGCGCTACGTCGATGCGGACGGCCGGTTGGCGCTGCGCGTCAAGGGATCGCCGAAAAAATCGCAGACCAAGTCGCTCATCCCTTGGTTCGAGGCGCCCGAGGCGCGCTGGCGCGGACCGCGCATCGTCTTCGGTCATTGGTCGACCTTGGGCTTTTTTTGCAATGCCGATGTCATCGGTCTGGATACGGGTTGCGTCTGGGGGGGCACCCTCACCGCCCTGCGATTGGATGACCCTGAAGCGAGGCCTGTTCAGGTACCGTGCGCGGCGACGGCCGCCTAAACAGGCTCCTCGCTGCGAAGTTTCACGGCGCCGCTATAATGCAATGATGTCAATAGCACCTCCCTTCGATTTGCGCGGGTGGATCGAACAGAATCGCGCGCTGCTGGTGCCTCCGGTCGGCAACAAACTGCTGTTCGAGGACGGCGCGTTCATCGTCATGGCCGTTGGCGGCCCCAATTCGCGCAAGGACTTTCATCATGACCCGAGCGAGGAGTTTTTCTTCCAGGTGGAGGGGAACATGGTGCTCCGGACGGTGCAGGACGGGCGCGTGACGGACATTCCCATTCGGCAGGGCGAGGTATTCATGTTGCCCGCGGAAGTGCCCCATTCGCCGCAGCGTCCGGCCGGCAGCGTCGGGATCGTCATCGAACGGCGCCGCAATGCGCATGAACTGGATGGATTCTCATGGTATTGCGAGCGCTGTGGGCAGTGTCTGTACCTGGAACGGGTCGCCGTGCGCAACATTGAAACGCAGTTACCGGAGATTTTTTCCCGCTTCTACTCGAGCGTTTCACGGCGCACCTGCAGTGCCTGCGGCAACGTCATGCAGGCTCCGGACACGTGACACCGGACGCGGCAGGCGCGCTGGCCGGGGACGCGAGCGATCCGCTGGCCTGCTTTAGGGAACAATTCCACCACCCTCACGACGGTGAAGGTCGGCGATTGGTGTATCTGTGCGGCCATTCGCTCGGACTCCAGCCCAAATCGGCGGCGCAATACGTCGAACAGGAGATGGATGACTGGCGGCGCTTGGGAGTGCTCGGGCATCACGCCGCGGAGCGTCCGTGGATCCGCTATCACGTTGAGGCAGCGGCGCCGCTCGCCGCCCTCGTCGGCGCCGAAGCAACCGAAGTCGTCGCCATGAATTCGTTGACGGTGAATCTGCATTTGATGATGGTGAGTTTCTTTCGGCCCGATGCGGCGCGCAATCGCGTGCTGATCGAGAAATCGGCATTCCCTTCGGATCGATACGCCGTCGCATCGCAGCTGGATTTTCACGGATTGAATGCGGCAGAACACCTGATCGAGGTCGAGCCTCGCCCCGGAGAGCGTCATCTGCGAACGGAGGACGTGATCCATCGCATCGAGCAAGAAGGCGCTTCGCTGGCACTGGTGTTGCTGCCCAGTGTTCAATATCTCACCGGGCAATCCTTGGACTTGGGCCCGCTCATCGCCGCCGCGCGCCGTGCCGGCGCCGCGGTTGGCTTGGACCTCGCGCACGGCATCGGCAACACCCTGTTGAACCTGCACGACTGGAACGCCGATTTCGCGGTGTGGTGCAGCTACAAGTATCTCAATGCCGGTCCCGGCGCCATCGGCGGCTGCTTCGTGCACGAGCGCCATGCGCGCAGCGTCGATTTGCCGCGTTTTGCCGGTTGGTGGGGGAACGAACCGGCGATGCGGTTTCAGATGGGACCCGAGTTCCGGCCGATACGCGGTGCGGAGGGTTGGCAGATCAGCAATCCTCCCGTGCTCTCCGCGGCGCCGCTGCTGGCATCGTTGGACATTTTTAAGCAGGCGGGCATGCGGCGGTTGCGCGAGAAATCGATTGCATTGACAGATTTCTTGCAGCTCCTCATCCAGGAGCGGTTACCCGGTCAGGTGGACATCGTTACACCGAATGCTGCGTCGCACCGCGGTTGTCAGTTGAGCCTTCGGATCGCGCGAGCGCCCGCCGCCGCCAAGCGCTGCCACGACCTGCTGACGGCGGCCGGGGTGATCGGCGATTGGCGGGAGCCGGATGTGCTGCGGCTGGCGCCGGTGCCGCTCTACAACACGTACAGCGATGTGTTTGCGGCAGTGGACGCTTTATCGAAAGCCGTGCGCCAGTGACAAGGAGCCTGTCTGAGTTTCCCGTCGTTCGCATCGTCGGCGCGGGTCCCACCGGTGCGCTGCTCGCCATTCTACTGCAACGCCGCGGCCACACGGTGGAACTCTACGAAAGCCGCGCTGACCCGAGAGCGGCCGCCGCCGAGTCAGGCCGATCCATCAATCTCGCGTTGGCCGATAGAGGCATTCATGCGCTGCAAGCGGCCGGCGTGTTCCAAGATCTCAAGGACGCGCTGCTGCCGATGCGCGGGCGGCTCATTCATCATCAGGGGGGCGGCACGTCGCTTCAGCCCTACGGACAGCGGTCCAACGAGCTGATCTTCTCCATCTCGCGGCATAAGCTCAACCAGGCTCTGATCGAGGTCGCCGCCCGTCAGCCGGGGGTGACGATCCATTTCGAGCATCGATTCGAGAGCGCCGATTTCGATGCGGGAACGGCGCTGATTAGCGATCTGCGCCGTGACCGCCTGATCACAGTGCCCATGCAGCCCCTGTTGGCGAGCGATGGCGCGGGCTCGAGGATGCGCCGCTGCATGACGGCGCAGGGCTTGATCGACGCGCATGAGACCGACCTCGAGCACGGCTACAAGGAGTTGTCCATACCGCCCGATGCAGCCGGGAACCACGCAATGGCTTCCGATGCGCTGCACATTTGGCCGCGCGGCAATTATATGTTGATCGCGCTGCCGAACACGGACGGCACGTTCACCGCAACGCTGTTCATGCCCAAGCGCGGCAAGATCAGCTTCGAGAGCCTGAGCGCGACCGCCGCCATCGAAGAATTCCTCTCGCAAAATTTTCCGGACGCATACGCGTTGATTCCCGGTTGCGTCGCGGAATTCCAAAATCACCCCGTCGGGTTTCTCGGCACGGTGTCGGCCGGCCCCTGGCATCACGCAGGCATGACGGCGTTGGTCGGGGACTCGGCGCATGCCATCGTACCGTTTCACGGTCAGGGTATGAATTGCTGCTTCGAAGATTGCGTGGAATTCGACGCCTGCATGGCTAAACATGCTTCGTGGGAAAGCGTATTCGCGGAATTCGGTGCGCTGCGCAAACCCAACACCGATGCGATCGCCGCCATGGCGCTCGACAATTATCTGGAAATGCGCGAGCGCGTCGCACATCCTAAATTTCAGCTGCAGCAGGCGCTGTCGTTGGAGCTCGAACGGCGGTTCCCGCAACGCTTCATTCCGCGCTACTCGATGGTGATGTTCCACCATGAGATTCCGTACCGCACGGCGCTCGAGCGCGGCTCCGTTCAGGCGGAACTATTGGCCGAATTGACCGCGGGCGCGGTCTCGAACCTCGGGGACGTGGATTTCGAACGCGCGGCGCGCGAGATCCGTGCCAGGCTCGCGCCCCTCAGTGGCTGATACGCTCGAGCGTAATGAAGCTGTACGCATACGCATTTTTCTCGTCCGCTTCGTGGCGTTCGCATGACGCCTCATCCCACTCCGTACCCCGCCAGCCCGCGAATACCGTGTCACCGTCCTCGATTTGCGCGTGTACCAGGGTGAGATGGATGCGGCTGGCTAAGGCCAAACATTGCCGGTAGATTTCCGCACCGCCGATCACCATCAACGTCGATTGGCCCGCCGCGGCTCGAGCCTCGTGGAGAGTTTTCACCGCGACGCAATCGCGCGGCGAGAATACCGGCGAGCGGCTCAGCACGATATTCATCCGCCCCGGAAGCGCCTTGCCGATGGATTCGTAGGTCTTGCGGCCCATCAGCACGGGTTTGCCGACGGTGAGCGATTTGAAATGCCGCAAATCGGCTGGCAGGTGCCATGGCAGTTGATTGCCGCGCCCAATTACATCGTTCTCCGCCACTGCGATGACCAATTCGAGGGCGGCCGTGCCGGCAGCCGCCTCTCGCTTCGATGCGGTACTCATTGCCGGTTTATACCCCGGCGGCGGGCAACTCGCCAGCCGCCGCCGCGGCGGCCGGACCGCATGTCCTCCTCAATTTTGAAGGGCGAGCGTCGGCGCATCCATGGGGATCGAATACAGAGATATGACGCTGCCGCGCAAGTCCGTAGAGCAGCTCGCGCGTGCGACCGGCAGCCCGGTCTTCTGATTCCTCGCGTGCAACTCAAACGTATATGTGCGCGCGAAGAAATCGGCCGCCGATGCGACGTTTCGTTCGCCGCCGTAGACGACTTTGAATACGGGAGCAGCAGCCCCGGCCGGAGCAAGGCTCGATGCGAATGCGCGTGCGCAGGCGTTCAATGCAGTCTTTTCAGGCGATGCGTTGGAAATTGCGGGAGAGAGAACCGCGGCCGCCGCGGCGGCGAGAGCGAGCTTTCGAACGTTCATGGTGGTATTCCTTGATGGCCAAAAATACCAACACCCCACTGTTACGATAGACATCCCCCAACGTGGGGACAAACGAGAAATTTTTCCGGATATTTAAATTTCTCTCATCTGACGCTCAAGCGACCCGGCACTTGCTCAAGATCCATTGCGTGAGCTCCTGTAAGTCCTCTCGCGCGCGATCCTCGGGCCGGTGCAATAGGACATAACTCTCATTGGTGGTCAATTCCGCATCGAATAATTTCACCAGGCCGCCGGCGACAAAGCGATCGGCGCTCAAGCGGGACGGAACCAAGGCGATGCCGATGCCCTGCTCGGCCGCCAGCACCACCGCCGACATCGTATCGAGACGCACCAGCCGGTTGGGCTTGATCGGCTCGATTCCCAATCCCGCCGCCCAGCGCTCCCACGCTTCACGCCGCTCTTCATGGAGCAGCAATGTCTTGCCGTTCAAATCGCCGTACGAATTGATGGGATTCTCCAGCAGGAAGGCCGGCGAACAGGCGGCGATGAAGCTCTGTGCGAACAACTCGTGAACGGTGAGGCCCTCCCAGGGGCCGGAACCCACGACGATGGAAAGGTCCGCTTCGGGCGGGTGTGTCTTGGGTGCGGAAAAGGTGGTCTCGATGCGGATGTCCGTCTCTTCGCGGGCTTGCGAAAACGAAGCCAAACGCGGCAGCAACAATTCATTGGCGAAAAACGGCGGCACATTCAGCCGGATGATGGTACGGCCGAAGCGGACTTGAAGCTGGTCGGTGACGGATTCGAGCTTCGCGAAAATATCGTTGATGTGTTCGAGATAGTGGGCGCCGGCATCGGTCAGTGTGAGCGTGCGTATGCCACGTTCGAACAAAGCGACGCCGAGCTGCCCTTCGAGCGCCTTGATTTGATGGCTCACGGCGGACGGAGTCACGAATAATTCCTCGGCGGCGGCCTTGAAGCTTTGAAGCTTGGCCGCGACCTGAAAGGTCTTGAGAAACTTGAGCGACGGCAAGCGCATAGGTAACCAATACTTGAAAAAGGGCTGTGGTACGGCTGCGGCCCCGCACGGCAGACGCCCGCTATACTACACCATGTAACCCTAGCAACATTCGTGCCAGGCGAGGAAATGCCGATTCAGGCGGGCTGCGCCCGCACGAACTCTCTCACCGCCATGTTCGCGAGCGTTGAGCGACCGCGGCCGCACGATACTAGCGCAGGGAGTGTTGCAAATTGGCATCGGCGCCATGACACGGGCGCCGGCGCGGCGATTACGGTAAATGAAAATGATCAGCGCGGGCCGAAGGATTCGCGCAGCCCCTTCATCGCGGCGATGAAGGACTCCACGTCGTCCTCATTGTTGTAGAAATGAAAGCTCGCTCGGACATTGTCGTCGCGGGGGGAGGTGACGACGTCCCGCTTGAGGAGTTCCGCGGACAGGCGGCCGCTGTCGCGGGACGGCACGGCGACGGTGGCGCCGCGGCGTTCGTTCCGTGCGGGCGTTATGCTCGGCCAGCCGATCTCCTCGAGTCTCTGCATGCAGCGCCGCGTCAGGGCGTAGTTGCGCTTTTCAATGGCCGGCATGCCAACCGCCAGCAAGAACTTGAGGCCGGCCTCGGCGGCGTAGCAATTGACCACGGCCGGTGTGCCGGCTTCGAAACGGCGCGCGTTGGGCGCAGGCCGGTTGGCGGTGATATCCATCGCGCCAATGTCGGCCTGCGCGAACCAGCCTGTGCTCGTGGGGACGAGTGATTGGATGAATGAGCCGCGCACGTAGAGGAAGCCGATCCCCGCCGTGCCAAGCAGGTACTTGAGCATCCCGCCGGCGGCAAAATCGACATCCAGCGCCTTGACGTCAACATCGATCGACCCGACCGATTGGTAGCAGTCGAGCAGGACCTTCGCGCCTTTGGCGCGGGCGAGGCGCACGATGCCCGGAATGTCGAGCTTGGCGCCGTTCCTGTAGCAGACGTGGGTGATCGCCACGAGTTGTGTCTGCTCGTCGATCGCCTTCGCGAAATTCTCGAGCGGGATGTAGCCGTCGGCCGCGCGCGGCACATGCACAATCCTCGCGCCGCGCGGCTCCTGGGCGTGCCAGATCTGGGCGTTGGTGGGGAACTCGAAATCGCTGATGACCACCTTGTCGCGCGGGCCGGAAAAATGCAGGGCGCCCGCCAGCGAATTGAGGCCGGCAGACACCGAAGCGGTAACCGCGATCTCATCGGGTGCAGCGTGCAGCAACGTTGCCGTCAATGCACGCACCGATTCATTCTTGGCGGCCCATAGGCCCCAGTTCGCGCCCACCAACGACCGCTCCTCCATGTAGGCCTCGAAAGCAGCCTTTACATCGTTCGCGAGCGCGCAATACGAGCCGCTATTCAGATAGGTCTTGCGCCCGAGGACCGGGAATTCCTTTCGCAGCGCCTGGAAATCGGGTTCCATCTACCCGCAACATAGCATGCGGCGGCGGCGTTGCGGACCGCGGCTCGAATTGCGTTCAGTCGCGAGCGCGGAACCAACCGCTGATGCTGAGGCGATCCCGCTGTGTCGGCAGCACGGCATGCTCGCGGCCCGGTGTGAGAAAACACACCAGGCGCCCGGCGATCGGTTCGATGTCGCGATGCAGCCCGGTTGCATCGAAAAACCGCAGTTCGCCTCCCGCCGCAGGCGTCCAATCCTCGTTCAAGTACAGCACCAACGACACCCGGCGTTGCGCGCGTCCCTGCGGCTGATCGACGTGGCGCGCGTAGCCGGCGCCGGGTGGATACCATGCATAGTGCAACTCGAGCTCGAATAATCCGAGCAGGTCTTGCGCGTTCAAACTTGAGCGCAAACGCTCGAGTTCCGCCAACAAAGTCCGCTCTGCGGGCAACAGCAGCGGCGGAGTTATCCAACAGGTGGAATCGCCGCGAATCTCCGGGCGCTGCTGCGCGCTGCCGATACGCGCCACGGCGAAATCACCGCGTTCGCGCCGCAAGTGAGCGCAATCGACCAGAGAGCGGACCTGCGGCGACGCGAGGAAGTGATCCTGAACCCAGATGCCGTCGGCCCATTCGACACCGATGCTCACGATTTTGCGGCGGCGTTGCGCGTCCGCACGGTCCTCTTGCGGGCCGCGCGCTTTTTTCCGATGCTGCGGTTTGGCCTGCGCCGCGCGGTCTTGCGCGGTTTCTGGACGGCCTCCAGCATGCTGCCGCGGCAGCTCCCCGCGCCGCAGCGGCACGCATAGACTTCATCGACATTGGGCGGGTCGTCGCGATCGCGCTGTATCTGATAGTCGTAGGACAATTCCTCGCCGGGCTGTATGGTCCGAATCGCCTCGATGAAGACACGCTTGTTCAACGTGGTGCTTTCGCAGTTCGGATCGCAGCCATGGTTGATGAAGCGCGCCTCATTGCCGTTCACGCCCGCGTCGATCACGGTCTTCGCGTCCACCGTGAACAGAAACGTGTGATTGTCGTTCGGATCCTTGTCCTCGTAGCGGGCGTCCGCTTCCCGGTGGCTCACGCGTTCACCGAGGTATTCGATGACGGTCGTTCCCTTGCGGATGCGGCGCGCGGCGAACACGCCATATCCATGAACTGCGGAGTGTCGCACTTCGAACAAGGGAGTGCGGCGGCGATGCGGAAGTTTTTTCATACGGCGATGGGAGCTTTGATGGCGGCGTGATGGCGGTAATCGAGGATCTCGAAATCCTCATATGCATATTCGAACAGGCTCGGTGGCTTGCGCCTGATAATCAGCTTAGGCTGAGGGTACGGCGCGCGAGTCAGCTGCAGGTCGGCCTGCTCCAGATGATTCAGGTACAAATGGCAATCGCCGCCCGTCCAGACGAAGTCGCCCGCCTCGAGATCGCATTGCTGCGCCAGCATATGCGTCAGCAACGCGTAGGAGGCGATATTGAAGGGCACGCCGAGCAAAGCGTCGGCGCTTCGCTGGTACAGTTGACACGACAGGCGCCCGCCGGCGACATAAAACTGGAACAAGGCATGACAGGGGAGCAGTGCCATCTGGTCCAGTTCACCCACGTTCCACGCGCTGACAATGATGCGCCGCGAGTTCGGATTGCTCTTGAGCTGCTCGACCACACGCGACAGCTGATCGATGGTGCGGCCATCGGCGGTCGGCCAGCAGCGCCACTGTCTGCCGTACACGGGTCCCAAATTCCCGTCCTTATCGGCCCATTCGTCCCAGATGCTGACGCCGTGTTCGCGCAGATACCGCACGTTGGTGTCGCCCGTGAGAAACCACAAGAGTTCGTGGATGATCGACCGCAAGTGCAGTTTCTTGGTCGTCACCAGCGGAAATCCGTCCGCGAGATCGAAGCGCATTTGGTAGCCGAATACACTCAATGTGCCGGTGCCCGTGCGATCGTCCTTGCGAGCGCCGTGCTGCCTGATGTGGCGCAAAAAATCGAGATATTGCCGCATTACGCCTTCACTGCGCCTAAATTACCCGTCGCCGCGTTGCGCCGATAGGCATAGGCCATGAAAGCAGCGCCGATCACGATCATCGGCACGGTCAACAGCATGCCCATGGTCAGCCAATTCCCCGCCAAGTAGCCGATGTTGGCATCGGGCAGGCGCACCCACTCGACGGTAAACCGGGCACAGCCGTACACCAGCAGAAACAGACCGATGGGCGCCAGTCGCGGCCGCGGCTTGGCGGTGAACCACCACAGCAGCGCGAACAGTACCAGCCCTTCGAGGCTTGCTTCGTAGAGCTGGGACGGATGCCGGGCGATCAGAACGCCGTCCGCATCCGGCACGCCGAAGCCCCAGGGAAGATCCGTGGGCTTACCCCACAGTTCACCATTGATGAAATTACCGAGCCGGCCGGCCAAAAGACCGATGCCCGGCAGAGGCGCCAGGAAATCGAGCACATCTGAAATTCGCTTGTGCTTGACGCGCGCGAACACGACCGCCGCGAGCCCCACCCCGGTCATCCCGCCGTGAAACGACATGCCGCCGTCCCAGATATGAAAAACGTTCAGCCAATTCTCGGCGATGACATCATGGCCGTAAAAAACACACCATCCGACCCGGCCGCCGACGATGACGCCGATGGCGCAATAAAAAATGAGGTCATCGATATCGAGCACACCCCACGTCGAGCCGGGTTGCCGGGCGCGGTAGCGCGCGAGCCACCACGCGGCGACGAATCCGATGAGGTACATGATCCCGTACCAGTGGACGCGCAAAGGTCCGAACCCGAATATCGGGCCGATCGAGATGGCGATGGGGTTTATGTGCGGGTAGGTCAGCATGCGCGCTACTTTAGCCTGTCGTTAACGCGGCAGAAATAGGCTTTGAGATATCGCGTCTCGGGAATGGCGGGATGCACGGGATGGTCCGGCGATTGGCCGCCCATTTCCAGGATTTGCAGGTGCTTATCTGCCGCTCTTGCGGCCTTGGCAATGGCATCCTGCAACTCCGCGGGGCTCACGTGATGCGAACAGGAACATGAAACCAGAATACCGTCATCCGCGATCACCTGCATGGCGAGCTGGTTCAAGCGCTTATACGCGGCGAGCGCCTTGGGCAAATCTTTCTTTCGCTTGGCAAACGCCGGCGGATCGATGACGAGGACGTCGAAACGAGCGCCGCTCTTTCCCATATCCTCGAGCACATCGAAGGCGTCGCCCCTGACGGCGACTACCTTGGTCTTGTTCCGCTCGGCATTGCTCACCGCCAATTCGAGCGCGGCAGCTGAACTGTCGACGCACAGCACTTCGCGCGCACCGCTGTGCGCGGCGCGCACGCCCCAGGCTCCGACATAACTGAACACGTCCAGCACCCTCGCGCCCCTGCGCACGTATTTCGGCAGCGCCCGGCGGTTGGCCGCCTGATCGAAGAACCATCCGGTCTTCTGTCCCTCGGCGAGGGGCGCCCGAAACTCGAGGCCGTCCTCCAAGACCTTCCCTGATTCCTCGAAGCTGCCCGTCGCGGCCTCCACATAGCTCGGCAGGCCCTCCATTTCGCGGGCGGCGCTGTCGTTCTTGAAGAGCAGCGCCTCGCAATGCAGGACCTCCTCCAAGGCTTGTCGAATCTCATGTTTGAGCTTTTCCATCCCGGCGGTCCCGATCTGCACGACGCAGGCAGAACCGTAGCGGTCGACCACCAATCCGGGCAGCCCGTCGGACTCGCCGTACACCAAACGGTAATAAGGCGTCGAATACAACCGTTCGCGCAAGGCAAGCGCCGCTCGAATGCGTGTCGCGAGCCAAGCCGCATCGGGAAGATTCCACGATTCGAGCATGCGCGCACTGATAAGCGACTGCGGATTGACGTAGGCGAGGCCGAGCGCCCGGTCGTTGTGCGCCAGCACCCGCACCAAGTCGCCCGCCTTGAATTTCGTCAGAGGCGTTTGCCGGGTATCGACCTCGTTGCTGAAGATCCACAGATGTCCTGCGTGCAGGCGGCGGTCTTCGTTGCGTTTCAAGCGCAGGGCGGGCAACTCTGCCACTTTACCGGAGTCTGACATGGGAGTACTTAAGCGTTGTTGGCGGCGCATTCTAACTGACGTGGAGCTGTAACATGCAGCGCAATCGCCTTGCCGCAGAAACCAGTCCGTACCTCAGGCAACACGCCGATAATCCCGTGGATTGGTACCCGTGGGGAGGAGAGGCTCTGCGCGCGGCCAAGCAGGGCGACAAACCCATCCTCTTGTCCATCGGCTATTCTGCCTGCCACTGGTGCCATGTCATGGCCCACGAGTCCTTCGAAGATCCGGACACCGCCGCATTGATGAATGAGTTGTTCGTCAACATCAAGGTGGATCGCGAAGAGCGGCCCGATCTCGACAAGATCTACCAGCTGGCACAGCAGCTGATCACCCATGGCTCCGGCGGCTGGCCGCTCACCATGTTCCTGACACCGGATGACCAAACGCCTTTTTTCGGGGGCACGTACTTTCCCAAGGAACCGCGTTACGGCATGCCGGCGTTCAGCGATCTGCTGCGGCGCGTTGCCGAGTACTACCGCAATCATACCGCCGAGATCGCCGAGCAGAACGCGCAATTGAAACACGCCTTCACGGCACTCGGGCTCGCAGCGGCGCCCGGCGAAGTCGCGCTGGACGAATCGCCGCTGCGCGAGGCGCGCGCGGCGCTCGAGCGATCATTCGACTCGAGGTTCGGCGGCTTCAGCCAAGCTCCTAAATTTCCGCATCCCAGCAGCGTTGAGCGCTGCATGCGGCATTGGTATGGCACATCGACCGAGAGCAGCCCGGATCTCAAGGCGCTTTACATGGCGAGCCTCACGCTGACGCGCATGGCCGAGGGCGGAATCTACGACCAGCTGGCCGGCGGATTCTCACGCTATTCCGTCGACGGGGAGTGGATGATCCCGCACTTCGAAAAAATGCTGTATGACAATGCTCAGCTGCTGTGCGAGTTCTCGCGCGCGTCCCAAGCCACGGGCGAAGCGCTCTTCACGCGCATCGCCGGTGAAACGGCGGACTGGGTGCTGCGCGATATGCGTGCGCCGCACGGCGGCTTTTTCTCCAGTCTCGATGCGGATTCCGAAGGCCATGAGGGGAAATTCTACGTGTGGACGCCGTCGGAAGTTCAGGCGCTGCTCACGCCGCAAGAGTATGCCGCATTTTCGCGGCGCTTCGGTTTGGATCGAGGCGCGAATTTCGAGGGCAAATGGCATCTGCACATCGATGATTCGATCGACGCCATTGCGGCAGAACTCGGCGAACCGGCGCAATCCGTTGCTGCATTGATCGGGTCGGCGCGCGCCAAACTGCTCCGGGTTCGCGGGCTGCGCGTGTGGCCGGCGCGCGATGAGAAAATTCTCACCGCGTGGAATGCGCTCATGATCAAGGGGCTGGCGATCGCAGCGCGCGTGCTGCACCGGCCCGAATTGGCGGACGCCGCCAGCGCGGCCGTCGACTTTTTACGCCGATTCCTGTGGCGCGACGGCCGCTTGCTCGCGGCTTACAAGGACGGGCGCGCGCATCTGCCGGCCTACCTCGACGACTACGCCTTTCTCGCCGATGCTCTGCTCGAGCTATTGCAAACCCGTTGGCGGAGCAGCGACTTGGAATTTGCGCGGCAATTGGCCGCGGTCCTCTTGTCGCAATTCGAAGATGACGAGGCCGGCGGATTTTTCTTCACCGCCGCCGACCACGAGCGCCTCATCCATCGCAGCAAGACGTACAGCGACGATGCGCTGCCGTCGGGGAATGGTGTCGCAGCATCGGTGCTGTGCCGTCTGGGATACTTGCTCGGCGAATTACCCTACTTGGACGCCGCCGGGCGCACCTTGCGGGCAGGATGGCCGATGCTTCAGCAATATCCTCAGGCTCATATGAGCCTGGTGAATGCGCTGGAGGACTTTCTGGCCTCGACGCAAATCCTGATTATCCGCGGCGATGCCGCGCACGCGGCACGGTGGGCTGCCGACTTGGGGGCCCGGTACGCGCCGAACCGCATGATATTCGCCGTCCCCCGCGATGCCGCCGATCTGCCCGCGCCGCTCGCGGCGAAACGCGCCGCGGCCGACACCGTGGCCTATGTATGCACCGGCATGACGTGTTCGGCGCCGCTTGCCGAACAGAGTGAGGTCGCGCGCGAACTCGATCGACGGATCCAGTCTGCACACTTAGGCTAGTACGGCGGCGAGATGCTCTACCAAGCGGCGCTTGAGGTCGCCGTGCACGGCCTCGGAGTACGGAGGGGCGGCGCTCCAATCGAGCGCCCATGGCTGGACGGTCCGCGTGCTCTCGGGCTCCGCGGAGCGGCGCGGGAAAATATGTGCGTGCAGCGCCGGGTCGACGTTGCCGAACATGGCGTAGTTGATGCGCACCGCCTCGGTGATGGCCAGCAGCGCATCACCGATCGCCGCCATATCGGACAGGAACCGGGCGCGCAAATCGGATCGCAGCGCGTTCAAATGCGGTACGACGGGGTCGGGCAGCAGCAGGCAATAGCCGGTCAATATCTGACGCTCGCCCATGACCACCCAACCGGAACGGAGTCGCGCCACCGCCGGTGGATAGTCCGCGGCACGGCAGCGCTCGACCATGCGGTGTATGACCGTCGGCGCCGTCACTGCCTAAGCGCCTTCGCCACCGCCGCGGCGTCCACCGGTGCTCCCGAGTTGCCGAAATTCGATCGCAGATACGAGAACAGCGCGGCGGCGTCCGCCGGTTTCATCCATCCATACTGCAGCATTTGAGTCGAATAGCGGCCCGCGGGCATGGACGGCGGTCTTTGTCCCTTTATCACCCACCGCGCCAGTTCCGCCGGGTCTCCGAGCACCACGGGCGATGCGGCCAAGCCCGGGTACACGCCGGGAATTCCCGCTCCGTTTTGTTGATGGCAGGGCACGCAGTTGCCGCTGTAAATGCGTGCACCCACATCCGATGCGGGCGCAGCGCTGCCCGCGGTGTGCGCGGCGGGATCGCCTTCGGGTACGCCGGGATTTTTTGCGGGGCAGCCGGCGATGACACCGGCCAGCGCCAGTATTGTCAGTACGTTCCGGTTCACGCTAGAAGAACTCATACTCGAACCGCGCGAGCCAAGTCTGCCGCGGCGCATCGGAATTGAGTCCGAGCACCACGCCGACGCGGTACTCCAAGTTCCCGGTGGTGCCGGGAAAGTGCCACTCACCTGCCGCAATGGGGCCCGCCTGATAAGCGTGATCGGCGCGCCGTCCGTAGGCCTCGAGACCCGGACGAAACGCCTGGGAAACCGCGTAAGTGCCCGAATAGCTGTACCGAAACCCGTAGTTGCCGCCGGCGCCTGCGCCGACCTGTTTCTCCCAAATCAAATTGACGACATGGGCGAAGCGACCTGAAGCCTTTGCCAGCAGCGGGCCGAACTCGATTGCGTCCGGAGTATTCGCGGAGGTAAAGCGCTCGAACGCCGCGAGAAATCCCGCATCTGCCCAGTATTTCCCCTGCGGGGTCAGCTGAAAGGTGTTCTCGAACTCGTACCCATGAAGAGCGCCGTTGGAGCCCGGGCTTTTCAGGTATTCCACCAGGTACAGCTCCGGTTTCCACCAGCTGTTTACCCCACGGGAGATCGACAGTTCCGCCGCGCTGCCCTTGAGGTCCGGCCGCGCATCGGCATATTGGTAGCCGCGCACTTCTATTTCGTTCCGGGACTCGATGACGTAGGGCGAGTACACGATGAAGTCGTCGGCTCGCGCCGGCGCCGGCGGCAAGTTGAGTGCCAGGCCAAGGGCCAGTGCGCTCGACGCCGCGATGCGGCGGGAAAACATTGGAGTGTCGATTTGCCAGTCCTCTCGCGGCCAATGTCAGTGTTGCGGTCTGGCTACCGTAGCTTGCGGAAACTCCGGCGGCGCCGATTGGCTGGACGCGCGACGTTGCTGCCAGCGAACACCGACCACCATCAATGCGAGAGTCGTCAGATAAAATGCGACTTGAATTCCCGCGGGCGCGGCCTTGTAGCCGATCAAGATCCCGAAGGTCTTGCCCAGCACCGAGTCGTCGGACAAAAAGTGCGAGGTGTCCCAGACCTGCGCGCCCCAAGCCGGCAACAGATCGCTCTGCACCAGGAAACCGGCCGCAGAGGACGCAAGACCCGCGGCCAGCAACATCAACATCGCATTGGTCGCGGAGAAGAAATGCTTCAGCGGGATACGCAAGAGACCGAAATAAAGAGCGAAGCCCATCAGGGCGCCGCCGCCGATCCCGAGGGCAATGCCGAGCGCAAGTCCGGCGGCCCCGATACCGCCGGCCGCCATGCCGTAGAGAAACAGCACAACCTCGGAGCCTTCACGCAGCACCGCGAGGGCCACGACGGTCAACAACACCGCGAGAGAACGAGAACCCGCCTTCACGGCGCCGCCGACGGCTTGCATGTGCTGCGCCATCTCGCGTCCATGAGCGGACATCCAGACGACGTGCCAGCCGATCATCACCACCGCGGACAGCAGCACTGCGGCGTTGAACACGTCCTGTCCCGCACCGCCCGCCAGGTTCGCGATGAAGCCCGCACCGACCGCTACCAGCAGCGCGCCCACGACGCCAAATCCGATGCCGCCCACGACAAACAATCCGCGCCGGGGCACGCCCCGCGTGGCGGCACAGACGATCGAGACGATCAACGCGGCCTCGAGTACCTCACGGAAAACCAACAAGGCAACGCCGGGCATGGGTTACTCGACCACGAGCCGGCCCTGGGCCGTCTCTCTATGAAAGTCGCCGAAGAATCCGTAAGTACCGGCGTGCAGCGGGCCGATGAAGACGATGATGCTGTGGTTCGGCAACACCACGCTCTCACGGTTGAAATCGGTGCTTTCGAACTCCTCGGGTGTCGCGTCTTCGTTGGTGACCCGGAGCTTGAACTTGGTGTCCGCCGGAACCCGGAGTTCGCTCGGTTGGTACACGTGATTCTTGATCACCAAGGTGAACTCAGTCAGGTCCGCCGCGCCGGCGGGGCCGGCACAGGCCAGCGCGGCGAAGGCGGCCATCGTCAGCAATTTCATGATCGACTATCCGGCTAGAACGATATACGAATGATAATCGTTCTCATTACGCTAGTCAATCAGGTAGTGTCTCAGGAGACACTACCGTCAATCACCGCGCTTGGCGCCTACCCCTTCCAGGTCCGAAACGCGCCCGTATCCAGATGCACGAAATCCGAGGCGCGATAGTATCCAACGCCCCCGCGCTTCAAGTTCAGGGCGCAGGCCGCGAGAGCCGCGCAATCGACGCCTATTACGCGCACGTCGATCGCCCGCCCTTGCATATGAAGACTGCGTTGTGCGACTCCCGTGCTCTTCTCGCGCAATTGCGCGTTGGTCGCCGGGGAGCGGTAGCCTGAGATCACGGTGAATGCGGGATCGACACCCAGCGCGTGCGCAACCTCAACCAGGTAGTCCATGAGACTTGGGTCGATGGAGTGTCGCTCGCCGGTGCGAAAATCCCGGAGCAGCACTTCGATGGCCGAGAGCGCATCGGGCAGGTATGCACCGTCACGAAAGTATTCGATGTCCAGCCGCTCGCTCGTGTGCAGATTCTTGAGCGCAATGCGTTTCGCCGCGTCCTTGCTGCGCGCGGCATCGTTGCGCTGCGCCGCCTCCCGGCTGCGCGCTCCCACAGCCAAGAACGCCGCGGCCGCCCCGGCCAGGCCGCCCGCCATCAGGAGCCGGCGGCGGCGGCATGTCATCGTCGGATCCTGTCGCTCAGCAGCCGACCCTTGTCGAGGGCCAGCACCGTGGCGCGCGGAAAGAAGTTGAATTCCGAAGCCGAGGCCCACGTGTAGGCGCCCATCGCGCGGCCGATGACGAGATCGCCCATCTCGAGCTTCGGCAATTTCAAGTTCTCGTTGATCACGTCGATACTGTCGCAAGTAGGGCCGGCGAGCACCGACGGGTACGTCTCGCCGCCGGTCACGAGCGCCTCCACCGGGTAGGTCGCATGGTCGTATACCTGCCCGCTGTAGCTGCCGTATAAGCCGTCATCGAGGTAGTACCACCACCGGCCGCCGCGCAGCGCACGGCCCATGACCGATGTCACCGAGACCGCCGCCGGCGCGGAGATGTACCGTCCCGGTTCGGCAATCGCGCGCATCCCGGAAGGCAGTTGCTTCAGCGCATTGCATATGGGTGCGCAGAATTCCTCGATGGGCATGCATCGCTGCAGATAGTCCACCGGAAAGCCGCCGCCGATGTCGAGAACGCCGGGAGCGTGTCCCGTCTGCCGGGCGATCTGCGCGAGCGCGCCGCACTTTGCGATGGCCTCGACGAACATCCCCGGGCCGGCCGCTTGGGAGCCGACATGGAACGACAATCCTTCAATTTTGATCCGCAAATCAGCCGCCAGCCTGAAGAGGTCGGGAGCCGCGTCCGGTTCACATCCGAACTTACGCGACAAATCGCACCTGGCATCCGGGCTGCTGAACGAGATGCGGATCAGCAGCGAGGACCGGTTGCGATATTTTACGAACTTGCGCAACTCATCGGGGTTGTCGACGACGAATCGATCGACGCCATAGGCCAGGGCCGTACGTATATCGCTCTCGCGTTTGATCGGGTGCGTGTGGATACAGCGTTCGGGCGCCACCTTCAGGCGCCGCACCAATTCCACTTCACCGTTGGTCGCCAAATCGAAAAACGCGCCTTCGGCATGCAGCGTGTTGATGACCGATGAGTGCGGCAGAGGCTTGAGGGCATAGTGAAGATCGACGCCGGGCAGCGCCGCTGCGAGGCGCCGGTACTGCCTGCGCACCCGCTCGGCATCGATGACGAACAACGGCGAGCCGTAGCGGGTTACCAGGTGCTTGATCGACGCCTGCTCGAACGGATCCGCCGCGGGATCAAGCTCCAACGGTTCCTCGGTGACGCAGCGCGGGCTCGCCACTAACTCACACTGAACTCGAGCGAATCGTCGCCCATGCCGCTGGCCCGCTGCAGGCGGTCGAGAATCGCCGCCCAGCGTTCGCCCTCCGGCAGGCTTTGAACAAAAATCCTTACGCACCCGGCGCGGTCGAGCGTTCGCAGGTGGTTGTAGAGATTGTGCGCATAGATGTCGGGCCGCTTGCCCGCGTTGATCCAAGTCATGTGTCGCTGGGTCTGAAGGGGCGGCCGCATGGCAAGCACCGCCGCCTTTTCCTGGCGTGCGGTGAGCTCGCCGGCACGCACTTCCAAGTCGTCCGACGGCACGATCTCGAGAGGAGTGGACGGCGCGTAGTGCAAAGCGCGGTCTCCCGGAGCTCGTGGAGCGACTCCCCCGATCGCGAGGTGCCCGACTACCTGTTCGAGCTGCGAGCGGGTGACGAAACCAGGACGCAACAAACGCGCCTCATTATCGAGACAGGAGACGATGGTCGACTCCAAGCCGATCGGTGAATCGCCGCCGTCCAGAATGACGCCGACCGCGCCCCCCAACTCGTCGCGCACATGCTCGGGCTTGGTCGGACTCAAGCGTCCGTAGCGATTGGCGGACGGCGCTGCGATGCCGCCGCCGAAGGCATTCAGCAGCTGCTGCGCGATGGGATGCGAAGGCACGCGGATACCGATGCTGACCTGGCCTCCCGTCACGATGTCGTTGACGTTGTCCGCCTTGGGCAAAATCAGGGTCAGCGGGCCCGGCCAGAATTTGGCGGCCAATTGTTCGGCGACGGGCGGCACGGAGGAAACCCAGCGATGCAGGTAGCGCGGATCGTCCAAATGCACGATCACCGGATGATCGGGCGGACGCCCTTTGACCTCGAAAATCTTGCGCACTGCGGCCGGGTTGGAGGCATTCGCACCGAGTCCATAGACTGTCTCGGTGGGGAACACCACCAGATCGCCGGCGCGCAAGGCTTCAACGGCCTCCTCGATGTCTGTCTGACTAGCTCTTACCACGCGCCCATGATATCAAGACTGCGCTACCAACAACGCTCGCTGACGCGCCCGCGTGGCCGATCTGCGCCGAAATCTCGCTTTTGCCCTAGGGGCGCACCCCTATGCACTTCCAACGGAGGCAAGTGTCGGCGGAAGGATACATTGCATGAATACCAAATCAAGCCAGC
>Ga0209736_1000070_pt1 | contig 33719 bp, 38 predicted proteins | sample BlaSpr_A8_Ref_M3_FD_187992 | JGI IMG/M metagenome (GOLD analysis project Ga0209736, IMG submission 187992) | Forest soil microbial communities from Thunder Bay, Ontario, Canada - Black Spruce, Ontario site 2_A8_Ref_M3 (SPAdes) (version 2) | ecosystem: Environmental > Terrestrial > Soil > Boreal...
ACCTCATACGCCGCTGTGGCAGCAGGGTCTCTGTCTGCTGATCCTGCCCCCCACTCAAATGTCTGCACCGCGCTGAAGTTGTGCATGCTATCAGCCAATGCTTGGGCTTGGACACGGAGCAACCAGACATCATAGGGCTCGTCGGGTCTATGGTGCGATGGATCAACGGCAGGCGGCGGAGCCTTCGGATATAGGTCTGCGGAAACCGGAGAAATCACTTTTGGCCGAGGGAAAATCCTCGCTGCCAGAAACGGCTGAACTTTGTTGACAAACTCAACCAAGGACTCGACGGGTACCGCTAGCGCACTGGCCTTTCGACTGGTGTCTATCCCACTCACAATACCCACGATTTTCTGTGTCTTCGCGTCCACAACAATTCCACCGCTTGCGCCGGGAAGAATGCGGCCATCAGACAAATCGTAATCGAACAGAAGAAGACCCTGGGTTGTCAGTCCCATGAACGTGCCACGAAGCTTCACGAGATGCCGTGTCTTGAGTCCCTCCCTCGGGAACGCGTAAATGCTTACTGCTTGCCCGGGATTCAGCTCTTCGAGATCGAATCCAATACCGTGATGGTTAGGAAGCGAGCGCCGCAGTTCGAAGATTGCCAGATCGCGCTTTAAGGTGTATTTGGCGGCCCCGCCTCCTTCATTCACCATGGCACCGTCGTCATAAGGTCCTGTCGCTAGGTATCGCCCGATGACTTTTTCTCCTTTGATTTTTCGGGGAGTTCCCTGCAACGCGACATGGTAGTTGGTGCAGATGAAGCGGCATCCGGGGTCAAGGCAAAAGCCTGTGCCTGCGGACCGTATGGCTCCCACGTAAACGTAAGACATCGGGTTCATGGAGGGATACGGGATTCGTTTATTGGGGCGCACATCGATCTTAAAATTTGCAATGGAGATCACGGTTTGATTGAAATCTTCGGTCACCGAGGCCGGGGCCGGGGCCGGGGCCGGAACCTTCGGTGGCACTGACCCTTCTTTGGCAGGAACACCAACCGCGATGAATATAAAGAACACCAGAGTTGCGCTGCGCATCATGTGCCTCCGTCGAAGCGAACGCACATTAGAAAGCACTCATCTTGCCAGGCCGCTCGGCCGCAGGATTTGTTGCAAAGACAAGCGGTTAGTAAGCGTAAGTGTCCGAGGACGTTTCAAAACGGGATTCGCATCATTTCGGACTGTTCCGATGTGGAACCGCACGGACGAGGCTCACGTAGATCTCGGAGTCTGTGATGGAAAGCGTATCGGGTAACCCTGACAAGCTTAACTTTAGGCTTGACAGAGATTATTAATAGGTATATACACGATAGCAACGAGAGTATCAGAGCGTATGAACTAGCTAGCAAAACTAGAAGGTGACCCGCGATGCCGTCTCCAGCCGAGCGTCGTTTGGCCTCAGAGCCTACTTTCGTCGAAATCGCAAACGACGGAGCCGTCAATCACGTCGGAGGACTGATTCGCGAGGTCCCGGAGGAGTCCAAGGTCCGGGAAGAGCTATTGGAGTCGGCAATCAACCTGATCAGGGAAGCCATTCGGTCTAGCGACCCCGAGAATGACTCGCCACGCCTCACACGCCCAGCCGATAAGCAGAACTTGCTGCCCTTCATCCCATCAAATGGTCGAGAAACGGGTTCGGGCTCGAAACACCAAGACGGAGACCTGACCGTCAGGGAAACTGAGGTTGTCGTGCTGTTGGCAAACAGCAAGAGCAACAAGGAGATCGCAGAAATCCTGGGCATCGGGGTAAAGACGGTTGAGACCTACAGAAGTCGGCTCATGCTTAAACTGGACATTCACTCCGTGGCCCAGCTTGTCATCTATGCGATTAGACGCGGACTTGTTAAGGTGTGATTCTCCCGACCGCTTGGCTGCCTTTCAACTCTGAAAGCGATCCGGCAGCGGCGTAGGCGGCCTGACGGGCCCGTCTTTTGTTGGAAAACCGTCGCACGCGACGCACCCCTTGCACTCTCGAAATCACTACATAGGGGCGTCGCCCCCGGCCTAAGAATCCAAGTTCAACACAGTTCGAGAACATTCCCTGAGATGGGCAGGCATCAGCGCCATTCGTCTTAACCATTTTCATGAGCTGACAATCTGATCTCCTGGCATTACTGTCTGAAGCGTGGACTTGCATTGCGATCCTCCTCCTTATCAGGTCAATCGAAATATTCCGTGGGTCTTCGTCAAAATAGCTGCACTCTCTACACTGACCGGGCTAGGTCTAGGGCAACTTCGCCAATTCGGGAACACTAGACCCGACTTTTGAACAGCTTCTAAGAGCATCCGCCGAACGGCAGTCCGGCGCCGGTCCAGACGCTGCAAGAGGGCCTGCAATGCCACCGCGTCGAAGTCGTACCACCCCGCAGGTATCCCGCGCGTTGCCTCTACGAGTACGTCGAGGTTGATCTCTGATTCCAATCGGCCCAACCAAGGCTCGAAGCTATCGAGACCCAGAATTCCCTTGTAGACATTCCGATCGTGGTAGAAACCGCGAATCGGGGAGTCTGGAAAGTTCCACTCGCCGCAGTTGAAGCACAATCCTTGGTCAATCATCACGGCCGCACAACGCCCTACTTTCATCGGCGAATCGCTTTTACACCGCTGAAACAGAACCTGCCGCCAGTCCGTATTGCACGTCCATTTGTCGAAAACAAACATTCCGACGAAATCCGCACGATTCTCCACCAGGTCCCATTCCCCACGCGGCACAAAAGGATGGACGCTGGGACGGTTTGGTTCACCCAGATAACGCGACCCGAACTGCATTCCCGGTTCACAAGGAATCCGCGACCTCCCCATTTCCATCGTGAGGTCGGGAGTCAGTTCGATGAGCCGTTCGGACACGTAGATCGGAGACATCGGTGCGGTGAGGAGGCCCAAGGTAGCTGCCAATCGAGTCGCAAGCATCTCGTTCACGAGTACTCTGCGGTGTTGCGGATTGTTCCTGAACTTCACGACGTAGTAGTGACCATCGGAACATCGCATCAGATGCGACTGTGAGCCGCCTCGCATCCTGCGAATCTCCTCCAAGGCATAGGTTCCTTTAGGCCCAGCCACGTTCGCTTGGCGCTCAGCGGCAGGTGCTCCAGCCTCCTGGCCAAGCGACTGCGGAGCAAGCGCGACCGCCGCCCCCGCAGTGATTGACGCCTTCAAGAATGCCCTCCGGCTAACAGGGTACGACACCGAACACGCTCTCCTTCTCGCAGCGAAGTCAGTCTCAATCACGCACCCCCTGCGTTGCCCTTAGGCGGAATGACATCGCTAGAATGTTCTGCATTCCATGAAACCGATAGCATTAGCAGAAAGCGCCTAGCACCAGAGGGCTGGGCATAGTCCCTCAGTACTCGACGGCGTTTCACTTCGGAACACAGACAACGATGCGGTAATTACACTTTGTCGCGGGGTTTATAAAGTCAGTTGATTATGTCAGTGATTACCCTACAGTATCCTTAGAAAGATTGCCGACTAAGGCCGCGCGACAGCGACGGTCTTGGGTGACGACTCTCCGGTGGTCTGATTCCATTCCGGGAGGGCACCAAGGATCGCCCCTAGGCCGGGCGGCGGACCGTGGCAGAGCAGTTTTGAGGCGTGCCTTGGGGCAGTCAGGGTTAGGTCAATAGGGTAAGCACTACAAGCGCTAGTTACAACAATCGCGAGCCCGACCAGACTGGACATGGCAGTAGCAAGGGCTGGGCAACCAGGGCAGGGATAATCCATAGTATGGTTCTTGACAGATGAGGGAATCTTGTATTTACTGTACGCTGTCTATCCCAAGTCGATAGTTATGCCAAGTCTCTCTGAAGGGTTCGATTAGACCGGGATCAAATACTAGGAGGACAAAGCCGTGCTACACGAAAAGCTAGATGAAAAAAACGACCAAAGGCGCAGGCACTCGCACTTTCTCGCAACGATCATTTACATCGACGACGAAGTATTTACTCGGGTTTATAGCGATATCGCGAAAGCGGAGAAATTCGCGGCTAGACAAGAGAAGTCGCCTACGGTGAAAAGCACGCGAGTCCAGCAGATAAGCTGACACAGCCGAAAGCCCCAGTTAAAGCGGGAAGCTGCTAGAAATCTATCGCAACTGGACTCGGCGCGGTAGATGTGGCGCGGAAGGAAGGTAACATCGGCTATATGCCGTCATTCGTGAAGCTATGCTGCTCAACCAAATCCCGCTCGATTTGTCCGCCACCTGCACCGGCGCCACTCATGCCACGCCTGCAAGAATTGCCACTACTGCAAGCACTGTGCGAAGGAAGGTGGGAAGTGTGGCGTGTGCAAGTGAGTTCCTAAATCCGCCCTAGGCCCCGTCTCTAAGAAGATTCCCGAGACACACACGGCTATTGGAGAAAGGGAATCAATCTCGGTTTCGAGAAACGCTCCAGCCCGAGAATGTGGGTTGGGTGTGGCCGTCTAGCGCGGTTCGAGATTCATGTCCAATTCCGACATTGATCGACTCGTTCAGACGGGCAGTTCTGTCACTCTTCCGAGTCGGTGGGGTCGAGCCTCCGAATCAGCCAGTCCTCTAGGTCGTACAGGGCTTCATGAGCGCCTCGCAGAATTAGGTAGGCGACTCCAATACATCCGACAAATAGCGGGAGTTGACCGAGCGTGTAGGAAAACATCCGGTTGCCTCCTCGAAGAGAGATGCTACATTAGAGAGCACAAATGCTGCCAAGCCAATCGACCAAGTTGGGCACTGAAACAGGGCGACTTAGCGGAGTCTCAAGAAGTGGCAGTTCCAAAACGGGAAAGGTTGTCTGGGAACGTTTCAAATTGGACCTACAGTCGCTTGGCGATGCTCGCCCATATTTGTCGCCGTCTACTGCGCTGTGCGCTCCGTTCTGAATAGCCCGGCGTGAACAAAAAACAGTCGCCTAATCTACAGGAGTGATCTTCACGCGAGTAGCGAACATCTGAGTGGCCTTATACCACCCTCCGCGGGCGCTCTACTTAAGCCAGGTGCTGCACCCAACTCCTCGTAGCGGCACGGCATCGCCATGCCCGCTCCCGCATCGCAAGCCATAGCAATCTCGGTAGCCACATCCTCATAAACAGCCGTAGTGTCAAATTCTATCTTGTACGTAGATATTTTGTGAGACATACAGAAAGCACTAACAGCGATTCGGGTGATGGAAGGTGGCCGGACCTGCTCCCAAGAGCAGTCCGGCCTTTTGCGGTGACCCCACGACGGGTTTAACGCGCCATACATTGCATGCAGCCAAATAGTAATGCAACACCAAAAAGGTACCATCGAGGTAGATTTTGTAAACGGCCAGGCTTTTGGTATTAAAGATTCATCGCACCCCCCAGGGTCGCCTAGTTCGCTGCAATGATCTTGAATCGGGTTCCGAACATCCGATAGTTCGTGAACTGGCCACGACACCAATGGACCTTCTTGTGAAACTCGGCCTTTGCAGCGATGGTAAGAGGAATCAATCGAGGAGGCTCGTCCGCTCGCTTGAGCCAGCCGTAGGTCATCACGGACTGGTAGCGTACGGTCACGGTGGAGGCGTCTACTTGGAGGAGAGATCAAGCTTCTCTAATAATCGTTGGTACTAAAAGCAAACTTGACCGTGTGAGGTTTAGCTAGCACAGTCAACCAGTCAGTCCGTTATTTTACAGGCTCCCCCTCCCCTAGCCTGTCCCTTGAGAGCCTTGTGGAAATCGCTAGCATCCTTCGAGATCGTCTCGCAGATTCCCTTCTCGTTCGTCGTGTCACGGCATTGCTACTGATTGTGCTCAGTGCCTTCTGGCTCAGCGCAAATGACATAGGACCCGCCAAGCTCCTGGCTATCGCCGCGATCCTTGCGCTGTTTGTTGCCCCCCTGATTGCGCCCCGCAGACATCGCTATCTTCGAAAACCGGGCAAGGAACTCGATGTTACTAACGGCGATTTGGAAAAAAATGGAGGAAAACCAGAGATGTCGAAGCTTCCCTACTCTCCGCCGCGCTTAGTCGAGCTTGAACCCAGAGCACGGGATACCGGGCGCTGCTGAATCCTCTCAAGCTTGGTCGACTTCATAACACAGATAAGAATTAACGGGAGTGGAGTCGGCGTCTTTTCGCCCGATTTCTCACCTCTGCCCTCGCCCAAGTTCTCCTGTCAGTCATGCTGCTCAACCAAATCCCGCTCGATTTGTCCGCCACCGGCGCCCACGCATGCCACGCCTGCAAGAATTGCCACTACTGCAAGCACTGTGCGAAGGAAGGTGGGAAGTGTGGTGTCTGTAAGTAGCGAGGGGAACTCTGTCCGTGGAAGCGGGGCCAGCAACCGAGGAGACCAAACATGGTACGCCTGACTCTCATTCTCGCGTTTTCGTTCTACCTCGCTCCAATCTCCACGCTTGCTGACATAACGTGCACGGCGACTACAGCACTTGCAGCCCAAAATCGCACGCGCATGAAGCATAGAATTCCGCTAGCCACGAACCCCGGCGTAACCCCTATTCGCGGTTGAACAGGTGGTCGCGTTGCCGCCGGCGGCGGGAGTTACTCAAGCTGGTTTTAGGACGAAAGACTCGCCCCTCGACCCCCGGGAATCCCAGGTTGCCACGGTGAAGGGCGATTTGTGGCGCGTGAACGTTGAGGCGAACGACTGCGACTTTCATCTGGAACTTAGCAGCGTCGGCGCAAGCAGTTCCGACGACCGGATCATAGTGGAGATTCAGCAGGGTCCTCGATATGTTGCCGCTCGAAATGCCTTGTTGCAGACACTCGCGGCGCATGGCGTAAAGTTGAAAGCACAGACTCCTCTCTCTGCACCTATCCACGTCCAAGTCCTTGGATTCGCTTTCTACGATGCCTGGCACGTCAGCAAGAATGACCCGCAGCAGGCCATGCCCACGGGTCCGCACGAGTAGGATCGCTTTGGGAGATCCATCCAGTGTTTGCGATCATCTTTCCTCAGAATTGACTGTCGGCGATTTTCTATTCCTGCCCGACGGTGCTATAAGTCTTGCATGAAGAAACCAATTGGCCGATGGGTCGTGTACGAGCGTCAAGACGGAGCGTTTGTTTATCTGTCGAAGCCTCTCAAGACGAAACAGCAGGCGGAAGACGAACGGGCGAAATTCGACAAGAAATATCCACGCGCCGCGATTGGCGTGGGCTTCGTTCGTTAGGGTCTTAGCTCGCCCGCCTGCATAGCAGCCCACTCCAATTCAGCACAATTCTCACACTTGCAATAACGCTGCCCGGGACTACCGGATCCGCTGTAAGTAAGTTGAAGGTATTGCGCTGCCCGGGAATCGCGTACAGCGTCCGAAGGTTTTGTGGGGTGCGTATTCTCTTGGTGAAACCTTCACGGCGGGAATTCTGCAGTCGTGACATCGATCATGCCATGATACTTGAGCGCCGCCCGAGCAACTGCTTCAGCGGGCCGACTTTTTTGCTCTCTGAATTTCGGCGCGAATTAGGTCATGCAGTGCCTGAAAGCCTTTCCCGTCCTGAGGCACCTTCAGAGAACGGATCCCGACGCTAGCTACAAGACGCCCTAGAACAGCAAACTCTTCTACACGCATTTTGCGATTGAGAATCCTCGTGGCATAGGAATTCGCCACTAGCGTCATAAGAGCTGTTCGCCGGGAAACAAGTGCTAGAATTGGATCGGAATTCGATGTTCTTTCGTCCAGAAGGTATATCGCAGCAAGCGGGAGCGCACGCTGCTCGAATTTGATCTTCTCCTCACTAAGTTTACCAACGGTAAGGCGCCGCTTCTCCCATTGCGGGGTGAAGCGTGGCACGCGGTACCCTGAACCATATAGCATCGCGACCGAGTCAGGCCAAAGGCAGAGGTAGGGATATGCGGGCAAGATGCAAAACGCTCCCCGCTCTTCGGCTAGGGCCACCACGTCATCCGAAACGACGGACCAGCCCCGCTGGGCCAGTATCGCGGCGGTTGTAGATTTTCCGGCACCTGGCGGACCAACACAGGCTACAGACTGACCTTCCAGTGCCATCGCGCTTGCATGAAGACAAACCGTTCGCCGCAGGCGAAGCAGAACTCCCAGCACAGGGCCAAGCAGGTATGTCGCGACGTCTTCAAATGAGCAGCCGTCGGGCCAGCTTATCCAGACATTACCCCCTTCTTGATCGAGCCAGAATTGCATGCCGTTCGAATACGAGAGGCGCAGGGGGGCATCACTCCCGCTCCGCCGGACTCGAAGGAAGGGGTTGCCAGATTCATCTAAATACGGACTTGAATATATGAGTTCCTCAGGACCTGCCCGAGCATCATTCGCGGCCTGTGGTGAAACTCCGATGTGTATCCGCACGTGAGGAGTCCGCGAACTCGCTTTTGCTGAAATCAGCGTGGGAATGGGCTGATTAGAGTGAAGGGACAACCCGAAAACTGAATAGGTAAACACGATTTGAGGATAAGTTGCTAACTCCCATAGTCTCCGCCAGGATTCGACGGTTGTTTCGGAGGCTATGGGCCTGAACTGTATAGGAGAGAACTAGACCTGGGTTCGGTTGGTCGGGGGATTTCCGCCGTCCCTCGAGCCGCGCATACCCACAGCCTGTGTGAGCTGCTCAATCGTCCCATAGATCGTTAACTTCGGAGTTGAATAGGACTCCTTGGGCTCGGGCTTCGTCGGTCTATTCATCTTCAAGTCCCTCGCAGGGCATTATACCGGCCGTTTCGGAGCGAGTGCAACCAAAAGTTCAGACAATACGGCCGAAGATTCGTTCTTGCTCGCTCGGAAACTTCGTTGGCCTTCGGTAAAACCAGGAAAGATCGATCAACGAAGCGTCTCGTCTCCTCACTCCACGGCACCGAATTTTCCCATCTGATCCCGGTAGATTGGAAGTTAGGAACCGATAGCAGCGGATCATCCGACATCGCTATCTTGGGACGGGAGAGCGTCTCCTCTGGCAGCCGGTCCACCATAGCCGCCCGCAGAAGCCGCTTTTCGAAGAACCACGGAAACGGCGGAAGTGCCAGAAGATAGTTAACCACTCGCAGATCCAAAAAAGGGTAAAGGACTTCGACTGGACAGCGCGTGACCCCTGCGTCGGATAATTCGAACAAGCGGGTCCAGTGCGGCAGCGCGAGAGATAGATAGCCCCTCGGAAGAAGGGGGTGATTCGAGTGGCGGAAATCTCTCAAAGAGTTCTCGACCTCTCGATAGCGGCCCCGAAGATTCATACGTCGTGCACAAACCGCATCAATCCACTGTGGGAAATCGGATCCACTAGGCGTTTTGTTGAAAACTCTCTTCAGCAGCCGATGGAAACGAAGACGTTTTCCCCGGAGGAAAAGATATCGGGGCAGTTGAACGGAAAGGCTCATCCATTCGCCGCGGCGGAGCATGTCTTTGGCGTGCCGCCCCATCTCAAAATGCATGAGATTGTCACTTCCCTCCCCGGAAAAAACGCTACGGCAACCAGCTGCGATCGCGCGAAATTGTCTATAAAGGCCCATAAACAGTGGATCGTCGACCGGTTCGGGCCACATCAACGAGGAATCGTCCCACTGCTCAAAAGCTCGCAATGAATCCATGTTCACGGAGCGGATAGGAATACTGAGAGACCTGGCGAGCTTGCCCGCAAGCTGGCCATCCGGATCAGGAATCAGTCCACCGTAGGTAACCGTATAGGCCGTAAACCGAACCGGGTCAGCCGACCCGCCTCGAATCTTATTCACTGTTCCGGCAACGCTTGCAGAATCCAGCCCGCCGCTTAGCAGAATCCCGATCCGGTTAGTGCGCATGCGGTCTGAAATGGCGGCGTCGAATAATTCCCGGAAATGGTCCACGTACTCGGCCGAGCGGCGATAGCGGATTCGGCCATCGACTGGAGCACTCCAATACCTTGTGATCGCCGTACCCTTCCGGGAAACCGTGAGGGAATGCGCCGGCGGCAGCCGACGCACGTCACGAAACGTTGTGCTGCCGTTGTCGCAGTTCAACCCGAACAATAGAAAATCGGCAACAGCAGTGTCGTTTAATTCAGCCGAAACAGCAGGGTGCCGCCGGACACAGTCGAGCGTATTCGAAAACAGTAGAAGATCTCCTAGCGTGGCATAGTAGAACGGCTTGATGCCAAAGTGATCGCGCACGCAGTAAAGAGTCTGCCGGGGTGCATCCCAAATAGCGAAGGAGAAATCACCCGCCAAGTACCGAACGCATTCCACGCTCCAGACGGCGTAGGCCCAAAGTATCAGCTCACAGTCAGGTGTGATTCCCTGCAGCCGTACTCCATTTTCCGCGAGTTTCGACAGCAAATCCGCGCGGCGATCGAGCCGACAGTCAGCGATGATCCAGAGCCCGCCAGGCACACTCGTCGGCTGCCGTTCCAGCTCCGATTCGCGTGCTGTGCGCAGCATGGCGTGGCCGAAGCCGATCCCATCATGACTCCAAACCTCCACAGCGTCAGACGCCCGATAGGAGAGGTATTGCGTGAGATCCCGAAGCAGAGTCCGATCAACCGGGGCTCCACTTCGATCGAGTATTCCGACGATTCCGCTCAAGGGGCTGCCTCGCTGTTGAACCAGCGGTATATTTGAAGGGGGGAAGGAAGGGCATTCGCCGAACGAGGGATTCAACACCACCGCGCGCGCTTCCCAGGCACGCAATTCGATCTGATTCATCTCACTCTTGGCCGCCAGTGAGGACCCGTGAACCGGTTTTTCTCTCCCGAAACAAACCAGACCACCCGCTATTGCGCGCTTTCGCAATCAAGGCCGGCCGCCGATATTTAGCGAAACTGAGCGCGCTGCACCTCTATCAGTGCCTCGCTATGCATCGTCTGAAGCAAGTCCAGCAGCTCGCGTTCGCACCGTTGTTCGTCCACTTCGTATTTCTTTAACATCGCGTCGCGAAGCTCCCTCACGCTCGTAGCCCGTTGCATCAAACTCCAAACGTAAGCTCCCACGGGATCCAGGCCATAATAAGTACTGTTTTGCAAGTTTAGGATGACCACCTCTCTGTCCAGGGAACGGCCGAGCCTTCCTTTGCTGACCTTCACGACGGACTGCATGGATATGATTTCGTCCATTTCGCTGCCTGACACTGGCCGGGCACGGACCGCATCTAAGGCAGGTATTATAGAGAGTGCTAATTTTAATCCACAAGTTATATAAGGTAACTTTGTCGTACCATACTTCACAGTCAAAATGAAACAATGTTTCACTTTGGAGCACTCCCGAATTACCGCTGATTCGCCCTCCTTTCATTTTCAATGATGTACAGCTCTTCCGATCTGGACCTCCGATTGCCGTTCCTAATTTGACAGCATTAGCGCCGGTTTGAAGGCTCGAAGTCGACTCGACCGTACTGCTCCAGCACTATCGCTGAAGGTTGAGTGAAATTCAGCCGGGAGGCTTCGAAATGAATCGATCTCTGTTGCTTATTTGCATGTTGGGTATGGGTAGCCCGGCCCGCGCGCAGTCGGCGCCAACACTTGCTTCCGCGCAGAGCTTCGCAGTCCTGGGCGACACAACGGTGACCAATACCGGAGCAACTCCCATTAAGGGTGACTTGGGGGTGAGTCCCGGTACAGCTGTCACCGGATTCCCTCCGGGGACGGTGACCGGGGGGACGATCCACGCGAACGATGCGGCCGCCGTCGCGGCTCAGGCCGATGCGCACACTGCATACGCGGCTCTCGCAGGCCAACCCTGCGGGACCGACTTGAGCGGGCTGATTTTGGGCACAAGTCCCGGTCCGCTCACGCTCACGCCTGGCGTCTATTGTTTTGGTGCTGCGGCGCAGTTGACGGGAACCCTCACGCTCCGCGGCAATGGTGTGTACATTTTCCAGATAGGGTCCACGCTTACGACCGCGACCAATTCCTCTGTCGTCCTGACCAATGGCGCGATGGCCGCGAATGTGTTCTGGCAGGTTGGCAGCTCTGCCACCATTGGCACCGGCACCGTTTTTGTAGGAAGCATTCTCGCGGAGGTGAGCGACACCGTCAACACCGGCGCGAGTGTTGACGGGCGGGTCTTTGCGCTCACAGGCGCTGTGACACTGGACACGAACGCGATCACAGCTGCAGCTTCCGGCGTGGGCCGATGGGAAATAGTCCACACCAGCGGAGACAACTCTGCTCAAACTGCAGCATACCCCGGCGGCTTTTCCACTTTTCTCACAGCAGATGAGAAAGGCAACACATTCGGAACCTTCACTGATTCCCTCTGCGTGGTTGACGCTGAGAACTTCAACATCGTTCCCACTTGGGTTGCATTGGGTGGAAATGTTTTTCAGATCACAATCACGGTCGACAACCTTGGACGAGGGCCAAACTTCTCATTTACTTACAACGGTACATACGACTTTCATACCGCTATTCCAGGCAACCCGTCCGCATCTATCCCCGCGATATCGGGGACATACTCCTCGGTAGGAAATGTTTCGGCATGCAGCGCTAGCACCGGAACCTTCATCGCAACATTCCTACCCACAATTTCGTCTGGTTCAGCCACTGGCTCACTGGATGGTTTCACTGACGATCACGGCTTTGCATTTGACTCGCCGGCAAGTGCTACCATCACGTTCAGCGCGCCGCCAGCATCCGGCCAGATTGCTGGTACGGTATCCCTTGGTTCCAACCCGAGATTCCATAGCACCCCATGCTTTGCGACTACGAGCGGCGCCGTAACCCCTCTGACGATCAACCCATTCAGATCTACTCAGTCAGGCACATCCGAATATATCTTTGCAGAAGGTTTTGACCAGCAGGGCATTCGAACGACCCTCTTCCTCAACGGCTTTTCAGCCAATTTATACACGCCGATTGCCAACACCGATCCCAATGCGATTCAGATCACCGGTACCGAGTGGGCTGTAGCTGCCGCCATTGGTGAAGATAATCCTGCTGCGGGCACCACCGGCGTGAGTAACGATGGCACGAATGCTGTCATAGTTGCGTTATACGGTGTTTTAGGTGGAGCTTGTAACGGTGCAGGTGGTGTTGACGCGCCTTTTCACTTCCTTTCAGGAACGCCGATCGTTCACAAGCACAGAGAGCGCCACCGGCGCCGTGGCAACAGGGCGATTTCGAATCGCGAGGATGACAATGATGAGGACCGCAACGATTGAGAGCGGAGGTTGCGAACTGTGAATTCCTTTCCTAGCGGACTTAGGCGAGGTCACGGCGCAGAAGAAAAGTCAAACGCGCAACCTTGAAAACCAAACCGTGCGGCACCCAACACGATTCCGACCCTCAATCTAACTGTGCCTCTCGAAAATCTTAGGATGCGCGGCGAACTTGCCGGTTATTCTTGGTAAATCAGAAAACTCACATTGATCGCGGGATGTGGGTTTTAGAACAGTTTGCATTCCGTTTTAGTGAGAGGCTTGATGAAGAGCGGTGAACGAGGAGGGTGTAGTGACCAAATCTATGGGGCCAGCTGGGGCAGCTAAAGCGACCCGGCGTGCTGCCATTATTGAGATGTGGCGGACATTATCGAGCGTGAGCGGCAATCTGTGATTAGGGATTGGCTTGCTCGGGTCGAGCAGCAGCCAGACCTAAAGTGTATCCCGCTCAACTTTGAGGAGCGCACGGGCCATCTTCCGTACCTTCTGCATGATGTGATTGCGCGCTTGCGTTTGGACGCAGGGACGAAAGCTCCGATCTCGAAGGCAGCGGCTGAACCTGGAGATTTGCGGCGCAAACAAGGGTACACGGTAGCGATGGCGGTAGAGGAATCGCGGCTGCTGCAGGTCACCATTTTTACGATACTGCACAAAAACGTAGACGATTTGCAATTCAGCACGCTACTTCCTGACGTTGTGACCATCGCGGATGAGGTAGACGCTCAATTGAAAGAGCAGATGCTGCGCTTCATGGCCGCAGACTCCGCCGAGCATGCCAAAGCTAAGTAATCATTTAATTCCGTTTGGATTAGAGGAGGCCAGTCGAACTGGACGGTCACCCTGATTAGCGCCGAACAAAGCCACGCCAGATTCCTGACGGAACTGTGGCCCTAGCCAACGCGAAGTGCGGGCGCATGGTTAACGGAAAGAGATGCGGAGGACAGATTGGACGAAATGTCCGTCTTGCGAGGCTTCCGGATACGAGGGTTTTCCGCAGTGCAGCCAGTGTGGGGCCCCGGCTGGTTGTTTCGACATCCGATCCACCATCATCCTCACTGAACTATTGATCGCACGCGCATTCCTCATGGATGGCACTGCATGGGCCGCCAGTCCAGCACGTTCCAGCGTTCCTCAAGCTGATTTATCCGCCCTTTTTTGTATAGACCCCTGACAATTTTCAGGTCATCGAGCGCCGTGGAGATTTCTTCGCGTTCTGGAGACGGGTCTGGGGCCAGCTCTATCAGACGTAAAAGGCAGACGCTTATGGCAAGGTGAACCTTGGACTGACGAATGGCGCGATCACCACTGTCGCGAAGCGCGTCGTTGTAGAACTCACGCCAGCGCTGTAAGCGGGTCTTGGGGGGTTCGGACATACTCGCCTCGCATTGGTCATGGTCCGAAGCGGTCTGAGCACGGACCCTATTCTGTTATTTCTAGTAAAGCAACCGCATTCCCCGACCGCGTTCGATTACGGGGCGATAACCTAGCCACGCGTCGGAGCGGATTTTGCGCGGCGACGAGGAACTCCGACTGTCGCGTGGGCTCCGCTCTCCATTTTTCTAAGGTTTAGAAACTCCGGATTACCAGGGGGCATTCATTCGTTGGAGCCATCGTCAGGGGCCGTGGTGTCTGCTCGGACACCGCGCGCTGGCGAACGCAGCAGGACCGGATGCAGCCAACCCTCTCCCTGCACCGCGTCGCTCCCCGGCGAGCCCGCAGCGCGATTCGCCGGTGGTATACTGAAACCTCGCCTCTGCCCAAGGTTGGACCCATGGCAGAGTGCTTTCTGGCGCCGCTTTCGACGACAGCCTCGAATCCCTCCGCACGCGACTCCGCGCGATGACCGACAAGGAACTGCTTTCCTTTGGGAAGGCCGCCCGATTCATGTGCTCACCAGGCGCCAATGGCGATGGGCCGCCGCGGGAGTGTTTCGTGGTTCAATTGAAGGAGGCGCGAATGGAATGGAAGCGCCGACACGAAGGACTCTTGGCCTAAGCAAAATGATCGGTCCCTGCCACTTGTGCAAAGTCGTCACAACCCTTCAGCGCAGCCACGTCCTGCCGGCCGGGTTCTATCGGAGGATGTTGGATCACGGCGCGAAGAATCCAAACCCGGTCCTGCTTACACACGGCAGCGCAGTCCAAAGTTCAAAGCAAGTTACGGCCCCAATTCTTTGCGGATCATGCGAGCAGCGATTCAACCAGGGCGGCGAGCGGTGGGTGCTGGCGCACTGCTTCGACGGCAAGGGAAAATTCCTGCTCCGTGAGGCCACCGGGATTGCTGCGTTGCCCGAGAGCCAGATCTACCAATCGTTTTTATTGATTGCCTCAAACCAGGCCCTCGATCCCAATAGCCTCCTCGTGGTTGGTTATCGGTACTCTGCGATGGTGTATGGTGTTTGGGTCCCAGATCTGGCAGACGAATCAGTCGACCCTGGGGCTGCGAAGAGTGACGGGGGATGGCAGGACCCGTTGACAGGGTTCCACAATGGCGCTGACTCTTGGTATTTTGGAAATCTCTTTGGATTTGACGTGGGTCATCTGGTCGACAGCACCGTAACCAACAGCGGGGACATTCCAATTAACGCGCACATTGATCCATTTGGACCATTTAACCCTTTTCATTATATCATTCAGTTACCGTCTATGTTGTTCCCGGGTGGCCAGCCAGGAGCGGCAACATGTGCTGTAGTCGGAGGATGCAGCATCAACTAGCTTATGTTTGCTTCCGAGATCGCAGTGGCCCTGTCCTCAAATGGAGAGCTGGAAATGCCGAGACACACAGATTCTATAAGTCGCCCCCTGACTAATGTTTCTAAGCATCGTAGCTTCACGTATGTTCGCTATTACATCTTTGCCCTTACATTGTTGTTTGCAAGCGCTCTCCCCGTGGCGGGCGAAACTGGCGCGTCACTTACCATTCTTCTGCTAGACGCTAGTACAGCCAAACCGATTTCAAAGGTCGCTGTTTTTCTGCTTACTTGGGACGCAAAAGGAGCTACACGAAAGCTGGGTCAGGTGACGACGCGCAAGGATGGTACCGCAGTATTGTCGCTTCGAGAGCCGCTGCCCGAACGAATTGGAATTTCCTATTCACCGGACGAAGCTAAGAGCTGTTCGGATATCGCTTTCCCCACAAAAGACATACTGAGTGTTGGTGTGGTCGCCAAAAACAACTGTGACACCGGAGCACAATCGACGAAGGTTCGGCCAAAGGCAGGAGAGCTCGTCGTATTCGCATCTAAGGTCAGCCTTTCCGAAAAACTGAGTCGCGAAATGCCCTACCGCACCCAACTCTCCCTAGTGGCTGCACCCTTGAAGATACTTTTCAGACCATGGTTATGATTTTTGTTGCGCCCGCGGGCGGCCGCGACTTTCTTGTGACCTGCCCCTAGCTCCGCGCACGGGATCATACGACACCAAAGTCTCCTGAGCGGTCCCCTTTTTCTGCATCATCCCGAGAGTGAGTCTCCGACAGTTTTGGTGCTTGTGGTGTCTTCTCCCCGTGAGCCCGGTGAGGACGACTCTCATTGTATTCCCTTCGCCAAGCTTCGATGATCTGCTTGGCGTCCGCCAGCGACGCGAACCAATGCGCATCCAGACACTCCTACCGCAGCGTACCGTTGAACGATTCCACGTACGCGTGGTCTGTTGGCTTCCCCGGCCGTGAAAAATCGATGCGCACTCCCGCATGATACGCCCACAAGTCCATCGCCTGTGAAGTGAACTCTGTGCCGTTGTCACAGAACAGTGTTTTTGAAACCACTCGTTGCAAACCAATTCGGCTTAGCACGCGCACCACATCTTCCCCCTTCAAACTTTGCCCCACCTCGATCGCCAGACTTTCTCTCGTGAACACATCCACTACCGTCAAAGCTCGAAACCTGCGTCCGTCCGCCAGTTGATCCGCCACAAAGTCTAAACTCCACACCTGGTTAGGAGCTGCTGTCTTGCATCGCTCCCGGCGATTCGTTGCCGCGCATCTCCGCCGTCGTGGCTTGTAGCGCAGCGTCAACCCTTCTTCTCGATACAGCCGATAACCAGCTTCTTGCCTACGTTCCAGCCCTCGCGCTTCAGCAGCACCCGGATCTTCCGATAGCCATAACCGACTCGGACCTGGGCGATCTCGCGAATCCGGGACCGAAGAGCGGTCTCGGTTCGCGCCTGCTTTCGTATCGAAGAGTCGATTCTGCGACTTGCGCTGTGCGGCAGGCCCGCCGCTGACTCACTCGATACGCGCCGCACAGGTAGTGCACCACTGGACGGCGGCGCGAGGGCTTTAGGATTGTTTTGATAGCACGTCCTGCAGCATGGCCAGCGCAGCACACACGCCGAGCAAGTAGCGGTCCGGCAGGATCTTGCTGCCTTTGATCGCCCATAGGATGAACAGCGGCGACATGCCGCTGAGCACCATGAACAGTCGTGCCAGTTTCAATCCTTCGCTATGTTTCGTGTCCGGCATCGTAGCGGGAGTAGCAATCGTGAAGAGTGTAATGCAGCCGTCACATGCTAGGATACACTAGTGGCGAAGACAAAGAGAATTCCAGTTGGATAGATGTGCAATTCCTTGCCGAGGCCGCTAGGCAACCACTGCTCCGTTCACCTCACGCGAAGCTGCGTTGCTCTTAATTCCGTGTACCCACCGTGTACCTAGCTGCGGCGAATCCGTGGTTTTTGATGTTTCTGGCGCCTAATGAAATCAATAAGTAGCGTACTATCAATCAGGCTCAGAATTCCGACTCCCCCCGCCTCCACAATTCTAGCTGCGGTGCAATCAACATATTGGTCAGAACCGTCACAGTGGCGGCGAGCTTTCGGGGCCGATTGCAATTTTGCTGTACATGCATTCCTTCTGGTCGCAGACTATCTCCGATAGAGTTTCTTGCATCGTAGGAACAGGGGATGCCTTTGCTGCCTGCGCGAATGACCGTAAGTAACGCTCTTTCCCGACGGATAAATGCGCAGGGCTACAAGACCGTGAGAGCGCAAATGGCGGCATGTGTGCTGTGCCTGCTGATTGTTGTGGCTTCGCTCGACGGGCTGCCCGACCCACCTGCAGTCAAACCGCAGGGCAACCTGAACAATCTGGTCTCTCAGCTTCATTCCCACGTACCCTTTGCTGCGAATAACCATGCATCGGATGGCCCGGCCTCCGCTCCTCACTTTCAGGCCAGCTTGTTTTCGTTTCGGCAGATTTTCGAAGGTAGGGGACCTCTCTACGATCCTACCTTTGTGCACCAGGCGACAGACACCTCTCCCCCCTATTTTTCCTAAAATACCGAAGCGACCAATATTGATTTGCAACTGAATCCGTACGCCGCAGTCTCTCCCGGGAGGCTTGCGACCGAGCAACGCATTCACAGACCGTACATTTTGCGTGCGGCCGGAAAAGGTCATCACCTGTGCACAGCTCTCAAGTTTTTCGAGCCTGGGGCAAGATTCGACTCGACTTAAAGTGGCGTTTTGAGAGAACGGAGCGGAGATGGAAGGAATTTACGATAGATTACAGCGCATTCTACAATTGTGGAAAAAGCTGGAACTTACAAAGCCGAATACCAGTGAGTACGTTGCACTCATGAATCAGATTCGCGTCCTGTCGGAGGAGTACAGGGAGCGCATCGAGGCCCACAAAAGCCCTAAGACAAATTAAGTCACTGACCCACCGGAAACTATTTGGTGTTCAGCTCATGGTAAACGGTAAACGCGGTGGTCTCAATGGGTCGACGCAACACTAGACCGAAATCCACTTGCAAGGGCCTCAATAGCTAAGAGTCGTTCGTGAGTGTTGAATCAAACGGAACACCATCCTGGCTAGGTCTGATTGAGTCCAGCCGGACAAAGCAGTTCTCCATGGGGAAGTGCTGTCGGATCAACTGACTAGATGGTGTTGCATCGACCGGTTGAGCTGGCAGCGCAAAGCGGACAAGTGAGATCTTTCTCACGAGATTGGTCAAGGGGCCGTAAATCCGCGTTCCAGATACGTTCCGGTTGGGCGCAATTTTGCCGTGTTCTGGGTTTTTGGCGTCTCGAAAATTCAATGAGTTGCGTGTTTTCAATACCTCTGAAATATTGCGACTCCCTGATTTGAAAGGGATTATTTCCGGGGGTTGGTTCGGTGTGGCCGCTGTGTACGGCTGGCGATTTCCGTCTGGCCGATCACAGGTCCAAACAGGCAAAATGCGCAGCGGTTCTATGCCTGCCAGCCGCCGCCAAGTGCGCGGTAGAGTTGCACGAGACTCTGATACTCGTTGCCTCGCGCTTCCGCCAAGGTGAGTTCCGCGGCAAAGAGCGACCTTTGGCCGTCCAGCACTTCGAGATAAGTGGCGGTACCACCCTGGTAGCGCATGATGGAGAGGCGGACGGACTCTTCCAGGTCTGCTACGGCCTGCTCCTGGCGAACGCGCACCTCATGGAACTTCTGATATCCGATCAGGGCGTCGGAGACATCGCCGAAGGCGTGCTGGATGGCCTGTTTGTAAGAGATCAAAGCCTGCTGGTGCTGCGATTGGGCCCGGTGCAGGTTTCCGCGAAGTGCTCCCCCCGTGAAAATGGGCTGAGTTATCTGCGCGCCGTAGGACCAGATGCCGGCCTGGGAACTCATCAAGCTGGAGAAAACACTGCTGCGGCCAAACGCGCCGCCTCCCGAGCCGGTTAGTGATATTTGCGGGAAGAATGAGGCTTTGGCGACGCCGATTTCGGCATTTGCGGCAACGAGCAGCTGCTCGGCTTGACGAATGTCGGGCCGCCGCTCGAGCAGGGCTGAAGGCAGGCCCGGAGGTACATCAGGAGGAAGCGCCTGCTCTGTAAGCGGGCGTCCACGCGGCACGCCTTGGGGGTACTCGCCAATCAGAATGCTGATGGCATTTTCCTCCTGGCCAACGAGTCTCTCGAGATCCGGGATCTGGGCATTGGCAGTGTCGAGCACTTGCTGAGCTTGCAGCACATCCAGCTTGGTGGCGACGCCGTGGTCCACTCGGAGCGAAGTGAGTTTGACGGAATCTTGCTGGGTTCTGACGGTGTCGCGCGTGATTTGGAGCTGAAGATCCAGCTGCAGGAGCGTGAAGTAATCACTGGCCACGTCGCTGACGAGCGTGAGCATGACGGTACGCTGGGCATCCTCAGTGGCCAGGAGTCGGGCGCGCTCCGCTTCGTTCTCTCTGCGCAGCCTGCCGAAGAAGTCCAACTGGAAGGCGGCGTCAGCGGTGAGCGCGAAGAAATTCGATTTCGATTGAAAACTCTGTTCTTTGCCACCGGTGAAATTGCCGCTGCCTTGCACATGAGGGAAAAGATAGGAGCGCGTGATGGCCAGTTGGGCGCGCTCGGCTTTGATGCGCTCGGTGGCCAGCTGCATGTCGTAATTCTGCTTCAAGGCGGTGCGGATGAGCTCCTGGAGTTGCGGGTCCTGGAAGACTTGCCACCAGGGAAGGTCCGCGAAGGAAGCTGCTTGAGCTTGAGCTTGCGCCTGCGGGCTTTCTTGCAGCTCGCGGTACGCCGCAGGAGTTTGCACGACGGGCCTATGGTAGTTCGGGCCCAGCATGCAGCCTCCAATGAAAGTCGCTGCCAAGATAGGAGAAACTAAGGGACCAAACTTCTTTTCGAATCGCTTCACTGTGCGTTCCGCTCCTCTATTAGTTGGTGGTCCATCTCAGTCTCCTGGCGCCGGCGCGGGGGTTGCCGGCAGTACGGCAGGAGCGTGCTTACTGGCAGCACCTGACCACTTCTCAACCAGATAAAAAATCACCGGGATAAGAAAAATCCCGATCACGCTGGCGGCCAACATGCCGCCGATCACGGCCGTGCCCATGATTTGGCGAGCCACGGAACCGGCGCCGGTGGCGATCCACAAAGGCGCGCAGCCCAGAATGAAGGCGAACGAAGTCATCAGGATGGGCCGCAAGCGAAGCCTGGCGCCTTCGAGGGCCGCATCCACGAGAGGCTTGCCCTTTTCGTGCTCTTCCTTGGCGAACTCAACGATCAGAATGGCGTTCTTGGCAGCCAGACCGATCAGCATCACCAACCCGATTTGCGAATACACGTCGGTCTCGATCTGAACCATGTAAGCCGGATAGAAAGCGCTGAGCACGACCCGGCGCAGCCACAACACCGCGAAGGCCCCGAATACCGCGACCGGCGTGCTCAGCAACACGCTGAATGGCAGCGACCAGCTTTCGTACAGCGCGGCCAGAATCAAAAAGACAAAAAGCAGCGACAATCCAAAGATGGCCCAGGCCGGGACGCCTTGCCGTGCCTTCTGCTCTTGATAGGACATGCCCATGTAATCGAAGCCCATTTCGCGAGGCATGGTCTGCTTGAAGACATCTTCCAGAGCGGCGGTGGCCTGGTCCGAGCTATAGCCAGGCGCAGCGCTGCCGTTGATTTGCGCGGAGCGATACTCGTTGTAGCGCATGGTGAATTCGGGGCCGGAACGCGACTGAAACTTGGTCAGCGCGGAAAGCGGGACGGTTTGGCCCTGGCTGTTGCGCACGTAGAACTGCCCGAGGTTCTCCATATTCGCCCGGTAAGGCGCTTCGGCTTCGACGTACACTTGCCAGGTGCGGCCGAAATCGTTGAAGTAGTTGATGAACAGGCCGCCCATGAAAGACTGAATGGTCCTGTAGACGTCGCTGAGGGCCACACCTTGCTTGAGCACGCGCTCGCGGTTGACCTCCAGGAACTCTTGCGGAACGCTGGGCAAAAATGAGGTGCTGATATAGCCAATTTCGGGGCGCTTGCGAGCGGCGGCCAGGAACTTATCGAGGTTGCCTGCCAAAAACGCGACATCGCGCCCGGCACGATCTTCCAGGACGAATTGAAATCCGCCCGAAGTGCCGACGCCGGGGATCGCTGGAGGCGAGAAGCTGAAAGCGGTCCCTTGCGGAAGTCTGCTGAGCTGCTGGTTCAAGCGCTGCTTGATTTCCTGAAACTGTTCCGCTCGTGTTTCGCGGCTACTCCAGGGCTTAAGGGTGACGAAAAAGAAGCCGTTGTAAGTAGTGCGGACAAAGCTGAGCAAGCTGAAGCCAACAACGCTGGTGGTGTATTCGACACCTGGTGTGTTGGCGAGGATCTGCTCAACCTGGCTGGCCGCCGCGCTGGTACGCTCCAGCGAAGCAGCATGCGGAAGGTCCATGTTGATGTACACATAGCCCTGGTCTTCATCGGGCAGAAAACTCGTAGGCAAGCGGCTGCCAAAAAAGGCCGCCGCAACGCTGAGGACCGCCAGCAGCACCAGGGCAACGGCGCTCTTGCGGATGAGCGCGCCACACAAGCGGACATAGCCGTCCGTGGCACGTCCAAACACGCGGTTGAACCAATCGAAAAAGCGGTTAAGCAACCCAGTGGTCTGTTTCTTGGGGCGCAGCAGAAGAGCCGCGAGCGCCGGGCTGAGGGTCAGAGCGTTGAAGGCCGAGAGCAGAACGGAAATGGCGATGGTCACGGCGAATTGCTGGTACAGCCGCCCGGTGATGCCGGGGATAAAGGAGGTGGGCACGAATACGGCAGACAGCACCAGGGCGATGCCGATGACCGGGCCGGAGAGCTCCTGCATGGCTTTTCGCGCGGCGTCCTTGGGAGCGAGACCCTCTTCGATGTGACGCTGGACGCCTTCGACGACGACGATGGCATCGTCCACCACCAAGCCGACGGCCAACACCAACCCGAACATCGAAAGTGTATTGATGGAGAAGCCGAAGAGTGGAAAGAAGACAAAAGTGCCCACCAGCGAGACGGGCACGGCCAGCAGGGGGATCAGCGTAGCGCGCCAGTCTTGCAGGAACAGGTACACGACCAGGATGACCAGCACAATGGCGATCAACAGGGTTTGAATGATCTCCTTCATGCCTTCGGTGACGGCGGTGGTCTGGTCCAGCGAGATGGCGTAATCCATGTCTTCCGGAAAGCTGCGCTTCATCTCGGCCATCAGCTTGCGAACGCCGGCGGCGGTCTGCACCGCATTGGTACCGGGCAACTGGTAGACCGGGATAACGATGGCGGGCTTGCCATTCAAGCGGCTGACAATGCTGTAGTCCTGGGCGCCCAGCTCGACGCGGGCGACGTCTTTTACGCGAACGATGCCGCCATCGGGCGCCTCGCGCACGATCACGTTCTCAAATTGTTCCGGGGACGTCAGGCGGCCTTGCGCGAGCACGGAATAAGTGAATTGCTGATTCGCGGCAGCGGGTTCGCCACCCACCTGACCAGCAGGATTGACGGTGTTCTGCTGCTGCACGGCACTAACGATGTCCGTGACGGTGATGCCCAGCTTCGCCAGTTTATCGGGCTGCACCCAGAGCCTCATGGCATATTGACCGGCGCCGAAAACCTGCGTCTGGCCGACACCGTACAAGCGGGCGATGGGGTCGTTGAGGTTGATATAGGCGTAGTTGCCAAGGAATGTGGTATCGAAAGTGCCCTTGGGGGAAAATACGCCGACCAGCATGAGCGGAGCGGTCACGGACTTTCGAATGGTGACGCCGTAGGTGTTAACGTCCGGCGGAAGCTGACCGGCAGCCAGTTGCTCGCGCGACTGCGTGAGGATGAGATCGAAGTTCGGATCGGTCTTCAGGTCGAAATCCACGACCATGGTGGTTTGCGAGTTGCCAGTGGCGTTCAGCGAGTACATGTAGTTCATGTTGTCCACGCCGTTGATTTGCTGTTCGATGGGCGTGGCGACGGATTGCTCGAGGGCCTGCGCGTCCGCGCCGACATAGGAGGCCTGCAGCTGAATTTCCGGCGGAACGATGTTCGGAAACTGGGCCACGGGCAAGCTGGCGATGGTGACCGCGCCCACAATCACCATGAGGATGGCGATGACCATGGCCACGATGGGCCGCCTTATGAAAAAATTGGACATGGATGTTGATTCCTTTCGATCAAACTCTGGTAGCTCTGCGCTCGCTTCTTCGGGGAGAAAGGCAAGGGGGAGGAGTCCGGGCTACGCCGGTGTCCTCGCAAGCACCACACTCGTCGCTTTTGTACCGCTGCCCCTGTTCGCCTTCATTGAGTCACAAATGGCTTGGGTTGTACGGTCGTACCCGGGCGGAGAGTCTGCTGGCCTTGCGCGACCACACGTTCACCAGGTTTCAGTCCGTCCTGGATAATCCACATGGTGCCGATGCGTTCCCCCACTTTGACAGGGCGGATGGCGATCTTGTCGTCGCCGCCGACAACATCCACTTGATAGCTGCCTTGCAGATCGCTGACCGCAGCCTGGGGAACCAATAAGGCGCCTTTCTGTGTTCGGACTATGGCGCGGACTTTGCCATATTGTCCGGGACGAAGAACATTGCCGGGATTGGGAAAGAGAGCCGCCAGTTGGATCGCGCCGGTGTTTGGATCGACGGCGCGGCCCGCGAAGTAGAAGACGCCCTCGTGGGAATAGGTGGTTCCGTCAGCGAGGATGAGCTGGAGTTTCCAGCGCTGCCCGTCCGAGCCTGAAAACTGCTGCTTCAATTGGAGGTAAGCTTGTTCGCTGACGGTGAAGTAGTCGCGGATGGGATCGAGAGTCGAAACGGTAGTCAGCGTTCCGCTGTTGGAACTGACCAGATCGCCGACCTGAGCCTTGGCAACATCGGCGATGCCATCGACGGGCGAACTGATTTGCGTAAAGCCGAGGTTGAGCTTGGCCGTTTCGACGGCGGCTTGGGCGGTCTTGATCTGGGCCTTGTCGGTAGCCACGGTAGCCCTGGCTGCCAAATTATTCTGATTGGCATTGTCGAGGTCCTGCTGGCTGGCCGCCTGCTCCCTGGCAAGCGGGGCGTAGCGCTCCACATCGAGGCGAGTGCGGACTTCGATAGCTTCGGCGTTAGCAAGCTGCGCGGTGGCCTGGGCTAACTGTCCTTCGGCTTGGTCGAGCGCCGCCTGAAAGGGCCGCGGATCGATCTGAAAAAGTAACTGGCCCTTCCTTACGGACGACCCTTCCTGGTAATCCCGTCTGAGCAGATACCCTGGGACCTGCGCCTGGACGTTGGCATTGACCTGTCCAGCCAGCGTACCGATCCATTCGCCGTAGATCGGAACATCCTCCTGCTCGACCTGCGCCACGAGGACGTCCGGAGGCGCTGGCGTTCCTGCGCCTAACGCATGTTTCGGGCGCAGGGCTCCGAGGATCAGAGTGATAACGATCAAACAAAGCACTCCTGTTATTACGAGACTGTGTCTAAAAAGATTCTTCATGGCGTAGGTAGAAATCGATTCCCCTTCATCAAGTCGTTTTTCTGAGTTCGTCAAGGATCTCGTTGCAAGCCGGAGAGTGGTGCAATGAGCCTGCCAAAGCGCAGGTGTTCCTGACGGAGCCGAAGTTGTTGATTTGTCGTGAGATGAGACGAGGAAAGGCGACCCGCTAAGTCGAAGTGCCAAGGAGGCACTGCCATATTTGCGGTAGTGTGCCCGTTTTGCGGCACCAATTGTGCCAGGTCGGGCAGCAGCTGGACGGGATCCGCGATTACTTCAGAAATCGGCGTACACGGTGATACAGAGGAGCTCTTTGCGCGCCGGCCAACGAGCTGCATCGCGTGCGGCCGTAGCTTCTACGCGACGTTGAGGATAGCGAATAGGTGCTTTTGCAGTTTCTAACCTATATAGCGGTTCCGACATCCAATGCTCCAAGCGGCGGTTGTGTGAGAGGTTTGCCCGATGCAAACGCAGGAAGTTGCCGACGGGTCCCGGCTTTCAGCCGCGACGCGGTATGAATTGCTCGTCGGCGTGTCGAACGTTATCGGAGCGCATCGAGATCCGCAGGAACTATTTAGCGCGCTGGTGAGGGAGTTGCACCGGGTCGTGCGATTTGATTATATCGGTGTGTCCATTCGTGACGAGAAATCGAATACGTTTCACCGCCATTCCATCGACGCGGAGACAGAAGCAGCTATCCCTCCGGACCCCGAACTGCCCATCGAAGAATCCGATGCCTGGTGGGTCTATCAGAACCAAGAGCCTTTGATCACTTCGCTTGAAGCCATCGACGCTCGGTGTTCCAAATTTCAAGAGGTTTTGAAGAAGTATGGAATCCGCTGTGTGTGCACTCTCCCCTTAACGACGGCCCACAGGAAGGTCGGAACGCTCACCTTTGCGAGCAAAGCTCCGGATATCTATACCGCCGAAGAACTGCACTTTCTTTCGGTGGTGGCCGAGCAGATCGCTCTTGCATTCGACAACGCGCTGCACTTTGACGCAGCGCAGGCCTCCCAGCAGCAGTTGCTGAAGAAAAACGAGCGTGTTGGACTTCTCCTTGAATTGACCAATCACGTGGTCTCCAATCTGGAGTTCCGGGACCTTCTCCGAGCCGTAGTGGCGAGCACACGCCGCGTCATGGGCTGCGATGGCGTCGGCATCACTCTTCCCGATAGCGACGACACGCGCTTGCGGATCTATGCCCTGGATTTTCCCCTCAAGGACGAATCCGTCCAAGAGGAGAATCTTGTGGCCATTGATGATGATGTCGCGGGCACGGTCTTTCGCACCGGCAAACTCTGGTGCGGCAGCGTGCAGGAGGCGAGGCGGCTGGGAATGAAAGGTACCGCGCAAACCGAAGTTGGAACGGTCTGCGTCCTTCCTCTGGTTAGCCGAGGCCGCGTGCTGGGGACATTCGGTGTGGTGAAATATCAGGAAAATGCGTTCGCTGGCGATATCGAGTTTCTGACCCAAATCGCAAATCAGGTTGCCATTGCCGTGGAGAACGCATGCGCCTTTGGGGAGATTCGAGAGCTCAAAGACCAGCTCTCCAAAGAGAAGCTGTATTTGGAAGATGAAATCCGCACGGAAATGAATTTCGCGCAGATTATTGGAAACAGCGCGGCCCTGGGCAGAGTCCTCAAGCGAGTGGAAACGGTAGCGCCGACGGATTCGACGGTGCTGATTTATGGAGATACCGGCACAGGAAAGGAACTGATTGCGCGCGCCATTCATGATTTGAGCCCGCGACGGTCGAAGCCCTTCGTTAAACTCAACTGCGCGGCCATTCCGACCGGCTTGCTGGAAAGCGAGCTGTTTGGGCACGAGAAAGGCGCGTTCACAGGCGCCATCGCGCAACGCATTGGCCGCTTCGAAGTGGCCGATGGGGGCACGATTTTCCTGGACGAAATAGGAGAAATTCCTCTGGAATTGCAAACCAAACTGCTCCGCGTGTTGCAAGAGAGAGAATTTGAGCGGCTGGGAAGCTCGAGGACGCTGCGAACGGACGCGCGTTTGATTGCCGCGACGAACCGCGATTTAGAAGCGATGGTAAGCGAGCAGAAGTTTCGAGCAGATCTCTTTTTTCGCGTGAATGTCTTTCCCGTCCACGTTCCGCCTTTGCGGGAGCGCGTGGGGGATATTCCGCTCCTGGTGCGGCACTTCGCTCAGCAGTTCTCCAGACGCATGAACAGAGCGATAGAAACGATTCCATCAGCGACGATGGATGCCCTTTGCCGATACCATTGGCCGGGAAACATACGAGAACTCCAGAACGTGATCGAGCGTGCCGTAATTATCTCGGCGGGTCCTGCCCTGAGCGTCGATGTGGCGGATCTAAAAGTCTCCATAGCCGGCCACGCGGCAGAAGGAACTACCACTGCGAAATCGCCGACAAACGGCGCACTTCACGACGTTCTGGAACAATCAGAACGTGCGCAGATCCGCAAAGCCCTGGAGCAGTGCGACTGGGTTGTGGCCGGCCCGAAAGGGGCGGCAGCATATCTTGGAATGAAGCGATCCACGCTGCAGCAGAGAATTCGCAAACTTGGAATCGCACGCCGCTCTGCCTAACGGAGCCGCGCTGCACCTTCACTTCGGACCAAATCCGAAATATACTCTCTTGCCCTAAACGTTTCTCCTGCCACAAAACGGGCACGCTACCACAAACACGGCAGTGCCACGCTGGCAGGGTGATCCAAAAAAGGTCCTTTCGGCCGGCCATCCCGCTACAAATCAATAAGTTGCGCAACCTTGGGAATTTTCCGCGCTTTGGCAGGTGCTATGCATTTCTCCTGAGCGTGAGGCGTTGGCCATGAGCGAAATGCGAAGCCCGAACAAAGCGTCGGATTCTCAATCGCACTTCCCGGGAAAACGCGACCGGCCTTGCATCCTGGAGATTGACTCCTGGATGCCCAGCAAGATTCAAGCCATCTCGCCGTTGGTGGACCGGCTGATGCGGCTGATTGAAGGATCGCAACGCGCTCCGGGAGACGCGTTCCATGTCGAGCTAGTGCTCCGCGAAACGCTGCAAAATGCCGTCGTACATGGCAATCAGGAAGATCCAGAAAAGAAAGTACACCTCCGCTGCCGCTGCGGGCCCGGCAACGAAATATCCATCGTCGTGACGGATCAGGGAAGAGGATTCGACTTCCGAAAGATAGTGGGTAACGGCTTCCCACCGGACCCCACTGCCGAACATGGGCGCGGTATCTGGCTGATGAAAGCGTTCATGGACGACGTGCGTTTTGAACGAGGCGGCTCGGAAGTTCATATGCACAGGCGCGCTCGAAACAGTGCGCATTAGATCGGAGGACTTGTCATGAGAACAGTGGCGAGATTCTTGCTGCTATGGGTATGGCCGAGGGCTCTTCTTATTCTTTGGCTATTCACCCGATAAAAGATGGGGGCAACCGAAGTGTTGCGAATCACGGTTGTGGAGACGGCCACAGAACAAAGGTGGACGCTCGAAGGCCGTTTGGCCGGGCCTTGGGTCGGCGAGCTGAGGACCAGGTGGAAAGAGAGGCACCGAGCCCAGAACGGGCGCGGATGCGCCGTCGATCTTAGGGCGGTCACGTTCATCGACAAAGGCGGGCAAAGACTCTTGCGAACCATGTCCAAGGAGCGCACACAATTCATCGTCGCGAGCACCTACATCAAGCGTGCGCTCGATCAGTTAAAGCCCAGCGGGAAGCGCGGCCTGTTCAAAGCCTTTTCCTGTTTGTTCGGCGCTCTCTTGGGAGGAGTCATCGCTCCCCTGTCCTGTAGGCCAGCGAGCCGGGAACGGACCTTTCTTACTCCTGGCGCCAAACACGCCCTCGCTCTCGTTGCGACGCGGCCGAATCTTCCAGCCGGACAGGAGCGGTAAACGTGTTGAAAATCACTTTCCATGAGACGCCGACGGAAAAGCGATGGATTCTGCACGGCCGGCTGGTCGGGCCGTGGGTCGCTGAGCTGAGGACCAGCTGGAAAAAGACGCACCGTGACCACGGCGAACGAACATGGATTGTCGACCTCAGCGATGTCACGTTTATCGACCAACGCGGCGAAAGACTTTTGCGAACGATGTCAAAGGCGGGCACGCAATTCATCGCCACCGGTATTTACATCCGGCACCTGCTGCAACAGAGATGTGCAAGATAAAACCACGAAGGAGGCGAATTGTGCGAGGCAAACTCATTGGCAATGCCGGCAGCGAGGAGGGGATGATTGCTTCTATCGACGGCCTCCCTGACAAGAGGGACATGACCCGCGTCGCTGCGGCGAAGAACGGGAATCGCGAAGCATTTGAAGTTCTGGTCGCACGGCACGAGCGAAGGATTCTCGCGGTTGCGCGGCGCATTACTCGGACCCGAGAAGACGCGGAGGATGTCACGCAGCAAAGCTTTCAAAAAGCCTTTCTGCACCTGCACCAATTCGAAGGGAGATCGTCCTTTTCCACCTGGCTGACGCGGGTGGCCATAAACGAAGCGCAAATGTTGCGGCGGAAGAGTCGCTGGATACACGAAGTGTCGATCGACGATGCCAGCGAGAATGAGGAAACGGCAATCGCGCTGGAGGTCCCGGACGCACGTCCGGATCCCGAGGCTAACTATTCACAGCGCGAGTGGGCGGGCATGCTGTCCTTGGCAATGAATGAGTTGACGCCTGGAATGCGCAAGGCCATCCAGTTGCGTGAGCTCGACGAGCGATCCATGGAAGAGACCGCGCAACTCATGGGAATTTCCGTTAACGCGGTAAAGGCTCGCGTGTTTCAAGGGCGAAGAAAATTGCGAAGGATATTGAAGCACTATTTCGGGTCGCCTTGCGCGTCCGGAAGGGACGCGTCACGAACGATCGGTAGCACGAGCGATGTTTCGCAAGATCAGATGGCCTTCAGTGCGTGTGGTTAAGACGGAGCCGTACGGAGGCCCTCATGATCACGTTTCTGTTTGTCGCCGTGTTGGCGATTTTGGCGTTTCTGTGTTTCACCGGCCCGGACGGTGTGATCGGCCCGAGACATCGTCGATGAATCGAGTCCGCGACGGCACGTGGTACGCAGCAAAGTACGCAAGAGGGTAGAAAACTGATAACTGCCAACAACAACTTGGCACTTGCTGCTTAATCTAGGTTAAGCGCAACGTCCGCCTAAGCCTCGCCCGTGGGTTTGGGGCCGGGCGTCATTCAGCAGGCTGGCTTAGGCCTTTCGGTCCGTAAGGTTTAGGCGAGATCATCGGACTAGCTGGCTGCGTTTCTTGCTCATTCTGAGCGCGGCGGGCGAAAAAAACTGAATGAGCTACGCATGTAGTCTTCAGGCCGTAGCGCTTTTCGGACGGGGGTTCGACTCCCCCCGCCTCCACCATTCTAATATCTTTATAATCAATAGGTTACGGCACTTCGGAGACTTCTAAGTTCCAAACAGGGCCAAATTGAAATCTGGTACTGGAGGCGGGGGAACGCGAATGACCTCCACTATCGTTAATACAGCGCATCTCTGCTAATTTCTGCGAATGCAGTTTGATGGGAGTAAGCCGGATTTCCTGCCTAAACACAAGGTTCCAAATTAAATTTTCTTAGAAGAGCGTAAACGCACATCCCTAACAAGCGCATTACTTCCGTTGCGCCGTAATCCTCCCAGAATTGGCGGCAGGCGCGATGATCGCTTCCCACAAGTCGACTTCTGGGTACTGATCCGCACGGGTGCCCATCTTGGATTACTTCCGTATAGCGGACCACTCGGCCACAACCTTATCTGCGCACCTTCACCTTCCACAACGCCATTACTGGGAGTCATCAGGTAGACACTCTGAAGGGATATTTGTGGGCAGAAAACCTTGGGCAATTCGCGGGGAAAACCGATAGCGGGCCGGCGGTACAATCCCTGTGGGTTCTCAGTTGACGAAATAGACCTCCTTTCCATGCGGTCCCCACAAGCTCGCGGGAATGGCCCCGCTGCCCGCAGGTAGCATCATTTGTTCAGCTTCGCAGGCCAGTTGAGGAGGATGGACATGGGGTGAGTGTCGGCCTGGTTGACTGGCGTATTGATCAGAAAGCGCTGCCCATCGCGGCTCACGTCATAAACAAACAAGTCATACACCAAGACCGGCTGACGGGGAGTGCTCTGGAAAAGTGCCACGGGCGTGCCCGCATCAAAATTGGACCCTTTGCTCACCGACACCGCCATCATCTTGCTGTCAGAAGAAAGATAGAACAACTCTTTGCCGTCGCCTCGCCAGCGGGGCTGCTCGCCGCCGCCCGTCGACACTTGCCATTTCCCGCGTGCTTCCGGAAAGGAAGTGACGTAAATTTCCCATTTGCCGCTTTCATTTGAGGCGTACGCCACCCATTTTCCGTCAGGCGAGAATTGTCCATTCCTGATGACGGACGCAGCCTTTAAAAACTGACTGCTCTTTAGATCCGGAAGGGACACGAACCACAAGTCGTTGCCTCGCGTGTACAAAATGTATTTTCCGTTCTTGGACCAATCACTTGGATATTTGTTAAATTCATCCGTCACGATGCTCTTTTCTTCTTGGGCACCATCCGCGTTTTTGATAAAGAGATCCTGGCTCGGGCCGCGATTCGAGCCAAACACCAACCGTGCACCATCTGGGCTCCAGACGGGCAAGGCGTCAATCGCCGGGTCGAAAGTAAGCCGCCTCGACCTATCGCGCTGCAGTTCATACGTCCAGACGTCCATGTTCAGGCTTTCCATGTCGGTCTTATCAACTGCCACCGATTTCTCATTCGGTGCCAAAAATATATTGCCGTACACCGCAGGAGTGCCGACTACACTCGTTGCCTTCCCTTCACGATCGAACCACGTCGGCTGTGAAATTGCCGCATGGCCGGCACCCTGAGCCACCAGCGAACCGTTATCGGAGACCGCAAAAACCGCCCTCTTGACCTGGGGTAGATATTGAATGTCCGTCAGGATGGTCGTAGGTTGCCCGGTCAATGCGAAAAGCTTCAGATCGAACGGACGGGCCAGCAGCGTCTTGTTCTGGTAATAGAGGAGGTAGCCTGGGGCCGCGAACGCTGCGTTAGCCCCGGCTGCCACAACGAATCGCTTTTCGCTGGAGTCCAGCGAACCCTCGAACACCGCATTTGCCTCGTCGCGTCCGGAGAAATTTGCGCCCAGATAAATGAAATGCTTTCCGTCGGGAAGAAACATGGGCCAGCGGTGCCCTTGTTCTCCGCGACTGGCATCAATGTGGCTAATTTGCGTTGAATTTCCGCCAAACGCGGAGATCTTACGTAGCCCTGTCACGACGTCAGGCGCGAAAACGATCACATTGTCTTTGTTCCAGGTACCGCCGCGGCCCGCGGGTGCATTGCAGAGAGGCTGCACCGGGCCACCCGATAATTCCATCTTCTTCAACCTACCATCGGCAAAAAATGCGAGAGAGCGTCCATCGGGCGACCAGAACGGATAGTTGGCACCCTCGGTACCCGCGAGGCTCTTCGCTCCTGCCGATCCCAGTTCGTAAATCTCAATGGCATTCTTCCGAACAGATTCCAAATACGCGACCACGGCGACAGTGTGTCCGTTCGGAGCCATGGCAATGTCGCGCGCAGGAAATGGCAGCTGAGCATAAAACTGGAGAGCTGGTTCTGACATTTTGGAGCTTCGCCACCAAATCACGCCAACGATCAGCGCTATGCTCGTAATCAACGATGAGCCACGCCAGTCTTTCTCTATTTGTCCCTGGTGCCAGTGGCCCTGCAACGCTAGCCGGCCCGCCACTCTCGGCGATCCACTTCAGCTCGCTCGCAACATCGCTTGCACTTTGCCATCGCTCGTCTGCGGGTTTTGCGAGGCATTTTTTTACTACATGGTCTAACGCGGGCGGTGTCATCCGTTTGACCGAGCTAAGTGGCGCCGGCTCTTTTTCCAGGATTGCCGACGCGACGCTGAGCTGGCTCTTGCCTTCGAACGCGCGCCGGCCCGTCAACATTTCATACAGCACTGTGCCCAGCGAAAAAATATCGCTGCGTCCATCCACATCGTTGCCTTGAATCTGTTCCGGCGACATATACTGAAACGTTCCAACCACCATACCCGCTTCTGTCACAGGTGAACTCGCCACGGCCGTCATCGTCGCTCCATTAGTCAACGGCCCTATGCCAGTGGGTTTCGCCAAACCAAAATCCAACAGCTTCACCCCGCTCACTGTCAGCATGATGTTCGCGGGCTTCAAATCCCGGTGAACGATCCCGGCTCGATGCGCCTTGTCCAATGCATCCGCAATCTGCGCTCCGTAATTCAATACTTGCTCCAGCGGCAGCGCGCCTTTCTCTAGCCGCTTCGCCAGCGTCTCTCCCTCGACACACTCCATCACCAGGTAGTCCATGCCATCCTGGCTACCCACGTCATGCAACACGCAAATGTGCGGATGATTTAATCCAGAAATGGTCTTCGCTTCCCGCTCAAACCGCTGTTTCCTTGCCGGATCTGCCGACATTTCTCTCGCCAAAATCTTGATCGCTACATCCCGTCCCAGCCGCGTGTCCCGTGCCCGATA
>Ga0209736_1000071_pt1 | contig 33697 bp, 29 predicted proteins | sample BlaSpr_A8_Ref_M3_FD_187992 | JGI IMG/M metagenome (GOLD analysis project Ga0209736, IMG submission 187992) | Forest soil microbial communities from Thunder Bay, Ontario, Canada - Black Spruce, Ontario site 2_A8_Ref_M3 (SPAdes) (version 2) | ecosystem: Environmental > Terrestrial > Soil > Boreal...
AGCGCGTCACCATGACCGCCGACCCCTCCGACGCTGCGCTCATTCCCGTGGACCGTAGCGGCGTAGGCCACCGGCTCGATGTGGTCTTCCCCGTGATGCACGGCACCTTCGGCGAAGACGGCACCATTCAAGGCTTGCTCGATCTCGCGGGCCTTCCATTTGTCGGCGCGGGCGTTCTTGGCTCCGCCATTGGCATGGACAAAGACGTTGCCAAGCGGCTGCTGCAAGTCGCCAAGATTCCGGTGGTGCCCTGGATCACCGTTCATCGCCACGAATGGGAACGCGATCCGCAACCCATTCAGAAGGCCATCGAAAAGAAATTCAAATATCCCGTGTTCGTAAAGCCGGCAACTCTCGGCTCCTCCGTGGGCATGAGCAAAGTGCATTCTCGCGCGGAACTCGCTCCCGCGCTTGCGCTGGCCGCGGAATTCGCCATGAAGATTCTGGTCGAGCGCGCCGTGGTGGCCCGCGAAATCGAAGTGTCCGTGCTCGGCAATCACGACCCGCAGGCTTCCGTCCCCGGGGAAATCGTGCCGCACCGCGAGTTCTACGATTACGCCGCGAAATACCTCGAAGAGGGCACGCAACTGCTGATTCCCGCGGTGCTCAAGCCCGCGCAAGCGAAGCAAATCCAGAAATACGCGGTGGCCGCGTTTGGCGCTCTCGAGCTTTCCGGAATGGCGCGCGTCGATTTCTTCCTCGAGAAAAAAGGCGGCAAGATTTTCCTGAATGAAGTGAACACCATCCCCGGCTTCACCTCCATCAGCATGTATCCCAAGCTCTGGGAAGCCAGCGGCATCCCGTTCCGCGAACTGATCGACAAACTGATCGAGTTCGCGCTCGAACAGCACCGCGAAAAAGCGCGCACCAAATACGCCATCGAACTCCCCGAAGGCTCCGGCGGCGCCCTCGGCGGCTAACATTTCCTCGGCGTGAAAGAAAGCAGATCCCTCGCTACGCTCGGGATGACACCGTGGATCGCTGGCTCACACGACTGCGGCAATTCAGTTGTTCTCGGTCGTGCCTTCACGTTGCGTCTTTCTTCCGCGCGCGGTTTCCCGTAAAATTTCGGTAGCTGCTGGCAGCGCCGGCTCGGGTGCTGCGGCGGCAACTCCCACGCTCGCAGGCAGGAGACATAGATGACGCTTCTCGATGCACCTGCCGCAAAACCTGAAAAATCACGGGCCATGGCTTTCACCATTGCCGCGCTGGCGCTCGTCGCTATCGTGGCGCTGTGGTTCGTGTTCCGCTACTATCCGGAAAAGAGAGCGGCGCAACATTTCTTTGACGCCGTAGTCGCGGGCGATACCGATAGGGCCTATCAACTCTGGAAGCCGGGGCCGAGCTATCAGATGAAAGATTTTCTCGCCGACTGGGGACCGAACGGCTACTACGCCCCCATCAAGAGTTACAAAATCGACCGCCTGAAATCGCCGATTGGGGCGAGCGGCGTGATCGTCACGGCGAGCATCAGTCCGTTTTCTCCAATGCCGGACAAGTCCGACGGGGAGAAAAGCCGCAAGACACGCACGGTGATTCTGTGGATCGAAACCAAGGACAAATCGTTCAGCTTCCCTCCCTGATCCTTAAATCCAGTGCCCTCAACTTAGTGCCCTGCGAGAGCGTGGGATAGCTCTTGGGGGGTGACGCTGGCGGTGCCTAGCTTGCCGACGACGACGCCGGCGGCGGTGTTGGCCAGCATGGCTGCGTCCGGAATTGAGGCGCCGGCGGCTACTGCCAGGGCTAGCACACTCAGGACGGTGTCGCCGGCTCCAGTGACGTCGAAGACTTGGCGGCCGGTGGCGCCGTGCTCGATGCCGGGCTGGCCGACGCGGGCGTAGGTGACCTCGAAGCCGGTGGCGGGAATGTGCAGATAGCGCGGGGAAGACTCTTCGACGACGCTGAGGCCTTTTTCTCCGCGGGTGATGACTACGGCGCTGCAGCCGAAATGCGCAAGCAGGGCGCGGCCTGCTTCTTCTACCGATTTCTCGTCGGTGAGTGAGCGGGTGACGAAGAAGCCAGCTTCTTTGGCGTTGCAGACGATGGCGCGCGCCCCGCGGTAGGCGTACAGGCGCGAAGTCTTGGGGCGCACGAAGACGGGAACTTTGCGCTGATGCGCGGCGCTGAGGACGCGGTCGGCAAATTCGTCGGTGATCAGGCCCTTGTCGTAATCGGAGAGCACCAGCGCGTCCAGATTCTGCAGCGCGGCGAAAAGCAGGCGCAGGATTTTTTCTTCGGTGGCGGATTGTACCGGTTCGCGGCGCTCGCGGTCGACGCGGACAACCTGCTGGTGGCGCGCGATGATGCGCGTTTTCACGGTGGTCATGCGCTTGGGGTCGGCGATTACGCCTTTGTCGGCGATTTCGGCGGTGCGCAAGCAGGCGCGGAGGGCGTGGCCCTGCTCGTCGTTGCCGGTGACGCCAAATGCCGCGACGTGAGCGCCAAGGGTGGCGAGATTCGCAGCCACGTTGCCGGCTCCGCCGAGGCATTCGCTCTGCTCGACGAAATCGACCACCGGGACCGGAGCTTCCGGGGAGATCCGGGACGAGGTCCCCCAGAGGTAGCGGTCGAGCATGAGATCGCCGAGGACCGCGATGCGCTTGCCGCGAAGGCGGGGGACGAGGCGCTTGAGGCGGGCGGCGGGAGTGGACGCGCTCATTCGGGAGCGACCGTGGATTGGCTGGTGGCTTCGATCGTTGCTTCTTCGGGGAGCATGACCGGGATTTCGTCTTTGATGGGGTAGACGCGGTGGCAGGTCTGGCATTTCAGGCCGGACTGGTCAGGAGTGTATGTGACCGGCGTTTTGCAGACGGGACAGACGAGGATGTCGAGCAGGTCTTGGGGAATGGGCATAGATGGCTCCGGGTGTGTGAGGCTTCACTGTAACAAAAGGTGGGCGAAGGGAGGTAAAGGAAGTAGAGGATGGAAAGGAGGTAGAGGAGTCTCGGAGGGCGGAGGGGAGCGAACAGGGTTGGCGGCGGGAAAGGTTAGTTAACATGGTGCACCCCTACCCCCCTGGTTTTTTCGTAAGTGCGGATTCTAAAGAGGTTACAGAGCGCCTTCTTGTAAGTGCGGATTCTAAAGGAGTTACAGGCGGACGATTTCGGCTGATATCGGTTAAAACGCGGAGGTTGCCTGTAAGTGTTGATTGTAAAGGAGTTAAGGAAGTGGCGAATGGCGAGTGGCGAGCGGCGAGGAAAAGCAGCTCTGGGGTACCATCCCGGGTAAACACACGAACAGTGCGCAGGTGATTGAAAAAGAAGGGGATGGTCGTCGCTCTGGTGCAAAAGAGCGACCAGGAGTGAGGAAAGAGAGTGGGAGGGGCGAAGAGCAGCGGAACGATGTGCCAGGTGCAGCTTGTTGCGGACGTACAAAGCGGACGCTCGATTTGCGTTTTCTGCTGCGTTAATTCAAGACACATCATAGCATATTGGCTATCATTTGTCCAGAAAATTCGGGCGGCGGTGTGTCGCAAGAGTTCTTACCAGTACCCTCCCGAAACGGAACGAGGCTAAAGATGTGTCGCACCTACGGCGCTGGTCTTGTTCGCGCACTGGGAACCCGGCGCTGCCGCACCGGGCTAACTTGTGACGCGCCTCCGGCGCTGGAACTGGCGTGGGACGTTGAAGTGACCTAAGCTGGGCGGGCGATGAGAGTGATTAACGGGAAAATTCGGTTGGCGGCTACGGACTTGGGGAATCACTTGGCATGCCGGCACTTGACGACGTTGGATTTTGGGGTGGCGCGGGGGATGTGGAATGCGCCGGAGTGGGCGGCGCCGGATTTGAAGGTGATTCAGGAGTTGGGGTTGCGGCATGAGGCGGCGTATTTGAAGCATTTGGCGGAGATGGATGCGCCAGGGGGCGGGCGCAAGTTGGAAGTGGTGAATCTGGGTGGGATCAAGGACGACCGGCGGTTGCTGGCGGAGACGTTGGCGTTGATGGAGCGCGGGGCGGATGTGATTGCGCAGGGGGCGCTTGGGGGCGGGGATTGGTTTGGACGGCCGGATGTTTTGCGGCGGGTGGAGCGGGCTCGCGGGAAGTGGGCTTGGTCCTATGAGGTGGCGGACACGAAATTGGCGCGGGAGACCAAGGCTACTACGATTCTGCAGCTTTCGTTGTATTCGGATTTGCTGGGGCAGATTCAGGGGATGGTGCCGGAGTTTATGTGGGTGGTGCCACCGGGGGAGGGATTTGCAGGGGAGAAATATCGGGTGGCGGAGTATGCGGCGTATTACCGGTATGTGAAGGGAAGGTTGGCGGGTGCTGTGGAACGAGGAGTTCCTTCGGTGAAAGAAGTGGCGAGTGCCGAGTGGCGAGTGGCGAGTGGGGAGAGTGCCACGGGGCAGTATGCGCTTGAGTTCAAACAGGGAGCACAAGCTGAAGCCACGGAGACGTATCCGGAGCCGGTGGAGCATTGCAATGTTTGCCGGTGGTTTCGGGAGTGCGATAGGCGGCGGCGGGCGGATGATCATTTGTCCTTGGTGGCGGGGATACGGCGGCAGCAGCGGGATCAGTTTGAGGTGTGGGACGCGGAGACGATGGCGAAGCTGGCGGCGCTGCCGATTCCGTTGAAGGAGCGGCCGAAGCATGGGGCGCGCGTGGGTTATGAGCGTGCGCGGGAGCAGGCACGGGTGCAGGTTGAGGGTCGCACGGAGAAGCGGCTGGTGCACGAACCGCTTTTGCCCCCGGCGGTGGGGATGGGACTTTGCCGGTTGCCGGAGCCTTCGGCGGACGACCTGTTCGTGGATTTGGAAGGCGATCCGTTTGTAGGCGAGAAGGGGATGCAGTATTTGTTTGGGTTCGCGTTTCGGGGTGCGGACGGCGAATGGAGTTATGAGAAACGATGGGCGCTGAATCGCGAGGAGGAGAAGAAAGGTTTCGAGTGGCTGGTCGACGAAATCACGCGGCGGCGGGCGGCGAATCCGAAGATGCATGTGTATCACTTCGGGGCATATGAGCCGGGGGCGTTGAAGCGACTGATGGGCATGTATGCGACGCGGGAAGACGAGATTGACCGGATGTTGCGAGCGGGAGTGCTGGTGGATCTGCACCAGGCGTTCAAGCAGAGCACGCGGGCGAGCGTGGAAGAGTATTCGCTGAAAAAGATCGAGGCGTTTTACGGATTTACGCGCGCTACGCCGCTGGATGTGTCGCGTGCGGCGATGCGGTATGTGGAGCATCGGCTGGAGTTGGGGCGGCTGGAGGAGGAGATTCCGGAGAAGTTTCGGACGGCGATGGAGGGGTATAACGGGGAGGATTGCGTTTCGACGGGGAAATTGCGGGATTGGCTGGAGGCGGAGCGGGAGAAATTGGTGGCCCGCGGAATCGAGGTTTCCCGGCTGCCGGAGAAGAGCGGCGATCCTTCCGAGAAGCTGGAAGAAAAACTGGAGCGGGCTGCGGCGCTGACTGAACGGCTGGTGGCGGGGATCGCTGTGGACCCGAGCGCGCGAACGGAAGAACAAGCTGCGCAATGGCTTTTGGCGCAGCTTTTGAGCTGGCACCGGCGGGAAGACAAGCGCGCCTGGCAAGACGGGTATCGATACGCGGAGATGAATGACGAGGATTTGCTGGACGAGCGAGTCGGGCTGACGAAGATGAATTTTGTGGGGCGAGTGGAACAGGTCGGGCGCGGGAAGCAAGTGCCGACGGACCGCTACTCTTTCGAGCCGCAGCAGGCCAGCAACGTGCGGGCGGAGAAGGAGCTTTATTTCGGCGACGAGAAATTTGGCGAAGTAGTGAGCATCGACCACGTGAGGGGCGTGGTGGATATCAAGAAAACGAAAAAGACGGCGGAAGTGCATCCTCCGACGGTTTATATGTGGGATGCGCCGCTGAATTCGGACGCGCAGGCGGGTTCGTTGTACCGGATGGGCGCGTGGGTGGCGGAGAACGGGATCGATGCGCCGGGACGTTATCGCGCGGGGCGAGATTTATTGTTGCGCAGGCCGCCGCGGCTGGCGGCTGGCGAGAAATTGGAGCAACTGGCGAGCGAGACGGCGGTGAACACGGCGAACCGGATCGCGCTGGCTCTGGGCGATTCGGCGTTTGCGATTCAGGGTCCGCCGGGTTCGGGAAAAACGTACACGGGCGCGCGAATGATCTGCGAGCTGGTGAAACGCGGAATGAAAATCGGCGTCACGGCGTTGAGTCATAAGGTGATTCGCAAGTTGCTGGACGATGTGGTGGAAGCGGCGCATGACGTGGACGTGGACGCAAAGGAAGTGTGTTGCCTGCATCGCGAGAATGAGGGCGAGGAGAGCGACGGCGTGGCGGTGGCGAAGGAGAAGAACGAGGAGGCTTGGGAGGCATTGCAATCGGGCGCAGCGAACGTTGTAGGGGGAACATCGTGGCTGTGGTCGCCGGAGAAGGCCTTTGAAGTGGTGGATGTGTTGTTCATCGATGAAGCCGGGCAGATGTCGCTGGCGGACGTGCTGGCGGTTTCGCAGGCGGCGAAGAAATTGGTGTTGCTGGGCGATCCGCAGCAATTGGAGCGGCCGACGAAGGGGAGTCATCCGGATGGGGCGGAGAAATCGGCGCTGGAGCATTTATTGAATGGGCGAAAGACGATCGCAGCGGATATGGGATTTTTGCTGCCGGAGACGTGGCGGCTGCATCCGAAGGTTTGCGAATACACTTCGGAGTTTTTCTACGATGAGAAGTTGCGTTCCCATGCGCTGGCGCGCAGCCGGGTGATCGAAGGGCATGCGTGGATCGCCGGAGCGGGATTGTGGTTTGTACCGACGGAGCATGAAGGCAACCGGAATTCTTCGGCGGAGGAAGTGGAGATCGTGGCGCGGATTGTGGAGGGGCTGCTGAAGCCGAAGGTGAAATACTTCTACAGCGCGGGGAACAGCCGCCCGCTGAAAGACGACGAGATTCTGGTCGTCGCGCCGTACAACGCGCAGGTTGCGGATTTGAAGACGCGGCTGCCGAAGATGCGGATTGGAACGGTGGACAAGTTTCAGGGGCAAGAGGCGCCGGTAGTGATCTATTCGCTGACGACTTCGTCGCCGGAAGAGGCGCCGCGTGGGATGGAGTTTTTGTATAGTCTGAACCGGTTGAACGTGGCGACTTCGCGGGCCAAGACGGCGGTGATTGTGGTGGGGAGTCCGCGATTGTTTGAGCCGGAGTGCCGGACGCCGCGGCAGATGCAGTTGGCGAACGCATTGTGCGGATATTTGGAGAAGGCGACGGTGGTGCGGGCGGAGGACATTTAGACGTTGCAGAGTTGATCGACGGAGTTGCCGATGCCGCGAATTGTGTCGCACCTACGGTGCTTGGTGTTCTTGCGCTTGCGTACCCAGCGCTTACGCGCTGGGCTAACTTGTGACGCGCCTACGGCGCTAAGGTAGTCAGGCGGGCCGGCATCGGAAACGGCGAGTACATTTCAGTTTGCGGAAAGCCGTATAAATGTTCCGGTCGAAGAAGAAAATCGCACACAATTTGCGGAGAGGACTGTTGGATATGAGGAGACTTATTTTGGTGCTGTTGTTTGCTGCAGGGGCGGTTAGCGCGCAGGAGGTGGCGAAGAATGCGCTGGAAAAGCCGGAGCGGCATGAGTTTGTGATCGAGAATTTCAAGACGGAGAGCGGAGTGACGCTGCCGCGGGCGGTGGTGGTGTACGGGACTTACGGGAAGTTGAACGCGGCGAAAGATAACGTGGTGCTGCTGCCTTCGCATTACATGGCCGACCATCATGGGTATGAGTGGCTGATGGGGCCGGACAAGGCGCTGGATCCGGCGAAATTGTTTCTGGTGGCCACGGAATTGTTTGGAAATGGGAATTCGTCTTCGCCGAGCAATACGCCGGAGCCGTTTCACGGGCCGCGGTTTCCGGTGACGACGATTCGCGACAACGTGGAGGCGGTGCACCGGCTGCTGACGGAGGAGTTGAAGGTTACACATTTGCGGGCGGTGATCGGCTTTTCGATGGGGGCGCAGCAGGCGTTTCAGTGGGCGGTGAGTTATCCGACGTTTGCGGACCGGCTGGTGGCGACTTCGGGTACGGCGAAAAACTACGAGCACGGCACCGTGCGGCTCGAAGGGCAGATCGCTGCGCTTACGGCGGATGATGCGTTTCAAGGTGGCGAGTACAAGACGGAGCCGAAGAAGGGGATCGAAGCATTTGCGATGGTATGGGAAGGCTGGCTGTTTTCGCAGGAATGGTGGCGGAAAGAAATGTGGCGGGAAGGCGCCAAGCCGGGGACTACGTTTGAAAGCTTTGTGAAGGACTTGAAAGAGAATTTTATTCCGGGGGCGGATGCGAATAATTTGATTTTGCAGATGCGGACTTGGGAGAAGCACGACGTGGGGACTACGCCGGGATTTGGCGGGGATGTGGAGAAGGCGTTGAAATCGATCAAGGCGCCGTTTTTGTATATGCCGTCGGAGACGGATTTGTATTTTCCGGTGGGGGACGCGCGGTATGAGGCGCAGTTTATGCCGACGGTGAAGCTGATGCCGATTCCGTCGTTGTGGGGTCATCCTGCGGGTGCGGCGCCGGATGCGGCGGATGCGAAATTTCTGAATGAGAATATTGCGAGGTTTTTGGCGGGGCGTTGAGCGGCGGGGCCTCGCGCGCTGGGACGACAACTCAGAAAAGGACGTACTCGAGTTTGAGACCTTGCCAAGCAGGGGCGCAGCAGTGCTGCGCCCCTACGATTTGCGGGTGGAGCACGGAATTTTCGGGTCGCGGCATGTCTTGGTACAATAGAGGGCTATGATTTCGGTCAATAACATATCTATGCGGTTTGGGGCGCGGGTGTTGTTTGAGGATGTGACATGCAGCTTTATGCCCGGGCGGCGGTATGCGGTGACGGGGCCGAACGGGGCGGGCAAGTCCACGTTCATGAAGATTGTGACAGGAGAGCTGGAGCCGACCAAGGGCAACGTGACGCGGCCGAAGAAGTGCGGCGTGCTGCGGCAGGACCAGTTCGCGTTTGACGAGTTTCGCGTGATCGATACGGTGATCATGGGGAATACGGCACTGTGGACGGCGATGCAGGAGCGCGAAGCGCTGTGGGCCAAGCCGCACGAGCAAATGACGGACGCGGACGGGATGCGGCTGGGCGAGCTCGAAGGAATCATTGGCGAAGAAGGCGGGTACACGGCGGAGCCGGATGCGGGCGTGCTGCTGGATGGCTTAGATGTGCCTGCTGCTTTGCACGAACGGAAGATGAAAGAGCTGCAAGGCGGGCAGAAAGTGCGCGTGCTGTTGGCGCAGGCGCTCTTCGGCAATCCGGCGGCGCTGCTGCTGGACGAGCCTACCAACAACCTGGACTTGGATTCCGTACACTGGCTGCAGGATTATTTGGAAGAATACGAAGGCGTGCTGATCGTGATTTCGCACGACCGGCATTTCTTGAATACGGTGTGCACGCATACGGCGGATATCGACTACGAAACGATCATTCAGTACGTGGGCGGATACGACGAGATGGTGATGGCGAAGACGTCGGTGCGTTCGCGGATCGAATCGGAAAATGCGCAGCGCGAGAAAAAGATCGCGCAATTGCAGGATTTTATCGCGCGGTTCTCGGCCGGCACGCGGTCGGCGCAAGCGACTTCGCGCAAGAAAGAAGTGGAGCGGCTGCAGACTACGGAGTTGGCGCGCAGCAATATTCAACGCCCGTACATTCGCTTTGACATGAAAAAGCCTTCGGGGCGGCATCCGCTGGAGTTCAAGTCGGTGCGGAAGTCGTATGGCGATTTGAAAGTGATCAACGGCTTCACCGCGAATCTGGATCGCGGAGAAAAGATTGCGTTGATGGGCCGGAACGGCATGGGCAAGACCACGCTGCTGAAATCGCTGGTGCGAAATGCGCCGGGATTCATTGATGAATCGGAGCGGCACTTTGGCGTGGACGGCGGGACGGTGCGCTGGGGACACGAAGTGGCGGTGGGCTATTTTGCACAGGATCATACGGACTCGATGGAGAGAAGCAATACGCCGGCGATCGAGTGGCTGTGGCAATTTGACCCGTCGGCTTCGCAGGAAGAACTGCGCGGCTTGCTGGGGCGAATGCTCTTCAGCGGAGAAGACGCCACCAAGCCGACCCGGGCGCTTTCCGGCGGGGAGACGGCGAGGTTGCTGTTCTGCCGGCTGATGCTGCAGAAGCCGAATGTGCTGATGCTGGACGAGCCGACGAACCACCTCGATTTGGAGTCGATCAACGCGCTGAACATCGCGCTGCAAAAATATGAAGGCACGGTGCTGCTGGTGACGCACGATCACGACGTGATCGATGAAGTGGCCACGCGCATCTGGCATTTTCACGACGGCAAAATCGAAGACTTCAAGGGACCGTACGAAGAATGGGCCGTGGCGCAGAAGCGCGCGGCGATGGCGCGTGCGTAGACGCAGCGCGCGACGCTCGCAACGAGGCTGGCCGGACGTACAGTACACAGGCTGAAACCTTACTGAGCTTTTTATTGTGGCGGAGGTTTGCCGGACCTACGATGGCAAGAAGCGAGGTCCGGCATGAACGATCCTCATCGAATGGATGCGCTGCCAAGATTCCTGTTTGGCGGAGAGAGTTTTGCGACGCAGAGCGCGGCGGAATTGAAGCGCGGCCTGATCGTCGACGGGATTTTTCTGCTGCTGTTGCTGCTGGGGCTCGCGGGCGCGGCGTTCGGGCAATCGCAGGATCAGCAGGCGGATCAGAAGAAAGATCAGAAGCCGCCGCAGCAAACCTCAAGCCAGAGTACATCGCAAGCTATGCCGGCGGAACCGGCGCAGACGGAGTCCGTCGCGGATGCGGCGCGCAAATCCAAAGCGAAAAAAGCCAAGGCCGAGAAGAAAGTTTACGGCGAGGAGGATCTCGCTGGAATGAAGGGCGGCGTCTCCGTGGTTGGCGATGGCAGCGTGCCGGCGCGAACGTCCGGCGGCGACGGCAATGCCACGGAAGTTGCAGGCGACAGAGCGGGTGGCGCTGGAGACAAGAATAACGAACAGGAATGGCGGGGCCGAACGCAGCAGATTCATGCACAGATGGACGCTACCGACGAGCAGATCAAGGCGTTAAAGGAAGACATCAAGAAGAACGGCGCTTCGGGGTTCGATCCGCAGAAGGGTCTGAAGGAAAACGTGATTTATATCGACGACAAGAACGCGCGCGTGCAAAAATTGGAAGACAAAAAAAAGAAACTGGAACAGGCGCTCGATGAGTTGGAGGAACAAGGACGCAAAGCCGGTGTACCCTCCGAGTGGGTTCGCTAAAGCGGACTGTTTTCGCCTTACAAACCTCGCACTATAACCCTCGAACAGAACGGAATTCGCGGACGACGGCGGCCGGGTCGCGCTGATCTGCGTCGACGGCGGCGTTGAGGCGGCGCATATCGTCGGCGGAGACTTTGCCGGCGAGATCGACGAGTGCGGCTCGCAGTTGCGGGAATTTGGCGAGGGTGTCCCGCCGGACGATGGGGACGGCGTCGTAGGGCGGGAAATAGTGGCGATCGTCGGCGAGAGGAACGAGGTCGAGTGCGGCGATGAGACCGTCGGTGGAGTTGCCGGCGACGACGTCTACTTTTTTGTCGACGAGCGCGCGGTAGATGAGGCCGAGATCCATGACGCTGGGCCGCGCTGCAAAGTGCAGGCCGTAGCGCTGGCTCCAACCTTGATAGCCGTCGGGGCGCTCGAGGAACTCGAAGCCAAAGCCGGCGCGCCAATGCGGAGCGAACGGGATGATGTCGGAGATGGTGCCGAGGTGATACTGGCGGGCGTCGGCGCCGCGCACGACCATTGCGAAGGTATTCTCGAAGCCGAGCGGCTCGGTGACTTCGAGCGGAAAGCGAGCGCCGTAGCCTTGCTTCACGCGATTGTAGATTATCGATGAGCTGTCGGCGCCGGGGGATTCGCTGAGAACTGCGGTCAAAGCGGTGCCGGTGTATTCCACATAAAGATCGAGATCGCCGGAAAGAAGCGCTTTGTGGCAGAGAAGAGTGCCGCCGAGATTGGATTTGCGAATGACGTGGAGCCCGGTGCGGGCTTCGATGTGCTGCGCGAGGAGTTCGGCGAGGATGACTTGCTCGGTGAAGAATTTCGAGCCGATGGTAATGGTTTGTGAGGGCGGGCGGCATGCGGACAGGAAGTAGAGAATGTTGAGGAGGCAAGAGAAGTAGAGGACGCGGCGCATCGGCTATCGAATGTCTCACGGCGGAGGAGAAAGAAGAAGACGGAAGAAAAAGGATAGCGCAAAGACGGGAGCACAGAGAACACAGAGAAAACGAGGGGGTAGAGAACAGGATTGAAAAGAAGACCGGCTAGGTGATGCGCAGGCGGCGTTCGAGCAGGGCGAGGAGGCCGTCGGCGAGCAGAGCGAGAGCGGCGGCGGGGATGGCGCCGGCGAGGATGACGGCGTCGCTGACCATGGCGACGCCGCGAAAGATGAAAGTGCCGAGGCCGCCCGCACCGATGGCTGCGGCGATGGTGGCAACGCCGATGGTGATCACGGTGGCGGTGCGAATGCCCGCGAGGATGACGGCCATGGCGAGGGGCAGGCGCACGCGCAAGAGGATTTGGGACGGCGTCATGCCCATCGCTTCAGCGGCTTCGAGGACGGCCGGATCGATGCCAGTGAGGCCAACGTAGGTGTTGCGCAGGATGGGCAGAAGGGCGTAGAGCACAAGTGCGACGATAGCGGTGCGCTTGCCGATGCCTCCGAGAAACGGAATCGGGATCAGGAAGCCGAAGAGCGCAAGGCTCGGAATGGTCTGGAAAATGCTGGCGAGCGCGAGCGCGACGGTGCGCAGTCCGGGACGGCGAACGATGAACATGCCGAGCGGAACAGCAATGGCAATGGCGATGAGCATGGCAATGAGCACGAGGGTCATGTGCTCGAGCGTGGCGCCGAGAATCTCCGACCGATGCGCGAGAAAGAAGCGCAGCGGGCTCATGACGGCGCACCCGGTACAGGGGAAAGCGAAGCGACGAAAGCACGGACCTCCGGATGATCGATGCGGAGAAATTCCTGGGGAGCCGCGGCCGCGACGATCTGGCCGGATTCCAACAAAACGATTCGTGACGCGAGGAGCAGCGCCTCGCGCAAATCGTGGGTGACGAAAACGATGGTTTTGCCGAGACGTCGAGCCAAGGCACTGAATTCACGCTGCAATTCAGCGCGTGTGACCGGGTCCAGCGCACCAAACGGCTCATCCATCAGGAGAATCGGCGGATCGGCGGCAAGAGCGCGCGCCACGCCAACGCGCTGGCGCTGACCGCCGGAAAGCTCGCGAGGCAACCGGCCGCCGAATTCCTGCGGATCGAGGCTGACGAGCCGCAGCATTTCGGTGACGCGCGCGGCGACGCGGTCCCCGGGCCAGAGGAGCAACCCCGGGACCAGCGCGATATTTTCCGCAACGGTGAAGTGCGGAAACAAGCCGGCTTCTTGAATGACGTAGCCGATGCCGCGCCGCAGCTGGATGGCGTCCCACTCGGAAGTGGGCCGGCCCGAGACGACAACCTGGCCGCCCGAGGGGAGGAGCAATCGGTTGACCAAACGCAGCAGCGTGGTTTTTCCGCTCCCGCTGCGGCCCAGAAGCACCAGAGTCTCGCCGGCATGCACCTCGAGTGAGACATTTTTGAGAATTCCGCGGTGCGCAATATCGTTGCTGTAATACGAAACCGCGGAAAAGCCAATTGCCGCGGGATTTCCCCGTATTTTCGCATTCATTTCGATTGACATGCGTGGAGCCCGGAGAGACCATCATACGGTATTTAGTGGTCGACCAGCCCCGCCGAGTTTTTTGGCGCATCCTTCACTCGCACAACGCATCCAAAGGAAGGGGAAAACGCCATGGGAGCCGTTGCCAGCGCCGTTCGCATCCGCCAGGATATCCACGCTCGCCTCCTCGAAGCACGCACACGCACCGATGAGATCTTTCGCATGGTTCGCGAAGATGCGCTGTACGAGCGGCCCATCCGCGAGCGCCACCGGATTATTTTCTACGTTGGCCACGTTGAGGCCTTCGACTGGAATCTGCTGGCCGAGCGCGCCTTCGGTCTAAAACCGTTTCAACGGCAATTCGATCAGCTTTTCTCCTTCGGCATCGACCCGGTGGACGGCGGCTTGCCTAGCGATACGCCCGCGGACTGGCCGGAGCGCCGGGATGTCGAGCGTTACGTGACCCGGTTGCGGGACGAACTGGATCGGGCCATCGAACGAGCCCTGGCCGCGCCCGCGGAAGGCCATCCGCAGCTGAACACCATGCTGGAAGTGGCCATCGAGCACCGCATGATGCACGCGGAAACGCTGGCGTACATGCTGCACCGCCTTCCGCTCGATATGAAGATGCCGGGACCCGAGCCGGTGGAATGGCAAGCGCCGCGCGTGAAGTCGCATCTGGTGGAGATTCCGGCGGGCAACGCAACGCTCGGGCTGGCGCGAGGCCATAGCGACGACTTTGGCTGGGACAATGAGCTCGGCGCTCAGAAGGTGGCTGTCGACAAATTCGCGATTGACAATTGCAACGTAACCAACGGCGATTTTCTGCGCTTTATTCAGGCGGGCGGCTATCAACACCGCTCGCTCTGGGACGCCGAAGCGTGGGCCTGGAAACAGCGGGAAGGCATCGAGCATCCCGCGTTTTGGCGGCAAGCCGGCAATTTGTGGATGTATCGCGCGATGTTCCGCGAAGTGCGTTTGCCTCCGGCGTGGCCGGCCTACGTGAGCCATGCGGAGGCCACCGCCTACGCCAAGTGGCTCGGGCGAAAGCTGCCGACCGAGCCGCAATTTCACCGGGCAGCCTTCGGAACGCCCGGCGGGGGCCGCGAACGCGCGTACCCGTGGGGAGACGAAGCGCCGGGCGAGCGCCACGGTAACTTTGATTTTCACCAATGGGATCCGTGCCCGGTGGGAGTGCATCCGGCAGGCGCCAGCGCTTTCGGCGTGCACGATTTGACGGGCAACGGATGGGAATGGACGCGCACACCATTCGCGCCCTTCGAGGGTTTTACGCCGATGCCTTTCTATCCAGGCTATTCGGCGGATTTTTTTGATGGCAAGCATTACGTGATGAAAGGTGGATCGCCGCGAACCGCCGCTTGCATGCTTCGCCGGTCGTTCCGCAACTGGTTCCAGCCGCATTATCCGTACGTCTACGCAACATTCCGTTGCGTCGAGGACTAAGCAGCCGCACTGCGGTTGCGCAACGAACCCACGCCCGGGAGCCAACATGCCGACCACTTCCCTTTCCGCGCGGTACGTGTCTGAATTCGCCGCGGACGTGCGCGAATCCCTGACGAAGCCCGGACAACGGGAGCTGCCGTCGAAGTACCTCTACGATGAAGTGGGATCCGCGCTCTTTGAGACCATTTGCGTGCTGCCGGAGTACGGGTTGACGCGTGCGGACGCGCGGCTGCTGAAGCGCCACGCCGAGGAGATCGTCTCGATGCTGCCTGCGCCCTTCCATGTGGCGGAGTTGGGCAGCGGCAGCGGCAAGAAAACACGCTGGATTCTGGAAGCGCTGTCCCGGCGCCGCCGCACGTATTACTACCCCATCGAGATTTCGCCTTCGGCGCTCGAAGCGTGCGAGAAAGAGCTTGGCCAGATCGACATGGTCAGCATCGTCGGATACGAGCAGCCATACCTGGAAGGTCTGCGAGCGGTGGCGGAAGCGCGCGAGAAGGAAGATCGTCTACTGGTGTTGTTTCTCGGCAGCACCATCGGCAATTTCGACCGCAGCGCCGGAGAAAAGTTTCTTTCGGAAGTGCGCGCGATTTTGAAAGAGGGCGATGCGCTGCTGCTGGGGACGGACCTGGTGAAAGATGTGGCCGTGCAACTGCTCGCTTACGACGATCCCGCGGGAGTTACGCGTGCCTTCAATTTGAATTTGCTGGCGCGCATCAACCGGGAACTCGGCGGCGATTTCGATTTGTCCGCGTTCCGGCATGAAGCGCGGTGGAATGCCGCCGAGCGGCGCATCGAGATGCATTTAGTGTCGATGGAACGCCAGCGCGTAGAGATCCCCGCCGCTGGTTTGCGCGTGATGCTCGATGAAGGAGAAACCATCTGGACGGAGAGCTCCCACAAGTACGGGCCGCAAGAAGTGATCGAAATGGCGCGGCGCACCGGCTTTCGCTGCGAGGGCCAGTGGATCGACCGGGAGTGGCCGTTCGCGCAAAATTTGTTTGTGACCGAATAATCCGTGGGAAAGAGGCGCGTCTCTAGAAGAGCCAGCCGCAGCGCCGCTCAGAACGCTTCGATGCGCCACATCAGGCGCCCGGACCACGACTTGTGCTCGGTCAGCGCAGGCCGCCAGACCGCCAAAATCTGCGAGCCTTGGTAGACGCGCTCGAATCCTTCCTCGGATTCAGAGACGGTTTCGATCGGCGCAATCCAGAATTCTTCCGCGAAGGGAGCGTGCAGCGCGACGCGCACGCGCTGCCAGCCATCTTCCATTTTCAGCATGGGACCCGGAAGCACGCCGCTGAAGCGCAGATTCTCCGGCCCGCTGGAGGTCTCGAAGAAACGGTCCGGCTCCGACGGCGCGAGCAGATTGATGACCGATTCGACGCCGATGACCAGCGGCCGCGACAGCGGTTCGGCCAGGCGCACGCTGATTTCGCAGGCGACTTCGATGCCGCGAGGCGCTGGGCCGAAGGAGAAGCGCTTGGTGAGCGTCAGCGTGTCCGGGGCCATGCTCTCCGGTGTGGCGCTCGCGGCGCCGCCGAACGCGACGGAGCCTCGCCGGACGAGTTCGGCATCGTGCGGGGCGCTGAGCCTGACGGTAAAAACGCCTGCGGCGAAGCTCGCGTCTTCGCGCAGCTCGAGATTCTGATAGTCGGCGTGCGTGCGCTCCGGTTCGAACAGCAAAGCGCGAAAGGCGTGGCGCGGCCAGCGGTCGTAACGCAGGAAGCGCTCGAGGCCCGGTTCCTTGACGCGCGTTTGCTCGTGAATGGTGACCACTTGGCCATCCACTGGTTTGGCCGCGGCTTCGCGCAGCCGCGTGTGGTACGCCTCGGGACGCCGCGCAATGGAATTGATCAGCGTGGCCGCCATGGGACGAAAATCCAGAAACGCTAGCGTGCCCCCATCGGAAGGTTTGAGCAGGGCCTGATATTCCGGCGCGGTAAACAGAAGCTCCGCCGCGCCATCGGCATCGAAGTCCGTGGATTCCACGCGGGCATCGAGAGCGCCAGGCGTATGCCGGTCGGCGAGCGCTTCCGCGCGAATCAGGTTGCGCCACAGATCCGTGCGAAGATGCGGCGCGTACAGCCCGCCGAAGATTCCATGCCAGTAAGCGTCGTTGCACTGCGCGCGATACAGCAAATCGCGCGCTTGCGCAAGCTCCGCAAGCGACACCGGATCGCTGCGCCGCGCCGGAGTGGCCGCCAGGCGCGCCGAAGTGCGCAGCATTTTCTTGTGCAGCAAATTGGACTCGGAATATTTGCGGAAGAAGCCGCGCCAGGAGCCGCCGCGCAGAAACGATAGAATCTCCGGGCGCTGCTGGAACTCTTTCTCGACGGCGGTGTAGCGCTGGCGCACCCGCGTCGGCAGCGACCATTCCATCATTTCCGTGTACGACGCGGTCGGCAGATCGGCGCGCCCGAGCGAAGGGTTGGCGGCAAGATATTCGGCCGGCGTCGAAACGGTCAACCACTCGGCATTCTCTTCCAGCGCGGCAAAGAACTTCTTCAGCCAGCCGTCTTTGAAGCAATGCTCGGCGGTGCCGGGCCACACGCCGAACTTTTCCATGTCGTCGCCCATGGCCGCGGCGCCGCCAGGATGCGCGCCCGCCGAATCTCGCAGATATTTCACGACGTCCGCGACGCCGCCGAACGGAATGAGGTAGCGCAGGCTCTTCTGCCCTGGATAGAGGCGCACCGTGTGGCCGCGATCCTCCGCGATGTACGAACCGAAAAGCTCCTCCGGCTCGAAGCCGGCGGAAAGAAAATGAATGTCGTCAACCAGCGTGTACTCAGCGCCCGCTTCCGCCAGGATGGCAGGCAACTGCGGCTCCCACACGCGCTCCGCCAGCCACGCTCCCGAAGGACGCTTGCCGAAGTGCTGCTCGAGATAAGCGCCCAGGCGCGTGATTTGTTCGTGCTGATCCTGCGGCGGAATCGAAATCAGGATTGGCTCGTAGAACCCGCCGCCGACCAGTTCCACCTGGCCGCGGTCCACGAGCGTCTTGAGCAGCGGGAAATACTTGGGCCGGTTCTCGCCGATCCAGCTCAGCAGCGGCCCGGAGTAGTGCAGACCCATGTGAATCGACGGGTATTTTTCCAGCAGCTCGAGAAACGGCAGGTAACACGTTTCGTACGATTTCTCGAAAACATTGCCAAAATTTCCGCACGGCTGGTGCGCGTGGATCAGCAGAACGAGATGGAAATTCTGGGGCATTGGGGGACAGTTTCTCTAGGCACACATCATACCGTGCGCCCGGAGCTTTCTTTTCGCCGACGTTGCATTCCTGCGCCTAAATCGCAAGATGCACAAATAAGATGCGCAGGGCGAGGGGCCGGGTACGATTGACACCCGCATTGCGCTTGTGAAACGCTAGCTACGGATTAATTTAACATGCGAGTCACCGCAAGAGGCGAGTACGCCACGCAGGCAGTGTTGCATCTCGCGATGCAGTATCCCGAAGTTGTCGCTATTCATGACATCGCGGAGCGCCATCATATTCCCCTGAAATATCTCGAGCAAATCCTGCTGGAGCTGAAGCGCGGCGGCATCCTCGATAGCCGCCGCGGCGTGCACGGCGGCTATACGATGGCGCGCTCCCCCGAACAAATCTCCATCGGCGACGTCCTCCGCCTGGTCGATGGCGCATTCGCCGAATCAAGCTGCACGCACGCCGAGACGCGCCTGGGCTCGGTGTGCGCCGAAGGGCCGAGCTGCGGCCTCAAGCAGGTCTGGCGGGATGTGCAGTACGCCGTGGAAAAGATTCTGTTTGCCACTTCCTTCGAAGAAATCAAAAAGCGCACTTTGCAGCGCGGCGAACGCCCCCGGCAACTCGCGCAGCTCGATGCCTGAGCCGCCTAAACCCCGCCGCAAATAAAAACGGCGCGCCAGAGCACGCCGTTTCCTGCAAAATCCTCGTAGTCTTCCGCGCCGCCTACTTCTTGACGTACCAATTCGAGTTTACCGGAGTAAAGCTCGACCACTTCTCCGGCAAATCCTCCAGCGCAAAAATCGCCGTCACCGGGCAGACCGGCACGCAAGCGCCGCAATCGATGCATTCCGTCGGATTGATGTACAGCTGCGTTTCGCTCTCAAAGCCCGGCTCGTCCTTGCGCGGGTGGATGCAGTCCACCGGGCAAACGTCCACGCACGCGGTGTCTTTGGTGCCGATGCACGGCTCGGCGATTACGTAAGCCATTCAACCTCTCCTTTTTTCGAGACCACAGGCCGGCCGCCGCGCTGAGCGGAATCACCTGCACCGGCAAAATTTTCCTTATACCACGCCGCAGCTTTGGCCAACAAGCGTCGTCTAATGAATTGTACGCGGCGCGAATGGGTTTCTCAACTTCCGCCCGTGCAGCTAAAATAGGGGAGAGGGCAAAGCATGAGAACCGGACTCGCAGCATTTCTTCTTTTCGCGTCTACCACTGGCTTCGCCGCGCCGCAGGCCGCTTCGCCGCAAACGACGGCGCACGCGAAACCCGCGGCCAAAGCCGTACCTGACCCCGAGTTGATCGACGCGCCGGGCTTCCAAAAGCTGCTCGAGCAATATCACGGCAAGCCGCTGCTGGTCACCTTCTGGGCCACCTGGTGCGAGCCTTGCCGCGATGAATATCCCATGCTCAACGAACTCGCCAAGCAATACGCCCCGCAAGGGCTCAACGTTGTCGGCATCAGTCTCGACCAGGACGGCGATTTGATTCTGATGCGCCGCTTCATCGCACGGTACAAGCCCGTCTTCCCCAACCGCCGGAAAAAAGAAGGCGAAGAGGCTGCTTTCATCCAGTCCGTGCTGCCGGGCTGGAATGGGGCGATCCCCGCCTCTTTCTTCTACGCCAGGGACGGCCGCCAGATCGGACACCTGCTCGGCGAAGGCACGCGCGAAACCTACGAAGCCGCGATTCGCACGCTGCTCGAAAAATAATCGCGCTCCATGACTTTCGCGACGAGTCCGCGACACAAACACACTAAGCGCGGACGGTCTACGAGATGCACCCAGGAGAACACCTGTGAATCTCACAAAGAATCTGCGCAGCGGTTACATTCAGGAAGACGTCGAAGACTATCTCTACGAACTGTTGCCGCCTCGCGACTCCGTTATTGGAGAGATGGAAGAGTACGCTGCGCGGCATGACACGCCGATCATCGGCCCGGCGGTCGCGCGCTTGCTGACACTCCTGGTGCAAATTTCGGGCGCAAAACGTATCTTTGAAATGGGCTCGGCCATCGGCTACTCCACCATCTGGCTCGCGCGAGCTGCCGGCCCCAAAGCGCAAATCTTCTACACCGACGGCGACCCGAAAAACGCCGAACGTGCAAGCGAATATTTTCGCCGTGCCGGAGTCGCGAAACGCGTTCGCATTCAAGTCGGTAACGCGCTGGAATTAGTCGGGAAAACGCCCGGAAGGTTTGATCTCATCTTCAACGATGTCGACAAACATCAATACCCGGACGCGCTCAAAGCAGCTCTGCCCAAGCTCAAGCGCGGCGGCCTCTTGATCACCGACAACACCCTGTGGTCCGGCCGCGCCGCACGCCCCGCCGCCCTCGGCGACAAGCACACTCTCGGCGTTCAGGAATTCAACCGCCTCACTTACGCTTCGAAGGAACTCTACGCCGTGCTCCTGCCGCTCCGGGACGGCGTCACCATCTCGCGCAAGCTCTAGCGGTTTCCCAAATACGGGGCGCGCCGCGGCCAGAGCTTGCCATGGCCGCTTTCGGTTCGTCGCGATCGATTCTGTATTGATCTACCGCAGGAAATTCTTCAGGAAAAACGCTACGTTCGCCGGCCGTTCCGCCAGCCGCCGCATAAAGTACGGAAACCAGTCCCGCCCGTACGGAATATAAATCCGCACGCGATACCCGTCCCGCACCAGCCGGTTCTGCAAATCCGTCCGCACGCCATAGAGCATCTGAAACTCGAAATCATCCTTCGAAATCTGTTTTGCTGCCGCGAACCGGATCGTTGCTCCGATCATCTTCGGATCGTGCGTCGCAATCCCATGATAAAACCCGCTCGACAGCAGCATCTGCATCAGCTTCACGTAGTGGGCGTCCACATCCGCTTTGCGCGGAAACGCCACGTCGGCTGATTCCTTGTACGCGCCCTTGCACAGCCGGAACCGGCAGCCGTACGCCAGCAAGTCCTGCACATCCGCTTCGCTGCGGTACAAGTACGACTGAATCACCGTGCCCACCGCCGGATTCCGCGAGCGCACCCGCTTCACCAGTTCAATCGTGCGTTGCGTGTACACCGATCCTTCCATATCCACGCGCAAAAAGTTGTCGTACCCCACCGCGCGCTCCGCGATCGAAAGCAGCAACCCCTCGCAGAACTCCACGCTCAGGTCCAGCCCCAGTTGCGTCAGCTTGCAGGAAACGTTGGCGTGCAGCTTTTCCGTCGAGATGCGCTCGAAAATCTCCAGATACGCGTCGCGCGCTTTCTGCGCATCCGCAGTCGTGGCCACGTTTTCGCCCAGATAGTCCAGGCTCGCCAGCATTCCCGCGTCGTTGCAAGCGCGTGCAGCGGCGATCGCCTCGTCCAGCGTCTCGCCGGCCACGAAGCGATGCGCCATCCGCCGCGTCTTGGCGTTGGAAATTACGAAATTTGCGAAGCCTTTGCTTTCGGACAGCTTGAGCAGAGTCGCGCGTAGCATGGAGACTAGATTATGCCCGTGTGCAAACCGACCGCCTAGCCCTTGTGCTCTTCGAGGAACTTCTCGGCATCCAGCGCCGCCATGCATCCGGAGCCCGCCGCCGTCACCGCCTGCCGGTACCGGTGATCCTGCACATCGCCCGCGATAAACACGCCCGGCACCGCCGTCAAGCTGCCGTGCTTCGCGATCAGGTAGCCGTTCTCATCCGTCTCCAGCTTGCCTTTGAACACCGTCGTGTTCGGATCGTGCCCAATGGCCACAAAAATTCCCTCCACCGGAATCTCCCGCGTCTCCGGCCCCTCAGGATTGCGCACGCGCACGCCCGTCACCACACCTTCCGGCGAAAGAATCTCCTCCACCACCGCCGGCGTTACAAATTCCACTTTCTCGTTAGCTTTCACGCGATCGATCATGATCTTCGACGCGCGAAACTCCTTCCGCCGGTGAATCAAATACACCCGGCTCGCGTACCGCGACAAAAAGTTAGCTTCTTCCATCGCCGAATCGCCCCCGCCCACCACCGCAATCGGTTTCCCGCGGAAAAAATATCCGTCGCACGTCGCGCAGGTAGACAGCCCGCGCCCAATCAATTCCTTCTCGCCCTTCAATCCCAGCAGCCGCGCCGAAGCCCCCGCCGCCACAATTAGCGAATTCGCTTCGTACGTTTCCTTGCCCGCGGTGATCTTGAACGGCCGCTCGCGCAAATCCACTTCCGTCACCGCGCCCGCTTTGAATTCCGCGCCAAATTTCTGCGCTTGCTTGCGCATGTTCTCGATCAGTTCCGGGCCCATGATCCCATCGGGAAAGCCCGGATAATTCTCCACGTGCGTGGTCAGCGAAAGCTGCCCGCCCGGTTCGTGTCCATCCAGCACAATCGGCTTCAGATTCGCCCGCGCCGTATAAATCGCCGCCGTCAGCCCCGCACAGCCACTACCGATAATGACAACATCATTCATTCGTTCACCAGGCCATTAGATTCACAACCGCTCCAGCAGGATACAACCGGGCAAAGCATTGTAACATTCCCTTCCGAATCAGCCGGATGCCGCCAGTACCAGCCCGCGCAGCCGTAGGGGCACGATACATCGTGCCCTCTTCTGCGCGTCTGCAGCCAATCAGTCGTTCCATCCTTGAGCGCATTTCCCCGCCGGAGTAAACTCTCGCTGCTAAACCGGGAGGTGGCAAATGCCACGCATGGTACGCTGCGGTCTCATTCAAGCAAAGTGTGAATGGTCTCCCGAAAAATACACCCTCGCGCAAATCAAGCAAAAGATGATCGCCAAGCACGAAGACCTCATCGCCTCCGCCGCCAAGAAAAAAGTGCAAGTCCTGGGCCTTCAGGAACTCTTCTACGGCCCCTATTTCTGCGCCGAGCAGCAAACCCGCTGGTACGAACTCACCGAGCGCATTCCCGACGGTCCCACCATCACGCTCATGCAAAAGCTCGCCAAAAAACACCAGATGGTCCTCGTCGTCCCCATCTACGAAGTCGAAATGACCGGCCTGTACTACAACACCGCGGCGGTCATCGACGCCGACGGCCGCTACCTCGGTAAATATCGCAAGCACCACATCCCACATTGTCATCCGGGTTTCTGGGAAAAGTTTTATTTCACTCCCGGCAACGCCGGCTATCCCGTTTTCGAAACTCGCTTCGCGCGCGTCGGCGTCTACATCTGCTACGACCGCCATTTCCCCGAAGGCGCCCGCTGCCTCGGCCTCAACGGCGCCGAAATCGTCTACAACCCCTCCGCCACCGTAGCCGGCCTCTCCGAATATCTCTGGGAACTCGAGCAGCCCGCCCACGCCGTAGCCAATCAATACTTCGTCGCCGCCATCAATCGCGTAGGCACCGAAGCGCCCTGGAAAATCGGCGAATTCTACGGCAAAAGTTATTTCTGCGATCCGCGCGGAAAAATAGTAGCGCAAGCCAGCCGCGACAAAGACGAACTCCTCACCGCCGACCTCAATCTCGACGAAATCCAGCAAGTCCGCGACACCTGGCAATTCTTCCGTGACCGCCGCCCCGAATCCTACGGCGAAATCACCCGCACCCGCTCCGCAGAAAAATCCGCCTCCGCCGATTAGCCGTGTCTCACTTCTCCGATTTCGCGCGTCACAGCAACGGTTGTCATTCCGAGCGTAGCGAGGAATCTGCTTTCTTAAACAAGGCCGGCCAGCCTCAAGGTAAACGCCCTCAATGACTGAATCTCACATCGCTCCCCTCACCGCCGACACCATCCGCGAAAGCTCGCTCTACAACCGCGACCTAGCCCCCGTCGAGCCAGCCCGCCGCACCTGGACCACCTACAGCTACGCCGCCCTGTGGATCTCCATGAGCGTCAATATCCCCACCTACCTCCTCGCCAGCGGCATGATCGCCGGCGGCATGAACTGGAAGCAAGCGCTCTTCACCGTTTTCCTCGGCAACGTTCTCGTCCTTATCCCCATGATCCTCAACGCCCACGCCGGCGCGCAATACGGCATTCCCTTCCCCATTTTCGCCCGCGCCTCGTTCGGCGTCCTCGGCGCCAACGTCCCAGCCATCCTCCGCGCCCTGGTAGCCTGCGGCTGGTTCGGCATTCAAACCTGGATCGGCGGCGAAGCCATCAACGCCATGCTCATCGCCCTCATCCCCAGCTGGCAGCACTTCGCGCAAGGCCCCGCCGCCTGCTTCCTCTTCTTCTGGCTCCTCAACGTCGCCGTAATTCTCCGCGGCATCGAAACCATCCGCTTCCTGCAAGGCATCTCCGCTCCGTTCCTTCTTCTAATCGGCCTAGCCTTACTCCTCTGGGCGCGCAACAAAGCCGGCGGCTTCGGCCCCATGCTCGCCACTCCATCCAAATTTCAATCCTTCCCCGAATTCTTCCGCTTCTTCATCCCATCGCTCACCGGCGTAGTCGGCTTCTGGGCCACCGTCTCGCTCAACATCCCCGACTTCACGCGTTACGCCCGCAGCCAGCGCGACCAAATCCTCGGCCAAGCTCTCGGCCTTCCCGCCACCATGACTTTTTACTCTTTCATCGGCATCGCCGTAACTTCCGCCACCATCATCATCTTCGGCGAAGCTCTCTGGGATCCCGTCGCTGTTCTCTCCCGCCTCGGCAATCCCTGGGCCGTAGTCCTCGCGATGATCGCGCTCCTCATCGCCACCCTCAACGTCAACGTAGCCGCCAACGTCGTCTCCCCCGCCAACGATTTCTCCAATCTTTCCCCCCGCCGCATCAGTTTCCGCACCGGCGGCCTCATCACCTGTTTCCTCGGCGTCGCCATGCAACCCTGGAAAATCATGTCCAGCTATGGCAGCTACATTTTTGTCTGGCTCGTCGGCTATTCCGGCTTTCTCGGACCTATAGCCGGCGTCCTGATCTGCGACTATTTCCTAATCCGCAAAAAACATCTCACCGTCGACGACCTCTACCGCCGCAACGGCCAATACGAATACTCGAGCGGCTTCCACTGGCAAGCCCTGGCCGCACTAGCCGCCGGAGCGGCCATAGCCTTCGTCGGCCTCATCGTGCCGCCCCTCCGCGTCCTATACAACTACGCCTGGTTCGTCGGCTTCTTCGTCAGCTTCGTCCTTTACTTTGTCCTGGCACGGCAAATCGCCGCCAGACCGACAATGTAGAGGCCGTCCTTTTAGGGCGGCCGTTCGAAATGCCCCTAGTCACTAATCACTAGTCACCAATCACTAGTCACCCATCACAAATTGAAGTTAAATGTCCGTGCCTCGGAGGCTCCCAATGGACTTCGCCATCACCTTCAAACCCGACATGCCCATCGATCGCATCCTCCGCCTCGCCCAACAAGCCGAATCCGCCGGCTTCTCCTACACCTGGCTATTCGACTCCCACGTCCTCTGGATGGAACCCTTCCCCCTGATGGCTCTGATCGCCGCCAACACCAAAAAAATGCACATCGGCACCTGCGTCACCAATCCCGCCGTTCGCGACGTCACCGTAACCTCCAGCCTTTTCGCCACCCTGAATCTAGCCTCCCAAGGCCGCATGGAAATGGGCATCGGCCGCGGCGACAGCTCCCGCCGCGTCCTCGGCAAAAAGCCCACCACGATCGAGAATCTGGAAGAATTCGTCCGCACCTTCCGCGCTCTGAACGCCGGAAAGTCCGTCGACTACGAAGGCGTGCCCACCCGCTTCCCATGGGCCACCGCAGGCGTCCCCCGCGTCTGGGTCGCCGGCTACGGCCCCAAAGCCCTCCGCACCGCCGGAAGAATCGGCGACGGCGTAATCCTGCAATTCGCCGATCCCGACCTGATCGCCTGGTGCATGGGTTTCGTCCGCGAAGGCGCCCGCGAAGCCGGCCGCAATCCCGCCAAGATCGCAGTCATGTCCGCCGCCCCCGTCTGGGTCTCCGACGACCTGAAAACCGCACGCGAACACGTCCGCTGGTTCCCCGCTCTGGTCTCCAATCACGTCGTCGATCTCGTCTCCCGCTACAAACCCGAAGAACTTCCCGCCTCCCTAACCTCTTTCATCCGCAATCGCCCCGGCTACAACTACCTCCACCACGCCGAAGTAGGCTCCGACAACGCCAGTTTCGTCACCGACGAAATCGTCGACCGCTTCTGCATCATCGGCCCCGCCAGCGCTCACCGCAAAAAACTGGCCGCCCTGGCCGCCGTCGGCGTCACCCAGTTCAACATCTACCTGATGTCCGGCGAAGAAGAAAAAACCCTCGACCTCTATCACCGCGAAATTCTGCAACACGCGGCTCGCTCCTGAAAACAAAACGCGCGATGTTGAATTAAGGAACATGGTTCAAGGTATACTTCCGCAGCCAGTTATCCGAAATGCGAAATCCAGGTGCACAAAGAATGCAAGCACAGCCGCAAGCCCCGCCTGCACACGTCGGCATTCTCCAGTTGCTCATCGGTCCTCACGTCGCCGGTGCGGTCTCCTGCCTCGCCCAACTCGGTATCCCGGATCTCCTCGAGGCCGCTCCCAAATCGGCAGAGGATCTGGCCACGAAGATCGGAGCGGACCCACAAGCGCTCTACCGCCTCATGCGCGCCACCGCCAGCGTTGGAGTGCTCTCGGAAGGCTCCGACGGAAAGTTCTCGCAAACGCCCATGTCCGCGGTTCTGCGCAGCAATGCGACTCCTAGCCTGCGGTCCTTTGCCATCATGGGAGGCCGGGAGTGGCACGGCCGCGGATGGTCTCACCTGGACTATTGCGTGCGCACCGGCAAGCAAGCGCTTGAGCAGATCTACGGCGCGCACATCTTCGAATTTCTAAAGCAGCATCCAGACGAAGGGCAAACTTTCAATGACGCCATGACCGAGCTATCCATGATTGATGGCCCGGCCGTTGCCGATGCCTACAATTTCACCGCCATTCGCTCCATCGTGGACATAGCCGGCGGCCACGGATTTCTTCTGGCGACCATCCTGCAGAGGAATCCGAATATGCGAGGCACGCTCTATGAAATGCCGCACGTTCTCGAGGGAGCCAAAAAAGGGCCACTGCAGCCTCTCATGGAACGCTGCGTCTTTGCCTCCGGCGATATGTTTTCCTCAGTACCCCCGGGTGCGGATGCCTACATCATGAAACACATCATCCACGACTGGACGGACGATCTGTGCCTCCAGATACTCACAGCCTGCCGAAAAGGTGTAAATTCCGGCGGCAAACTTCTCGTCGTTGACACCGTAATTCAGCCAGGCAACGACTTCTCCCCGGGCAAGTTCCTCGATCTGCAAATGCTGATCTTCCCCGGCGGATGCGAGCGCACCGAAAAACAATTTCGCGACTTGTTTGCGGCCGCAGGCTGGCAGTTAAGCCGCATCATCCCCACCGCTGCCGCCGATTCCATCGTCGAGGCAGTTCCGGCATAACGGCCGGACAACCTTTACACCCGCCACTTGGACGGCAAGTCGCGTTAAGGAACATCCGGCTTCGACTTCCATCATGATTTGTGGCCAAGAAAGATCGTGTGGCGCGGCCCGCCCTGTTTTAGCCGGCCACGCGGCCGCTGCACTTGCGCCGCGAATCCGTCATCGCGCAATCGCTGCTCGAATCTTCGATCCTCCCGGGTCGCCCAGACAGCCAGCACCCCCCGCGGCTTGAGAGCCGCGCGGACCGCGCCTATTCCACGCTGGTCGTAGAGCCCGGCGTTGTTCGACGCGGCCACGTCGGCCGGTCCATTGTCCACGTCCAGCAGCACCGCATCGAATTCCCCGAACCGCGAACGGAGTGTCACGGCGACGTCCTCTATCGCCAGCCGCACGCGCTTATCCTGCAGCGGGTGTCCCGCCAACGGCCCGAGCGCCCCTCGATTCCACTCCACCACCGCGGGCACCAGTTCGGCAACGACCACTGTCGCATCCGGTGGCAGCAAATCGAGCGTCGCCCGCAGCGTGAAACCCATTCCCAACCCGCCAATCAGCACGCAAGCCCGCTCTGCCGTCCGCGCCCGCTCGCAGCCCAACGTGGCCAAAGCCTCCTCCGACCCGTGCATCCGGCTGGACATAAGCACCGCGCCGTCGGCAAGAATCAGGTACTCATCGCCCCGACGCACCAGCTTCATAACCGTGCCGTCAGGCGCAACCGTCTGTCCCAGCAACTCGAAAGGCTTCACACTGCGATGCTACAGCACGGCAAAACCGAAGTAAAAATGCAGAAAACGAAACAAGGTGCGAGCAACCGATAGCACCGTGCCGGGTGCCACCGCCTCCGCCCCGGGCAGATCAACTAAACTTCATCCCCAGCTTCCGGCCCCACATTCGGTGCATTCCGAAGAAACTTCATCATTCCGTTACCTTTCGCCTTGCCTGCCCGTTTCTTGAAAAATTCCGCCGCCGTCTCCACAACTCCCACTTTTTGTGCAACCGCCGTCGCAATCCACTGATTTAAGGATACCCCGTCCTCCTTCGCCAACCTCTGTGCCGCCCTCTTGATCGAATGAGGAAGCTTCAGTGGGTAAGTAGCTCTGCTCATGGTTTCACTCTCCTCAAGACCTCGCCCGGCCGGAGCACCGCAATGCCAAAACGCTCCCCCGCAGCGGCAAAATCCCCGGTGTTGTACGTCACCACGGCGTCCGCGCCTCCATTGATGGCTGCTTCGAGCACCATCTCGTCTCCCGGATCCCGTAATTGCGGCCTCCAGCGAAAGTGAAGTTCAACTGGTTCGATCAGAGCCGCGAACTCGCCCAGGAATTCGTCCACCTCTTCCGGCATTAGCCCGTGTGCCAGCCGTTGCTCCGCCCGCTTCAAGACCTCCTCGTACTCCAGGAAAAGCGGCGGAGTCGCCAACGCTACCAAGTAGCGGTTCGCAACCAGACGCATTACCGCATTCCCGGCCCCCGACCTGGTCCGGAGACCTGCGACCACCACGGAAGTGTCGAGAACGATTCTCTGCATGTGACATCCTATAGGATGTCACATGCTATAGGATAGCACAATCTGATCGACGATTCTTTTCCCGCCCGTTCCAGAGCCCGTCCTTTCTGCGGCTTTCGCAGTTGTAGGGCCCCCCTTCTGAGGCGGGCCTTCGGTCACCTCGTCTTGCCGCCAGCCCATCCACGACTTCTTCACTTTCCGCTCCCCATTTGCTATTCTATTGTCTGGACGATAGTTTGGTTCTTCCTGGCGCGGCGGCTTCTCTGCCGCGTTTTTTATTTCCGGCATCTGTTTTCCATTTTTTGCTGCTGCGCTTTTCGCCTGCCGCTCCGCCGAAGTGTGGCCAAGCAATGTGCATACCAAGCCATAAGAGAGTGAGGACCACATGGGGATTCTCGAAGCTGCCAAGCCTGCAATTGTCATTTGCACCCGAGACCGCGCACGCTCTACCGTCTTCTATCGCGACACGCTCGGCCTGTCACTCGCCTTCGAGGACGCCTTCGCCGCCGTCTTCCATATCGGCGGCATCACCTTACGCGTCTCAACCGTGCCCGATTTCAAGCCCCACCAGCACACCATCCTCGGCTTCCACGTGCCGGACGTCCCAGCCACCGTGCAAGCCCTGCGCGAAAAGGGCCTGACCTTCAATATCTATCCAGCCTTCCGTCAGGATGAACTCGGCATCCTTACCGTACCCGGCGGCACCATCCGCGTAGCCTGGTTCAACGATCCCGACGGCAACGTCCTAAGCGTCACAAACGCCTGAGGTTGTAGGGTACGCCTTCTGCCTGCCCGCGACGCGGGAGGCGGACCCTCGGTCGCCAACCGGGTACCGCGCCGCGCCGTGCGTATCCCGGCCGGTTTCCCAGCCGCCGTTCTTCTATCCCCCGGAAGATAAACCACTTACCATATAACACTTGACAAATCTGAAAAATGTGGTATAATGTGCCATTATCGCGAGCGCAGGGATCCCGTGCCTGCCCGCCTTCTTATGTCCCGCCGCCCGGCTGTACTTCTAACTTTCCCACGCCTGATCTCTGACTCCTCGCTCTTTTGCGTCTTTTGCAGTCTCGTGCAAAAGAGCGAAGCGCATCCCCTTCCCTTTCAATCGCTTGCACGCTCTTTGCAAAAACGGCGGCGTGCCTGCCCGCCGGCGCAGGTCATCAACAACGTTTTCCGCTCTCGCCACTCGCCACTTTCTTTCCACAAGTCCTTTAGAATGAACACTTACAAAAGTGTATCAAAACAAAGGACTTTAACCCCCTTTAGAATCAACACTTACACAAAATACGAGGGAGGGAGCACAGCTCAACGCTTGCGAAACTCCTCAAATCCTGCCATAAAGCCAGCGCTCCACCATCTCGAGGACTCCTGATGCGCTTTGACACCATCATCCGCAACGGCACCATCGTCACTTCGACCGACACTTACGTCGCCGACATCGGCATCGCTGAAGAAAAAATCTCCGCCATCGCCACACAGCTCCCCGGTGAAAACGCCGGCCGCGTCCTCGACGCCTCCAACCTCCTCGTTCTCCCCGGCGGCATCGACGTGCACACGCATCTCGACATGCCCTTCGGCGGCACCACCAGCGCCGATGATTTCCAGACCGGCACCACCGCCGCAGCCTTCGGCGGCACCACCACGCTCATCGATTTCGCCATCCAGTACAAAGGCCAAACTCTCCGCCACGCTTTCGACACCTGGATGCAGAAAGCCCAAGGCAAAGCCGTAGCCGACTACGCTTTCCACTGCATCATCACCGACCTCGGCTCCGCGCAACTCGAAGAAATGTCCCAGCTGATCCGCGAAGGCGTCACCAGCTTCAAGCTCTTCATGGCCTACCCCGGCGTCTTCATGCTCGATGACGCCAGCATCTTCCGCGCCATGTCCCAGGCCGCCGACCATGCCGGCTTCATCTGCATGCACGCGGAAAACGGCGGCGCCATCGACGTAATCGTCCAAAAAGCCCTGGCCGAAGGCAAGCGCGCCCCGAAATATCACGCCCTCACCCGCCCCACCACCGCCGAAGCCGAAGCCACCTCCCGCGCCATCGCTCTCGCGGAAATGGCCGGCTGCCCGGTCTACATCGTCCATCTCTCCTGCAATGAAGCTCTCGAAAAAGTGCGCGAAGCCCGCGACCGCGGCCTACCCGTCTTCGCCGAAACCTGCCCGCAATATCTTTATCTCTCGCTGGAGAATATGGACGCGCCCGGCTTTGAAGCCGCCAAATACGTCTTCACCCCGCCCCTCCGCGAAAAATGGCACCAGGAAAAACTCTGGCACGGCCTAACGAACGATCATCTCCAAGTCGTCTCCACCGACCACTGCCCCTTCTGCTTCAAGGAACAAAAAGAACTCGGCAAGGATGACTTCACCAAGATCCCCAACGGCGGCCCCGGCGTCGAGCACCGCCTTAGCCTCATTTACACCGGAGGCGTCCACGGCAAACGTTTCTCCGCCAATCGCTTCGTCGAACTCGTCTCCACCACGCCCGCAAAACTTTTCGGCCTGTACCCCCGCAAAGGCGCCATCGCCGTAGGCTCCGACGCCGACATCGTCCTCTTCGATCCCCACGCCGAACACACCATCAGCGCGAAAACCCATCACATGCGCGTCGACTACTCCATGTTCGAAGGCATAAAAGTAAAAGGCATGCCCAAAACCGTCCTCTCCCGCGGCCGCACCATCATCGACAACAACAAATTCACCGGCCGCCCCGGCGCCGGCCAATTCCTCCGCCGCCAGCCCCACTCCCGCCCATGACCACTATGCCAAACTCGGCACACAAGCCCCGTTGTAGTGGCGCAGCATGCTGCGTCCGTATGGCCACGGCGAATCCAATGTATGCGGCCAAATTGGTGATGCATTTCTCTTTAACGCGCGTTGACCACTCAATTTATCGCCGCTATATTCGAGGAATCTCAGCAGGGGAGAAAAGCTAAATGGACCCGCGCTACCCGGTCGGCAAATTCCAGATGCCCGGCAACATCACTCCTACGCTGCGCCAGCAAGCCATCGACGATATCGCCGCCGCTCCCGCCCATTTCCGCGCCGCGTTCAAAGGCCTCAGCGAATCGCAGCTCGACACGCCCTACCGCGAAGGGGGCTGGACACTGCGCCAGGTCGCGCATCACGTTCCCGACAGCCATATGAACGCCTATTGCCGCCTCAAGTTAGCTCTCACGGAAAACAAGCCCACTATCCGCCCGTACGATGAAAATCTCTGGGCCCATCTCGAAGATACGCGCACCACTCCCGTCGAAGTTTCGCTCACTTTGGTCGAGAATCTTCACACGCGCTGGGATCGCCTGTGGCGCTCGCTCAAATCCGAAGATTTCGCCCGCCCGCTCATCCATCCCGAGCACGGCGAGCGCAACATCGATTGGCTCGTTTTCGTCTACGCCTGGCACGGCCGCCACCACACCGCGCACGTCACCACACTGCGCCAGCAAAAATCCTGGTAGCGCCCAGCTCTTCGCTCCGCATCAAATCGATCATCCTCTGCACCTATTCGGCCCGTTCAAAAAATTGCCTGTCCCGGCTCGTGCCGCTCACTGCTCGCGCAACGCCACCACCGGATCCACTCGCGTAGCGCGCAGTGCCGGAATGTAGCTCGCGACTAAAGCAACCCCGAGCAACAGCGCCGACACCGTCCCCAGGGTCACCAGATCCGTCGATTTCACTCCATACAACACCGAGTGCAATCCACGAAACAACAATAGCGCCAGGACGATGCCCACGCCGGTGCCAATCCCCGCCATGGTCATCCCCTGCCGCAGCACCATGGCCATCACGTTCAATGGCTGCGCTCCCATCGCTGTGCGAATGCCGATTTCCTGGGTCCGCTGGCTCACCGAATAGGACACCACGCCATACACGCCCACCGATGCCAGCACCAAGCCAAGCAAGCCGAACGCGCCCACCAGCATCGCGCCCAGCCGCGCGGGCAGCAGTGGCTTGCCGTATTTTACGTGTGCTTCCATGGTGGATACGCCGTACACCGGCAAAGCCGGGTCAAGTTGCCGGATTTGGTCACGCACCGGCTCTACCAGTTGCCGCGGATCGACTTCGGTATACACCATCAGCGTGGCCACGTTGTTGTAACGCTGGGCCATCGGAAAATAGACGTACTTTTGCGGCGTCTCGTAAAGAAACAGATATTTTCCGGTGGGCGTCATGCCCACGATTTGAATGGGAGGTCCGTCCTTCGCCGTGCGAAAGACTTTGCCGACCGCATCCTGCCCGGGCCAGATTTTCTTGGCAAATGCTTCATTCACAATGGCCACTTTTGGCGACGTCGCGCTATCTGCCTCGGTAAACTCGCGCCCTTCGATCACGGGAACGCCCGCTGCGCGAAAGTACGACGGCTGCACCATGTCGTCGAATGTATCCTCGGTCTGCGCCTTCTCATTGGTGGCTTCGCCTTCGGGATAAACGTTGGTCAGCGAGTTGTCGTAGCCCATGGGAATGAACGAGGTAATGGCCGCATCTCGCACGCCCGGTAACGTTTTCACGCGCTCGCTCAGTTGTTTGTAAAACTGCTGGCCGCGCTCT
>Ga0209736_1000072_pt1 | contig 33643 bp, 25 predicted proteins | sample BlaSpr_A8_Ref_M3_FD_187992 | JGI IMG/M metagenome (GOLD analysis project Ga0209736, IMG submission 187992) | Forest soil microbial communities from Thunder Bay, Ontario, Canada - Black Spruce, Ontario site 2_A8_Ref_M3 (SPAdes) (version 2) | ecosystem: Environmental > Terrestrial > Soil > Boreal...
TCCTCAACCACTCTGTGACCACGCGATGCTTCACAGCAGCGTAGCGGAAAAGTGTTGCTTGACAACGCCTTCTCTCTTATCGAGGGGCACCCTCCGTGTTGGTTGTGAGTTGTTTGCGACGAAACAGTTTCTGCTTGCGGATCGATTGTTGGCAGAGGAAAGAACCCAAAGGCGTCCAGGCCACCCGTCCTTTAAAATCGAAGGGTGCGGCACCCAGCTAGAGTTATTAGTAGAGTTTACGTATACTCCTGTTCAACTTCACCACCGACTTGGCTCTCGTTGGAGCGCGTCAAATGAATAATAAGACAAAGACAATCGGATTGGCCGTAGTTCTCATCTGTGGTCCTGTGAAGGTCTCTGCGCAGAGGAACGCAAAGCAAGTCTACGAGAAGGTGTCTCCGTGCGTTGTGTTCATCAAATCAGACAAGGGAGCTGGGACTGGTTTTACAATCTTGGCGGATGGCACAATTGTGACCGCGTTGCATGTAGTAGATGGTGCGGCACGGATTGCAATCAAAATGCAATCTGGCGACATCTATGACGACATATCGTTGCTGGCTCAGGACGAGCGACGTGACATAGCTATTCTTAGAGTGAATGGGTTCGGCCTGCCAGCGGTGGTTCTCGGCAATTCCAGCGAGGTTCGACCTGGCGACCAAATTTTTGTAATCGGTAATCCGTTGGGCGCTGAGGAGTTGAAGCCATCGATATCGAATGGAATTGTGTCCGGTGTGCGCGATTTGGATAGTGGTTATAAGACACTTCAAATCACCGCTCCGGTGTCCCCAGGAAACAGTGGTGGCCCTGTGCTGAATGAGAACGCGGAGGTTGTTGGCGTCGTGGTCTTTCGGCTGAAAGAAGGCGAGAGCCTCAACTTTGCGATTCCGATCAATTATGTGCGCGGACTACTAGGCTCCGCAAACGACTCCAAGCCTTTAAAGCAATGGAGAAGAACTGAGGACCGTGGCGACCTGTTCTCCGACAAAGGGACGCAACGCCCCGCAAGATGGAGGTCAGTAAAGACCGGGGCTATATACACTCTGCGTTTTCAAGGTGATTACATTTATTCTGAAAAAGAAGAGACAGAGGATCTTCGCAAGCTAGGTCTTTACCTTACGGGCGAAGTGAAAAAGAACGGCGACAAATATATTGGGACCTCTCACAGCAACTATGTTTTCTGGCGCACTAACGTGATCACTGGAGAAAAAATAATCGAACGCAGGTGTGCTTTTGATCTTCCACTTGAAATTGCATCAGTTCCTCGACCCGTATCGAGGGTCGGGCAGTTGGACCAAGTCAGGGCGCAAAGATAAGCAAGAGGAAATGCACGTACTCGCCTCCTCCCGACTGGCAGGAGTTTGTTCTCATTCCCGCAGAGTGATTGCAGAAAGTGTGGTTGGTGCGCCCTGACGGCAGTGGAAGACTCTCGCTCCTTCAAGAGACGGCAGGGCTGGCCCAGCCACTTGGCCTATAAGGAGATCGCCGTGACCGCCAAAGTTGGAGTTTCAGTCATTCCTGCGGCTATTCAATTTGGGCTACTTGCGTTCTGTGTTCTGATTCTTGTGGATGCACCCCGAACAGAATCGCAAATTCTGCCGGCGGACATAAAGAGCACCGTTGGGTTTATCTTCGGCAAAGCTCACGTTAAGGACCAAAGTGGAGTGACCCATGAGATTGAAATGCCACTCGGGACAGGGTTTTTCATTGGTTGGCTCGACAAACGGGGTGGCGCAGACTGGGGTTACACCTACTTCGTGACCGCGAAACACGTCTTGCGGGACGCCGATAATAGATTCTTGAAGAAGGTAAAAATTAGGCTCAACTTGCTGACCCAGCAGGGCGAACGTAATTTCGATTACATAGAGATCCCTGTTACGGACGATCTGGAAAACCTCGTTTGGTTTCAAGACCCTGACGATCTGAGCGATGAAGCTATAGCGTTTCCGATTGCTCCAGATCGGAAAAGATTCAACTACAAGGTTATTCCGAACGATTGGATCGTCACGGACCAGCTACTGAAGGAACAGCAAGTAGCGGAGGGAGATTCGGTAGTGTTCATCGGGCTAATGGCGCAATTCTACGGAGCGAAGCAGAACTTTCCCGTTGTTCGCAAGGGTTCGATTGCTCTGCTAACCGACGAACTACTGCCAACCCCTAACGGCCCGCAGCATGGCTACGTGTGTGAAGTTGCTAGCTGGCCGGGCAACAGCGGCTCACCAGTTTTTCTTTACCTTGGTGGCTTGCGAAGGAATACCCTTTCAAATGTCGGATTCAGGCTACTCGGAATTGTGATTTCGTACTACAACAATTCTCATACTGGAGAGACGACTGAGACTGCGACGGTCTCTTTCAACGACCCGACTAACATAGGGCTAGCTTTCGTCCTGCCTGCGGCTCAGATAACAAAAATCCTCTCCGCGCCATTCGTCCAACAGTTGCGGGATAAGTTTACAGACGAACACAACAAAGAGAAGCGGTGAAAACGGGCAAACGCCCGAACAGGTTTTCTTAAGCTGGCGGGAACGTCGAGTTGTCAGGAGGACGCGGCCCAGTTTTGGATGCGGAGGGCTGTGATGCGGCGGAATTCGCGTTCGTTGTTGGTGACGAGGATTAGGTTGGCGGATTTGGCGTGGGCGGCGGATTTGCGACGGATGCGGCATATTGGGGATTTGCGGGAGTGCGAGAGCCATGATAAGTACAAAGAAGGGTTTGAGCGGTTGATGCGGGATTTGCGGACGGGGGAGAAGGCGAAGGGTTGAAGGAAAAACCTGAAGAGGGATTTCTCACCCCCCAAAAAGCGGGGGATTCGAAATGACGGGTGGGGGTGCGGCGTGCTGAGAAACCCAATTTGAGATCGTCCGAACGTCTGAACGTGGAAACGTCTAAACGTCGGGACGGAAGGAAGGTCAACCGCAAGACCCAGGTTCCGACAACGAACCTGGGGCACCCTCTGGCGCCACCAAGGAAGAAGCTCGGATGGCGACGTAAAGTCGCCCCTACAAGCGGAGATGGCGGCAAGCTAACGGCGACGAGGAAGAAAAAGCGTCGGGATGCTGCGGTCTTGATGACGGAATCGGAGCCGGCAGGATGCCGGCGCTACCAGGAAAGAGCTCGGATGGCGACGTAAAGTCGCCGCTACTGGCGGAGATCGGCGCGAGCCAAGAGGAAGAAAAAGCAGATCCCTCACGGACGTTGGCACGAGGTGTGTCTGGATTGGGCTTGGGAGTTGGATCGATTTCTTGTCGAGGCACAGTTCGGGATGACAAAAAGCGGTGGGGTTTGCGAGGTTGATGCGGGATTTGCGGGCGGGGGAGAAGGGCTAAAGGGTTGAGGTGTAGATGGTTCCATCGATGTGTGTTGTGGCGGGATCACGCCAGGGTCCCCGTTCGGCTTCGCTCAGGGCAGGCTCTCCACTGCGCAGTCCGACGAAAAGCGTCGGACTGCTTCGGTCGGGATGACAAGTATCGGAGCCGGACGCCGGCAGGATGCCGGCGCTACCAGAGAAGGCGCGGGGGCTGGGGCAGACGGGCACGGCAGTGCCGTGCCCGTGCAAGGGATCGGCGAAGAGGGCCGATAAACAAAGAGAGAAGAGAGATTCCTCACTGCGCAGGCCGACAACCTCGCAGGAGCGAGGTTAGGAGAAAAAGCGTCGGCCTGCTCCGTTCAGAATGACGGCGTGGTGAGGGCGGAGCCGGCAGGATGCCGGTGCTACCAAGAAGGCGCGGGGGCTGGGCCAGATGGGCACGGCAGTGCCGTGCCCCTACAAGGGCAACAACGAAGAGGGCAGGCGGGATTACGGTATCGGAGCGGCAGGATGCCGGTGCTACCAGGAAAGTGCTCGGATGGCGACGTAAAGTCGCCGCTACAGGGGGAGATGGCGGCAAGCTTACGAGGACGAGGAAGAAAAAAGCAGAGCCCTCACCGGCGTTGGCTGGAAGTACCAGGTGGACTAGAGGCCGAGTGACCCGATACACCACATGTTGAGGGAATGGTGTATGCTTTTTGGTATGGGTAGAACGAACATCGAGATCGACGAGAGCTTGGTGCGCAAGGCGCGCAAGCTGACGCGGCTGAAGACCAAGCGAGAGATTGTGGACGCGGCGCTGGAGCTGCTGGTGCGTTCGGAGAGCCGGAAGGGCATCCTTCGCCATTATGGAACGGGGATTTGGAAGGGTGACTTGAAGGCGATGCGCAGGAAGCGCGGTTGATTCTGGTGGATAGCTCGGTGTGGATCGATTTTTTCAGCTCCGCACCGGGGCGGGCGGGAGCTGAGTTGCGGCGGATGATCAGCGATGCCGAGCCTTTTGCATTGACCGGAGTGGTGGTTGCGGAGATTCTGCAGGGACTGACGCGGGATGTCAGCCGCATCGAACAGTATCTTTCGCAGTGGGAGATGCTGGAGCCGGGTGGGTTCTGGACGTACCGGGAAGCGGCGGCGATTTTCCGGTTGGGACGGGCCAAGGGTGTGAGTCTGACGACGATTGACGCGCTGATTGCGGCGATCGCGCTGGAACATGGCGCCCGGGTGTTCACTCTGGAGAAGGATTTTTCTCGAATCGCGCGGTTGACGGGGTTGCCGCTGCATGCGATACGGCAATCCGTATAGGAATCTCGGCAATCCATTCGGTTGCGGTATGCGGTGGTAAGCGGAGAGGCTACGTGCTGAGGCGGGTTTGGGGGACGATCACTGGGTCGGCCGCCCTAAAAGGACGGCCTCTACAGTGGTCAGCGGAGGAGCGGACTTAGATGCGTAACTTTTCCCGTAAACCGAAGCGGTGCCGCTGCGGTCACGCGAGTGGGCTGCATCAGTGGAGCCTGCGAGACGACCGAACGTCGTGCAACGTCAAGGATTGCAGTTGCAAGAGATTCGTGCCGGAAAAAACCGAGAAAGAAATGAAACCTGGCAGCGAAGATCGTGGTGTCCCACGTGCGGGAAAATCCTAGCTCACAGCGCCGGCTCTGGCACGCTCTCTGGTTGTACGTCGATTCCTGACCGATGTCCTTGGCTTGGCAGGAGAATGCCGTGCGGCCGCCCTAAAAGGACGGCCGCTACATTCTGGCGCAGCATGCTGCGGCACTACAAAGGCGAAGAGCTTCCCAGAGACGGCGTTCGCCGCTGGTGGACGAAAGGTTAGGCGGCGCGGGCGGCTTTCAATAGATCGATCATGTTGAATTGGCCGCTGGGGCTCTGGAAGGCGGCGTTCGGAGTGAAATGGGGATCCTGGCGGAGATAGGCGTGGCTGTCTCCGGTGAGGATGCCGATAAAGGTTTCGGCGACGATTCGTCCGCCGACTTCGCCCAGATGGATTGGGGTGCTGTTGTTGACGAACTGCTGCTGGGCTTCGGCGAGAATGTAGAACCACAGGGGAGCGTTCTTCGTAAACTTGGGCGAAAGGGTGGTGATGCTTTGGTTGGTTTTCGCGCCGTCTTCATTGGCTTTGCCGACTTTGAGGTTGGCGTCGTCGATGGGCTTGATGCCCATCTGGCGGGCTACGGCTTGTCCTGAAGGCAAGCCCATCCTCCAGCCGCGGAGAAGGTTGCGCACGGCCAAGGATTGGAACGGCGGTTGTGCGATGGAGATTGGTAGGGAACCCAGAGGATTCACGAGCGACGTGTCGATTTTGTAGGCCGGCTGCAAACGCGTCTGACCGGTGGTGGGCGGATTGTTTCCGGCGTTGAAGAACAATTCCCACTCGATGGCCCAGTTCGAAGGAAAGGCGCGGAAACCGACGAGGCTCTCGCCCGCTCCAGGAGCGGCAAATATAGGAAATCGCGGAATGGTTTGGCTGAGGCGATAAATCGGACGAACCATGGAATGGCCGAAGCGATAAGCGGCCACGGAAAACTCGACAGGAATGAACAAATCCTTTTTGGTCTTGTAGAACTTCAGGTCTGGCTTGTTGTTATTGAAATTGATTTTGCCGTCCTTGGTGGCGCCGAAGATGGCTTTCATGGTTTCCGGCCCGACGATGGTGGGCAGAAAGTCGTGCAGAACGACCCACTGATAGTGAAAGCGGACTTGGCGCTGGATCTCCGTGAAACTGGTGGTTGCGGGCATGGTGTCTACCATGCGGTTGTGGAAGCGCAGCATGGAGCTTTGCAATTGGCTGACGATGACGTTTTCGTCGTTGCGCGGATCGCCGATGAGGGCGCGGGCGGGATCGCCGGTGCTGGGAGTATTGCGCGCGAGGGATTTGGCGTTGTTGTCGGTGGTGCTTCCGGTGAGGGCGGGCCCGAGGAGCATGTGGCGGCCGTCGTTCTGATAGAGATAGGGCTGATCGTCGGGGCCGCGGCCGTAGATGTTGTCCAGGTCAAAGCGGGGGGTGCGGAAATCGGTCAAGCTGTCCGGATCATCGGCTTTCTGCAAACTGCTGGCGGGATCGAAAGTTAAATCGTGGTCGATGAATTGTCCCAGGTAGGTGTAGCCGGCGCTGATGCCGGGGTTCTCTTCGTCGTCGACCTCGGTCTCGGGAGTGGGAGCGCCTTCGTCTGGCGCAATCATGGCGGCGCCGAGTTTGGTGAGGATGGCTTCGTCGAACTCGGCGGCGGGCAGGGAGCGAAATAGCCTGCCAAAACGGCCTTCGAACTGGTCGGAACGGCCGGCGGACTCGAGTCCGCGCAGTTGGCCGTGGCGGCCGAAGGCGAGGCGCAAAGAACCGGCTGCGGTGGTGGTATCGGTCATGAAACCTCCTTCAAATAGGCGAGAGTCGGATCGCTGAGATGCGAACAACAGCGCGGGGCGGCGGTTGGGAGAAGGCCCTGGAAAGGGCGACCGCTACGGCCGTGCTAAGGGAGAATGCGAAGGAGAATAGAGAAGATTGTTGCTGAAGTCAATAGCGTCGAGCGCGGGAATGGCGGCGGCGAGAGGAGCGACCGCGGCGAAGCGAGAAGCGGCGCGGCTCGGTGAGGCATTGCAGATGCGCGCAGCGGCGACCGCGAGTGGTTAGAAGGGAATGTCTTCGTCGGAGATTTCTGGGCCGGAGCTGCCGCCGCCGGGATGTTCGTCGCCACCGCCAGAGCTGCCGGCGTGGGACTCGAATTCGTCACTGCCACCACGGGTGGCTCCGACGCCTGCGCTGGCACTTGCACCTGCGGCGGCGCCGTCGGAGCGTCCGCCAAGCATGCGGAAATTGCTGGCGACGATTTCAAAGCTGGTACGCTTTTGGCCTTCTTTGTCTTGCCATTCGCGGGACTGGATGCGGCCCTCGATGAAAATCAGAGAGCCCTTCTTGAGATATTGCTGAGCGATTTCGGCTTGTTTGCCCCAGACAACAATTTTGTGCCACTCGGTGCGCTTTTGGCGCTCGCCGTTTTTGTCTTTGTAGGATTCGTCGGTGGCGACGGAGAAGTTGGCGACGGCTTGGCCGCCGCCGGTGTAGCGGGTTTCGGGATCGCGGCCGAGGCGGCCGACAAGAATTACTTTGTTGACGGACATGCGATTTCTCCCCTGAGGCCGTGAAGATAACACGTGGGGAAAGGAAAGGGAAATGATGGGGTTGGGGGAAGCGGGGCGCTCCGGTGCAATTGGTGTTGCACAGGAACGGTTAGTCGGAGGCGGCGGCGAAGGAGTGTTCGAGGAGGGGCTTGGAGGAAGGCACGAGCTCGGAGACGGGGAGCTGGGCTTTTGGCGCGGGCTTTAGGATGAGGGGGACCTGTAGATAGGTTTCGAGCAGATGCTTGGCGGCGGCGAGAAGAGCGGCAGTGTCGACGGAATCGGCGAGGCCGGGGATTTCGAGGAGGACGGCTTCGGTGGAGCGGTCGGCGTGGATGCCGGAGCAATCTTCGATGCCGCACTTGCGAAGTCCGCGAGCGAGACGGAGGAGGCCGGCTACGGCGCGGACGCTTTGCTGCTGGTCTTCGGGGAGTTTGGCGAAGGCGGCGTTTTTGAGCTTGGGCTCGGCCCCACGATGGTAACGGACGGACCAGGCGAGGACTTGCCATTCTTCGGGAGTCCAGGAAGGCGGGACGGGAAGACCGCTGAGGTAGCGCCAGGCGGCTTTGCGGGAGTCGCAGGTGCCGCCTTTGGTGCTGATGCCGGAGAGGCGGGCGGCGGAGCGGAGGATGCGGCGCGAGGAACGATCGCGAAAGAAAGGGGTGACACGGGCCTGGCGCGCGGCGTCGAAGACGGCCACGGCAATGCGGGAGATCTGTGCGGTGCGGCGGGGACGCGGGTCGGCGGCGCGGGCGGTGGCGCGGATGCGAGCCATGGACGCGGTCTGTGCGCGCTGGTCTTGCGGCAGGCCGGCGGCCCAGTCGGTCCAGACGCTGGACTTGCCGAAAGTGAGTTCACCGTATTGGTCGAGGCACTTGTTGCGGGCGCGGTCGATCATGCGGTCCCATTCGGTGAGAAGCTCGGGAACGTCGGATTGGGCTTTGTCGCGTACGAGGAGGGCGAGCACGTCGAGATCGTGGATTTCGCCCAAGATATCTTGCAGGCGCTTGAGTTGGGGGCTCCACGTTTCGTAGCGACCGGGGAGAAAGCTTTCCACCGTGTAACGGAATTTTTTGATGCCGATGCGCAGGGCGTGCCAGGAGTCCGGCTTCTGCTCGCGAATGGCGCGGGCGTGGAGGCGCTTGGCTTCTTCGAGACGCTCGAGAGCGAGGCATTCGGCGGCAAGGCTGCCGGCGGGGACCAGGCGGATGCGTTTGCGGAGTTTGCGGTCGAGGCGCTTCCAGGATTTTTCGTCGAACTTTTCGGCAGCGCGAATCACGGCGTTGAGCAGGCGGGGCTCGCGGGCGCCGAAATGTTCCTGGAGGAGGATGCGCAGGCGGTCGTTTTCCGCGCCGTGGGCCTTGACCCAGTCGCCCATGATTTGCGCGTCGCGCAGCGAGCCGAGGCGGCGAAAGAGTTTTCTGGGAAGGTGGCGGAATTCGCGCCAAAGAGGGTTGGGATCGACTTCCGCCATCACGGCGGCGACGGAACGGCAACGCCGAATGGCCACGCGAAGATCGTGGACGGTGTCTTTGTCGGGAGCGCGCCGGAGATTGGCGAGCTCGGCTAGAACGCGACGAATCCAGTGATCCAGGCCGCGATGCTCGCGGTGAGCACCGGGAAGGGTAGTAATGCTGGCCATGCCATGCCTCGACGATTCCGCAGGCGCCGCTGCCTTTGGGATGCGGCCCCTGTCCGACGGGAGAACACAGCCTAACCCTCACGGAGGCCAGAGTCCAGATAGCGGGCTGTGGAAAACTGTGGAGGAAACTGTGCTGCCAGGGGCAGTCGACGGCGATGGGCGGGCGGAGCCTTGAGCGCGACGGAGCGCCATGTTATTTTCAGATGTACACCCGGAGTGGCGGAACTGGCAGACGCGCTGGACTCAAAATCCAGTGGTACTTAGTACCGTGTGGGTTCGACCCCCTCCTCCGGGACCATTTCTCAATCGCTTTCTCTCCCCCAGAAAAAACAAAGGGCCGGCCTTGGAAGGCCGACCCTGAGATTTGTCTTGCAGATCGGGGAACCGGCGTGCGCTCCGGAAAGGAAGTGGGTGGGTGTTCCGAAGCGCAGCGCCGGATGTTGCGGAGATCACTTGGAAGCGGCTAGCACGGAGACGCGTTCGGTCTTTGCCGGGAGCTTGGCGAGCAGCTCGTCCTTTGGTTGCGACGGGACGTAGTAGCGGGACATGCAGGCCGAGTTGCGCGAGATATAGCTCGCGGACGTACTTGCTGTCGCCACGCTGTTCGAGAATCAGGAAGCTCTTGTCGCCCGAGTTGTCTTGCGAGGTGCCAACCGAGCCGACGTATACGGCGCCATTTTCACCTTCCACTCTGATGTGGATCGGGAAGCCTACAGAGTTCATGGAAAAAGTATAGTGACCGGCAGGCAGCTTAGCGTTTTGCCACTCGGTAGCAACCGGGAGGGTGAAGCTGCCCTTGCAAACGGCGCCTTGCGCCGCAGCGGGGATGGCGCTGCTGCCAAGATATGCCAAGCCGAGGACGGTTAGTGCGAGGATGCGATTGCGAAGTGAATTCATGGGGACTCTCCTTCTGAGACTTTGTGTCGGCGGCTGGCTGCTTTTGCATCTTGCCGCACGCAGTGAGGAGAGCAGGTTGAGGGCCGGGCTGCGGGCGAGCATCGAGCGACTTGCGATTTGACCTGGAAAAGCTTGAGTAACAATGAGATAGCCGCAAAGCGCGGGTGCGGCGCCAACCCTGCGAGCTGAAATAAGCGAGTGGATTTCTATCTGGTCGGATAGCCGGGCTATCTATTCGGATATGGTTGAAAGGGTGCGGCTTTCGAAGCCGCGAGCTTGTATGGGCTGGCCAAGGGATGGGAGATGGTGGTGCAGCGTATAGCGCGCGGCAATCGTCCGATGATGCGCATTGCGATGACGAAGGATCAGGCGCAGCGGACAAGCTACTGAACTAGTTGCTTTTGAATGCGCTGGGCTTCTCGGAGCAAGGGCAGATTCGGATCGGGATCTTTCCAGAGGGCGAAGAGTTTCTCGAGGGCCGCGCGAGCATCGTCTTTGTATCCGCGGGCAAGGCTGAGCCTGGCTAGCCGAACGAGCGACCCGAACCAGTCCTGTTGCGGCTCATAGCCAAGAGCGCCCATATCCGCGAATGCTTTCGACCAGCGGGCCGCTTGCTCGGTGTCGCCGGCGGCTTCGTACGCGCGGCCGAGACCGTCCAAGACCCATGCGTTGTGGTGTTGGTGCTCGGCAAGAAGCAGGAGTTCGATGGCATGGGCTCGGGCGCCGCGCACCATCTCGACTTCCGCCTCGGAGAAATTGACGAGGCTCGCCTGCGTCGTATTGTTCGGATCGGCCTGCTTCTTCATGGCCTCAAGAACCTGCACGGCCTTTTCGGTCTGGCCGGCACGAGCGTAACCGCGAACGAGCCATAGGCCGCTAAAAACCTTGTCGGCGAGAGACGGGTAGATTTGCATCGCTTCGTTTAGCTCGCGCACGCGGGAGGTGTTGTCGCCAATACCTTCGTACACCAGCGCGAGAAGGCAATGCTCGCGGGCGATACTGAGGGCGGCTTTGTGAACCTGGTCCTGTATAAGCGCTTCCTGGAATGCGGCTTTCGCGGCGCGATAGTGGCCGTGGTACAGATCGAGGTAGGCCAGGGAGCGAAGAGCGCGGCCGTGCATATCTGGATTCGCCGAGACGCTGGTGAACAGCTCGCGAGCTTTGTCTTCCTGGCCCGCTCTGGTCAGGGCCATACCGTATTCGTGATTGATGACTCCGGAGACCTTCCAAGATGGTTCGACCTGGAAAGCTTGCTCGTAATACTGAAGCGCTTGTGGCAAATTGCCGAGCTGCGCGTTGCAGGTAGCGATATCGATCAGGGAAGCGGCGGAGCGGGGATCGACGCGCAGAACTTCTTTGTATTGCTCGATAGCCGCATCGCAACGATCATTGCCGCGAAGGAGATGCGCCAAGGAGAGGCGCATGTTGGTGTCGTCGGGGTATTCCTGCAAATATTCCTGAAGGAGCTGGAGGGCGTCCGGAAAGTGGTTTTGACTGCTGGCAAACTCAGCCCGAATGAGCAGACGCTCGCGGTCGGTAGTGCGGTCGGAGAGCTGCAATGCCTTTTCAAAATGCTCCTTACCGCCCAAGGGATCGTTGTAGATGTAGCTGTACATGGCGCCACCAAGAGCCGCGTGCACCATGGCGAAATCAGGATCCGCTTGAAGCGCTGATTGCCAGAGTTGAACTCCCTGGTGGTATTGGCCGCGGCGCCAAAGGTCCTGGCCGTCGGCGAACATTTTAAGCGCAGGAAGCGAAGTCGTGGTGACCAGAGGCAGGGGACGATCCTGCTTGCGGGTGGTGAGCCAGGACTCGCCAAGGCCCCGGCGAATGCGCGAGGCTAAACGGCCAAGAGCGGGCAGAATTTCGTCCTGAGACCTGGCGGTCTCGATATCGGACCAAGCGGATACGCCGCTTTGCGGATTGATGAGGCGCGCGGAAAGAGCGTACTGTTGACCTGCGCGAGAGATGGAGGGCACCAAGAGGGCTTTGAGGTCTTCGCGGAGACAAATCTGGCGGCCGGTGCTCTCGTCGATTTTGTCGCCGGCATTCTTGGCCATGCGCTTGAGGCTTTCCGCGACGCGAGCCGGAGGAAGTACGTTGACATGCGCGGACTGCTCGACACTGACGCTGAGAGCGGTAAGCAAGGAGCGGTCGAAGACGGTATCGCCAGTCTGATTGTCGAAGTCGGCGATGAGGACGAAATCGCGCGGCGCGAAGGAGAGAACGGGCCGCGCGCCGAAAATCCACCAAGCCAGGACGAGAAGCGCGGCGGTGGCGAGCCCGGAGAACGCTGAAGTAAGCGGGTGGGCGCGAGCGGCTCGACCGATGCGCTTCCAGAGTGGAAGGCGTACCGGGGCGGCTGAGTAAAACGAAGTGGGCTGCGCGCAGCGTTCAAGATCGACGCTCAATTCTCTCGCGGACTGAAAACGGCGGTCCGGTTCCTTATCGAGCGACTTAAGAATGATGTTCTCGAGCGCTGGAGAAACCTTTCCGTTGAGGGAGCTGGGCGGAGCAGGCGGCGGCCCGAGAATCGCCTCCAGCAAGCGAGTCGTTTGCGTGCCCACGAAGGGACGGCAGCCGGTACACATTTCGTAGAGGAGAATTCCCGCCGAAAAGATATCGGTGCGTACGTCGGCGAGTTCACCGCGGAGCTGCTCGGGGGCCATGTAGGAAAGCGTGCCGATGAGTCCAGATTGCGCTTGTGTTGCGGTCACGGTATCGTCCGCGGCGCCAGGCCGAAAGATCATGGCGATGCCGAAGTCCAGAATCTTGAGATGGCCTTGCGGTGTGACTCGAATGTTGGAAGGTTTCAGATCGCGGTGAATAACGCCTTGGGCATGAGCCGCAGCGAGTCCCTCGGCGAGCTGGCGTCCCAGGTCGAGGACCTGCTTTTCCGGAAGAGCGCCGTGCGCGTGGGCGATGAGTTCGGCGAGGGTGCTACCCGAGACGAACTCCATGACGATGAAGTCGTTGTTGCCATCGCGATCGAATTCGTAAACCGCCGCTACGTTCGTATGATTGAGACGGGCGAGGGCGAGAGCTTCCTTACGAAAGTGACGGCGTGCGGAATCGTCCGCCAGGGAGTTGGGGGGTAAGACCTTGAGGGCCACGTCGCGCTCGAGGCGCTCGTCGCGTGCGCGATACACGATGCCCATGCCTCCCTGGCCGATTTGCTCAAGGATAAGATAAGGGCCGAGCCTGTGGCCTAGCATGTGGGGGCAAGCCGCCTTGTGCGGGAATGGTAGGCAGCGCCGGAGGTCAAGTCAATCGGAAAACCGAAAGCATCGGTTCCCATGATCGGCGAAGGCAGAAAAAAAGAGTGCTGCGAATGAGTTGAAACGGTTTAATATGGGGAAACTGCAGAGTACATCGAGCTTGAGCAAGGGATCTTCTTGAGGTGACGAGCGCTATGCTGCGTGGACAGAGGCTAGTTGTGGGCGGTTTTGCGGCGGGCATGGCTATTTTTCTGATGGGGGCTGGCGCTACGGTTTGCCACGCGCAAGCGGCGGGAGATGGCCGGACGTATTTGCACAAAGATTGGCAACTGCAATCAGCTTGTGACGTGAAGGCCAAAGGCGAGGAGATTTCCAAGGCGGGATTTGACGCCAGCAAATGGCACAAGACGGATGTGCCGGCGACGGTGGTCGGCGCGTTGATCACGGACAAGACGTATCCTGATCCGAACTATGGGACGAATCTGCGGGACTTTCCGGGAATGAATTATTCGAACAAAAGTTTGTTTGCGAATCAGGATTTTCCGAAAGGGAGCCCGTTTGCGTGCGCTTGGTGGTTCCGGACGGAATTCAGTGTCCCGGCGAGCGACGGCGAGAAAAACCGCTGGCTGCATTTCATGGGCATCAACTATCGCGCGAATATCTGGGTGAACGGGCAGAAGATCGCTGACGCGGACAATGTGGCGGGAACGTATCGCAGCTACGAGTTTGATGTGACGAAAGGGCTGGCGCCCGGAAAAGTGAATACGCTGGCGGTGGAAGTGTCGGCGCCACGGAAAAACGATCTGGGGATTACGTGGGTGGACTGGAATCCCACGCCTCCGGACAAGAACATGGGGATTTGGAAGGAAGTGTTTTTGACGGAGAGCGGGCCGGTGTCGGTGCGGAATCCGTTCGTGGCGTCGCAGGTGAGCGCGGACGTGAAGTCGGCGGCGCTTACGGTAGAGGCGGACGTTCGGAACGTATCGAAGGCGGAGGTTAAGGGAACGTTGCGCGCGGAGTTGGCTGGCGTGAGCGTGAGTCAGCCGGTGGTGCTGGGCGCGGGCGAGAGTAAGACGGTGCGCTTCGCGCCGGAGACTTTTGCGGAGCTGAAGCTGGAGAATCCGCGGCTGTGGTGGCCGTACACGATCGGCGAGCCGTATCTTCAGGAAGCGAAGCTGACGTTTGAAACGGGTGGGCAGGCCAGCGACACGGCGAGCACGACGTTTGGCATCCGGCAGATTAGTTCGGAGCTGACGTCGGACGGCCATCGTCTGTTCAAGATCAACGGACGGAACATTTTGATTCGTGGAGCGGCGTGGGCGCCGGATTTGTTTTTTCGATGGTCGTCCGAGAGGGTCGCGACGGATCTGGCGTATGTGAAGGACATGGGCATGAATGCGATTCGGCTGGAAGGGCGGCTGGATCGCGAAGAGCTGTATGAGAAGGCGGATCGCCTGGGGATTTTGGTGATGCCGGGATGGACGTGCTGCGACGCCTGGGAAAAGTGGAGCAACTGGAAGGACGAACAGCACAAAATCGCGGGTGAATCGTTGAAGAGCCAGATGCGCATTCTGCGGAAGCATCCGAGCGTGTTTGTGTGGCTGAACGGGAGCGACAATCCGCCGCCAGCGGTGGTGGAGAAAGCGTATCTGGCGATTGAGAAGGAGCTGGATTGGCCGAATCCGGTGGTGTCGTCCGCGAGCGAGACGTCCACGACGGTGACGGGAAAGTCTGGCGTGAAGATGACCGGGCCGTACGAATACGTGCCGCCGGTGTACTGGCTGGCGGACCAACACTACGGCGGGGCGCATGGTTACAACACGGAGACCAGCCCGGGGCCGGCCATTCCGCCGCGCGAGAGTCTCGAGAAATTTATTCCGAAGGAGCATCTGTGGCCGATCGATGAGGTGTGGAACTTTCACGCCGGAGGTGAGCGGTTTACGACCGTGAATGTGTTCACCGACGGATTGACGCGGAGGTACGGAGCGCCGGCATCGCTCGACGACTATTTGCGGAAGTCGCAGGCGATGACCTACGACGGCGAGCGCGCGATGTTCGAAGCCTATGCGCGAAACAAATATAAATCGACGGGCGTGATTCAGTGGATGCTGAACAACGGCTGGCCATCGCTGATCTGGCATCTCTATGACTACTACCTGGCGCCGGCGGGCGGATACTTCGGGACGAAGAAAGCCTGCGAGCCGGTGCACGTCCAATATTCCTACGATGATAATTCGGTGGCGGTGATCAACGGAACGTACGAGGCGTTGAAGGGTGTGCATGTGATCGCGAAGGTGTACAACATCGACGCGACGGAGATGGCCAGCAAGGATGCCACGCTCGATCTCGCGCCGGACAGCAGCACGAGAGCGTTTGATGTGCCGACGGCCGCGGGCTTGACGCCGACCTATTTTCTGCGGCTGCAACTGCATGACGCGAGTGGCAAGCTGGTGAGCGACAATTTTTATTGGTTGTCGACGAAGCTGGACACCCTGGCGTGGGACAAGCGGAAGGATACGGTGTACACGCCGCAGAAAGACTTCGGCGATCTTACGGGACTGGCCACGTTGCGAACGGCCAAGCTCGAGGCCAAAGCCAGCCGCGGGGCGGACGGAGCGGAGCGCGTCAGCGTCAAGAACCCTACCAAGGGCGTGGCGTTCATGGTGCATTTGCGGCTGACCAGCGGAAAGGGCGGCGATGACGTGGCGCCGGTCTTCTGGGAGGACAACTATTTTTCGCTGCTGCCCGGAGAATCGAAGGAAGTTTCCGTGCGTTACAACGCGGCCGCGCTGCACGGGAAAGAGCCGGTGGTTGAACTGGATGGCTTCAACGTGGCCGCCGGCACGCTAGCGGTGGCTCAATAGTTCTAACGGCGGATTAACCGGCAACGGCCGCAGCACGGGGCTGCTGGTCCATCTCCGGCGGATTACTTCCGGACAGCACGCCTTTTTCAGAGAGCAATTCCCGCGTCAGTGCGGCGCTAATTTCCAGCGCGACGTCCGACTGCATGGCCAGAGCGTCGCCCAAGTTCCGATCGAAGCTGGAGGACCAGAGATGCGTTTGGTCGGCGGCATCGATCAATTGAGCGGTGATGCGCAGACTCCCGCCCGAGCTGCGGACGGATCCTTCGAGAACAGAATCCACGCTCAGCTCCGCAGCGATCTCGAGTATCGACTTTTGCGTGCGCTTATATTGGACCGAAGAAGTGCGGGCAATCACGCCGAGCCGGCGGGTATCGAGCTGGCCGAGACGCGAGATGATCTCTTCGGTCAGTCCGTCGGCGAAGTACTCCTGGTCCGGGTCGGAGCTGAGATTCTCGAAGGGCAGCACGGCGAGCATTTTCTTTGCAACGGGGAGCACGGCACTTTCCGGCAGCGTGACGGCGCAGATGAAGCGATAGCCGAGGCGCGGCAAAGTCTCGATGTAGCGGGGGTTCTGCGCGGTATCGCCGAGCATTTCGCGCAGCGTGTTCACGGCAGTGTTCAGGCTGTGTTCGTAGCCCACGTAAGTATCTGGCCAGAGTTTGTGGCGCAGCGCCTGGCGAGTGACTACTTGCCCAGCTCGCTCCAGGAGCAACTCCAGAATTTGGAAGGGTTTCTCCGCCAGGCGAATGCGGATGCCATGTTTCCGTAGCTCCCGGGACGGCAAATCCGCTTCAAAATTGCCAAAGAGCACTTTGGACTTCGCAGCTTCCCGTTCGACAGCCGCGAGCGGAGTTCGGCGAATCTGATTCGGGCGCGGTACCGCTGGTGCTGCCACAGGCTTCGCTGAGCCGTCATGCATAAAGCGTCCTCCTCACTTGTCTTTTCGCTTAGAGAGACTTGTCCCACGCTTGATTTATTCCCGACCTCCAGGAGCCATCTAAGTAAGCAGCTTGTACCGCCCGGAGCATGCATGGCTGCCGTTGGGTGGATGCGAGGCGGAGACGCAAGCGCTTACGGCAAGGGACCGCCGAAACGATGGTCGGATGAAAAAGGAGTAACACGATGAAAGATGCGGGGAATGTGCTCAAGAGTGCTTCAAGCAGGCGGTCGTTCCTGAAGAAGGGGACGGCAGCGGTAGGGGCAGCGACGGCGGCGGGTCTGGTGATACCGGGCAAGCTGTTTGCCCAGGGCGGGGATGACGAAGACACCCGGCTAACCAAGGGCGATATTGCGATCCTTCGGCTGGCTTCAGCAGCCGAGCAGATCGAAGCCGACCTGTGGCAGCAATACTCGGAACTGGGCGGCACGCAGGACGACGAAGTTTCGGGCGTGAACGGCGGCAACCCAATTTACATTGGGGCGCTGGAGCTTCTCGACGGAGATATGGCGCAATATATTCACGACAACACGGATGATGAGATCTCTCACCACGCCTTTCTGAACAACTACCTGATCTCGAAAGGTGCGGAGCCGGTGGATTTGTCGCACTTTGCCACGTTGCCCAGCAGCCAGGCCACCGGAGCCAAGCAAGTGGGACGCTTGACCAATCTGACGCAGCTCTCGGTAGACACCAGCTGGTGGACGCGGTACCGCAGCACCACCAACCCGGATCTCGGCGCCACGTTCAGGAATGCCTTGCCGAGCCTGGTGAAAGGCCAATTTACGGCCATTCCCAGGACCAATGATGATCTGGGCAACAGCTTCCTGAGCGACAATAATGCGGGGTCGATTGCCGATCGCCTCAAAGCCATCGCTTTCACGGCGGGATTCCACTTTGCGTTCATCGAGCAAGGCGGAGCGAGCCTTTACGGCGCGTTGGCACAGCAAGCCAGCAGCCTGGAAGTGTTGCGCATCCTGATCAGCATCGGCGGGTCGGAAATCATGCACTTCCAGACCTGGCAGGATAAAGCGGGCAACGCCACTCCGTTGACGTTTACCGACCCGGTGAACAAGTCCACGGCGACGTTTGTGGATTTGACGCAGAACCAGCCCGAGGACCTGCAATCGAACCTGATCATGCCGGAACCTTGTGACTTCCTGCACAAGAGCTTGGGTCCGGTCGCCATCATCCGGCCGACAAGCCGGCGCCTTGGGGGTGCCGTGGCGGCCATCCAGAGCTTTGTGGATGACGGGCTGTTCATCGGCCAGAAAGACAAGAACTTCGCGAAGGTCGTGTTTGGCCTTGCGGAGGAAGCGGACGAGGCGCGTCGCAGTCTCTAGCAATGCTTGCAGCATGGTCCGTTTCTGCGGACCACAACGGGCCGCCGCAAAGGCTCGGACGCGAGAGCGTCCGAGCCTTTGCATTTTCTATACATGGCACAAAGACCGGCGCCGGATACAGCGCAACCATTGCAGGCAGGAGGCCATCCAATGCGTTAGAATTGTGAAGCTGCGCGGCCACCAGGGAAGCCGGCGCGCCGCAGCACTTGGCGCCTTGAGAGGGACGAAATGAACAAGTGGAAGCGATTTTTGATGGTAGCCGCTTGCGGCCTGCTGCTGGCAACGACCGCGGCCGCCGACACACTCGAGCTGAAAGACGGCCGGGTTTTCCAGGGCCGGTATCTCGGCGGGACGCGAGCGGTGCTGCGCTTTGAAGTGGATGGCGCGGTACAAACGTTCAGCACCAACGACATCGTGGCGGTGACGTTTACCAACGGTTCCGCAAGCGGCGCTGCTTCGCCCGACAGGTATCCGGCGAATCCGGAGCCACAAGCGTCCACACCGCGGCCACCTGACCAAACTCCTGCTCCCTTGTCCGGCGGGGACGGCGTGACGCTGCCTGCGGGGCAAAGCCTTCTTGTGCGCATGATCGACGGCGTGGATTCCTCGAAGAACAACGTGGGTGACGTGTTCAAGGCCAGCCTGGAGACGGACCTGGTGGTCGGCGATACCGTGGTGGCGCGGAAGGGCACGGACGTCTACGGGCGCCTGTCCAATGCGCAGGAAGCGGGCCACATCTCGGGGAGTTCGGAGCTGCAGCTGGAGCTGACGCGGATCGTGATTGATGGGAGGGATTATCCGATCGTCAGCAGCGACTACACCTTGAAAGGGAAGGGCCGTGGCAAGAATACGGCGGAGAAAGTAGGGGGCGGGGCGGCTTTGGGTGCCATCATCGGCGCGATTGCCGGGGGCGGGAAGGGCGCGGCGATTGGCGCGGGCGTCGGCGCCGGCGCGGGAGGGGCGGTGCAAGTGCTTACCCGCGGCCAGCAAGTGAAAGTGCCGAGCGAGACGCTGCTCGAATTCCGGTTGCAGCAGCCTGCTGCCGTTTCGGTGAGTTCGCGGTAAAAGGCGCGGCTTTCCCTGGAAATTTAAGGCCGGAGGCGAGCTTCCTGGCTGGGCTTTTTTTTCGCCCGCTGGCCCCTAGTAACCGATTGGCCACAAGTACCCCCCATAAAATCCTTGCCACTCCTGCTGTTAGTGACTAAGATACCCCCTCTAGTCTTGGAGACACCATGCCGAAAGAAAAGCCACGCGTCAATATTGGGGAAGTGATCAAAACCTACCGCAGCCAGAGAGGGCTCTCGCAGGGCGATATCGAACGGCGGACCGGGCTGCTGCGCTGCTATCTGTCGCGCGTCGAAAACGGGCACACCGTGCCTTCGCTCGAGACGCTCGCGAAAATCGCCGAAGCCATGGACATTTCGCTGGCCGACTTTTTCCCGGGAACGGAAACGCCGCGCGACCGCGAAACCCAGAAAATGCTGGGCGAGCTTTCGCAGGACGAAATTCGGTTTCTGGTGGAAATCAAGCGATATAGCACGACGCTATCGGACGGAGACAAGCGCCTGGTGCTGGCCATGATCCGCAAGATGGCTACGCTGCTGCCGCCGACATCGGTAGTGAGAAAAGTGCTCGTGCGGCGTCCCACCGCGTAACGAACCACCAGGCAGCGGCCCCGCTAGCTGGTACCTCCGCGAATCAAGCGAATCGCTTCCGGCAGACCGGCGTCGCCAGCGGCGTTTGTGCCTGCGGCTTCGCCGTTGCGTGCTTCTTCGCCTCCGCTGCCTTCGCCCGGCGCAAGAAAAAGATTCGTCTCCACGGCGTGCTGCTTGGTGTACAGGTCGTAGTAGCGGCCGGCGGCAGCGTAGAGTGATTCGTGCGTGCCGCGCTCGATGATACGCCCGTCTTCCACGACGAGAATCTGGTCAGCGCGGCGAATCGTGGAGAGACGGTGCGCGATCACGAAAGTCGTGCGCCCGCGCATCAAGTAGCGCAAGCCTTCTTGAATCAACGCTTCGGACTCGGAATCCAGGCTCGAGGTTGCTTCGTCCAGGATCAGGATGCGCGGATCGGCGAGGATAGCGCGGGCGATGGAGACGCGCTGCTTTTGGCCGCCGGAGAGCTTGACGCCGCGTTCGCCGACGATAGTGTCGTACTGTTTCTCGAAGCCTTCTGCAAATTCATCCACGCGCGCGATACGGCAAGCCGCCAGGATTTCCGCTTCGCTGGCGTCGGGGCGCGCAAACGCCACGTTTTCGCGAATGGTTCCGTCGAAGAGAAAGGTTTCCTGCAGCACCACGCCGAGCTGTGTGCGGTAGGTGTCCAGCCGCGCGGTAGCGAGGTCCACTTCGTCGACCAGCACGCGCCCGCTCGATGGCACGTAGAACGCCGCGACCAGTCCGATGATCGTCGATTTCCCCGCGCCTGAAGGGCCTACCAGTGCCGTCACCGTTCCCGGCTCCGAGCGGAAGCTGATGCCATGCAGCACTTCTTTGCGCGTGTCGTAGGAAAAACTCACCTCTTCCATTTCAACGCGGCCCTGGATGCGCCCGAGCTTGACGGTGCGCGTCGGCAACTCGTCTTCCTGCTTCTCCGTGAGGATTTCGCGCGTGCGCTCGAGCCCTACGACGGCATCGGTGAGTTGCGTGCCGATACCGACAATTTGAAAAACCGGGGCGACCAGCAGGCCGAGAAAGACCGTGTAGGTGACGAACGTTCCCAGAGTCATATGCCCGGCGACAATCTGGCGCGCCCCGAGAAACATGATCAGTGCGCTGACGACGCCCATGAGCGCGGAACCCGACAAGCTCATGAAGGACGTTGCCGTCAGCGTTTTGAGGATGTTGTCCAGCAGCCGCTGCACGCCCGCGCCGAATACCTTTTCTTCGCGTTCTTCGGCGTGATAGCCCTTGACGACGCGAACGCCGCCAAGAGTTTCCGTCAGCCGGCCGGTTACTTCAGCGTTGATTTTGGGGCGCGCGCGGAAGATCGGTCGAATGGTGGCGAAGGCCTTGTTAATTCCGAAGGCAAAGGTGAGCAGGACGGCTGCCGCGACCAGCGTCATCGTCACGCTGATGCGCAAGAGAATCACCATCGCGAACACCGCGGTCATCAAGCCGCCCGCGAACTCCACCAACCCCGTGCCGATTAAATTGCGTACGCCTTCCACGTCGCTCATGATGCGAGACACCAGCACGCCGGTTTTGTTGGCGTCGTAAAACGAGATGGGCAGGCGGCCGATGTGCGCCTGCACCTGGCGGCGCATTTCGGTAATCATTCTTTGCGCGGATTTCGAGAGTAATTGCGTCAGCGTGAAGGAAGTGAGCCCCTGGATTAATGTTGCCGCAAGGACGGCCAGCACGATCGGCAGCAGCAGATGGACTTGCTTCTTGCCGATGACATCGTCGATCAAGTATTTCGTGGAAGCGGGAAGAACCAGGCCGGAAAGCCGGTTGACGGCCATCAATGCAAACCCCGCCGCCAGCAGTCCTCGGCGCGGACGGATCAGCGGCCCAACTAGCGCCCAGGCTTCCGGGAGGCGTTTCCACTTGCTCTTGCGCTTTCCGCCAGCAGCGTTTTTGGCGGCGTCTTTATCCTGTTCTTGGGCCATATGGACGGGCGGTCACACTCGCACGGCACACTCGCACGATTGGATGCGCGTGGTTGTGGGATAACTATACGCCAGGTCGCTGGGGTCGAAGCAGGTTCGCTGCGCTGGCGGTTAATCTCCGGAAGTGCCTACGCGCGGCACGCTGGCCACCGCGGGGCGCTCCAGATTCAACACGCTGGAAATGAATTCGCTGACGGTAAATCCTAGATGGCCCCACAAGCGGCGCTTGAGGCTGGTGTAGTCTTGCGTGCCGCTGAAAAGGTCGCCCACCAGTTGGCGAAACACCGGGCTGCGGCGCATGAATTGCACCATGCGCGTGGTAACCGCGGTGCCCAGGAACGATCCGCGATAGAAACGCCGTACGATGCGCGCCGCGAATTCCAGCTCTGCCGAGAACGCGGCTTTCACTCGTGCCGGATACTTCTCCGGACAGCCTTCCGCAAGCGAGCGGCCGAGCAGTTCGCCAGAGCGAATCGCGTAGAACAGCCCTTCGCCGGTCAGGGGATCGACCCATGCGGCGGCGTCTCCCACCATCGCCCAGTTCTTGCCCACCACCGTTCTTTCCGAAAGCGTGCTCTCTGTCGGCGAGGGCAGAACGTGGCTGTAGAACTTGGCGCCTTCCGTTGAAATATTGTTCTTGGCCACGAACGCATTCAAATGCGTTCTCAGCTCCGCGCTGGTATGCGCAGACATGCTGCCGCAGATGCCCACCGAAAGATGATCGCAGCGCGGAAACGACCAGATGTAGCCCTCGAAGTGCGGAAGAAACTTCACGGTGATGGCGTCAGCGGTTTGCGGAATGAAATAGCCCTGGGTCATTTCCAGTTCGTCGCGCTGCAGTGCGCGGGTTCCGGAAAGCAATTGGTTGCGCGCGCCCGCGGCCACCACCAGAAAATCGCTCTTGCGCCACTCGCCGTCGACGCAATACCGCGGCTTGTCGCCAGTGGTGTCCGCCGCGATCACATGCGAATGATGCACGCGGCAGCCTGCTTCCTGCGCGCGTTCGAGCAGCATGCCGTTGAGCACGCGGCGCGAATAGACGACGATGGGATGCGGCATGTCCAACTGTACGCGGTGCTCGTCGCTGCTGACCAGTTCGACCGAATGAATGAGTTTTTTCGGGTACGGGTTATCGAGCAGGAAAGGGAAGCACTCGATGGCTTTATGGGTGAGTCCGCCGCCACAGGGTTTTTCCCACGCCAGATGCTCGTCGAAAATGTTTACTTGATGGCCCGCGCGCGCCAGCTGTTCGCCGCACATCGCACCGGCAGGTCCGCCACCGACAATCGCAATCTCAGCCATGGCCTGTCTCGTGAAACTTGTGTTTCTTTACGGGCGCGGCGATTGTTGGCCCCGCCCGGTCCTGCCACGGAGCCCGCTCAAGTGATGGGGAAGATCACCAAACAAAAGCCTGCGAGGAGTATAGCACCGAAAACGGCGGCTGCCGTCGCTGAGCCGGTGCTTATTCGGACAACGTCCATGCCGCGCCTCTGGAGAATACTGAGCATCGCGAAGTAAGGCGAAAGCAAGACCAACAGGATTTCACCGCTGTGCAGATAAAAGAGGCCCAGCAGTATCGCCACCCAAATCACCAGCCGAAAAGACAAACCGGCGGCCAGCCGGCGCCATCCGGCTAACTTCGGCGGCGGCCCCACCAAGAACTCCTCCGCGAAATGATGGGGAAGAACCGCTGCGAAAAAGAACGGGAAGCGCGCCCACCGCGCGGCGTTGAGCCACGCTTCCGTCAACGTCAGTTCGAACCAGCCGGTAATCAAGAGCAGCAGCACCAACCCGGAGAAAATCGCGCCCAAAAGTTGTTTCGGCGGGGCCTTCAGTGACCCAAGGGCGACGCGCCAGTTTGCAACGATCGCGACGATTGAGACGAGCAGAAGGAATGCCGCGAGGTAGTCGCCCTCGAAAACGCGCAGCCTGCTCAGCGGATTCCACCAGTGCAGGATTGCCGCGGCGGCCAACGCGGCTGCTCCGAGCAATACCAATGCGGCGCTCAAGCTCGGCGAGTCCGTCTGCGCCTTCACCGTGTCATTGGCCTTTGCGCCTGCGACCTCGCGAAGAAACGGGGCCGCAATCAGCAGAATGCCGGCCAGGCCGCCGATCGCAGCCAGCATCGGCCAGCGCGACGGCAAAGCGGCGGTCGGCTCGAGTTGCAGCAGTTGCGCTGCCCACTGCTGCGACGCTCGCGCCACTCGCGGATCGAATATCAGGCTGACATGCGTCGCGCCCGGCACGACTTCATGCTTGGATCCGCTCGCCGGCGGCACTCCCACAAGCTCCGCCGCGTTAGCCCGCATTGACTCCAGCTCGAATTGTCCGCTGAGCACCAAAGTGTTTCGTGGCTGGCTTGGTGCGCCGTCTAACAGCACCGCCTCGGGCGGCGTGCCGTGTGCCGCCCGCATCGGCGCCGGAGATAACGCCACCACTCCCGCCACCGGCTGCTTGTCCGCCAAGCGCATGGCGATCGCCGCGCCCATCGAATGCCCCGCGAGTATGGTCGTCTGTGGCTGAGCCATGCCCCGTACAAATAAATCCTGCAGCAGCGCCATGCTGCACTGTTCCGCGCGCAGCGGCGAAAATGGCCCGGGCGTCCGTCCGTGACCCGGCAAATCGGGCACGACCACGCGCAGATTCTGGGCCGCAAACCCGCGCGCCACATACGTCATGATCTTTTTGTTCGCCGCCAGCCCGTGCAGGAGCAAAACCGTGCCCTTGCCTCTTCCCGTTTTGCTCTCGATCACGGCCGTATCGAGCTTGCACCCGCCAGCCTCAAACACCACGCTGCGCTCGCGGTACGCCGTGGGCAGCGCGATGAGCATCCCCGCGGCGAACAGCACCACTCCCGCCACGCCTCTTGCTGCGTCGCTCCGGTTCATCGCCATCTCCGGCCGCAGGCCGCGCACCGGCCGCGCCAACGCCCGCAAAAACGCCGCAACCGCCGCGCATGATAAAATAAGTCTTCAGGGCTGGTCGTCTTCCACGGCGTCACGGAGATTCCTTGCATTCCGGCATTCTGACTTTAGAGCAAGCGATTGTGCGTTTTGCGCGCGAGAAACGCAACGGCCGCAAGATCGTCTTCACCAACGGCTGCTTCGATCTGCTGCATCCCGGCCACATCCGCAGCCTCGAACACGCTCGCGCTCTCGGTGATACGCTCATCGTCGGCCTCAACAGCGATGCCAGCGTGCGCGCTCTGAAAGGCCCCGGAAGGCCCGTACTTCCCGAGCTCGAGCGCGCCGAAATTCTTGCCGCGCTCGAATCCGTCGATGCCGTGGTCATTTTCCCCGAGCTCACGCCGCGCGAAATCATCTCCGCGCTTCTCCCCGATGTGCTCGTAAAGGGCGGAGACTGGCCGGGTGATCAAATCATCGGCAGGGAAGAAGTGGAAGCCGCCGGCGGCCGCGTCGTCTCGATTCCGGTTGTGCCCGGATATTCCACCAGCGCGATTCTTGAGAAAATTCGTCAAGGAGCCAGCCCCGCGAAGGCGCCCTCCTGATCATCCTTACATGATTCTCCCTGCGGTTCGAGAGCGTTTGGAAGCGGTGCTGCGCCACCCATCGATGGACGGCGTGCTCGCGGCATTGCGCACCGGCGGCAATCACGTCGCGCTCTCCGGATTGCACGACGTCGCTAAAGCCCTGGTCGCCGCGTACATCACCCACGAACTGCGCCGCCCCGCGTATTTCGTCACCGCCTCGAATCGCCGCACCGAAGCTCTCGCGGACACACTGCGCTTTTTCCAAACCATCTTCCCCGGCTCGACCGGCGGCGTAGCCACTCTGCCCGCCTTCGATGCGCTCCCTTGGGAATCGCAGAATCCTCACGCCGACATTCTCGAACGCCGCGCCGCCACGCTCTTTCGTCTGGCCGACGGCCAAATCTCCCTGGTGATCGCGCCGGTAGCGGCCGCGCTCTGGCGCTACCAAGATCCCGTCACGTACTTATCCCTGGCCCGTTCGCTCACCAAAGACGCCGAAATCCAGCACGACACGCTGATCTCCCATCTCGCAGGCGTCGGCTACGCCCGTACGGAAATGGTCGAACTCCCCGGCCAGTTCGCCGTGCGCGGCGGCATCATCGACGTCTTTTCTCCCGAAGCCATGCGCCCCGTTCGTATCGAACTCCTCGGCGACACCGTCGAGTCCGTCCGCGAATTCGATCCGCGCACGCAACGCTCCGTGGCTCCCGTGGTCCGCACCACACTCCTTCCGCTCACCGAATGGACCTACTCCGGCAGCCGCAACGGAGATTCCGCTGCCGAAGATACTGGCTTTGCGCCAGCCTCTTATTTCGGTCCGGCGGCCGAGCCCGGCTCCAGTTCCTTGTTCGAACTCGCCGAAAGCTCGCTGCGCCCTATCGTCTTCCTCGATGAGCCGCAGACGCTCCGCGAGACCTCCGAAAAGCACCTAGCCGCAGCCACTGCAAGTTACGAACGCTACGGCCGTGCCAACTCTCCCACCGCCACCCATTATTTTTGGACCGAAGAACAATTCTCCGCGGCGCTTCAGAAGACTTCGCAAATCCATCTCGAACAACTCACCCTCAGTCTCGGCGTAACGCCACAATTCGAGCTTTCCTCCCGTCCCAGCGCCCGCTTTCATGGCGATGTGGTCGCGTGCATGAGCGAAGTCAAATCGCAGCTCGCCGCCGGCGGCAAAGTCTTTCTCACCGCCGCTAGCACCGGCGAACTCGAACGCCTCGCCGACATTTCCCGCGAATACGAAGTCCCCTACGTTCTCGGCGAATCCGAAGATGCCGCCGCCGGCTTCACTGCCGAAGGCGCGCACGAATCCGCCGCCCTGCTCCTCATTCGCGCGCCGTTCCCCGAAGGCGTCGCCTTTCCCGATGCCTCGCTTACACTCTTCGGCCACGCTGATCTCTTCGACGTCACCCCCACCGTCGATCGCCCCAGCCGCAAAATTCGCACCTCCGGCTTCTTCAGCGATTTCGCCGACCTGAAAGCCGGAGACTTCATCGTCCACGTCGATCACGGCATCGGCCAATTCGAAGGCCTCCGCCTGATCGAGTCCGACGGACGCCGCGGCGAGTTCATGCTCCTGCGTTACGCCGACGATGCCCGCCTCTACGTTCCTCTCGAACGCATGGACCTGGTGCAAAGCTATCGCGTCGTCGAAGGCATGCATCCTCCGCTCGACCGCCTAGGCGGCACCGCCTGGAACACCCGCAAAACGCGTGCCCGCAAATCCGTCGAAGATATGGCCGAGCAGCTTCTCGCCCTCTACGCCCAGCGCAAAACCGCCCCCGGTTTCGCATTCTCCGCCGACGGAAACTTCCAGCGCGAATTCGAAGACGCTTTCGAGTTCGAGGAAACCAACGACCAGAACACCGCCGTCGCCGACATCAAGCGCGACATGGAGCGCCCCTCGCCCATGGATCGCCTCCTCTGCGGCGACGTCGGCTACGGAAAAACCGAAGTGGCCATGCGCGCCGCCTTCAAATCCATTGCCGACAGCAAACAAGTCGCCGTCCTCGCTCCCACCACCGTACTCAGTTTCCAGCATTTCGAGACTTTCAAGCGCCGCTTCGCTCCCTTTCCCGCGCGCATCGAGATGCTCAGCCGCTTTCGCACCGCCGCCGAGCAAAAGAAAATTCTCGCCGACCTCGAATCCGGCAAAGTCGATATCGTCATCGGCACGCATCGCCTATTATCAAAAGACGTGAAATTCGCCGATCTCGGCTTGCTCATCGTCGACGAAGAGCAGCGCTTCGGCGTCGCGCACAAAGAACGCCTCAAGGAAATTCGCCAGAACGTTGACGCTCTCGCGCTTTCCGCCACTCCCATTCCTCGCACTCTGCACATGTCCCTCGTCGGCCTGCGCGACATGTCCCTGATCGAAACGCCGCCCCGCGACCGTCTGGCCATTCAAACCGTCGTCCAGCCTTTCAACGAAGCTCTCGTCACCCACGCCATCGAAACGGAACTTGCCCGCGAGGGCCAGGTCTATTTCATCCACAATCGCATCGAGTCCATCTACTCCCTCGCCACGCTCATAGGCAAACTTGTTCCGAAAGCCCGTGTCGTGGTCGCGCACGGCCAGATGGGCGAAAAGGAACTCGAAGCCGTCATGCTCAAGTTCATCCGCGATGAAGCCGACGTCCTCGTCGCCACCACCATCGTCGAAAACGGACTGGACATTCCCCGCGCCAACACCATCCTCATCAACCGCGCCGATCGCCTCGGCCTCGCCGAGCTTTACCAGTTGCGTGGCCGCGTTGGCCGCTCGCATCAACGCGCTTACGCCTATCTCCTCGTTCCCCAGGAAACCATTCTTTCCGAAATCGCCCGCAAGCGTCTCTCCGCCATGAAGGAGTTCAGCGAACTCGGCGCCGGCTTCCGTATCGCCGCGCTCGATCTCGAACTCCGCGGCGCCGGCAACATGCTCGGCCGCCAGCAGCATGGCCATATCGAAGCCGTCGGCTTCGACCTGTACTGCTCGATGCTCGAACGCGCCGTCTCCAAGCTCAAGAACGAAGAAGTCGCCCCCGAAGTCCACACCACGCTCAGCCTCGGCTTTGACGTACGCATTCCGCCGGACTATATCCCCAGCGAGAACCTCCGCCTGCGCACCTACAAGCGTATCTCCACGATCGCCAACGAGGACGAAAAGCAGGACGTCCGCCGCGAGCTCGCGGACCGCTTCGGCCCCCTCCCCACAACCGTAGAAAACCTTTTGGAGTATGCCGTCCTCAAATCCATGAGCGAGCGCCTGCGTATTTCCGCGGTCGAGCGCCAGGGCAACCGCGTGGCCATTCGCTTTCATCCGGAAACGCCCCTCGATCCGGCTCATCTCGTTCAGGTGATCCGCTCGCGCCAGGGCATTAAGCTCGATCCCAGCGGCGTTTTGTGGATGGAAACGAAGAAGGGCGAGTCCGTGCCCGCGGCCGTCAGAAACGTATTGCTCGGCCTTCAGGCTCAAGGCTAAACTGTAGGTGAGGAATCGATGCGAAAACTAGTTGTACTCGCGGCACTTTTTGCCGCCCTGCCGCTATTTGCTCAGGACCCGCCCCCGGCCCAGGAACCCAAGCCTGCTCCCCCCGTTCTCGAGAAGCCCGGCATGGCACCAGCCGATGACAAAGACAAGGCCGCGCCAGTCAAGCAGGCCAAACCTCTCGCGCCGAAGGCGAAACCCGCCAGCAATCCCGCCAGCGGCAAAGTCGTCGAAGAAATCATCGCCCGCGTCAACAACGAGATCATCACCCGCTCGGAGTACGACAAATCCCGCGCCACCGCCGAAGACGACGCGCGCCAGGAGTGCCAGGGCAAGTGCACTCCCGAACAGCTCAAGACCTCCATCGAAGACCGCCAGAAAAACTCTCTCCGCGATCTCATCGATCAGTCCCTTCTCGTACAGCGCGGCAAGGACATGGGAGTCAGCGTAGAACCCGAAATTATCAAGCGCCTCGATGCCATTCGCATTCAGAACAAGCTCACTTCCATGGAAGAGCTTGAAAAGGCGGTCACCTCGCAGGGGCTGAACTGGGAAGATTTCCGCAACAACATTCGCAGCCAGATTCTCACGCAGCGCGTCATCAGCAGCGAAGTCGGCTCGCATATCACCATCGGCGACGACGAAATCCAGAAATTTTACAAAGAGCACAAAACCGAGTTCGTCCGCCCCGAGCAAGTCGCTCTTCGCGCCATCGAAGTCAATACGGAAGGGAAGAAGCCGGAGGAAGTTCCCAAGCTGAAAGAAAAAGCCGAGACTGCTCTCAAGCGCGTCAAGGACGGCGAAGATTTCGGCGAAATCGCCAAGCGCTTCTCCGACGGCGCCACCGGCAAGGAAGGCGGCTTTCTGGGCACTTACAAACGCGGCGAGCTTTCCAAAGAACTCGAGGATCGTGTCTTCAAAATGAAGCGCAACGACCTCACCGACATTATCGAAACCAAGCAGGGCTACCTGATCTTGCAGGTCCTCGAACATTACGACGAGGGCGAACAGCCTCTCGAAAAAGTTCGAGGCGACATCACCGACCATCTCTACAGCCAGCGCATGGAGCCCGCTCTCCGCGAATATCTAAAGACTCTTCGCGAACAAAGCTACGTGGTCATCGCGCCCGGCTATCAGGAAATCGCCGGCGGCGGCAATTCCGAAATTCAGGAAGTCTCCGCCACCCCCGAAGCCGCCGCCAAGTCCAAAAAGAGCCGCAAAAAGTTCCTCCTCTTCGGCAAACGCTCCGGCGAAACCGCCAAATCCTCCCTACCCTAAACCGCCGTAACCGCTGTCGCTGTTACCAGTCGAGATGGGGCGCAGCACCGCTGCGCCCCATCTCGGCACGATCCCGCCGTCGACGCTCTTTCTCTTCTTTTCTTCCTCCGTGTCCTCTGTGCCCTCTGTGTTACAGCTTCTTCCGCCCCTTTCATACTCCGTCCCTCGAGGCGCGGCCCTCGTCACCCCCCGCCAGATTCTGCTATTCTCCCCAAGACCAATCCATGAAAACCAACTTCATCTCCGATCTCGCCGGCGAACAAACCATCACCAGTTTCTTCCTTGTCCACGAAAAAGAAATCCGCAACACCCGCGAAGGCCGCTCCTACCTCCGCCTCTCTCTCGGCGATCGCAGCGGCACCATCGAAGCGCGCATGTGGGATCTCTTCGAAGCCCCAGCCAAAGACATCAGCCGCGACGACTTCGTAAAAGTCCAGGCTCGCGTCGAAATCTACCGCGACCGTCCGCAGCTTTCTCTTACGCAAATCCGCATCGCCAAACCCGACGAAATCGATCTCGCCGACTACCTCCCGCACACCAAGGAAGACATCGGCAAACTCTGGTCCCAACTCCTCGACTTCGCTAATTCCATCAGCAATCCCTGGCTGCAAAAACTCACTCTCGGCATACTCACCGACCCCACGACCGCCGAACGCTTCAAGCGCGCCCCAGCCGCCAAAGTCATGCACCATGCCTATCTCGGCGGCCTCCTCGAACACGTAGTCGGACTCTGCGGTCTGGCGAAACAAATCGCCGCGCATTATCCCGAGCTAAATCTCGATCTACTCCTCACCGTCGCACTGCTCCACGACGTCGGCAAACTCGATGAACTCTGCTACGACCGCGCCATCGGCTACACCCCCGAAGGCCAGCTCCTCGGCCACATCGTCATGGAAATCGACACGGTAAGCCGCGCCATCGACGCCATCCCCGGCTTCCCATCGGCGCTAAAAACGGTCGTCCAGCATCTGCTCATCAGCCATCACGGCCAATACGAATTCGGCTCCCCCAAACTCCCCATGATCCGCGAAGCCCTGGTCTTCCACTACATGGACGACCTCGACTCGAAACTAGCCGCGGTCCGTTCCGCTCTAGCCACCGAATCCGGCGATCCTCTCTGGTCCACCTACAGCAACGCCCTATCCCGCAAATTCCTAAAACTCGACGCATTTCTTAAAGGCACTGGTCAAGGCGACCACGGCCCGAAGTAACCCGTATCGTTTTGAGCGCCATCGCGCGGACCGTTTGAATGGACAATGAGTTCAAAAAGGAAAAAGGGATCGCCGCATATCTTCTGATGACCTTCGTGGGTGCTTGGGGATTGTGGTTGATTGGATGGATTATTTCTACCCGCGTCCTCCTGATTTCGCCATCCCATCCTGCTTTTCAGTTCGTACTCCTTCCGGGAGCCTTCACGCCGGCGATCGCGGCGATCATCGTCCGGAAGTGGATTACCCATGAAGGATTTTCTGACGCCGGTCTCCGGCTCGGCTGTAAGGAGAACTGGAAATACTACGTTTTTGCCGGGTATCTCTTGCCGATGGTGGTCGTCGGAAGCATCATGGGGCTCGCGGTTCTTTTGGACATCAGCCGCCCCGATTTTACCTTGCAGCGATCCTTCAGCGCACTGCTGCCGCAGCTAAAGCTTCCTTCCCTGCGAGTAACCCCAGCCTTCTGGGTTCTGCTCCTACTCCAGCAGATGATTGTAGGTGTGCCTGCTGGAACGCTTATCACCTGGGGTGAGGAATTCGGCTGGCGCAGCTATCTTCAAATTCGCCTTTGCGCGGACCGGCCGGCGCTCGCTGCTGTCGTCACTGGACTTATCTGGGGCCTGTGGCATTACCCGCTAATCGCTCTCGGGTACGAGCATTACGAAAACATTGGCGTGGGGCTTCTGGTATTCCCATTGAGCACCATCATGCTCTCGATCATTTTCGGATGGCTGCGCATAAGAACGGGAAGTGTTTGGGCCAGTAGCATCGCCCATGGCGGGACCAATAGTTTTGGCGCATCCTTGCTGTTGTTGCTTTTTCTTGGTGGACCAGGTTTTACTTTCGTCAGCTATCTCGGGGTTTTGTCGTGGATACCCTTGGGAGCCCTTTGCGCTTGGATTCTTTTGACCGGGCAGCTGCATCCAGAGACCGCGTCGGCACACGCTGAAAACAAATGACCGTATCAATGACCGTATCAACGCCTAGTTCGAACCTCGGCCGTCACGTGTTTGGAGTGGCGGCTGTGGCCGTTGGCCTCATCACGCTGGCCTGGCACGACTACAACGGCGGGCATGCACTGCGTTACATCGTCTACGCTGCCGCCGCTGCCCAGATCTTCGGTGGCGCTGCAATTCAGTTCCGTCGGACCGCGAAAGCGGGCGCAGCCGTTCTTAGTGCGGCGTATCTTGTCTTGGCCTTACTGTGCGTGCCAGGAATCGTCGCCGCACCGCGAATCTACAATAGCTGGGGCAACTTCTTCGAGCAGTTCTCTCTCGTGACCGGAGCGGCGATCGTCTATGCTCGCTTGTCATCGGCGTGGTCACCGGAAACGCTTCCTTGGATCGGCCGCATTCTATTGGGCCTCTGTGCCGCTTCTTTTGCTCTCGAACAGGCCTTTTATCTTGGCGCTACCGCCAATTTTGTCCCGAAGTGGATTCCGCCAAGTCCGATGTTTTGGGCGGTAGCGACGACTGTTTTGTTCGCACTCGCGGCGGCGGCTCTTCTTGCGAATTGCTTGGCCCTTCTCGCGGCTCGCCTGCTGACAGTGATGGTCGTGAGCTTTGGGCTACTCGTGTGGGTACCGTTGGTTCTTTCGGATCCCCACAATCATACCAATTGGAGCGAAAACGCCGAGACCTTCGCGATTGCCGGAGCAGCATGGATTCTCGCTGATCTCCTCGGCGAGCATCGGCTTACTGACTATCGCCCGCGATGACGTCACGTGTGCCGGCTCACGCGAGGTAAGGATGCGCCACTCGCCCTTTTAAAGATTAGTTTTCTATTATAAATTGTGGCAGCGAAAGCAGCCAAGAAGGCCCAAAAAGAGAAGCTCAAGGGGGCAAGCAAGCACTCATCATGAAAAAGAGTGGTACCAAGAGAGTCGAATCTGCATCTCGACTGATTGACGCGAGAATCCAGGAGCTAAGCGGCTGGCGCGGGGAAACCCTCAGCAGAATGCGCAAGCTCGTCAAGCAAGCCGACCCGGACGTCGTCGAGGAGTGGAAGTGGATGGGCACTCCGACTTGGTCGCACGACGGCATCATCTGCACTGGCGAATCCTACAAGAATGTCGTGAAGCTTACCTTCGCCAAGGGCGCGTCGCTGAAGGATCCGGCCCGTCTCTTCAACTCGAGTCTCGACGGAAACGTACGCCGCGCGATCGACATCCACGAAGGAGAAGAAGTTGACGAGTCCGCCTTCAAGGCGCTCGTTCGCCAAGCGGTCGCCCTCAACAGTTCTGGCAAGTC
>Ga0209736_1000073_pt1 | contig 33564 bp, 33 predicted proteins | sample BlaSpr_A8_Ref_M3_FD_187992 | JGI IMG/M metagenome (GOLD analysis project Ga0209736, IMG submission 187992) | Forest soil microbial communities from Thunder Bay, Ontario, Canada - Black Spruce, Ontario site 2_A8_Ref_M3 (SPAdes) (version 2) | ecosystem: Environmental > Terrestrial > Soil > Boreal...
GGCGAAAAGGACAATGCCCGAGACCAATGAAAGAGCGTCGAAGAACGCCGCTAAACGCACGTTCGTGCCACTTGAAAACAGCGTCATTCGCATGTGCTCGAAACGCAAATAGGACACCACTGCGCCAAGCATCGCCATCCAGAGGAACAGCATCTCGGCCAGTTCGTCGGACCAGGTGAAGGGCGACTGGAAGACATAGCGGGAGACGACACCGGCCAGCAGAATGGCAATCTCTGCCACAAGAATGATGGCTGCCATCGTCTCCACGACGCGGGCAATCGCTCGCTCGAGTCGTTCTGGCCAGGCGGTGTGCCGTGACAGGCTGTTTGCTTGGACGAAACCATCGACAACCATACAGAATCCTTCCCAGCCATTATTGGGTGTTACAACCAAGTACGACAAACGTATTGACGTGTCACGTTGTCCTGTCGTCTACTACCCTAACAACAAGGGCCTTTAACCTTGGCCAAATCAGCCACGATTGCGCAGCCGAAAAGCGCTCCCGACGCTTGGCGCGCAGCTCAGCCGCGCGCGGCTGTGCATCGATAATGCAGCGTGTGGGTTGCAGGCAGCGTTTTTTGTGCCGAGGACGTAACACCGACACGGGGCGATGGCTCAACCGGTGCAGCGTAAGCACGGCGCAATTGCTGGCCGCGAATAAGAATAAGGTGGGTCGGTTGCAAACGAATCTACAGGAGACTTTGCAAACGGCAATTGCGCCCGCTTGCCACGCTGCTGGCTGCCTATGGCGATGGGCCGCAGATACTCGATCAGCTTGTGGACAGGATAGGGAGCCTTGTTGGCTGGATGTCGATCCATTACGGGTATCGGCGGCACCAGCGATCGGGAAGACAGAGTTGCGGGCGACAGACGGCGCGCCGGCGTCTCCCGTCCGATCAGGCTCGATACCTGAACCCGTGGGCCGCCCCATTTTGCTGTCACTGGGTCACCTCCCTCACGCTGCCTCTGATTGCAGCCGATCATTGGTGCGGCGGCGGTGGCAAAAGGCAGGCTACGTGCAGTCATGTCTGGCCGGCAGGCCGCAACGGCACCAAACCTAACGTGTAGATCAACCCAAAACATAGATTCCCTGACTGAGGAGACACTCTGATGATTGTACGATCACCTGCTATGACCACGACACGACGTATTTTTCTGAGCGGCGCTGCTGCCGCCGGCGCATCTCTGGCGATGCCCGGGATTGTCCGCGGCGAGACCAAGTTCGACTTGAAATACGGAACGGACCAACCGATGGCGAACCCGCTGAACGTCCGGCTGCTCGAGGCGTTCGGGCGGATCGCCAAGGACACGAACGGTGTGGTGCAAATCCAGCTGTTTCCTGACAACCAGCTCGGCGATGACAGCAATATGCTGAGCCAGCTCCGCTCCGGCGCGTTGGACATGTTCACGCTGACCACGCAGATCTTGTCTCGGATCGTACCGGTCTGTTCAATCACCGGCATGGGTTTTGCTTTCCCGTCCAACAAGGAGGTGTGGGAGGCGTTGGACGGCGGTCTGGGCGCACATATGCGTGCTGAGATCGCGAAGGCGGGCCTGTTCGCGCAGGAGAAGATATGGGATCTCAGCTGGAAAACGATGACGTCCTCTCGGACGCCGATCCTCACCCCGGAGGACCTCAATGGCTTCAAGATCCGGGTCCCGGCCGGCGCGTTGCTGGTGTCGTTTTTCAAAGCCTTGGGCGCATCGCCCGCGACGATCAACAGCAGCGAGTCCTACACGGCGCTGCAGACCAAGGTGGTCGATGGGTTGGAGGTGCCGTTGGCAACGTTCCAGACCGGGAGGTACTATGAGGTGCAGAAATACGTCTCACTGACGCGGCAGATGTGGGACGGCCAGTGGTCGCTGGCGAATGGCGCGCTATGGAAAAGCCTGCCTGCCGACATCCAGACGATCATCGCGAACAACCTCAACCAGTCTGCGCTCGATCAGCGGGCAGACGTGGTTGCGCTGGAGAATCAGGTGATCCTCGATCTTCCAAAGCACGGCGTCGAGGTCTTTAAGGTGGACCAGAAACCGTTCCACGAGAAGGTCAAGTCGGCGGGCTTCTACACGGAATGGAAGGGCAAATTCAGCCCTGAGGCATGGGCACTGCTGGAGAAATACGCTGGCCCGATCACCTGATGGGACGCGGCTCCGCCGAGCGCTTCGTTCGACGCGGCGGCGGAGCTTGTGCCTGCGCCTGACTATTGACTGGATCACGGTGCCGAGGGCGCCCATGGCTCGGCACCGTCGTTGAGCAGGGGCGCCATCGCGGCGGCGACGGCAAGAACACGCCGGTCGGTGGAGCGCGGACCCGTGAGGGTCAGGCCAATTGGCGTTCGATTCGGGTCCTGCGCCAGGGCAATGTTGATGCACGGCACGTGCAGCAGGGTCCAGTCGCGGTTGAGAGTGTTGTCGCCCTGCGTACGCGCCCGCGGTGCTTCTCCCGCTCGAACGCGGCATCGACATGATCGGTGCCGATGGCGACGGCAAGCCGTTTGCCTCGCCGTGCGCGATTAAGCGGGCGCAAGCGGCGCTTGCCCTTTCTTGATAGAAAAGGCCTATAACTCCTGAAATCCTGCGAATGCAGATTCGGTCGTCGCTTGTCACAGCCAAGACTGTGTTGCATGAATTCAGTTGGGGTTGGAAGGTGCCATAGGGTTCACCGCGGCCGATTGCATCTGGGCGTTGACTTGGTCTGAACAGGTCTATGCCTCAACCCGTCAGAGGACGCTGACTGCTGTCCTTGGCGGCACTAGGTCGGTAACGGCATCGCTTGTGAACTGATGTCGTTCGAAGCAGGCGATGCGGTTTCTCGCAATCGCTTGATATCGCGCATGTCATTTTAGGTCAGTGTCTAACGTCGTCATTGACGTTAGTGCCGGCCTAGGTCAATAATGTATACATTAATGGGCGAAGCAGCGGAGGGGGCGGAACAGAAGATAGTCCTGATCAACAAGGGCCTCCTCCCACGCAGGCCGTTGGTCCGAGGATTGCATCGCTGAGTGGAGTGGCTTTGGATGCCGTCTCTGGCCGGGCATCGCAAATCAGGTCTCCTGATCGCAATTGTTGTGAGCGGTTTCTGTAGAAGATCGATTAATTCGGTCAGCTGCGGGTAAAATTTTGGAAAAAGGAAAGTCGCGCGTGATACGTCGTCGTAGTTTAGTAGCACTTCCTTTATTTGCGCTTCCGTGGCTGGCAGGAACGGCGGGCGCGCAAAGCGCTTTCCCGAACCGTCCGATCAAGATGGTTGTCCCAGTTGCCGTGGCCGGCGCGAGTGATTTTGTCGGCCGCGTCTTGGCCGGCATCATGTCTCAGATACTCGGCAAGCCGATCGTGGTCGAGAATTTCGCCGGGGCTGGCAGCACCGTTGGCGCGACTGTCTTCGAACGTACGCCCGCCGACGGCTACACTATTTTTGTCGCCACCAACAATCATGCGTTGATGAAGATCACGTACCCGGAGTTTCGTTACGATCCGGTCGCTGACTTCCTTCCGCTCGCTCTTGTCTCGCGGCAACCTTTTGTGCTGGCGGTGAATCCAAACTTGCCGGTACACAGCGTTCCGGAGTTGTTGAATTGGCTGCGGCAGCAGGGCAGCAAGGCCCATTTCGGAGCGTCTCAGCCCGGCGCGACGAATTATCTCGCCGGAGAGCTGCTGCGCAAGCTCGCAAAAATTGATTTTACGATCGTGCCATATCGTGGTGCGGCCGCCTCATCCCAGGATCTTGTTGCGGGCCGGTTGGATTTCACCATCGACAGCCCGACTGTCCTGATGCCTCTGATACAATCCGGTCTATTGCGTGGCCTTGCCGTCTCCACGGCAGATACATCTTCCGTGCTGCCTGAATTGCCGAGCATACAGCAAGGCGGTGTGAATGGCTTTGATATGGCGTCATGGACGATCCTGTTCACGCGGGTCGGTACCCCGCCCGAGGTTGTGGCGGTGCTACAGGATGCTGCGGCCCGTGCCCTCGCGTCCCCGGCATTGCACGAGCAGCTGAAAAATATCACTTGCGAAACCTGGCCGGACGGCTCGCCGGCCGCGGCCACTGCTCTTCTCAAGAGCGAGGTCGCGCGATGGACACCGATCGTAGCGAGCCCCCATCCGGCACCGGGGTGAGCGGGATCAGCCGCTCAAGCCACTGCGAGCTTCGCGCCTTTTGCGCCGACACGTTATGGAAAATTTGACAAGATGGGTGAGGAAATCGAAGCTTTGGCGCGGTATGCCGCGACAGCACGCTGGGAAGATGTCAGCGCGGCAGTGCAGCATCGTACCAAGCTGGTGCTTCTCGACACGCTCGGCGTTATTCTCGCGGGCGCTCGCTGCCAAGACGTCCAGGCCTTGAGAGAGCGCTTGGCGTGCAGCACCAGCGCCGGAGCGACAGTGCTTGCGCCGGGCTGGCCCCAAACTGATCCCCGCATGGCCGCGATGCTCAATGCTCTGGCTGGTAGAGCGATAGAGATGTCCGAAGGGCTGCGTGGCCTCCAATCGGGCGTCCACATCGTGCCCGCTGTTCTAGCCGTCGGCGAGTGCCGCAAATCCACCGGCCGGCAAATGCTGGAAGCCATTTTATTTGGCTACGAGGTGGCCGGACGCTTAAGCAAAGGCTTTACCCCTCGGGCGCTTGCTCATCCGAACGGGCAGATATCATTGTTGGCGGCCGTCGCGGCAACCTCACGTTTGTATGGTCTTGACGCCAAGGGACTTAGCCTTGCGATGCGGATCGCCACGACGGCGCTTATGACACCCAGCTATACCAGCACGGCAGCAGGCGGCACGACCCTCAACTTGCCCGCGGGGATGAGCGGCGTCGTCGCTGCGCTCGCGCCGGAGATGGCTTTAGCCGGCTATTGTGCGCAAGACGACGCGATTGAAGAAGCCCTCGGTAAACTGGTGGGCGAGAAATTTGAAGCGACGGATTTGACCGAGGGTCTGGGCGAAAGCTGGCAAATTCTGGATGGCTACTTCCGCTTTTATGCCTGCTGCAATCCAATCTATCCGGCGCTTGACAGTCTTCAGGACGTCCTCGCGGTGTTAAAGCCGGAACCTGAGGATATTGAGCGGATCGACGTGGAGACTTTCGCATTTGCTACAAATATGTGCCGACAGGATCCCGTTAATTATTTTGCGTCGAAATATTCGTTTCCCCATGCCGCGGCAACATTGATTGTCAGGAAGGGATTGAATTTCTCCAAACTTGATGAGTCTTCATTGAACGACCCGATGATATCCGAACTTCGTCATAAGATATATATGACGGAAGATCCAGGCATGACCGCTCTGGCACCGCGGCTGAAGCCGGCGCGCGTAAAGGTCACTCTTGCCGATGGGCGGCAGGCGACGGCAGAATGCGATAACTGCAAACGCGATAGTCAGCGTACTGATCCGGAGCCTCAAGTTCGCGAAAAATTCAGGGAACTCGCCGGAACAATACTGCCGTCGGAAGGCGTTCATCAGATTGAACGTGCCGTCGACTGCTGCGAGGACTGGACGGGCGTGGATGAGTTGTTGGTTTTGCTCCGTCGCCATGCCCCTAATTAGCCGAATCCATTCGGACGTGGAGGCTGCCGTAGCGGGCACACTATGTTTGTTGGCGATCGGCTGATGCGATAACTTCGCGTGAAGCGCTTGGGAACGTCGCATGGAATTACTGACATCTCCCCGCTACCGAGATTATTGCGGCGGCTTGATTCTTATTCTGATCGGCCTAAGCGCGGCCTTCCAGGGACGGAGCTATCAAGTCGGCACGATTGACAACATGGGGGCGGGCTTCTTCCCGGTGGCTCTCGGCATCATCCTGGCCCTGACCGGGGTCATTCTGTTGGGCAACGCCATAGCGCGAAGCATTCGGCTGAAAGCTGTGCTCGAAACCGAACAGGCGGCGCCGGCCCTTCCGCTCGAGTGGCGCGGTTGGATATGCATCTGCCTATCGGTCATCGCATTCGCGGTGCTGAGTGAATACACAGGTCTGGTGCCGGCGACGTTCGCCTGCGTTGTCATCGCAGGGATCGCAGATCGCGAAAATAGCCTCCGCGCTATATTGCTCCTGGCCACTGCAATCACGCTGGCCGGGGCCGTCGTGTTTTGGTGGGGGCTCGGCGTCACTATTCCCCTCTTCATGCGGGGCTACATGTGATGGGGGAGTCGATCCACGGTCTCATCTACGGCTTCGGGCTCGCATTCGAGCCGCATAATCTCATGTGGTGCTTTGTCGGCGTGCTGCTCGGCAACTTGATTGGCGTGCTGCCGGGCACCGGTGCGCTCACCTCCATTTCGATGCTGCTGCCGTTAACCTTCGCGATGCAACCGGTGCCCGCGATACTGATGCTGGCAGGCATTTACTACGGCTCGCAGTATGGTGGCGCGATCGGCGCCATCCTGCTTAATCTGCCGTCCCACCCGCCGCATGCCGTTACCTGCCTCGACGGTTTCCCACTGACCCAAAAGGGCAAAGGCGGCATGGCGCTCGGCCTAACCATGCTGGCTTCGTTCTTCGCATCGTCCGTCGGTATTATCGTGATGATATTCGCAGCGCCACTCCTGGTGCGGGCCGCATTGCAATTTGGTCCGGCAGACCTGTTCTCGATCATGCTCCTGGGGCTTGTCGTTGGGGCCACCATGTCACGTGGATCACCGGTAAAAGGAATCGCCATGACGGTGATTGGCATGCTGTTGGGCAGCGTCGGCACAGACATCACCACCGGCATCGAGCGCTTCGATTTCGGTACCCCCGAACTGGCTGACGGCATCGAAATAACTTCAATTGCCATGGGTGTGTTCGGCATCGCCGACTTCCTGCGCCACGTCAACCGAATGAAGCACATCAGCATCCTGCCGCCGGTGCGGTTCAGGGACATGTTGCCGAGCAAGGCCGAGCTGAAGGAATCCGCGATGCCGATGCTGCGCGGCACGCTGGTCGGCACGCTATTCGGCTGCATGCCCGGCACCGGCCCGACAATAACGACCTTCATCGCCTACGCGTTGGAGCAGAAGATTTCCCGTACGCCGAAGAAGTTTGGCACCGGTATGCTAGCGGGTGTCGCGGCGCCGGAAGCCGCCGCACATTCCAAGACGCAGGTCGACTTCATTCCGACGATGAGCCTTGGTATTCCGGGCGACGCGGTCATGGCGCTGCTTTTGGGCGCGCTTCTGATCCACGGTATCCAGCCGGGGCCGCGCCTTGTGACCGAGCATCCCGACATCTTCTGGGGGCTGATCGCGAGCTTTTGGGTCGGCAATATCATTTTGATGATCCTAAACGTCCCGTTGATCGGGGTGTGGGTGAAATTGCTGCGGGTGCCGTACCGGTTCCTGGTCCCGTCAGCGGTGTTCTTCATCGCGATCGGCGCCTATTCGGTGAAAAGCGATATCTTCGCGATTTACACGGTGCTTTTCTTCGGCATCCTAGGCGCGGTCTTCATGGCGCTTGATTTCCCGATGGCGCCGATTCTACTGGGCTATGTGCTGGAGCCGATGGTGGAGGACAATTTTCGTCGCGCGTTACTCCTGTCGCAAGGGGACATGGCGATCTTCATCCAACGGCCGATCAGCGCCGCGGTCCTGGGCATTATCGCGGCGGTGCTGGCGCTGCAGGCATTCTTTGCGCTGAGGGCAAGTGCTGGAGCGAGGCTGCTGCCGGCGGCGCCGTCGATTATTGACGATGTTTGATGCTGTGCGAACCGCAAATCAAAGCCCGTGCATATTCGGCACAACAAAAATCGCTTCATTGCCAATAAAGCCGTTGGCACACCCGAGAAGTTCGCATGGAGAATCCGATGCCGACATTTGATCCCGTTCCTTCGGTCATGACGCTTGAGGAACTTCCGACACCGTCCTTGATACTTTCGATCGACAAGTTCGACCGCAACGTCGAACAGATGCGAAGCGCTCTTTCGCGTCATTCCGTCCGATTTCGTCCACATTTGAAAACAGCGAAATCCGTCGACTTGGCCATGCGTCTCTTCAAAGGGACTTCGATGCCGGTTACTGTTTCCACCTTAAAAGAAGCCGAGGTGTTCGCAGATGCAGGCCTGAGAGATATCTTTTATGCGGTCGGCGTAGCTCCGTCCAAGCTTCCCCGCGTCGTTAAGCTCCTCGATCGCGGAGTGGACATCGCGGTACTTATCGACTCCATCGAGCAGGCGGAAGCCGTCGCGGCATACTCCCGGGAGCAAGGCAAGCCGATCCCGACGTTCCTCGAAGTGGATTGCGGTGACCACCGTTCAGGCATCTTGCCAGCCAACCAACAGTTGCTCACGCAAATCGCCAAGATAGTTTCCGAGGGAGCTGAACTACGGGGAGTGGCGACGCATTGCGGCAGGAGCTATTGGGCCGGATCCCTGACCGCCATTCAAGAACTCGCCATCACGGAACGCGACGCAGCGGTACAGGTGGCGAAACTCCTGCGGGGAGCGGGACACGCGGTACCCGTCGTTAGCGTAGGTTCAACGCCCACGGCGCTTCACGCGAAGGATTTGAGCGGGGTGACGGAAGTGAGAGCGGGCGTTTTCATGTTCTTTGACATGGTGCAGGTCGGCGCCGAAAGCTGCAGCATAGACGACGTCGCGCTTTCAATCCTGGCGACGGTAATCGGTAAGAACTCCGCGACCGGGCACTATATTATCGATGCGGGTTGGATGGCTGTTTCTCGCGACCGTGGAACAGCATCTCAAAATATCGACCAGAAATATGGTCTTGTGTGCGATGTGAACGGCAGGCCGTTTAAGGACCTGCTCGTCCTGGACGCAAATCAGGAACACGGAATAGTAGGGCTGCGGGAAGGGAGCATGGAGGACCAGCCGGAGCTTGCGATTGGCAGCAAGATCCGCATTCTTCCCAATCACGCCTGCGCTGCCGCGGCCCAGCATGACTGTTATCACGTCGTCACAGGCGACGCGACTTCGATAGACGCGGTGTGGCCTCGCTTCTCCGGGTGGTAAGCTCTGGTGTGATATCGTTGGATGCGACCTTTCCCAATCCGCTCGATCTGCCCAGCGCGTGCGCGTTTCATCCTCGATGCCTGCGCACAACAGAGCTTTGCTCTACCGACGAGCCAGAAGCGCGCGGGGTTGCCCGGTAGTTTCGTCGCCTGCAGCCACGCGCATACCTAGCCGCATTCTTCCGCAACGCTGAACCTGCTTCCGCTCAGGAGACCCTTCAATGCCTCAACCCTTTGATCTGACCGCCTGCGAAGCCCTTGAACTCATACGCCGTAAGAAGCTTGGCGTGCTTGAACTGCTGGACTCCTGCCTGTCTCGAATCGAGGTCCTTGAACCGGAGATCAACGCTTGGAAGTTCCTCGCGCCCGAGGCAGCACGTGACCGCGCAAAGCAACTCGACAATTCCGATCCGGATTCGCCGCTGCATGGCATTCCGCTCGGCGTAAAGGATGTCATCGACACGGCAGATATGCCGTCCGGCTATGGAAGCCCGATCTACGAACGCCACCGGCCGATGGCGGATGCGGCCTGCGTAGCTGTCGCCAAGCGAGAAGGCGCGATTATCCTGGGTAAGACCGTCACAACGGAATTTGCCTGCGGCAGTACCGCACGGACGTCCAATCCCCTGAACATCAATTACACGAGTGGAGGTTCTTCCGCCGGATCATGCGCGGCGGTCGCGGCCAGGATGATTCCGGTTTCCTTCGGGACGCAGTCCGCAAGTTCGACGATCCGACCGGCCTCCTATTGCGGACTTGTCGGTATGCGCCCGTCCATGGGCCTGATCAGCGTCGCCGGCTTCAAATACTTTAACGGCTCCTTTGACACGATCGGGCTCTTGGCCCGCAGCGTCGACGATGTAGAACTTCTATGGACGAGCCAGCTTGATGTGCGCTTCAAACCAGGTACGCTTCCCGGGAAGGCGCCGAAGATCCTGGCTTGTTATCCGACCTGGATGGAGGGCTGCGAACCGTCGGCAAGGGAGGCGATTGAAAAGACCGCCACGGCAATGGTCTCTGCCGGCGCGGAAGTCAATCTCCTAGAACTTCCTGCCGAATATGCCGATCTCCCGGAACTGCACTACGAAATCCAACGGTTCGAGACCGCCAGATCCTACGCGCATGAATACGAAACGGCTGCCGACCGGCTGGATTGGCGGGTCCGCAAAACTATTGAAGAGGGAATGAAGATCGGTGTCGATCGCTACATCGAAATGACGAAGCGGGCTCAGAAGCTGCGGCACGAGTTCGCATCGCTGATGGGTGACGCGGACGCGATCATGACCAATGCGGCGCCTGGCGAGGCGCTTCAGAACTGGCGGCTTCTTGGCGATGATTTCAAGATGGGCGATCCGCGGCAGAGCCGTGCCTGGACGCTGCTGCATCTGCCCACCGTTACGGTGCCCGCGCTCATTGGTCCTCAGGGGCTCCCGGTCGGCGTCCAATTCCTCTCGCCATTCGGTTCCGATCAAGCGCTCCTCGGCGTCGCGCGCTGGGCCGAATCCGTCCTAAGGCCCTCGCTCCTCGAGCGGTCGGCCTGACCCTTTCGGCACATCATCAGGACATGATGATGAAACCGCTTGCCCAATTCGCCTGCGCGCTGGCCAATCGAGCCGACGTCGGATGCTCTCCCGAATTATGGTGCTGCGGCATCGGAAGCAGCCATCATGATCTCGCCAATCACTTCAGTTGCCTTCAATCCGCTGCCGGTCAGAACGATCACAATGGACGTTTCATCGTTAACTTCGCCTCGGGCCGCGAGTTGCGAAAGCGCGGCTCCGGCCGAAGCGGACGTCGGCTCAACATAGAGCCCGCAACCGAGCAGGCCCTTCAGGGCTTTCACGATTTCCTCCTCGCTGACCGTCACGAGTCCGCCGTTGGTATCTCGCATGGCCGCGAGCACCTCGGCGACACGAACCGGCTTCTGCGACGCGATGCCGCCGGCAACGGTGGGCCGCGGGGTAAACGGAACGGCGTGATCGGCGCCGGCTTGCAACGCCGCGGCGAACGCCGAACAGTTACTGGCCTGTACGCCGAAGATCCTCGGCATGCGTTGGATCTCGCCCGCGCGCAGCAGTTCGCTGAAACCGATGTGCAAGCCGAGAACATTGCTGCCGTAGCCCAGCGGCACAATCACAACATCAGGCACCGCAAAATTGCATTGTTCCCACAGCTCAAAGGCCAGCGTTTTGGTGCCTTCGAGAAAGAACGGCTGCCAGTTGTGGCTGGCGTAAAAATGTTGCCCCGCTTCGGCGAGTGCACGTTCGGCGACGTCTTGTCGTGTACCCGGTACGGGAATGACGGTGGCACCCATGGCGCTCATTTGCACGAGCTTCCCGGACGGCGCATCGGCGGGCACCAGAATGCGGCAGCTCATTCCGCAAGCCGCCGTATAGGCAGCCATCGACGCTCCGGCATTACCGGAGGAATCCTCAAGAATCCCCGGCACGCTGTGCGTGTGGAGATAGGTCATCAGCACCGAGGTCCCGCGATCCTTGAAAGATCCGGTCGGTGCGAGATATTCGAGCTTAAAGGCAACGTCACGGCCGCCCCAGACGCGCGACACAAGCGGAGTCCAGCCTTCGCCCAGCGTGACCCGCTGCTGCGAATCGACGCGGAGTGCGGCGGCGTAACGCCATAGCGAACGGTCCGACATGCGAATGTCGTCGCGCCGCAAGCCACGACCGGGAGATAGGCTGAGCGGCTCGCCGCCGGGACCGCACCAGCGGGGCTCGTTCAGCGCAAATCGCTCGCCGCTGACAGACGACACATAGTAATCATGGGCCGTAGCGCCCCGTGATGCCTCCGTTGCGGCCATTCGTACATCCATTCAACATTCGAAACAGAGCGAAGGCTGTCATGCGGCTCTGCACCCTAAGAGCGACGGCGCTTTTTGCAGCCGTCGTGCCTCGATCGCGGCGGCACCAGACCTGCCGCCTTGCCAGGTCCACCCGAGCCTAAACGAAGCTTGAATTGATGAAGGTCTTCCAATCGGGCATGCTGTCGAGCATCGCTGCATCCTTCATCATGTCTCCCATGGCGATGATGTTGTTCTTGAACTCCTCGCCCGTATCGATCGAGTAAAACGTATTCTTCAGCGAGGCGTCGATGATGGGACGCGGCAGATTCAGCACGCGGACCATGGTTTCCGCGGCGACGCTCGAACTGGCTATCAGGTCTTTTGTTGCGCGAACATGGGCCTTCACCATTTCGCGCGTCAGCACGGGATTTTTCTCGACGAAGATGCGTGAGGCGACAAAGCCGAGGTTTCGGCGCTTCATCGGCGTGTCGTAGCCGTTCCAGATATCGACGCCCCAGCCGTTTTCCTTGGCGAAGCTAGGATAGGGCTCGATGGAGAACATGGCATCGATTTGCCCTTGCTGAAGCGGCGTCGGCATGTCGTTGTTGTTAAGGAAGACGAGTTCGACATCCTTGGTCATGCCGAGCGACTTGAGTTTCCAGGCTAAGGCGATGTGGCAGATATTGCCCGGCTGCACCGCGATCTTCTTACCGCGCAGGCTTTCCAGCGTCTTGAATTCCGGCCTGCCGATGAGGTTCCAGCCGCCGTCGCAGGCATTGGCCAACACTTGTAGCGGAACGCCCTTGGATGCGAGCAGGATCGCCGCGTTGATACCGCTATAGCCAACCTGCACGGTATCTGCTGCCACGGCCTGCATGCGCTGGGTGATGTTGGGGAATTGCAGCACCTCGGCTTCGACGCCGACTTCCTTGAGATATTTGACCATGAGCTCGCCGGCCATGGTTGTTCCGGTAAGGACTGAACCGATCTTGATGCTGCGCTGTTCGACGGCATAACCGCGACGCGTCAGAAGCGCGGGAGCAGCAATGAACGAAGCCCCGGCAACCAGTGCTTTACGACGTGAAATCTTCATGATCCTGCCCTTTGTTGTGGTTAGTTCGGTATTGTCGCCTCCAGCAAAGGACCAATCCGATGCTCGGCGGAAATCATTGCTTTGCGAGGAGGCTGATATCGTCGTGGATTTCATCTAGGACGGCGCGGACCAGCGCGGTGAATTCAGCGGAGGTCGGATCGCGCGGACGCGGCAGATCGATATCCATGATCTTGCGGATGCGGCCCGGGCGCGGTGACATGATCACGACGCGGTCGGCCAGCAGGATGGCCTCGTCGACGCCGTGCGTGACGAATAAAACGGCGGAAGGGTGGGTTTCGAGCACACGCAGAAGCTCGGTCTGCATGATAGCCCGAGTCTGAGCATCCAATGCGCCGAACGGCTCGTCCATCAGAAGCAGCTTCGGCCGCGTCGTCATCGCGCGCGCGATGCCCACCCGCTGGCGCATGCCGCCCGAGAGTTCGTGCGGATAGCGGGTCTCGAAGCCGGTCAGCCCAACCAGGGCGATGAATTCTGCTGCAATGCGCTGGCGTTCGTCGCGCTTTGTGCCGCGTGCCTTGAGATTGAAGGCGATATTGTCGACCACCGTCATCCAGGGAAATAGCCCGTGCTCCTGAAAAACCACGCTTGCTTCGGGATGGGTTTGGCCGGACACGAGGCAGCCATCGATCAACACTTCGCCTTCGGTCGGGTCCTCCAACCCGGCAACCACCTGGAGAAGCGTGGATTTTCCACAGCCAGAAACGCCGAGCAGGCAGACGAGTTCGTCATGGGCCACGGTGAGGTTGACGGAGTCGACGGCCAACATCGGCACGCCGCGCCGCTCGTAGACTTTCGACACATCACGGATTGAGAGGAAATTCATGATTCCAGCACAAGCCCTTCCTGCCAGCGGCAAAGCCGCTTGCGCGCGACGCGAACACATTGATCGAACATCAGTCCGATTGCTCCGATGATCAAAATTCCGGCAATGATCAGGTCCGGCCTGAAGATGACCTGCGCGTACATGATGAGGTAGCCGAGCCCCGATCTCACGGCCATCATTTCGGCGGTGACGACGGTCAGCCAGCCAGCGCCGATCGCAAGACGCAGTCCGGTCAGGATCGAAGGCAGCGCACTCGGCAACAGGATATCGCGTAGGATGAGCGCATTCGAGGCGTTAGCCACTTTGGCAGCCTTCATCAAGGTGCGCTCGACATTCTTGACGGCGAAAATGGTGCTGATGAGCAGCGGCCAGAATGCCGCGATCCAGATCAGGATGATCGCCGGCCGATCGCCGATGCCGAAGAACAAGATCGCCAACGGGATGAGTGCGATGATCGGGAAAGATCGGAAAATCTGCACGCTCCAGTCCATGATCCGGTCGAGAACAGGGAACCGGCCGATCAAAAGCCCGAGCGGCGTGGCCGTCACGAAGGCAATACTGACACCGATGACGACCCGCAAGACGCTTGCCCCGGTGTGCCGGGCAAGATCGCTCCAATCGTGGACGAACACGGTTGCGACCGCCATCGGGCTAGGCAGCAAGACCGATGAATAGCTGCCGCTGCGCGTCGCCAGCTCCCAGGCAATTAACAAAAGCACGATCGGAATCAGGCCGAGCAGGGCTGAAGAAGACAATGGCCGTGTCTTGGGGAGCGCTTTTTGTCTGGTGCCCGCGCTGGGCTGGGCGGAGGGCGCGCTGATTGCTTCCGGCATGCTGACCATACGAAAACCTCTACTTCTCTAGCGAAGGGTCTTTCGTATTAATGCATACGTCACCCATTTTATCTCAAGCAAATCGCGTGCCATGTTTTCCTCCAATGAAGCATAAATCGAGTCGGCTTTGCTTCTGGTATTGGGATTATCTTTGATTGGCATGACCGCTTCGATGGTGCTTCCCGAATGGCATTGAAGCCGCGAAATAATCAATGTATGCATAAATGGGCTTCGCGGACGGTAAGTAAGCGCAGGTCCGTCGTCAAGCGTGCGGTTCGGAAAGGTCGGAAATCGAAATGGATAGTTTCCAGCAGATCGTCGCAAACCTGTTGTTTGCGACCGATGCAAGTCGTTCTCTTTTTCAGCTATCCGGTGGCGATGACCGTTTCCCGATCCGGGCGGAGGCTGTTCGGAACGGCTTCCAGCAAATTCGGCACGGCAAGGCTCCGACCGACACGGTGGATCGGGAGGCTCTGGCGCGGGGCAAGGCGTTGTTCGTTGAGAACGAGGCCGAGATTCCGGGCCTCGCCGGGGTCAAGGCTCGTATGGTCGCCCCGCTTCTCGACGAAAGCGGGCTGAAGGGCTGGATATCGGTCCATGCCGACGCTCCGCGCAATTGGACGAGTGCGGCACGCCTCGCGCTGGAGACGGCGAGGGCCGAAGCCGGCGCGCTGCTGGCGGCGAACAGCAAGCGCAGGCTGCCGATGAACGGTGACGAATTGAGGGCGGCGGCCGTGCAGACCATTCTCGACGAGCTGCGGCTGGCGCTCGACGTCCAGCGCTGCACCTTTCGTCGGCCGGTACTTTCGGCCTTTGCCTTTCCCGTCGCGTTTGAATCACGCGCCGAGGGCATCAACAGTCTGCTTGGCGACTTCACGGTCGTCCAGACCGGGCAGCCGGTAATCAACCTGCTGCTTTCGAACCGTGCGCAAGTGGTCCAAGAGGATTGCAGCACGGCATCGTCGGAGCCGCATTTCCACACGATGCTGGCGCATTATGGCGGCATGCGCGCGCAGATCGTCACGCCGTTCATTGTTGGTGACGAACTCAAGGGCGTCTTGTCGATTCACGAGCTTCGTCACACGCGCGACTGGACGGAGGAGGAGAAAAAGCTCGGCGCTGCCGCTGCCCATATGATCGGCACACTCTTCGAGCAAGATCTCGGCTGAGCGGCGGTGTGATGCCAAGGCAACCGCGGATCGCGGTGATCTCCTATGGTGGCACGATCGCCAGCGCGGTCAAGCCGGGGGTCGGTGCCGCGCCAAGCGTCAGCATGAGCGAGATCGCGGCCCAGATACCTGAGCTTGGCGGGTTCGAACTCGTTCACCAGCCCTCGAGGCTGGTGGCATCTCCCCATATGACGGTGGATGACCTTCTTGACATCAACGATGCAGTCGACACGGCCATCGCGCAAGGCTGTGACGGCGTAGTTATCACGCAGGGTACCGACACCGTCGAGGAAATCGCTTTCGGTCTCGACCTGCTTTATCGCGGCCCCGCGCCGGTTGTGATCACCGCAGCGATGCGCAACGCGAGCATGGCTGGCGCTGACGGGCCGGCGAACCTGCTTGCATCTGTCCGGGTCGCCGCTTCGCCCACGGCACGCGACCTCGGCGTACTCGTCGTCGTCAATGACGAAATCCATGCCGCACGCTTCGTCCGCAAGAGCCATACCGCCAACACCGCCGCCTTCCGCTCGGCCGCTAGCGGACCGCTTGGCTGGGTAGCGGAAGCGGATGTCCGCATCCTCGTTCGTCCTTCGCGACGTTTCCATGTCAATCCGCCGAAAAGCCGCGAGCCGGTCGCAGTCTGTTTGATGAAAATGGCCCTGGGCGAGGATGGCAGATTGCTTTCTCATCTGCGCGCCGCCGGATTCGCCGGCCTCATCATCGAGGGTTTCGGCGGGGGGCACGTGACGCCGCAGGTTGCCGAGCCGGAGCGATTGGCCGCACTTGTCTCGGCCATTCCCGTGGTGCTGACCTCACGAGCCGGTAATGGGGAAATCCTGCGTAGCACCTACGGCGGATTTGCCGGATCGGAAATGGACTTGCTAGGCAACGGCGTCATCTTCGCCGGCGCGCTGGATGGGCCGAAAGCCAGGATCCTGCTGATCCTGCTACGCATGAACGGCGCATCGCGCGGCGATATCGCAAAAGCCTTTGCCGAGATCGGCCCTTTGAGCGGCTGACATCCCGCCGAAAGCGGGAATTCGAAGTTCTCGTCGATGAAAAGGAGGCAGGAATGAGCGATGTTTACCCGCGCGATATGATCGGTTACGGGCGCAACCGACCCCACCCGCATTGGCCGGGCAATGCCCGAATAGCCGTGCAGTTCGTGATCAATCACGAAGAGGGCGCGGAGCTCAACATCCTGGACGGAGACAATGCTTCCGAGTCTTTGCTGTCGGAATTCGGCTTTGCCATGCCGCGCATTGGTGCGCGCTACCTGCCGGTCGAATCGATGTACGAATACGGGCAGCGGGTCGGGTTTTGGCGTCTGCACAAACTCTTCACCGAGCGAAAAGTGCCTGTCACGGTCAACGCCGTCGCCTTGGCGCTGGAACGCAATCCAGAAACCGTAGCCGCGATGGTTGAGGCCGACTGGGAGCTCTCCAGTCACGGCTATCGCTGGGTCGATTATCACGGCATGCCGGAGGAAACCGAGCGGGAACACATCCGCAAGGCCATCGCGATCCATGTCCGGATGACGGGCCAACGGCCGCTCGGTTCCTTTATCGGGCGGCGGAGCGAAAACACCGTCCGTCTCGTCGCGGAGGAAGGGGGATTTCTCTACACGCAGGATTCCTACGCCGACGAGGTTCCTTACTGGATCCGCGAGGCTGGCAAGCCTCTGCTGGTTGTGCCCTATACAGCGGACGTCAACGATCACCGCTTCGCGACGTCACCCGGCTTCGATTGGGGCGGTCCCTTCTTCGAATATCTCCGCGACGCTTTCGATACGCTTTACGAAGAAGGTGCCGAATTCCCCCGCATGATGCAGATCGGCTTGCATAACCGGCTTGTCGGCCGACCGGGTCGGATCGGGCATCTACGGAAGTTCGTCGATCACGTGCTCTCGCACGACAGGGTCTGGCTCTGCCGTGGCATCGATATCGCAAGGCATTGGATCGAGAAGTTCCAGGCTCCGAAATCGTAGGCGAGGCCCGATAACGCACAGCACTGGTTCCTATCAATCCTGAAGGTCCTCACCATCACCTGGTCCGAGACGCTCGTGCGTTGGCGCAGGGCAGCTTTCGCTGCTACTGGCTTTGAAGTCGTAGTCGAACATCGCCAAGTAAATGGTCAAACGAAGGGGGCCAGCCAGGGATAACGCTGGCCGCGTTTTCTGTTGCGCAAAAGTACGAGCCGATAACGTTTCTACCCGCAAACCGGCTCTGTCTTCGATGTTGATTGACACCTTCGATTTGAAGCTCCTAAGAATGCAAGCCGCGGGCCTGCGAAGGAGGAGGGTTGAAGTGCCTTATGTGACCACGGACGACGGAGTACGGTTGTATTTCGAGGAGGCGGGAACGGGTCGCCCTCTCGTTTTCGTTCACGAATTCGCGGGCGATATGCGCAGTTTCGAGCCGCAGATGCGTCATTTCGGCAAACGATATCGTACGATCGCGTATAATGCGCGGGGGTTTCCGCCCTCGGATGTGCCGGAGAAAGTCTCTTCATATTCGCAGGCGCGTGCCGCTGATGATATTCTTGCCGTGCTGGACCACATCGGCGAGAAGCGCGCTCACGTTGTTGGTCTGTCCATGGGCGGGTTTGCGACACTTCATTTTGGCCTGCGTCACCATGACCGCGCATTGTCGCTGTGCATTGGAGGCTGTGGTTATGGTGCCGAACTCGAGAAGCGCGATTCGTTTCGTGCGGAGGCTGATCTGATCGCCAAGATGCTCTTGACCGGTGACATGCAGGCTTTTGCCGAGCGCTATTCGCTCGGCCCAACCCGTGTCCAATTCCAGAACAAGGATCCACGGGGGTTTGCCGAGTTCAAAAAGATGTTGGCTGAGCACTCCGCGCTTGGTTCGGCTAATACGCAGTTGGGCGTACAGAAGGAGCGTCCCTCTCTCTACGGTCTCGTTGAAGAGATGCAGCGGATCACGGTGCCGACATTGATTATTACCGGCGATGAGGACTGGCCCTGCCTGCTTCCGGGCCTGCTCATGAAACAGAGTATCAGTTCGGCGGCTTTATCTGTGATGCCGAACGCCGGCCATGCCATCAACATTGAAGAGCCGGATGAATACAACCGCATTGTCGGCGATTTTCTGAGCCGCGTCGAGGCCGGGCGGTGGCCGATGCGGGATCCAAGAGCTGTGAGCACTTCGATCACGGGCATAAAAGATTAGAGCGTTTTCAAGCGAAGTGGAAACCGGTTCGCGTCAAGAAAACGCGTCAAATCAGGAATCTAGAGCCCCGCTTCGATTCTATCGAAGCGGAAAGGCTCTAGGCGGATAGAGCCGCGGCGGTATTCCGTCACAAACTTATCTGCCTGGCAGTTGATAGAGAATTGCGGCGCGGTGCGGTCGTCCGGGCTGCTTTAATTCGAGGCTGCACTGGACAAAAAAGCAGCAGTTCGATCGTTGCGTGCCCCGAGGCCAGCCTGATGAGGGTGAGAACCTCGGGGATTGGCGGAAACCGGCGATTCAGCCGGATAAAGATCCGACGATCATCGGCGGTTGTGAGTCGGACGCGACCATGCAGCCCACGCTTTCAGACAATCGCCACGCTCGTCATTGCGCGGCGATGCTCGTCCGGACGCCTCGCTCCCAAATGTCCGTCAGATCATCGGAAGCCAGCATATCAAAGCGCGATCCCATGACTTTCAGCGAGGCGTCATGGAGATCCTTGTTGTAGGTGGCGACGCAATCTTTGGTAATCACGGTATAATAGTCGTGGAACATCGCGTCGCGCGCCGTCGACTCGACGCAACCCTGGGTGATCACGCCGGTGAGCACGACGCTGCGGATGTTGTTGCAGCGAAGAACCATATCCAGATTGGTCGAACGGAACGCGCTGGGCCGCCACTTCTGAACGATGATATCGTCGGGCTGGATTCCGGTTTCCGGGAGAATTTCCGCGCCCCACGTGCCCGTGACCGTGCAGCCTTCGCTTGGGTCCATTCCCTGCTTGTAGATCATGAAGCGCAGGAACGAACCCGACACGGCACGGTTTTGCGGAAGCCATTGGTTCTGAATGAAGATCGGTAACACACCTGCGCGGCGCGCTGCGGTCACCAGCTTCGCCACCCGTTGAACTGCAGGCGCCATCATGTCGAGGTTTTTGCCGATGCGATCAAACAGACCCTTTGGGGAACAGAAGTCATGCTGGATGTCGATCATGAGAAGAGCCGTGTGGCTCGGATCGACGACTTCTTCGATGGTTGAGAACACCTCTTTGCCAAGCGCAGTAATCATTGCAGTCTCCCTAGCCTAAGCGGATTTAGCCGGCGATTTCGCAATCAAAGCGATCGCCTCCTGGAGGGTATCGAAACTTCCAACAGATCGCCAACAATTAATCATCGCGGCGGCTATTGCGAAGCAGCTCATCGCGCGCGAAGACGACCGACATAGGCTGCAATGCCCTCCGCTAGTCCTACCTTTGGTACATATCCGAGATCGCGTTTAGCCGCCGAGATGTCGATCTGCTTAAGGCGATACTCCCAACTCAGCGGATCATCCCCAAATCGGACGGAGAGGCCGGGCAAAATCTTGGCGGCGATATTCGCTACCTCCGTCAGCGTTAGCGATGTGCCACCAGATATGTTGTAGACCCGTTGTGGAGTTGGTCCGGCGTATAGCGCGGCGAACAGCGCCTCCACGACGTCGTCGATATAAATGTATTGGCACCGCGCATCTTCGCGATACGCGATGGTTGCGACCTGTCCATCCAGCGCAGCCTCAACCATCGTGCGGATACTGCATCGCGTGCGTCGACCCGGCCCGAACGCCTGAAAGATGCGCAAAGCGATGCCGTCGACGCCCGATTCCGCAGCGTAGGCATGCATAATCGCCTCAGACCCGACCTTGCTCGCTCCGTAGCTGTTGACCGGAATAAGCGGCGAGTCTTCGCTAACAGGATCACGGTCGCTGCTGCCATAGACAGAGCCCGATGAGCAAAGCACGACCCGACGCACGCCATGCCTGCGGGCGGCCTCGAAGATGGTCGCGGTGCCTGTGACGTTGACCGCGATGGGGGCGTTCTTATCCCGTCGCTCGACCGACCGACCGGATATGCCGCCGGCGTGCACGATCCGATCTACGTCAAATGCGGTGCACAGATCATCAATGGCCTCAACATCGCGCACGTCGTTCACGACGCACGGAAACAAAGCATCATCTGCTGGGACAAGGTCCAACCCGACGATTCGCTCGCCTGCGGCCATGAGCCGCCGACCCAGCGCCGAGCCAATGAAGCCCGCGGCTCCGGTAATGAGTATCGCACCAGATGACATCATCCGTTCCCCGCGGCGAGGAGCAAAGCCTGCCAAGAGAGTTCGATCGCTTTCTCAGGAATTTCAGTGAATGATATAGCCGCCGTCAACCACCAGATTGTGGCCTTGGATGTTGGATGCGCGTGTGGTTGCGAGGAACCTGACGACCTCGGCAATCTCGTCGGGACGGCAATATCGGCCTGTCGGCAGATAACGCAGCTTATGGGCCAGATAGTCCGGGTGCTGGCTGGTTCTTTCGACGTTATATTCAGTCATTGTCGGCCCCGGACTGACGGCATTCACCATTATGTTTTCGGATGCCAACTCGAAAGCCATCGACATTGTCAAATGGATCAAAGCTGCTTTTGTGAGCCCGTAAAGCGCGAGATTCTTTTCGGCAACGCTGCCCATCTGGCTTGCGATATGTATGATGCGCCCTGCGCCGTTCACCTTCATGATCGGGACCACAGCCTGGCTGATCAGGAATGGCGCCCTAAGGTTTACAGCAACAACTTGATCGAATTCCTCGGCTGAAAATTCACCAAACGGTCGCCGCACGCGAATCGCTGCGTTGTTCACCAGGATGTCAATGCGACCGAAAGCTTCCATCGCTGCTCGGACGACCCCGATAGAGGAATCGTCTTCCAGGAAGTCGAATCCACCATGGGCGATTTGCGCTGATGGCGATTGCTGACGGCATTGTTGTGCAACCCCGATCAGCGCCTCCTCACTATCCTGCGCGGCAAGGAAAATGCAGGCCCCTTCGGCACTCAATTGCTTTGCGATCTCTGCACCGATCCCGCGCGAAGCCCCGGTGACGAGGGCGACTTTATTGTGCAACAGCATGATGACCCCCTCCGAATGTAGATCGAAAATTTATCTGATGACGACACGCTGTCGCGCCGATTTGTACCAATCCAGGATGGTGTCCCCAGACCAGAACACCACGCCGGCGCGTTCCATGTAAGTGAAGGCTTCTTCTATATATTTCATGCGAGCGGGCGTTGCGCAGATATACGGGTGAAGAACAATTGTCATGATCCGCACGGATGACTCGGCTTCTCGGTAAAGACAGTCGAAAGCGTCGCAGATTGTCTGCTTGAATGCTTGAATGGGCTGGCGCGCAAGTGCGATGGTCGGGACATCATTAAGATCTACCGTATAAGGCAGCCCGATCAGTGGGCCGTGCTTCGTCTCGATCTCGAACGGTTGGTCATCCAGCACCCAGTCGCATGCATATTCAAGGCCGGCTCCGGCCAGGTGATCTACCGTGTCTCGCGTTTGGGAGGCACCGGGGCTAGCCCAGCCCCTGGGTCTCTTGCCGGTGAAGGCGCTTATCTCGTCGATGCATTGCGCGATCATGGCTGGTTCATCAGCGATCTCGCCGGCGGGGCGCTGGGTCACGCCGTGAGCCACAAATTCCCAGCCCGCATCGCGACAAGCTTCCGCGACTTCGCGATAGGTGGTGCAGACTGCCGAGTTGATGGACACGCTCGGTTTGATGCCTTTGCCATCCAACATCGCCTTGAGACGCCAGAATGCCACCCGCATTTCGTATTCGTGCCAACTCCAGTTCATATAGTCCGGCACGGGTCGGGCGGCTGGAGGGGGCACGATCTGACGCGGCATAGGTCGTCCAATGTCCCATGTCTCCAGGACCACGATCGGCCAAACGATAAGACGAAGCTCTTTCGAAGAGGCGAGCGGCGGGCGGTTCGGGATAGGTGAGTATTGAACGCGTTCATTGAATTCCACGAAACTTCTCCTCTCGATCGATTGCGGGTTCGCCGACGATGCGAAGCCCGGTAGCGACGAATGTTCTCGTTTGCAGCTGTCTCTTCACTGTGCGGGATGACGGTTGTGCCAGGATGTCGTGGACTGGTAACTCTGGGCAGCTCGGAGTACAGCGCCGTCGCCTTGATGCGGTCCGACGATCTGCATGGAGAGCGGCAGGCCTGATCGCGTGAATCCGATGCAGAGCGACAGAGCAGGGACAGAGGTCACGCTAAATGGAACCGTGACCTCGGCGCGGTCAAAGGTCCAGTTCGCGGCAGCATCGGCTATCAGCGGCGCCGGCCCATAGGGACCTGCGGTGACCAGCAGATCGAAGCGATCGAACAGTCGTTCCATTGCCTCGGTGAGCCGGCGTCGCTCACGCTGCGCCTGCAGATATTCGACCGCGCTGACGTGTTGTCCAGCTGCTACTCGCGCGCGAAATTTTTCGCCAAACGCGCTGGGGCGTTCCGCGAGATCTTGTTCGTACTCCTCGCGAATTTCCGGGCGCTGGATGGTCGCCTTACAGGCTGCGTAGTGCTCCAGGCGCGCGATTGACACCTCTTCAATCCTGGCGCCGAGACTTGCAAGCTTTGCAACGGCATCTCGCATGCTCGCGTGAACTTCGTCGTTCGCTGGAAGATCGCGCTCGTAGAGATGTGAAACAAGACCGATCGTCCAGCCCTCGATGCCATCATCCAGCCCATCGGTGTAATCGATAGCCTGCGATCTTACTATGCATGCAGGGTCGCTCGGATCGTGGGCCACTACCGCGTTCATCACCAGCGCACAGTCGCGAACGGTTCGCGTCAAAGGGCCACAATGATCGAGCGAATTGGAATTCATCATAACGCCTGTTCGGCTGATGATTCCGAAGCTCGGTTTAAGGCCGACCAACCCGCAATGCGCCGCAGGATTTCTCACGGAGCCGCCAGTGTCGGTCCCCATGGCGAACATCGAAAGATCTGCAGCTACAGCGGCTCCTGAGCCGCTGCTGGAGCCGCCAGTGTCATGTGCCACGTTCCAGGGGTTTCGCGGCACCGGCCAGGGAAGACTTGTTGATACGCCGGCATAAGCAAGTTCATGCATCGCTTGCTTGCCCAAGAGAATGGCGCCTGCCTCCTTGAGCAGCCGCACCACGGTTGCGTCGCGATCGGGCTTGCGATGCCGGAAGGCTGCCGAGTTGGCAGTCGTCGGAATTCCGGCGGTGTCGTAGTTGTCCTTGAGTCCGAAGGGAATCCCGTGCAGCGGGCCGCGCCGTCGACCTGCCTGGAATTCGCGCTGCGCAGCCTTGGCTTCGTCGAGAGCGCTATCCGCAGCGACATGCAGAAAGCAATGAAGGTCACCGTCCAAGGCTTCGATGCGTCTAAGGTGATGCTCCGTCAGCTCGACCGGCGATATTGCACCCGAGGCGAGCAGAGCACTCGCTTCAGCAACCGTAAGGAAAGCAAGTTCGTTTTTCACTTCAGCCCCCCAGCCGACGGTCAACGATGCCATGTCGGTTTGAACGCCGACATTAGAGATGTCCGAACTGGTATTGTTCGAGCAGGATGAGAATCTCCGTCATGCCACGATAACGATGCGCCCGATGAAGCTCGTAGGCGACGCGATCGTCGCCGCGTTTGATGGCTTCCAGCACGGCACGGTGTTCCTTGTAGGATTCCTTCGGTGTCGGTCGGAGTGGGGCGGTTAGAATTCGCGCCCTGTGTGACTGATCCCAGACGTTAAATGCTACCCGGCAGATACGGCCATTGCCGCAATGCTCGACGAGGTGGCGATGAAAGCGCTCGTCCATGGCGGCCCACGTATTCAGGTCACCCAATTCCAGGGCTGCTCCCATCCGTTCATTGATCGCTTCCAGCTCGCGGAGTTCGATCGAATCTTCAGGAAGGCGACGCTTGGCGAGCATTTCCGCCGCCGCTGCCTCCAGGCAGCAGAGAAGTTCGTAGATCTCGCGCATGTCGGCCGGATATAACGGAAGCACACGCAAACCGCGGCGCGGCGTTACCTCAACGAGCCCCTCGCTTTGTAGCCGCAGCAGAGCCTCTCTCAGCGGCGTTCGACTCATGGCGAGTTGCCCGGCGATCTCGGCCTCGGTGGCCGTAAAACCGGGCGGATATTTGTTGTGGAGAATTCCCTCCTTCAATTGGCGATAGGCCTGTTCCGCCAGCGAGCTGCGCGACGTCCGGCCAGCGGAGCCGGGACGGTGGTGATCCGGGGTCGCTGCGGGAGTTGCGTTAGCGGAGACCGCCGTGCTGCGGGCTGCCATGACGGCGGCAGGCTCTCCCTTTATCGTGAATGTCACGTTCTCACCCGAGGGGTCTGTAGAAATTCAGCTTTAATGCATGCATTATTTCGGTCGACGCGCAACACGGATCTTTCCGTTTTCGACCAGAGAAAGTCTACCCCCATCGAAAAAGCCAAGTGCCTGCGGGGTGTTCATGATGGCGCGAGTTCGGTCGCGACTTGCTCACATAAAAGGCGTGGGGCCCCTTGCGCCGCATCGTGGAAGAGATATCGTACGCATTAAAGGGGAGTGGGGGGGGCCATGTCAAAGAAGATTCTGTGTTCGTTCGGTGTAGACGTCGATGCGGTGGCGGGGTGGCTGGGATCGTATGGCGGCGAAGATTCATCGCTTGATATTTCACGCGGCCTCTTTGCGGGCGAGGTTGGTGCGCCCCGGCTCGTGAAGCTCTTCGACAAATACGGAATGAAGGTTACCTGGTTCGTTCCCGGCCACTCGGCCGAAACCTTTCCGGACCAGATGAAACTCGTCGTCGATGCCGGTCATGAGATCGGCCTTCATGGCTATAGCCACGAAAATCCCGTCCACATGACTCCTCAACAGGAAGAGGACGTTCTCGATAAATCCATCGAGTTAATCGAAAAGCTGAGTGGAAAATATCCGAAGGGATATGTCGCTCCGTGGTGGGAGTTAAGTCCGGTTACTGTCGATCTTCTGATCAAGAAGGGCATCAAGTACGATCACAGCTTGATGCATAAGGATTTTGTTCCGTATTACGTCCGTACAGGCGATCAATGGACCAAGATTGATTATTCGAAGCCGGCCTCTCATTGGATGAAGCCGCTGCAGCGCGGTAAGCAGACGGGTTTGGTCGAGATCGCCGGCAGCTGGTATCTCGACGACCTTCCTCCCATGATGTTCATCAAGGCGGCGCCAAACAGCCATGGCTTCATCAGTCCAAGGCAGATCGAAGAAATCTGGCGCGACCAGTTCGATTGGGTCTATCGCGAGATGGACTACGCCGCGTTCACGATCGCGATCCACCCAGACGTCTCTGGGCGACCACAAGTGCTGCTCATGCTCGAGAGGATGATCGAATATATTTCTTCGCATACAGGCGTGAAGTGGGTGACGTTCGAAGAAATTGCCGAAGACTACATTCGGTCTAACCCTCAAGCTGGTTGATCATGTGCAGTTTATGTGGCGCCTTGGGCAAGGGACCTTCCTGGGAACAGGAGGGTGACCTCGGCGAAAGTGCGCGGTGGCAGCTTCGCCGGGAGGCGATGCAGACGGCGACGAAGATGAATCATCTTCTCGCTGCGAGCCGTATCAAGATTGTGGCCAATTCAGATCATGGTTTTGTGGTTTCCTTTCCGACAGGAGGGATGGAAATTGCCGCAAGCCTCGGCGAAATCTGGCATCTGTTGTCGCGTCGCAAGATCCCGCTTCCCGATCCCCTGGTGGGATCATGAGCAGCCGCTCGACTATTTCCGTTCATATCCTCACCGGCTTCCTCGGAAGCGGCAAAACGACGCTTCTCAACCGAGTACTGTCGTCGTCATTCGGGTTTGGCGCCGAGACGGCGATCATCGTAAATGAGTTCGGTGATATCGCGCTCGACCAGATATTCATTCACGAACGGTCCGAGGAGACGATCGTATTAAAGAGCGGCTGCATTTGTTGCTCGGTACGCACCGACCTCGTTTCCACCCTGAAGCAGCTCGCCGCGATGTCCGACGAGCGGCCGATCCCCTTCAAGCGCATCGTTATCGAGACATCCGGCATCTCGGATCCGGCGCCGATCCTGATCACGCTTCGATCGGACTTCAATCTGCTTACACGCTTTCATGTGGGCTCGATCGTCTGCGCTGTCGACGCGACCGCTGTCGGCTACGAACGCGCCGAAAGCCTGGCGCAACTGGCTGCGGCGGACGCCTGTGTCGTCACGAAGTGGGACCTCCTGGAGGGGCGTCCGCCTGGGGATGTCGAAGACGGTATTCGTGCTCTTAATCCAACGGCAGTCATTCTTGCAGCGGACGAGCTGGCCTCATGGTTCGAGCTGAAGGATGCGCCCAGTCGGGATATCGCCGGCAGGCTCGCCGATCTGGAGCCGCGAGTTTCGGCTCCTGCGTCCGGCCATTCCATCCGGAGCGTCGTTCTGCGCGTTGCCAGTCCGCAGTCCTGGCCGGATTTTGCCATTTGGCTGAGCGCGCTGGTATTTCAACACGGTGACAAGATTTTGCGGATGAAGGGTCTTCTGCTTGATCAGGATCGCGGCGCCTGGATTGCGGTACATGGCGTTCGCCGCTTTCTGCACCCGCCCGAACATCTCCAACTTATGCAACCGCCGATGCGTGGCGCTTGTTTGGTATTCATCACTGAAAAGCTCGATCCGGCATTGATCGAGCGTTCCTATCGTCGCTGGGTTCTTTCGGAAAACGAACCCAGTGCACTGCCATGCAATGAAGTCGAGGCGATTCGGCTTACACCGGAATTCCCCGCAATGGTCCCCGTCATCCATCAAGGAGTTGTCAGTGATTTGGAATTTTAAGAATTTCGGTGCGTTCGCGGTCGGCGGCTTAATGATATTGGCGGCGAGTGAGGCCTCAGCCCAGCAGGTCGTCCGTTGGCGCGCAAGCGGCTCATTTACTGCTTCCCATTCGGCATCGATCGCCATGGAGACTTTTAAATCCGAAGTCGCGCGACTTTCGAAGAATACCATTCAAGTTGATTTGTTTCCCGGCAACACGTTGGGTGGAGGATTTGAGCAGGTCGACCAGTTGCGCACCGGTCAGATCCAGATGGCGTGGAGTGGTTTGAGTTTCTACGATAAGCTCGTGCCGGAGCTTGGTGCGGTGACGCTTCCCTTCGCAGCGACCTCGTCCAACCAGGCCATCTGCCAAGTCGAAGGTGATTTCGGTCGCTATATCGAAGACAAGGTATCCGAAAAGGGAATTTTGCTTTTAGGCTGGGGCCAGATCGGCGCCCGCCATGTTACGAACAATAAACGGCCGATCAAGAAGGTTGAAGACCTTCAGGGTCTGAAAATTCGTACTCCATCGGGAGACGCCTGGAATCTTACATTCCGTGCTGTCGGAGCGAACCCGACCCCGATCGACATCGGGGAGCTGTATCCTGCTTTGCAGCAGGGGGTCGTCGACGGACAGGAGAACCCCTACGACAACATGTTGGTTCGCAAGTTCTACCAAGTTCAGAAGTATGTTTCGAACACCGCGCATTTCTACGATTGGGCTGGCTTTCTGGTCAACAAGGCCGCCTTTGACGCCCTAAAGCCAGATCAACAAAAGGCGGTACGTGACGCAATGTTCTCCGCGGTCGCAATCCAAAGGGCGATCTCCGAACGCGAGAACAAGACTGCGTTGCAAGGTCTCATCAAGGGCGGCATGCAGTACGATCCACTTTCGCCGGAAGAGCTTTCCAAGTTCCGCGAGGCTACTCGTTCGGTCTACACCGAGATGCGGCACCGTCTTGGAGACGAAGTGATGAATCTCGCTGAGGCCGCCATCAAGACCTGTCAGTAGCCCAATCGCCGGCAGAGGGACGTCCGCCTGCCGGTCCCCAACCCCTGGAACGCTTCTCATGACGCCATCGGACAGCTCTCCGGAGCATAACCATATCTCCGCGCTGTTGCGCGCTTACGACACGTTCTTGCTGGGCTGCGATACGGTGATTGGATACGTGGTGACGATCGCAATGGCGGTCTTGACCTCGGTGCTCGTCCTACAAGTGTTCTATCGTTACGCGATGAACGACTCCCTGGAATGGGGCAATGATGTTCCTCGACTTACCTTTATCATGGTTGTCTTGTTGTCGATCCCGTTGGCGTTCCGGTTCAACGCGCATGTCGGAATGGATTTCGATCTGACGAAGCTGAAATTCATCAGCAGGACAGCTCTGAACCGCTTCAATGCCGTATTCATGCTGCTGCTCTTTGGGGTTGTCGCCTATTACGCGGCGCAACTAAGCGCCAAGACCTGGGACCAGATGATGCCTGGGTTGAACCTTCCGGTTGGTATTTTCTATCTGTCTCTTGCGGTTGGGCAAATCCATTGCTGTCTGCATGTTGCCAAAATCCTGATCACCGGTGAACTACCTCAGCACAAGATGTTCGAAGCATGATTACCGCAACGGTTATCGCCTTCACCTTTTTTTCCCTTACCGGCGTTCCGATAGCATTTGCACTCGGCCTTGCAGGCATGGCTGGGATCCTGGTCGGCGGATTTCCCATGGTGCAAATCGCCGGCAAGGTCGTCTATTCCGTCGATAATTTTCCGCTGATGTCCATTCCACTGTTCATTCTGGCGGGAGAGTTGATGTCCCGCGGCGGCATCATGCAGCGCATCATTGATCTGGCAAACGCGGTGGTCGGCCGCATACGTGGTGGCCTCGGCGTGGCCACGGTAGTCGCTGCCATGGGTATTTCGGGAGTCTCTGGAACAGCCGTGTCGGACGCCGCAGCACTCGGTGCTTCACTCGGACCGGCTCTGTCGAAGGCTTATGGCCGCTCGTTTGGCGCTTCGCTTGTGGCGTCGGCTTCCAACCTGGGGCCGATCATTCCGCCCAGCGCCGGCATGATACTTTACGCATTTCTCGCTGAAGATGTCTCGGTGGGAGGCCTGTTCATTTCCGGCATCGTGCCCGGTTTGATCCTCGGCTTCGCGACTATCTTGCTGGTTCTCTATCTATCGCATCGCCGCCAGTATGCGATCAGCGAAACACCTTTCAGCTTCGGTAATCTGCTGGAGAAGTTATGGCGTGGCTGGGCGGTGCTTCTCATGCCGTTCATCGTAATCGGCGGGATCGTCGGTGGAGCGTTTACAGCGACGGAGGGCGCCGCCGTCGCCGTTGTCTATGCGCTGTCGGTCGGGCTGATCACCCGTGAGCTCAAGCTTTCCGAGGTTCCGCCTGCATTGCTCAAAGCCGCGATCACCACGGCTATCGTCGGCGCTTTGATCGGATTTGCTTCGCAGGTTACTTACCTCTTCACGGCAGAAATGGTCGGCGTTGCTATCGGAGAGTGGATCCAAGGCGTAACGACCAACCCGCAGATTTTCGTGTTCCTTGTCATGGTGCTGTTGATTCTCGTGGGAATCCCGATCGAGGCAAACGCCTCGTTCATCATGCTCGTGCCTATTCTGGCACCGATCGCTTCTCAATATGGAGTGGACCCGATCTACTTCGGACTTCTGTTCGTCTTCAACATTACACTGGGTGGGATCACCCCCCCGGTCGGGGCCCAATTGTTTGTAGTCTCATCCATCTGGCGGGTTAGCATGGGTGAGATGATGGCCGATCTCATGCCATTTATCATTCTCCAATACGGAGTCATGTTTCTCATCATGTTGTTTCCGGGTCTGGTGACATTCCTTCCAAAACTCCTCGGATATTGAAGCTGCCGATGGAAAACTCTTTTCTTCATTGCTTCGATTTTACGGCGAAGACGGCATGCGTCACCGGTGCGTCGAGTGGTATCGGTCGTGCGGCCGCTACGCTGCTTGCCAGTCTTGGCGCCGTCGTCCACGTTGCCGATCGCGATTCTGAAGGACTGGAAACGCTTGTCGCCAGCAGGCCTGAGGCATTCCGCCCGTTTGTTTACGATCAGGCGAACCGGGAGTCGGTCGAAAGTCTTGCGCGCGCGGTCGGACCGGTCGACGTGTTGGTCAACAACGCTGGCATTTTGCTTTACGAGCCGCTGATCGACCTGAAGTGGGAGGATTTGGAGCGAGTCGTCGCGACTAATCTTGTCGGGGCGATTGGCCTGACCCGGCTGATCGGTGTAGGCATGATCTCGCGCGGAAAAGGTGCTGTTATCCACACGGGATCTCAACTCACCTTCAATGGCGCGGAGTTCCGGTCCGTTTATGCGGCGGCCAAGGCGGGTATTTCACAATTCGTCAAAACGGCGGCCTTGGAATGGGGCCCGCTCGGCATTCGCGTCAATTGTATTGCGCCGGGTCGCACTCTGACAGCCATCAACCGGCATTTGCTCAGTGACCCGGAGCAATACGCGGAGGCGATCAAGAGAATTCCCCTCGGTCGTTTTGGTCAGCCCGAAGACATCGCGCAGGCGATTGTCTTTCTGGCCAGCGACGCCAGCGCCTATATCACCGGTCAGACTCTTGTCGTCGATGGTGGTTGGGTGCTGCCGTAGATCCAACGTGGATCAGCAACTGTTTTTATCAGAGGAAAAAGATATGTCCAAGGACGATGCTGTCGTAAAGCTCGAAGCGGAACTCGACCAAGTTTTGACGACACTCCTTAACGCGGCAAATGGCAGTCGGACGACCCTGCGCATCGATGACCCAGCGCGTGGCTGGAATGTCGACTTCATATGCGGTGAGGGACTGAAGCCCGGTATCAAATCGCTGCGCGGCGACGGCTCGATCGACCAGCGTGCCGCGGCAACCGTGGTTTGGATGGCAAAAAACCGTCGGAACCTGATACAGCCCGATCTGACGAACTCCCCCGATCCGGCACCACCTCCGGCCCTGATGAGCGCATATTCGGCCAAGGCACAGATGCTCGCGCCGCTCTTTAATAAGGCTGGAGAACTGCAGGGGTGGATCTCCGTACATTATGTGGACGGCACGCACGATTTTTCTGATGGAGAAATACGGGCGCTGGATCAAGCAAGTGCCGAGGTCAAACGCCTCACGGGCATCTGATCCCAGCCGCTATCCAGATCGACCATCATGACGACCATCCTGATCACTGGCTCCAACGGTTTTATTGGTGCGCGCTTTGCGAAACGTGCGCGCGCTAAAAATTGGCAGGTCGTCGGTCTCGACCTGCAGCCACGAGATAGGAGCGGGGATTGCCACGATTACAGATCCGTCGACCTCGCATCGCCGGAAGCGTTCAATGTGCTCCGTGAACTACCGTCGCCAGATCTGATCCTTCACGCCGGCGGTATATCAGGTTTCATGGTCGAAGCCGACAATCCTAGTCGTATCGTGGCCGTGAACATCGCCGGAACAATGCCGATAATCGAGCTTGCGCTTCGAAGCAAACCACGACGAATTGTAATCTGTTCGACGATCATGGCCTATGGACCGGATCGCAGGCTTGGCGAGCCGCGTGTCGAGACGGAGTATCCTGAACCTATTTCGGTATACGGCGCGTCCAAGGTTGCCGTGGAAGCGCTGATGCAGGGCTTTCGCGGGCAGTACGGAATCGACCCCATCGCGTTGAGATTCAGTCATGTCTACGGTGAAGGTCGCACGACGCAATGCTTCGTAAGGGATATGCTGGCAGCCGCGTCCGAGGGACGGCCTTGTCACATTCCGCAGGCAAAAGGATCGCTCCGGCAGTACGTTTATATCGATGACGTCTGCCGTTCGATCGACTTGGCCATCGAGGCAGAAGCGCCGCGCTCGCGGGTGTTCAACGTTTCAGCCGGCGAGATTCATACCCTGGAGGAAGTCGCGCATGAAGTCAGCCGACAGGTAGGAGGGTTGGAGGTCAGTTTTGACGAAAGTCATGATCTTGCCAATTATCGTGTGGGGAAGCTTTCCATCGATCGCGCCGAAATGGAACTTGGATACAAGCCGGAATTTTCGCTCGGTGCAGGGATACGAAGCTACTGGCGTTCCGCTTTCGCGCCCCTCCAATCTTGAACGACGGCAATGTGAAGGGGGCTTGGTTACTGCCCGCTCGCCTTCAAGCGGAGAGGAACAGTAGTGGCAGACGGGCACTTCTATGGCGCCGCGGTTCGTGTGATGAAGCGAACCCGTCACAGCCCCCCTCTCGGCGGGAAGAAGCAGGTCGGCTTGCCGTCCAACGCAAACAGCACAGCTTCCCCAGTGGGAGAATGCTCGTCCCACCAGATAACGTCCGGCGGCACTTCTACCCACTGGCCGTCCTTTTGATAGTACCACTTATCGTCGCCGGTTGCTTTATCGACTCTGAATTGTGTTTCCACTTTATCAGAGCCGTCGCAGCAACTCTTAAATGCAAAGCGTTTTGCGGCGGCGTCGGTTAACTTACGCGACTTATACCAATCCCGGATTTCAGGCGAGTTGGAAGCGTATTGAGGCTTCCATTTGGCCTGTGAAGCAGCTGGCAAGAGAGTTGCGATTGCCAGCATCAAATAAATTAGCTTCATAGCGAGCTCCTTTCATAAGGAACAGCCGCTACCAATTATTCATCGTCAACTTTACCCGGCTTTTATCCAACACACGGTCATGCCGTCGTCTGGAAGCGGGAGTGACTCACAAGCGTCGTTGCTAACAAGGCTGCACCTGACAGGTGCATATCTGGTCATGAACGGTTTTTCTCAACGAGTAAACTGTCCGTTCCTCCCTAACTTATTTGTTAGAGTTTGGGCACTTAGGAAGTGTCATTTCTCACTTCGTAGTGACCGCGCTCGAATCAATCCGATCCGCATTCCAAGCAGCGAAGTAACCCCGGCGTCTTACCGTCAACTGGCATCACCAGCACCAGCAAGCCGCCGCAGTGGAGTACCTGAACAAAACGTGAGGCTTGCCGCATCTTGTGATCGAGCTCCCCCTCACCATGATCGTGAGAGGGGCCCAACTTGGGAGACCCATTATGCGAAAGTTGATCACTAC
>Ga0209736_1000074_pt1 | contig 33494 bp, 37 predicted proteins | sample BlaSpr_A8_Ref_M3_FD_187992 | JGI IMG/M metagenome (GOLD analysis project Ga0209736, IMG submission 187992) | Forest soil microbial communities from Thunder Bay, Ontario, Canada - Black Spruce, Ontario site 2_A8_Ref_M3 (SPAdes) (version 2) | ecosystem: Environmental > Terrestrial > Soil > Boreal...
ATGCTCGATCGCATCGTGGATCTTGTCCTGCTTCAATTCCTTACGCGAAATATGTTCCGGCACAAACGGTCTCCTGCTTGGTTTGGAATCCTCAATCGTAGCACAAGAGGTGGGCAAGCTGCCTCCGCGCATTATGACTCGCGTTCGCGCATGGCGCAAAATTACCCTTGCAGCATGAAGGGGAAGAGACCGCAACTCCGCCTCGCGCTGAGTGTTAAATTAGAGTGATGCAAGCTGCGTGTGTCTATTGTGGAACCGAGCACAAACTGAAGGATGCCGACTCTACAGTCCATCCGAAGGTGCAGTTCAAGTGCTCGAAGTGCGGGAAGCCCACGGTTGTGGAGGTCAAGCGGCGCCCGGACCAGACCGTCGTGATTAGCCCATTGCCTTCGTTTGCCCGCGCCGACGCTTCCAGCTCGAATTTGCGGCTGCCGCCAGAAGACGATGGTTTGAAGCTGCCCGCCACTGGCGTATTTGTCCTCGCGATCACCTCGGGGCCTGCGAACGGCGAGGTTTTTAGATTGGCGAAACCGAGAGTCGTCATTGGGCGGAAGGGCGCGGACATCCCGTTGAATGATCCGGAGATTTCCCGGCACCATTGTTTGTTGGAAGTGCGCGACAAATTCATCAACCTGAAAGATCTTGACTCCACCAATGGTACGTTTTATGAGGAAGAGAGAGTGCGAGCGGCCATGTTGCAGGACGGCTCGGAATTTCGCATCGGTGAAAGCCGGATTCGTGTCAGCCTCCAGAAAAAATGACGCCGATTCCCTGCCCTATCCTTCGCTAAATTACAACCTGAACTCCGTGCATCGTGAGTGTAAGATACGGACGATAGCGTTCCGCCTCCGACGCACCCGATGAATCGTCTCTCCGCTTGCCTGATCACACTCAACGAAGAACACAATCTGCCGCGCGCCCTGGCGTCGCTGAAGGGCATCGCGGATGAAATCGTCGTGGTGGACTCGGGTAGCACGGACCAGACTCCAGTCATCGCTCGCGAACATGGCGCGGTCTTTTTTGAGCGCGCGTGGACAAATTACTCGGAACAGAAGAATTTCGCGGCCGCGCGCGCGCAGAACGATTGGGTTTTGTCGATGGACGCGGATGAAGAGCTGAGCAGCGCGTTGCAGACTTCCCTGCTGGATTGGAAAAAGCACGAACCTAAATTCAGCGTGTACGAAATGGCGCGAAAAACCTGGTATCTGGGAGCTTGGATTAAGCATTCGGGCTGGTACCCGGACTTTCAGCGGCGGCTGTACCGCCAGGACGCGGCGCAGTTTTCGGGAATCATCCACGAGTCGCTGAAGTTTGAGAGTAAGCCGGGGCGGTTTCCTGGCGACTTGCTGCACTATACAGTGCGGTCGTTTGCCGAGCACGAGTCGAACGTCGAGCGATACACCGCGCTTGCGGCCAGACAAATGTTTGAGGCCGGGAAACGAAACTGGCAGGGGGCGATGTGGCTGGCGACGCCGTGGAGCTGGTTTCAGAATTATTTTCTGCGCGGCGGATTTCTCGATGGATACCGCGGAGCCCTGATTTCGCAAATGGCGGCGCGCTCCGTGAGGTTGAAATACGCGAAGCTCGGCAAATTGATCGAGCAAGAACAGCAAGGCGCAAACGGAGTTAAACCGTGAAGGCGCTGCTTGTGGATCTCGATACAGCTTGGCGCGGCGGACAAAATCAAGCGCTCTTGATTCTAAAAGGGTTGCGCTCCCGCGGGCACGAGGCGGAACTCTTGGCCGCGGAGGGATCTGCGCTGGGGGAACGCGCGCAGGAAAGTCGTGTGCGCGTTCATTTTGTTTCCCGTGGATTATTTCGTGTGCCTGCGGCGCGGAAGGTTCGTGAATTGGTCCGCGGCGGCGGATTTGATCTCGTACATGCAAATGAAGCCCACGCGGTTTCGGCGGTGTGGCTTGGAGGCGCGCACAAGCACATTCCTTTCTTGATTTCGCGCCGAGTGGGATATCCAATCGGGAAGAGCCGCGCATCGCGCGCGCGCTATGAAGCCGCTTCGCGCATCATTGCAAATTCAAAATGGGTGGCGGAACAAGCGGCCAGTTCGGGAGCGCCGCGAGAAAAATTGACCGTAGTCTACGAAGGCACCGAGATTCCAACGCTATTCACGGAAGCCCAAAAACGCGCCGCGCGGTCGCGCTGGGGAATTTCCGGCGACGCGCCATTGCTCGGTTGCGTGGGCGTGTTGCTGCCGGACAAGGGGCAGGAGTGGCTGATTCGCGCGCTCGCTGGACTCCGAAAGGAATTTCCAACAGCGAAGCTTCTGCTAGCAGGCGACGGCCGATGCCTCGCAAAGCTGGAAGTGCTGGCGAAAGAACTTGGTCTTGCAGAACAGGTTTTGTTTCTGGGGTTTGTGAAGGATGTGGAAAGTGTGTACGCGGCTCTTGACGTTTTCTTGCTGCCGTCTTTTTTTGAGGCCCTGAACAATTCCCTGCTGGCTGCCATGGCCTACGAAATTCCCTCCATCGCATTCAACCGAGGTGCCCTCGGAGAAATCATCGAACAAGAGAAAAACGGGCTGCTAGTTTCCGGTCCGGACGTGGCGGAAATTTGCACTGCGGCAAGGAGAATTCTTCAAAACCGGGATTTTGCGGCGAGCTTGGGAAAGGAAGGACGCAAGCGGGTTGAGCAAAATTTCTCCGTGAAGCAGATGGTTGATGGAATGATCCGAGTTTACGAGGAAGTTTTAGGAAACGAAGCAAAAGCTTAGCTATGTTCCCGCATGATCCCCCCTGCAAGGATGACGATTCGAAGGTCGTCACACCGTAAAACCTATCTGAAAAAGATGAAGCGCCGGGCGGCTCCTTCTCGATCCGCACAGCGCTTCATACTGTTTTAATTTTGCGCAAGTTTTCTGTCTTCTCTTGTTCCAGGCGTTCCCTCCTATCCGCTCGCCGATTTACGTCAAGCTATCTTGGGGATTAAACAACCCATCGCCCTTTCGGCTCGAGAAACTCCACACCAATCGCAAAGCCGTCGCCTTGCAAGGGGTGGCAGTAAGCTACCCGGGCCGAGGAGCGAAACTCTCCGGTGCGCGATACGAACGTCAGCCGTTCGCCATGTTCCCAGCGGCGGGTGCTCACCACCCGCGCGCCACGCGCACTCACATTTTCCGTAAAAGTCGATTCCGTGCCGGGCATCCGGCGATGGCCGTCGAGAAGGACGGGGATCTCCATGGGGATGCGCCGTTCGACGCGGTGGAAAGGAAAAGCGTGCCTGTTGGACTTGACCGGCATTCATCCTCACAGGCACGCTGCAATCCGCGTGAGATTTTTTACGTTGCCGCTGCTCATGCGATGCTTCATCCCGTAGAGAGCCCGGTCGGCAGCGCCCAGAAGCTTTTCCGGCGTATCGCCATCTGCAGGAAATGCAGCAACTCCCGCGCTGACGGAAAGCGCAGGCGGCTCCGCCTCCGCGGAAAGACGTTCCCGAATTCTGGAAACGACGCGGGCAGCAATGTCTGTCCCAGCTTCAGGAAGTACGAGAGCAAATTCGTCGCCGCCATAGCGCGCGGCTGTATCGATGGCGCGAGAATGGCTGCGAAGAATCTTCGAAAGTCGAACAATGGCGCGGCTTCCGGTGAGATGGCCGTAGTGATCATTGATGGTTTTGAGGCCATCCATATCGAGAAGGACCACGCTGAAAGGTCGTTGCGTACGGCGCGAGCGGTCTAGTTCCGCTTCCAGCACACTGATGAGGCGGCGATAGTTAGCGAGGCCGGTGAGCGGATCGCTGACAGCCATCGAACGAACTTGGTCAAAGAGGCGCGCCTGATCAAGCAGCGCGCCGGAAAGCATCACGACGTAACTGGCGGTCTTGCTCAGCTCCGCGAGAAAGAACGGGCCATCGAAGAGGTGTCGGGAAAAAGCCGCGGAGACGTGGCAAACCACGTTGAGCGACGCCACGGCAAAAAGCGAATAGTCGTACAAGCTCGCGGCGGTCTTGTCGTTATTGCTGCTTCGGAGACGCTGCCCGAAACAAACTGCCGCGAACAAGAACAGCGCACCTGGAAGCAAATCCCAAGGACGAGAGATAAAGCTGGCTACGTGAGCGAGAGGAGCCGAAGGCGCAGCGAGAAAAGCAGCGCTCGTAAGATACGTGGCGATGGCGACCACCAGCAACGCACCAGCGGTCTCCTTGCTGGGTTGCCGCGCAGTGGGGATATACCGCTCCACGGCGATGGCGGAGAGTAAGAAAACGGCAAGTATCGTGCGGCCGACCATCCAACCCATCGGGATTTTGGTAAGAGCAGCAGGCCCGGCCTGGAGCACATCGTTCAGACCGAAATAGCCAACCGTCTCAATAATTCCGGAAAGCACAAATCCGAATGCCAAGATGAGCGCGGTGCGATCATGCGTGCCGCGGAACCTGACCAACGCATTCGCCGCGTAGCAAAAGCTGAGTAGGGTGCCGCCTGCTTCCAAATAAACGTAAATCTCAGGAGAGCCGGAAACGGCCGCTTGTCGCAAGTAAATGATGGCTGCGAAGAAGATAAATGTCAGGGCCACAACAGAAGCGATCAGGACGCGCGACCGCTCCTTCCGGAGAAACCCGACGATTTGGCCCCAACCACCCACGAAACCCCCCAAATACCGAAGAAACAACTACAACCCCGTAAGAGTGCAAGTTTGTGCCCTTTCTGAAGGGAAAATCTCAGTCTGTAAGCAAATGATTTTAAACTGGTTACAGGAGCGTTCCGAGGGGAGTTGGCCGAGACTGTTCCAGCGAGACACACAGTTGCGTTGAGAAACAGGAACCTAAGGAATCTATCATCTTTGTTCCCTTAGAGTTACCGACAATTGGTACAGTATCAGCCAAAAAACGGCAACTGTCTCAGTGTGAGACAGTCTCACTCGGCAAATGTCTCTCTTTTCTCTCTTTGCAGGTTAGAGCTTCGGCTTGGGCGGAGCTAGTTCGCGAGCTACAACGGGATCGCTAAAGCCGGACGTCTTGTGGGAACCGTCGCAGAACGGCTTGTTGGCAGAATGGCCGCAGCGGCAGAGGCCGATGGAGGTACGTCCAGCCAGGCCGAAGGCGCGGCCTTCCGGATCGACAATTTCGAAATCGCCCTCCACACGAATCGATCCATTACTGTTGACAGTGATCTTGGCAGCAGCCATTCGAGCCTCCGAAAAAGGTAAAAGCGCGCTCGACGTTTCTCGCCGAACGCGCCTTCTAGACTACGCAGAGTTTGCCGGGAACTCAACTCAGGGAAGCGCTTCAATACTTGGGCACGCTGGGATCTACCTCGTCCGACCAAGCGAGAATGCCGCCTTTGAGATTGAGGATTTTACGGAAACCGGCTTTGCGAAGGAAATCCACGGCTTCCGCCGAGCGTTTTCCGCTGCGGCAATGCGCCACAATTTCACGCGAAGAATCCAGTTCGTGAACGCGGCGGGGCAATTCGCCAAGCGGGATCAAATGTCCATTCAAATTGCAAATCTGAAACTCGTGCGGTTCGCGCACGTCCAGGATGAAGAGATCATCTCCCCGATCGAGCCGCGATTTCAGCTCGCGCGGGGTAATCTCCGGGACTTGCACGTCCGGACCGGGGGCTTCTTCGCCGCGCACGCCGCAGAATTCGTAGTAGTCGATGAGATTGTTGATGGTGCGATGCTCGCCGCACATCGGGCAGTTCGGATTCTTGCGGAGTTTGAGTTCGCGGAACTTCATCGCGAGCGCATCGAAAAGCAGCAAGCGCCCGACAAGATTCTCGCCACGACCAAGAAGCAACTTGATCGTCTCCATCGCCTGGATGGAACCAACAATACCCGGTAGCACCCCCAGTACGCCGCCCTCAGCGCAGGACGGCACCAGTCCCGGCGGAGGCGGCTCTGGATACAAGCAGCGGTAGCATGGCCCTTCCGGCATCCCGAATACGGTCGCCTGCCCTTCAAAGCGGAAGATCGAGCCGTAAACATTCGGCTTCCCGAGAAGGATGCATGCATCGTTGACCAAATACCGCGTCGGGAAATTGTCGGTACCGTCGACGATGACGTCGAAATCCTTAAAAAGTTCAAGCGCGTTGTCGCTGGTGAGTTTTGTTTCGAAAGTATCAATCTGAATGTCGGGGTTCAAGTTGGAAAGCCGCGCGCGCGCTGCTTCTGTTTTCGGCTTGCCGACATCATCTGAGCCAAAGGTGACTTGCCGCTGAAGATTCGTGAAGTCCACCACATCGAAATCAACGAGTCCGAGTCGCCCGACGCCAGCAGCGGCAAGATACAGACCAAGCGGAGCACCAAGCCCCCCAGTGCCAATCAGCAGCACCTTTGCGTTTTTAAGCTTGAGCTGACCCTCCATGCCCACTTCCGGCATGATCAGGTGGCGGCTGTAGCGAAGAATTTCTTCGTTGGAAAGGCTCGTGGCCGGCTTCGCTCCGGTTTGTGGCTGTGTGGTTGTGGCCATTGCAAAAGCTCCCTGTCGATTGGAAATCAATTAGCGCGCGAAAGAACCACCCGCAATGGACGGAATGATGCTGATCGTATCCCCGTCTTTCGTAGGCGTATTCTCCTTCGCCAGATAGCGGATATCCTCGTCGTTCAGATAAACGTTTACGAACGCGCGCAGCTTGCCGTCTTCCGTGTAAAGGTGCTTGCGCAGTTCAGCGAATTGGCTCGTGAGCCCACTGAGCGCTTCGCCAACGGTCGCGGCGCTAAACTCCGCGGAATCGCGCTTGCCTGCGTATGCTCGCAGCGGCGTCGGAATCATCACTTTGACAGACATCTGGATTTCTCCCGTTCTCTTGAGCGCGCTCTAGTTTGCGGCGCTTACCTTCATCGGCGCAATCTTCTCTTCCAAAAATCCCGACCTGTCATCTTTCAAGCGCCAGGATGTCATGTCCTGCGGCACTCCAGTGTGCACGCTGACGATGATGTAGCTGTACCACGGCCAGGCGTGATCGCGGTCATAGTCGCTCGGCCGCGCCGGATGGTCGGGATGCGAATGATACCAGCCAATCACTTCCAGTCCTTGCGCGCTCGCGGTCTTTTCTGCGTCTCTCACATCGTCCGCAGTAACGGAAAAACGATTTCGCGGCGAATCATCGCGGCGATTCACCAGAGGAAAAAGAGAAAGAACCTCGCGCGAAACGCTGTGACTCTTTTTATCTGCGACAGCATTCTCCGTAAGCCCAAGATCCCGTCCGAGCAACGCACCGCAGCATTCGTAAGGATATGTCTCCACGCCGTGCTCGCGAATTTTCTGCGCAAGCTCCGCGCTGATCCCGACCTCGAGCACTTCACTCATCGCAGGCTCACTCTTCGTCCCAAAAGCGTTCGGTCAGATACTTTGACGCAGAATCCGCAAAAACGGTGACAATGACGGCGCGCTGATTTGGCGCGATGCCCTTCGCTACCTGGAAGCAGCCAAGCAGCGCAGCAGCGGCACTGGGGCTGACCAACAGGCCTTCTTCCCGCGCCATGCGCTTCACCAGGCGATAAGCTTCTTCGGTGCCGACCTCTAGATTCTCGTCCGCGAGCGTGTCGTCATAAATCGCGGGGCGGAGGGCCGTCTGCATGTGCTTCCAGCCTTCCAGTCCGTGAAACGCCGCGTCAGGCTGAAGGCTTATGCATCGAATCGACGGATTGAGTTCCTTCAAGCGGCGGGCTGTGCCGACAAATGTGCCGCTCGTGCCCAAGGCTGCCACGAGATGCGTGATACTGCCGCCGGTCTGCTCCCAAATCTCATTTGCGGTGGTGCGGTAATGCGCCTGCCAGTTCGCCGGATTGCTGTACTGATCCGGGTAGAAATACTCTTCTGGGTTGGCCGCAACAATCTCATGCACACGCCGAATCGCGCCGTCCGTTCCTTCGTCACCCGAAGTGATGACCAACTCAGCGCCCAAAGCTCCGAGGATCCGTTTGCGCTCATGGGACGCGCTGTCCGGCAAGGAAAGTTTCACGGGATAGCCAAGCGCAGCCCCGATCATGGCGTAGGCAATTCCCGTATTGCCGCTGGTGGCATCGATGATGGTCTTTCCGAGGCGAAGTGCGCCGCTAGCCAGACCCGCCTGAATCATGCTCAACGCCGGTCGATCCTTGACGGACCCTCCAGGATTGAACCACTCTGCCTTGGCATAGAATTCCACATTAGGAAACTCGCTGCCGATTCTCGATAGACGCAAGAGCGGCGTGTTGCCAATCAGCTCGAGCACGGATTGCCCGGTCCGGCCCTGAGGCTTTTCTACAAGGACAGAGGGTGTTTCGTTTGAAGCAGCAATGCGGTTGGTGGCGGCCATACCCTTGAATCGTGCAGCAATCCCCCTATATGCGACCAGTTTACTCCGAATTAGATGCGGCACGCCAGTTTGATGGTATACCCTGACTTTAGCGGCAGTTAGAGGCAATCACCCTACTCAGACTAGAGAATCGGTTGTGCGATCCGGAGATTTTTGGACCAGCCGGAACAGTTCCGTTGTTAACACTCTCTGAGACCAAAGCGTCATGCACGGTGGGATGATATCGGGAGTCGGCATATCACACGCTGGAACCACAGTTGACTCGCGCCTCACAAATAGGGACTGTCGAGCGGTGACCACCGCGCCTGCCGCCGAACCCGCGGGTGATTCTTCGCTTGTGCAGGCTGCACGCGAAGGCGACCGCGCTGCCTTTGGCGGATTGTACGCGCGATACGCACGCATGGTCCACGGCATTTTACTGGCGAGAGTCCCCGCGAACGACGTGGACGATCTTGTTCAAGACGTTTTTCTCCGCGCACTCCCCCGGCTTTGCGACTTGCGCGACGTCGCGCGATTCGGGCCCTGGATAGCAGCCATCACACGCAACCGCGCCAATGATTATTACCGGCAAACCCGTGCGGTTGCCGCAGTAACGGAGAGCCTTCCGGAAGATGAAGCGGAATTGCCCGCGTCGAACACCGCTCCCGATGCGCAAGCTGCCATGATCCTGGCGTTCGTTCGTAGTCTTCCGGATGCCTATCGCGAAACACTGATCCTCCGCTTGGTGGAAGGCATGACCGGGCCGGAGATCGCGGCGCGCACCGGCCTGACTCCCGGCTCCGTTCGAGTCAATCTGCACCGAGGCATGCAGCAGCTTCGCGAGAAATTAAACCAGGCATCGCTCAGCGGCACGATTCACCACGATTCCTGCAGCGAAAGAAATTCAGCGGCGCAGGATAAGAATGCGTTGCGCAGAAGGAATGAGCCATGAATGACGATTACCTCTGGGACGGTTCCGGCGAACCCGACCCGGAGATTCAAAAACTGGAAAGCACGCTGGCCAAATTCCGCCATCAAGGTCAGGCGCCGGAATTTCCTGCGATCGCCGCAACGCGCCAACCGCGTTTTTGGCACCGTTTTGTGTCCTCGCATTGGTCCTTCAGACTCGCAGCCGCGACTGCAACCGTCCTGTTTATGGCCGCGCTTGTGATTCTCTGGTGGAGTCAGAAGCCGAATACGACTTCCGGACCAGGATGGGACGTCGAGAGTGTCGCAGGCACACCACAAGTAGTATCGAATGCCTTCGGGAAAAAAGCAGGAACCGCCAAGCTTGGTATCGGCCAAACGCTAGTCACAGACAGCCATTCCAAGGCCAACATTTCCATCGCCGATATTGGAACGGTGAACGTAGAACCAAACACGCGTCTGCGTTTAGTCGCCGGTGGCAACGGACACAATCGACTCGCACTCGATCGCGGGACCATCCACGCGTTCATCTGGGCGTTGCCAGGTGAGTTTACGGTGGATACGCCCTCCGCCATCGCGGTAGACCTGGGCTGTTCCTATACGCTTCAAGTGGACGATTCGGGTGCAGGAATTCTCCGAACGACACTCGGCTGGGTCGGTTTTAAGTTGGACGGACACGAAGCCTTCATCCCTGCGGGAGCGGTTTGCGCTACGCGCCCAAAAGTTGGGCCAGGTACTCCGTACTTTGATGACGCTTCCGCGTCGTTTCTTGAAGCTTTGTCCAAATTTGATTTTGCAACGACCACTGCGCAAGAACGGAGCGCCGAACTCAGTAAAATCCTCGCGGAGTCTCGCCAGCGCGACGCTCTGACCGTCTGGCATCTTCTCGCTCGTGTTGGCGAATCCGAGCGCGGCACCGTTTACGACCGCCTGGCAACACTCGTTCCGCCTCCAGCCAGTGTAACGCGCGATGGCATTTTGCGCCTCGATCAAAAGATGCTCGATTTGTGGTGGAACCAACTGGGCCTCGGCGACGTTTCGCTGTGGCGCACTTGGGAGCGCTCATGGTCTCCAACCAAATTATGAGGAATGTCTCGATTACTTCCAAACATTCACCGAAAATCCCTTCTCAACAATCGTTAACGGCAGTCCGCTTTACAGAACTCTCTGCATTTACTACGCTAAGAGCACCATGTGGAATGTCGAAGAGCGGTTTACACCGAAGCAAATCGAAAGCTTGGCGGCGCTAGGCTTTGCCGTCGGCAGCACCCGCGGCGTGGTTCGTGTCGAGAAATATGGCTGCGGCGCGGAGTTTCGCAAAGGCACGGACGATCTCTACCAGATGACGGTCGTGCCGACGATCATGTTCAAGGGCCGGTTCACCCGTCTTTGGGATGCAGGCTACCAAAAATTCCTGCTGACCGATGACGGACTGAAGTTGCCTGCTCTGGCGATACATCTCGAAAATTTGAGAAGGTTCAACGAAGAATTGCGGACCGCGCTGGGTGTCCCAACTTTTTACAACGAAGCGCTGGGATCCGTGAGCCAAATCAGCGTCTACGACCGCGTCAAAGGCCGTGTCGGTGATGTGCCAGACAAAACAGTTGGAGCGCATGAGCCCAGCGGCGGGCACTAAACAAGCGGCTTCTTGCCCTAATGCTTCTTAGCTCGATTTGCTCTCTTGAAGCTGACGCCGGAATTGCCCCAAGTCCACGCGATGCTTGGCGGCTTTGCGCGCCCCGATAAAGATCACGGGAATGTCCCACCCGTAGCGCTCTTCGAGAACAGCATCGTTTTCGATATCCACTTCGCACAGCGCAGCGCCGAATTCGCGCAGCAAGGGCGCAATGGCTGTCTTAGCTTCTTCGCAAAGATGGCAGCCCGGACGCGTATAGAGCGTCACCTCGCGCGGGCCCGCATCGGCCAGGCGCGCGTCCTCCGGATGCTCCTTCACGGCTTCGGATTGGAATATTTTTGGAACGGACCGGCATACGGGTGAAACGCGCGCGCGCGATAGAGCTCCGCGATCTGCCGGAGATGCCCGAGATCATGTGAAGCCCACTCGCTGAGCATCTGATGGAGCGTGATGTTGCCCAGCTCGGAGTGAGTCGCTTCACGCTCGCCGGAGTCCGCCGGTATGCTCCTCAGCAGAATGACGGTTGAACGCCGGGTCTTAATGAAGAACGCAAGATTTTCGGTGGCTGAGCCGCGCACATAGTCGCCGATCACGACCGTACCCGCCGCATCATACTTCTGCAGCGTCGGCGCATCTTCCGTGACGATCCGCCGCGTCCGGTCGGCATACACCATCTCTATGTCCGCGAGATGCCCGAGCACTTCGGCAATCGACCAGCGCTCTGGCGCAGGCTTCCAGCGCAAGAGATCTTCCGGCAAATCTCGAAGCATCGTTTCGATAAGAATCGGCGTCTTTTCAAGGAGCAACAGGGCAGGCTGGATGGATCGCGTGACGCCCGGCTCGGTGGATCGAACTACACCTTGCTGCATGGGGGGACCTCCCAAGCGATACCTGCATCTTACTCGAAAAGGCCGCGAAAAGTTGAAGTGGCGCATAATAAGTAACACGCGCGGAGGCGACGCCCAAATGGGAAGAATCGTGGCAATGATGGACGACCTTTTTTTTCAAATGAAAGTCGCTGAGACCGCAAAACACCTCGGCTTGGAGTTAAAAGTGGCCACGAACGGCGACGCACTTCTGGGCCTGCTGGAACCCGCGCCAAACCTCGTCATTGTGGATTTGAACGCGCGCAGCCAGCCCCTTGCGGCCATCGAGCGCGTGCGCGCCGCGCAAAAAGATCTGAAGGTCATTGGCTTTCTCTCTCACGTGCAGCTCGATCTGGCCGCGCAAGCGCAAGCGGCCGGCTGCAATGAAGTTATGCCACGCTCGGCCTTTACGCAAAACCTAGCCGCCATCTTGAGCTTTGCAAAGGACTGACGTGAAATTCCCAAAAAACATGGCAGTTGCGCCGGCGCTTCTCCTGACCACACTGCTGCCGCCGTTCGCGCGCGCAGCGTCCCCGCAAGAGTACAGTTCAAACCTTACAGCGCAACCCAGCTCAGCGACCGGCCCCTCCGCCGCACTCCGCGACGTCCTAACAGCAGCTTGTTCTCAGAGCCAAAACGACTTCGCACGTTTTCTCACCGCACGCAACAAGGAATCGTTTTCCCGCATGGCACCCGCCGCGCGTATTGCCTTCATGAAACGATTCGTGCTGCTCAACGAGCCGGGCAAACCCGTGGTAACAGCTAATCCAGCGGGTCGTCCCATCGTCCGCTGCGACACGCCTGCGGGCGCCGCGGAGATCCAAATCGGCGGGGCCGACACCCGTGACAATGTGGCATTTCTACCGGTGGATTTGCGCGACGCCACGGACTCCTCCGCCGCCAGCGCGATCCAAGTAAACATGGGCCTGGTGCGGGAGAATGGCGAATGGAAAATCCTCTCGCTAGGTCTGGTCCTTCTCGACTTGCCTTCCTTGGAACTGGAATGGGACTCCGCGGAAGCCGACAAAAATGAGCAAGCCGCCATCGAATCGCTCAAAGACATCGCCGAGGCTGTCGAAACCTATCGCCGCAAGTATGCCAGACTGCCCGACTCGCTCTCGAGTCTGGGGCCCCCGCTGCATGGTCCGGAGAACGCGCAATCCGCAAATATCGTAGCTGGTAACCTGGCCGCCGGTATGAAAAATGGCTATTCGTTCCGCTACGTCATTGTCGGCGCCAGCGGTTTGGGCGCCCCGGCTAAGTTTGAGCTGGCCGCGACGCCGCTCAATTATGGCCGCACCGGCCACCGCTCCTTTTTCCGCGATTCAGCGGGAACGCTTCGCGGCGCGGACCGCCAAGGCGCAGTGGGCGCCGCATCGGATCCGAGGTTGCCGTAGCACCGATTCCCGCCGGGCCCGTGCATGAAACACTACGGTTTAGTCCTGACAGTCGGATACTGAATCCCCATTTGTTCGAGATAGCTCCTAAAACGCGCGGGATCGTAATAATACTTTTTCAATTCCGGCGCGAACTTCCCCATTTTTTCTTTGTTCATCTCCACCGCGGGTTTGTCGTCGGAACTTAGGAACGTTTCGTAGTGGATGTCCTTCGTCTGAACATTACGAAAATAGTCCCAGGCTTGCTGCACGAGTTGCGGCTGCAGAAAAAAGTCCAGTGCCGTCATCGCTTGCACCTTAGCGCCCGCAGTCGAACCTTTATGGGCGATAGGCGTTGCCATCGCCACCCCATTCGCCCAGCTATGCCCCGGCAGATTCGGTATGTTTGCCGGATACATCAGGTACACCATGGGCACGTTCCACGAAATATCGCCGATGTCATCCGATCCTCCGCCCACGGGTTTTTTCACCGGTTCCGTTAGCGGATCAATTTTTTCCTTTAGCCCGTCCACCTTCGCCCCAATTTCCTTCTGCAGAGCCTTCGCCAGCGTCTGATCCGCGTCGCTCCACTTCGGCATCCCTACGGCCTCGATGTTTTTCTGCTGCGTCTCCGCGATCACCTTGTTCAAATACGGCGGCCAAGCCGATCCCACCAGCTTATGATCGACGGTCGTCCCAGTCATTTTCGCCGCGGATTCCGCCACCATATTTCCCAACTCATAGAGCTCCCTAATATGCGGATAGTCCAACTCGCGGAAGTAGTACCAAACTGCCGCCTCCGACGGAACGACGTTCGGCTGATCCCCGCCATTGATGATTACGCGATGTGAGCGCTGTGCCGGCCGCAGGTGCTCCCGGCGAAAGTCCCAGCCAGTATCCATCAGCTCGACAGCATCCAGCGCACTCCGCCCTTCCCACGGCGCCGCCGCCGCGTGCGCCGCTTTGCCATGGAAAAAATACTGCACAGACACCAGCCCGCTCCACTCGCCGTTCCCTGTTCCATACGATGTCGAAAACTCCGACTCCACGTGCGCTCCCAAAACGATATCCACGTCCTTAAACAATCCCGCGCGAACATAGAACGCCTTCGTGCCAAGCAATTCCTCTGCAACACCGGGAACAAGTTTGATCGTCCCGCCTATGTGGTGCTCCTCCATCAGCTTTTTCAAAACCAACGCCGCCGTTACGTTGACGGCCATCCCGGAGTTATGTCCTTCTCCGTGCCCCGGCGCGCCTTCGACGATTGGGTCGTGATAAGCCACTCCCGGCTTCTGCGAAGCCCGAGGGATGCAATCGATATCCGTGATAAACGCGATGACCGGTTTGCCGCTCCCATACGTCGCCACCCAGGCCGTGGGAACGCCTGCGACGCCATGCTCGACCTGAAATCCATTCTTCTCCAGGATGCTGGTAACGTACCGCGACGTCTCGTATTCCTGAAATCCCAGTTCGCTGAAGCTGAAAATTTCGTCCACCATCTGCTGCGTGAGCGTCTGGAGCTTATCCACCTCCGCCGCGGCTTCCTGCTTTAAGGCCGGAAGTTGCGGCGATTGCCGCGCGAATAGCCCGCATGGTGCAGACAAAACCGCCGCGACACAACCCAGCACGCAAAATTTCATCATCCGATTCTCCCATCGGCAAACGCCACAAAATGAGCGGGCATAGTACATCGACTATTGCGAAATAGGGAAAAGAAAGAATCCCGCATTTGTGCGGCGAAGGAGTTGGCGCTACTATCGTGCGATTCAACATGCGCCCGGTCACCAGTCGAACTCTCTTCCTGCTTCTGACCCTTGCTCTTCTGACGCCCGCAGGGGCGACGCCGCAGCAATCCAGCTCCGCTTACGGGCCTCTTCCCGTCTTCGAATTCCACAGCGGATTCTGGGTCAACCTCCACCACATGCTCTTCTACGAAGCCAAACTCCGCGAAGCTCCGCCAACGGCCCTTCAGAAAGGCAATCCGGTTCCACAAGTAAAATTGAAAATGATGAAAGATGCCGCGACGGCCCTGAGCCCCGTCGAGCGCCTCGCGTGGGACAACTCGGTGGCCTTTTATGCGGCAAACTACGCGAACAGAGACCTGCTCTTCAATAACGACCTGATCCTGCTAAAGAACCAGCTCGATGATTTTGAAGATTGCGACGAACTCTCCGGCACTCGAAAGAAAACCTGCGACGCTGGCCTGCCCGCCAAGCTGACCCAGGCGCTGGAAGCCGCCGCGCCCGTCTATCGCGCTCATCTATGGCCCGACCAGGACCGCGCGAACCGCCGTTGGGTCGCCCGCGTCGCCCCTCTTGTCGAAGAACAGGGCCTCGGAATTTCTCAGCGCCTGGCGGACGTTTATCAGACCAAATGGCCGAAGGAAAAAATTCGCGTCGACGTGAGCGCCTATGCAAATCCGTCGGGGGCGTACACCACACTCGATCCGCTTCGCGTCACAATTTCCAGCATCGATGCGCGTAACCAGGACGACGAAGCCTTCGAAGTCCTTTTCCACGAAGCGTCCCACGGCATCGCCGAGCCGGTGCAATCGGCCATCATCCGCGAATGCCGCCAGCGCGATAAAGCTATTCCCCGCGACCTCTGGCACGCCCTCATCTTTTACACCACGGGCGAAGTGATCAGACCACTAATGACGACAGCGGACGACGGCCCACCGGACAAAGAGGACGCTGTCAAGCCCAACATTACTCGCCCTCCTTCCAGTCGCAGAGAATCTTACACACCCTACGCCATCCGCGAAGGCCTCTACGAACGCGGCTGGAACGGCTACCTCCAACTTCTCACCCGCTTCTGGCAGCCCTACCTCGATAACAAATCCACGTTTGACGACGCCATCGCCCGCATGGTTTCCGCGCTGTAGCGCCCGCGATCACAAATGGTTTTTGCTTGCGTCTGATCCGTGCGGCTCTAAAACTTTCCGTTACGCAGCCACTCCCGCACTTCCGCTTCCACTGAAAATATGTCGGCAGAGTTTGTGGTGTAGCGAGCGTCCAATGTGTAAGCCTGCTCCTCGCAGGGCACGACCATCCAGAGGCCAGACTCATTCAAAGCTTGAAAGTAACCGTTCATCACCCTCTCCAGTCCTACGACGGTAAATTGCGTGACGTGCACCAGCGTGTGAAACACCGTCCGCAGCGTCGGTTCTCGATTGAAGAGGGCGACATCAAGGAACGGAATCGCCGTCATGTGCGCCGCGTCCGGTACAACACGCGAGCCGCCAGCGCGAACCCGCTCATAGAAAGGCGGATAGGGAATGGTCTCGCCCGTCAGGGATACATGTTTTATCCTCAGACGATCGAGAATTTCCGCAGGAAAGAACGGACGCAGCTTAACTTTTACGGGCTCAGATAGTGGATCGCTGAGAGGGTGGTATTTATCGCGCTGCTGCTGTATCCACGCAACGGCCTCAGGAACTAATCCTGTCAATTCCACCTGGGTAAACTTGGGAGGCTCCACAAACGTCTTCTTTCCGGCCCGTATTTCCAAATCTTTTCGACGGACGGCCCAAGGAGCGTAAGGTGACGACTGCATTTATCCTAGCATGGAGCCGCGTGCATCCTTGATCAGACGCTCATACTCTTCTCGGGTGGCCCGGACGCAACGCCCTAAAAACGACTCTGGGTGGCCCACACGCCCGGTTTTGTGTGTGGAACCTTTGACTCTTAATTGACACGTGTACATCAACGAGCGCGCCGCCAGGGCGCTGGAAAGTTTCCGATCTCTTGATCCCGAACGCACACCAGCTTGTCGGCACATACTTGTACCCATTTTGGGAACAGGCGTATACTGTGCCCATGGCAGGCGAAGCCTGGGCATGAGAGTCATTTCACGGAAAACCCTGAAACAGTTCGTCGAGAAGCTGAGGGGCGCACGGGACCACAAGGCGTTGAAGGCGGCATTGGACGCCTGGTTTCATGAAGTACAGCAGGCAGACTGGAAAAGCCCCGCGGATGTCCTACGTGTCTATGGAAATGCGAGCATCGTGGGGCCGGACCGCGTGGTTTTCAACATCAAGGGAAACGATTATAGGCTGGTTGAGGCTATCCACTACCGGCTGCAGATTGTCTTTATCAAATGGATTGGGACGCATGCGGAGTACGACAAGATTGATGTAAGGAAGGTGCAACATGGAAATTAAGCCCATCCGGAACGAGCAAGACTATGAACGGGCACTGCGGCGCGTGGAAGCGCTGTGGCGTGCTTCGGGGGGTTCGAAGGAGCACGACGAGCTGGACGTGCTGACGACTCTGATTGAAGCTTACGAGCGAGAGCACTTCCCCATCGACATGCCCGACCCCATCGAAGCGATCAAGTTCCGGCTAGAGCAGCAAGGAGCGGATACGGCCGATTTGGTCGGAGTAATCGGCGGGCGCACGCGCGTCTACGAAGTTCTTCGCGGGAAACGCCCTTTGTCACTGAACATGATCCGGAATCTGCACGGTAAGTTCGGCATCCCCGCCGATGTGCTGATCCAGTCGCGCCGAAAGAAAACAAAGAGGTTTGAGAGAGCTTCTGGGCAGCGCTCGCGAAGAGCGCCACTGAAGAAGTCCGCATGATCACATCCGACTCTCCCGGCGCCGGTTTTGCATCTGGGGATTTTGACTTAGGCCAGTGGCACGAAACTATGCGGGCAAGTGAAAGTGTGTCAGAACAACTATGGTATTTTTCATGTCGAACGGCTACATGATGGTCTGGCGGATGGTTTTGAAGTCGAAGTTCTTGTAGCATGGCGCACATGAAAAAAGTGAAACCTAGCAAACGCAGTTCTACAGCGAAAGGGAACTGCGTTCCGAAAGACGTTGACGACTACCTTGCTGGCGTCCCGCAACCCGCCCGCGGCACCCTGAAAAAGATGCGCGCGATGATTCGGTCCGCTGTCCCACCCGAAGCAACCGAGACCATCAGTTATGGGATGCCAGCGTTCAAGCACAATGGGGTGCTGGTGTGGTTCGCCGCGTTTTCGAACCATTGCAGTTTCTTCCCTACGGCGTCTGTGATCGAGGCCTTCAAGAACGAACTGAAGGGCTTCTCCACATCCAAAGGGACCATCCAATTCCACACGGACAAGCCACTGCCGGCCGCGCTTGTCAAGAAAATGGTGAAGCTGCGGGTCGCGCAAATTGAAAGCAAGAAACGCCGCTGACCGGGTGACTTCTCAACCAGCGGAGGCTTCCTTGGATGTCTGCGCCTGCTCCGGCGTTGTCGTGCCTGAGGACTTGGCCGTAATCTCGAGTCCATTCTTGTTCATATCGAATCTCTGTTTCCGGTCCAAGCCTTTCACAAATCCACGCGCCGCTTTAGCAACGGCTCCTGGAAGACTCGACGCCTCCACCGTTACTGTCGATTCCACCGTTTCTTCACTTCGATCTCGAAAGCGAAATTGCACCTCAAACGTTTTCATGCTCCTAACCTCCCTTTTCTGATTTCTCTAACCTTCTGACAATGAAAATAGAAACCCATTCGCGCAGTCCATATCGTCAGCGGGCCTTAAAACGTCGGGACCTTTAACTGCGATGACGCTTTCGACTCGCAGCCCTAGTACCGGAGCGCTTCGTTTTCCGAGGCTTAACTTCTGCTTTAAGCGTCTCGTTCTCTTTCGCCAGCGCATCGCGGGCCGCTGTCATTGTTTCCAGATCGTTTCCCAATTGGCCGTTCTCTTTCTGGAGTTCGGCCACTTGAGTCTTTAACTGCTCGTTCTCTTGCAGGGTTTTTGTGTCCTTGCAGGCAGCCAGAGGTAAACTCAACAGTACCGTCGCAGCTAGTCCCGCCCAAGTGCTTTTGCGCGTCATGCGTCATCCTCGTTGACAAGAATGTTCAAAAGAATTTGATTCGCAGCCGGAACAACAGATAGCGGGTGGGAGGGAGGACACCGCTGGCGACTGAGCCAGCGTAATGGAGTTTCTTAAATCGCGCAAGCCTGACAAATGCGCTTACCGATCTTGGAGGGACCCCCATAAGAAGGCGTTGTCATGGCGCAAACCGGGACGAGACGGAGTAGCCCGACTCCCAGTGTCCCTAAGTGGATATACATTTCTCTTTCCGACGCGCAAGTTAGCTCTGCATTCATATTTCTTTCGAGGTGAGCGATGAGGCGAACCGTCTTCGTGACGGCAGCTGTCCTGATGTGCGTGCCGGGCGTGAGCGCCCAACAACATAACATCGACACGCAGAAGTCTACGTTGACGATCCACGTCGGCAAGACAGGCGCGTTCTCAGGACTGGGACACGAACACGAAGTGCGCGCGGCGATTCACAGCGGTACGGCGGACGTTGGGTCGCACCCTGCGGTTGAAATACACGTGGACGCCCGCGAGTTGCGCGTGATCGACAAGCATGCTTCCGAGAAAGAGCGTGCCGAAGTTCAGAAGACGATGCAGGGACCGGAAGTGCTCGATAGCGAGCATCATCAGGATATCGTCTTCAAGTCTACCCGTGCAGAGCCTGCTGGCCAGGAACGGTGGACACTTCGCGGAAATCTGACGTTGCGTGGCCAGACGCGGCCAGTCTCGGTGCAAGTGACGCTCAAGGACGGCCATTACACCGGCGAGGCCGCCGTGAAGCAGACCGACTTCGGGATCAAGCCTCCCGGAAAAGCGGGGGTTAGAGCCAAAGACGAACTTAGAGTCGTCTTCGACGTTCGGCTAACGTCGTAAGAGCGAAGCTGGAGTCGTCTTGGTTACCCCGTGTGCCGGTGCGCCCCCGGCCACGCTTCTTTGTTCCGCGGAATCGTTTGTCGGCAAACCCCGGTTGTGCTAGGCTTTGCGGTGCGGAAATAAGCTTGGCCACGTGCCACGCAAGCCCCAGCGTCGCAAACGTTCTCTCCTTACCGTTCCTCAGCAGAGCTTTCCCGAAGGGGAACACTCTCTCCGGAGAAACCAAACGAACAGCTCGGGCTATTCGCTAGCCGGCTCTCTCGGGGTCGCGCAGTCAAAAGGAACTGGATAAGCCCATGTCCGGTACGCAGGCAGCCTCAAAGACCGAAAAAGAAACCGTCGAGATCAAACTCGCCCATTCCCCCGATTCCGACGATGCCTTTATGTTCTACGCGCTGGCCACCCATAAGCTCGCCACGCCCGGTTACAAATACACCCACGTCCTCTCCGACATTCAAACCCTTAATGAAGCAGCTCTTACGGAGACCTACGACGTCACGGCTGTAAGCTTCGCTGCCTACCCGAGCTTGCGTGATAAGTACGTCCTGCTCGACTGCGGCGCCAGCTTCGGAGAAAACTACGGCCCCATCGTGGTCGCCTCCAAGTCCATGAGACGAGAGGAATTAGCTGGCAAGAGGATCGGCGTCCCAGGGCTTAAGACAACCGCCTATCTCACGTTAAAGCTTTTTGAACCCAACTTTGAGCCGGTTGTAATGGCCTTCGATAAGATCCTGGACGCCGTCAAAAACGAAGTCGTTGAAGCAGGCCTCCTGATCCACGAAGGGCAGCTGCTCTTCCCGCAGCTCGGCATGCACCGCGTCATTGATTTGGGCGTCTGGTGGCACGAGCAAACGGGCCTCCCCCTACCGCTGGGCGGGAACGCCGTACGACGCGCCCTGGGACCGGCCCTGGGCTTGCAAATCGCTAAAACGATTAAAGATAGCGTCGAATACGGCCTCGAACACCGCGAAGAGGCTCTCAACTACGCCATGCAGTTTGCCCGTGACATGGAAACCGAAGTTGCCGACAAGTTTGTGGGTATGTACGTCAACCGTTGGACGCTCGGCTACGGTGAACGCGGCAAGCAAGCGGTCCGAGCGTTAATCGAGCGCGGCACCGCGGCTGGCCTTCTCCCGGGTCCGCCAGACATCGAATTCCTCAGTCAACAGTAACAAAACAAAAAGCTTAGCGAAGTCTCGCCAGCTCACTCCTCCAAATTCGTTTGTCCAATCAGTGAGCGTGCGGCCGCTCCGGTGCGAACCACAGATCCTGATAATCGAAGCTGAAGTCCGCGAGAGGTGAAACCGCGGCCATGGTGAAGTGGTCGATGCTGCCATCGGGGTTTAGCGTGAAAGTCACAAACGCGTCTTCGATGGTTCGGTCGCGCCAATGTGCTTTGAACGTGTCGTACTGCCACTGCTGCAGGTCGGCCACGGCTTTCGGCGTGTGATCCAGGCTGAAGACGAGCCCCGCGTTTTCCTTCTTGATCGTGACCGGGCCATACCAAGCATCGTTGTAAACTCCCGCATACTTTTCTAATGGGAGCGACGGCTTGGAATTCGCCGCCCGGCCTTTATCACTGTCCATCATCGCTTTCTTGGCCGCCTTTTCGTCCTCATCCTCTGCGCCCTTAAATACCGTGGTCCATTCCGTCCGCGGCAAACCGAGGTAAGAGTCCAACACGTGATACAGGATGGACTCGAAAGCCCCACCTTCCTCCGCATTGGTCAGGATCACGATTCCCAGGTTCTCTTCAGGCACCAATAGCACGCGTGTAACGAACCCAGAGACGCCTCCCGAGTGTCCAACCAGCTTACGCCCGTGATAATCCCGTACTCCCCAACCAAGCGCGTAGGCGGAGAATTTCGGACGCAAAGCCGCCAGCGGCGATTCGTCTGCGCCAATCGGGGTGAGAGTCTGGGCGGTCCACATCTCGCGTGATTGCGCCTCACTGAAAAGCCGCTCTTCACGCCCCGGAAACTTTCCGTGGTTGAGCTGGAGCATGATCCACTTGGCCATCTCCGCCACCGAAGAGTTGATCGCTCCTGCCGGTCCAGCGTTGTCCAAATCCTGGAAGGGGACGCTTTGGAGCTTTCCATCCACCTTCGAGTGCGGCCATGCGTAATCGTCTCCGGGTTTGAAAACGGTCGTGCTCAAATTGGTGGTCTTCATCCCCAGCGGCTGGAGAATCTTCTCGCGAATGTACTCTTCCCAGGTTTTCCCCGTAACGGCCGGAATAATCTGTCCCGCGGCGATATACATCAGGTTGTCGTACGCATAGTGACTGCGAAAACTGGAGGCTGGCTTCATGAACCGCAGCCGGTAAATGATGTCCTCGCGCGTGAACGTCGTGTGCGGCCAGAAAAGCAGATCGCCTTCGCCCAGCCCCATGCCGCTACGGTGCGTAAGCAGATCGCGAATAGTGATCTCATGAGAAACGTATGGGTCATACATCTGGAAACCCTTCAGCCGCTCGTACACCTTGTCATCCCACGAAATTTTCCCCGCGTCCACCAGCGATGCCAACGCCGCAGAAGTGAACGCCTTCGTGTTTGAGCCAATCCCAAACAATGTATTCTCATCGACCGGCGCGTCCTCTCCCAACTTCCGCACGCCGTACCCTTTCGCGAGCACGACCTTGCTGTCCTTCACGATGGCGATCGCAATCCCCGGCACATCAAACGTCTTCATGTCTCGCGCAACATACGCATCCAAATCCCCCGCCGGGCCGCTCTGCCCAAATGAAACAGCAGCCCAGAGGCTCGCAACAATCAACGCAGCGCAGCGTGGTGCATGCAATCTCTTCATAGCTTTCCTTTGCTCCCTTCCTCAATGGCGACAGGATTAGACCACAATTAGCGCCCAATGAAATCCTCAAGCGACGTTTTGTCCGCCTTGACGCTTTCCCTCCAATCACTTAGTGTCTTTTGCTTGCGATGGAGTCTCTGATGAAAACATGTGTACGTGCGGTATGTCTGGCCGCCGGAACGCTGGCCCTGTTTGCTCCCATGGCCCGAGGACAAGCCGCAGCGGAATATCGTGACCACACGCAGGCGGCCAGTATTTGGCCCCAACAAGCCGTTCGCGGTGCGCACGGCATGGTTGCCACAGACGAAGAGCTGGGCTCTCAAGCTGGCGTCGAGATTCTGAAGCGCGGTGGAAATGCCGTCGATGGTGCGGTGGCGGTGGCCTTTGCTCTTGCTGTCGTCGAGCCCGCGGCAGGAAACATCGGCGGAGGCGGGTTCATGCTGGTTCGCCTCGCGGATGGACGCACCGCCTTCTTTGACTATCGCGAAGTAGCTCCCGCCAAAGCCACCCGAGACATGTACATCAAACCTGATGGCACGCTCGACAAAGAGCTTTCCGTCATCGGCTACAAATCCGTCGCCGTGCCTGGCACGGTCGCTGGCCTTGAGCTCGCCCTGAAAACCTACGGCAAGCTGAAACTTGCCGACGTGCTGGCCCCAGCCATTCACCTTGCGGAAGACGGCTTTCCGATCAGCGAAAAACTCGCGCGGCAATTGGATGGAGAACGGCCCGAGTTGCAGCAGTTCACCCTTAGCCGCCGTATTTTCTTGAACGATGGAAAAATGTTTCATCCGGGCGATACGTTCAAACAGCCGGAGCTGGCGGCCACTCTGAAGCGCATTGCAAAAAAAGGCGCAGCCGAATTCTATCGTGGCGAAACGGCGAGGATGCTCGTCGATGACGTGCAACGGATGGGCGGACTCATCACCCTTGAGGATCTCGCGCAATACCAACCGAAAGTTCGCCAAGCGCTGCATGCCAATTATGATCTCGATGGCCACAAATGGGACGTCATTAGCTCGCCTCCGCCCAGCTCTGGTGGCGTTGCCATCATTGAAGCCATGAACATGCTGCACGACGTCCCTCTCAAAGACTGGGACGACGCGCAAAGCGTGCACATGGTGGTGGAAACGATGCGGCGCGTGTTTGCCGACCGCGCCGCATATCTTGCGGACCCCGATTTTTCCAAAGTGCCCGTAGAAGGCCTCACAAGCGATTGCTATGCCAAGGAACTCGCCGCAACGATTGACCCGCAGCGCGCTTCTTCCAGCAAAACTGTAAAGGCGGGCGCGCCGCACGTCTGCGGAGTTTCTGCTTCCAACGACGCAGCTCCGCAAACAATCAGCCTGAATGATGGCCCGCACACGACGCACTTCTCCGTTGTCGATGCAGCCGGCAACGCGGTCGCCAGCACCTACACGCTCAACAACAGCTACGGCTCGCACGTGACTTCCACGGCAGGCTTTCTGCTAAACGACGAAATGGACGACTTCACGACGCAACCTGGCGTTCCCAACGCCCTCTTCGGCCTGATTCAATCCGACGCCAACGCCATCGCTCCGGGGCACCGCCCGCTCAGCTCCATGACGCCCACTATCCTCGTGCGCGATGGTAAATTGAGCTTCGTAACTGGTTCGCCCGGAGGCCCCACGATTATTTCTTCCACGCTTCTGAGCGTTTTAAACTGGATGCGCCTCGGAATGGAGGCGCAAGCGGCCATCAACGCGCCGCGCTTTCATCACCAGTGGCTGCCGGACGTGATCCTGATAGAAAAAGATTTTCCTGCAAGCATGGAGTCTGCTCTGAAGGCGCAAGGCTACCAGACGCGGCGGCGCGGCCATATTGGTCTGGTAAACGCCGTCGGGATCGATCCGAAAACAGGTGAGCGTCTAGGCGCGGCGGACCCGCGCGATAATGGTGCTGCCGTCGGTTACTGAGCGGTTTTTGTAAGGCCGCCCGGTTTTTCTATTTAGCGGTCAGGAGTGGGCGTCCGGCTTTTCATCTGAAAACGAAGTGCACGGGGCTATGCAAAGAATCCTATCCACCTACATGTTCGTGTCGCGAAGGTTGACCACGGAACTTCTCGGCCAGATTGCCGAATCCGGTTTCGAGGCCGTCGAAATTTTCGGCACTCGCGGCCATTTCGACTACACCACCAAGCAAGAAGTGCAAGCGATGGCCAGCGCCCTCTCGCAGCACGGTCTGGCGCTTACATCGCTTCATGCGCCCACGAGCCGGGACCTTAGCGCGACGCGCGAAGGCGGCACGCCTCTTTCTATCACCGAGGTTGAACGCGTGCGGCGCATCGAAGCCATGGACGAGTTGAAACGCGTGATCGACGTCGCCGAGGACCTGCCCTATTCCCGGCTAATCCTCCACATGGGAGGCCCGCGCGAAACAGCCGACCCGCGTAAGCGCGACGCGGCCTTCAGCTCGCTCGAGCATCTGGTTTTGCATGCTCACCACCGCGGCGTAACCATCGCCGTGGAAAACACCACCAGCGAGATGGGCGATCCCGCCTACCTTCGCACTTTCGTAGACGAAACGCGCCTCACCGGTCTGCGTTTCAACTTCGACACCGGCCATGCGCATCTTGCCGATGGCCCGGAAGCCGAACGCATCGAAAAAGCGTTTGCGCACCTGCGAGAGCTCGTGGTTTCGGCGCACATTCACGACAATCACGGCGAGAAGGATGAGCATCTTCCACCGTATGACGGCTCAATAGATTGGGAATCCGCAGTCAAAGCTTTGAAATCCGCACCAGAACAAGACCTGGCACTCACACTCGAACTCAAAGAAAAGACCGGCCACGACGCACCGGCTACCGCCGAGCAACTAGCCACCGCCAGCGAATCCCTCGACCGCTTCGAACGTGAGTGGTCTTGAAAGGGGGGCAGCCTCCCTACTCAGGGGCACGGTAACGAAAAATTTGACCATTATTCTGACTATGGTCTATAATATGGTCAGGTGAAGCCAATGCAAGTGATCGCCATCTCCGAATTCAAAGCCAAGTGCCTCTCCATAATCGAGCAGGTGGAGAAGACCAAATCGCCTATCCGCATCACTCGGCACGGCAAGCCCGTGGCTGAAGTGATTCCGGCCTCACCTGTCATGGACCGTTCCGCTTGGATCGGCTCGATGAAGGATTCCATCCAGATCCTTGGTGACATAATTTCGCCCGTGATTGACTTGGATGAAATTGAGGCGCTTCGCGATTGAAGCTGCTCCTCGACACCCACATCTGGATCTGGCTCCTGCAGAGCCCACATCGCGTGGGGCCTCATACCGCTAAGGCTCTAGTGGACCCTGCAAACGAACTGTGGCTGTCCTCAATTAGCACCTGGGAAGCTCTCACATTCCACCGCAAGGGGCGCATTCATCTGCCGGGAAACCTGGCCGATTGGCTCACCCAGGCGCTTGCCGGAATCCGGCACCAAGCTCCCCTCACGCATGAAATCGTGCTCGCAGCGGAACGTCTCGATCTTCACGCCGATCCCGCCGACCGTTTTCTCGCCGCGACGGCGCAAGTCCTCGAACTAACGCTTGTGACGGCTGACCAGCGCCTCCTTGGCCTTGGAAACATTCGCACGCTCGCGAATCGCTGAACAATGCCCGCGCCTTGCTGGCTGGGCCAACTCCCACCCTTCTCTGGTAAACTGAATTTTTGTAAATTCACCAAAATAGCGGACTATGACGATCATCACTATCAAGCAGGCTGGTAAGTACGACGGGCAGGAAGTGACGATTCGCGGCTGGCTCTACAACCTGCGCGAATCCGGCAAATTGATGTTCCCCATATTTCGTGACGGCACCGGAATCATCCAGGGCGTTTGTGCGCTCAAGGAAAATCCCGAAGCCTTTGAAGCGCTAAAGGGTCTCACGCAGGAATCAAGCGTCATTGTTACCGGCAAAATCCGCGCTGAGCAGCGCGCACCTGGCGGCTTCGAAATGGGCGTCGCAAAGATTCAAATCGTTCAGAGAGTTCCCGACGCCACACCCTTTCCCATCCAACTCAAAGAGCACGGTGTGGACTTCCTGCTCGATCAGCGGCATCTATGGATTCGGACGCCCCGGCAGGCCGCCATACTTCGCATTCGCGCCGAAGCCATCCGCGCGGCGCGCGAATTCATGGACGGACAGGGCTACACGCTGGCCGATGCGCCGATGTTCACGCCCGCGGCCTGCGAAGGCACCTCCACGCTTTTCGAAGTAAATTACATCGACGACCAAAAAGCCTATTTGACCCAGAGCGGCCAACTCTATGCCGAAGCCATCGCCATGGCGCTCGGCAAGGTTTATACTTTCGGCCCCACCTTCCGCGCCGAGAAATCCAAGACGCGCCGCCACCTCACCGAATTCTGGATGCTCGAGCCCGAAGCGGCTTACGTCGAGTTCGACGAAGCCATGACGCTCGCCGAGGGCCTGGTCAGCGCCATCGTGCAAGGCGTTGTCAAAAACAAGTCGCGCGAACTCGAAACGCTCAAGCGCGAGGTGAGCAAACTCGAGAACGTCAAGCCACCGTTTCCGCGCATCAGCTACGAAGACGCTGTGGCCGTCTTAAACAAAGGCGGCAACCCGGCAAAATTCGGCGACGATTTCGGCGGCGACGAGGAAACCATCATCTCAAAAGAATTCGACCGCCCTGTCCTGATTCACCACTACCCGACCTCGATCAAAGCGTTCTACATGCAGCCCGATGCGCAGCGCCCCGAACTCGCTCTCGCCTTCGATATGATCGCGCCCGAAGGCTACGGCGAAATCATCGGCGGAAGCCAGCGCATCCATGATTACGATTTGCTCCTCAAGCGCCTGCGCGAGCACAAACTCCCCGAAGAATCTTTTCAGTGGTATCTCGACCTGCGCCGCTACGGCAGCGTGCCGCATTCCGGTTTTGGCCTTGGCCTCGAGCGCACCGTCGCCTGGATTTGTGGAACCGAACACATCCGGGAAGTCATCCCCTTCCCTCGCATGATTTACCGGGTTTATCCTTAGTGCGGGGTAGTTCGCTGTATCTGTATTTTCGCATTCCTTAGTTGAGCAGGAGATTGGGTTTTACATCGCGTCTTGCGATTCGCGCGGACTTCCGCGCGCGGCCTTGCAAGTCACGAGTCGTCCCTCGCATTACGGAGAAGCCGCATGCATCAAAAAGTTCGCATCATCGGTGTACCAATGGACCTGGGCCAGAGCCGCCGCGGCGTGGACATGGGCCCGTCGGCCCTTCGCGGAGCTGGCCTTCAGGCGCGCATCAAGCAGCTTGGCCTAACGGTCGAAGACATCGGCAACCTCGAAGTTAAACAGCCCGAAGAAATGCAAGTCGGCGAAAAGCGCGCCAAGTATCTTCAGGAAATCGCAGAAACCTGCAAGGATCTCGCCACCACTGCCGAAAAATCTCTCAGCGAAGGTTTCCTTCCTCTCGTGCTAGGCGGCGACCATTCCATCGCCGCGGGCGTTGCCGCAGGCGTCGCTTCATACTATCGCAAAGACAAAAAAGAAATCGGCTACCTCTGGCTCGACGCCCATGGCGACATGAACACGCCAGACTCTTCCCCCTCAGGCAACGTGCACGGCATGCCTCTCGCCGCCATCATGGGCTACGGCGCCCCCGAACTGGTCGACCTGCTTGGCTTCAAGCCCAAAGCCGAGCCTGGCAACATCGTCATCGTCGGCGCGCGCGACCTCGACGCCCAGGAGCGCAAAATCGTAAAAAAATCCGGCATCCACGTCTTCACCATGCGCGACATTGACGAGCGCGGCATGCGCGAAGTCATGTCCGACGCCCTCAAATACGCCATGGACGACACGGCAGGCATCGCCGTCAGCCTCGACATGGATTTTGTCGACCCCAGCGACGCTCCCGGCGTTGGCACGCCCGTTCGCGGCGGCGTCACCTATCGCGAGGCCCATCTCGCCATGGAAATGATCGCCGACTCCGAAGCCATGGTCTCCCTCGAAGTCGTCGAAATAAATCCCATTATCGACGAACACAACCGCACCGCGCTCCTCGGCGTCGAGCTGGTCCTTTCCGCCCTCGGCAAAAAAATCCTGTAATTAGCTTTTTGTATTCGCGACTCAACTCATCCGCAGCGCCGACATCGGATCAATCCGCGAAGCCCGCCGCGCTGGCAAATACCCCGCAATCGCCGCCACCGCCGTAAGTATCACCAACATCCCAACAAACGTCACCGGATCGCTCGACGTCACTCCAAACAAAAGCCCGCTCAACGTCCGCGCCAGCACCCACGAAGCCGCCACTCCCACAATCATCCCAATCCCTGCCAGCCCGAGCGTCTGCAACAAAATACTTCTCTGCAGCACCTCAGCCGACGCGCCAAGCGCCATGCGAATTCCAATCTCCTGCGTCCGCTGGCTCACCGAATAAGAAATCACCGCGTAAATTCCCAGCGAAGCCAGCACTAGCGCAAATCCCGCAAATCCGCCGAGCAACCAAACCACAAATCTCCGCGGCGACACCGCTCGGTCCACCAATGTCTGCAAAGTCCTCAAATTTGCTGTTGGCAAATCCGGCTCGATCGGCCGCAGCGCCTCTCGCAGCCTCGATGCAAGTTCGGCCGTTGGCAGCGACGTCCGCACCACCAGGTCCACGGAACCGTAGTCCTGTGTTTGCCTCATAGGAATGTAAAACTCGTTGCCCGATCCCTCTTCCAGCGCCATATGGTGAACATCGCCGACGACACCCACCACCGTCCGTTCCGGGTCATCCGCGCGCACAATTTTCCCGATCGGATTCTCGCCAGGCCACAGATTCTTCGCCAAAGTCTCGTTCAAAATAATCACTGGCAAGGCGCCCTGCGTGTCCCGCTCCGTGAAATCGCGACCCGAACGCAGCGGAATCCCCATCGCGCGAAAATACCCGTCGCTCACAATCCTCGGAAACCCAAACGGATACGTCTCCGGCGTGTACTGCACACCTTTCGCCGCAACACCCCAGCTCCGGTTATGTCCCAGAGGCAGCGCGTCCGAAAGTCCCGCGCCCTCAATCCCCGGCACATCCATCACGCGATGCAGCGCTTCCGTATAGTAGCTGTTCTTCTGCTCCTGCGTTTTGTACGACGAGTTCGGATCGATCCGCAAAGCCGCCGCTCGTTCCGGCCGGAATCCCATATCCACATCCAGCACGCGCAAAAAGCTTCGTATCAAAAGTCCCGCCCCCACCAGCAGCACGCACGCCAGCCCAATCTCCGACACCACCAGCGCTCCGCGAATCCACGCATGCCCGCGCCCCTGGCTCGACCCGCGGTTCGAATCCTTCAGCGTGTCGTGCAGCTTCAAGTCCTGCACCTGCAGCGCCGGCACCAATCCAAACAGCAATCCCGTCAGCAACGCGGCCACCAAAGTAAATCCCAGCACGCGTGCATCAATCCGCACATCGCTCAGCAATGGAATGCTCACCGACGTCAGGTGCGCCAACGCCCGCGTCCCCACAAACGCCAGCAACAATCCCAGCGCCGCCCCGCAGCACGACAGCACGAGGCTCTCCGTCAGCATCTGCCCAATCAAACGCCCGCGCCCCGCGCCCATCGCCGTGCGAATCGCAATTTCTTTTTTCCGCGTCGCACCGCGCGCCAGCAACAAATTTGAGAGGTTCGCGCACACAATCAGCATCACCACGCCCACCGCACACGCCAACACCACCAGCGTTGGCCGCAGCCTTCCACTCACGTGCTCCGCCAGCCCGGAGACCTTCGGCTCAAAGTCATTTCCTTCTTTATGCTCCTGCTTCAACAGCTTTCCAAGCACGGCCGCTTCCGCCCGCGCGCTTTGCACGCTCGCGCCTGGTTTGAGCCGTCCAATAATCGCGACCGTGTTCCCCTGCCGGTTTATCTCCGGCGACAGCGGCAGCGGTTCGAACATATCCACCCGGCTCCCCGGCGTAAAAATCGTCGAAAAATCAAACGTCCCCGGCAGCACTCCCACGATTGTTATCGGCCCGCCATCAAACGACAAAGCTCGTCCGATAATGTTCCGATCGCCGGCAAATTTCCTCCTCCACAAACCATCGCTCAGCATTGCCACTCGCGGCCCGTTCTGCTTGCACTCTTCCGCGCTGAACTGCCTTCCAATCTGCGGCTCCACGCCCAGCAGCGGAAAAAAATTCTGCGTCACCGGAACACTCGTCAACCTCTCCGGTTTTCCATCCCCAATCATCTTCGCGTCTCCCAGGCCATAAAAGGCATAGTAGGCCGCTAGATCCTCATACGACTGATTCCTCGCTCGCATATCCAGCAGGTAGTCCGTCTGCGAAGTCTTTCCAGACATATCGTTTGTATCGTCCTGGTGGTTCGCGATCCACACCAGCCTACCCGGATCGCGGAACGGCAGCGGCCGAATCAAAAGCGTGTTCACCACGCTAAAAATCGTGCAGCTCGCCCCAACCCCCAGCCCCGCAATCAGAATCGCAAACGCCGCGAACCCTGCATCCCGCCAAAGCGTTCGAACCGCGTACCGCACATCCCGCCGCAGATTCTCCAGAAACATCGTTCCACCACTCCCATTTTGTGATGACGTTTGAGAAGACACAGACCCTCCTGCGCAATTCCCGCATCTCTGTAGACGATGGAATCGCCAGAAGGTTCCCTCGGCCCTCTAGAATTTCTCCCGCTAGACACCCTCCCCAAAATCTCCGTTATCACTCCAGAACCAATGCGCCAGTTCCCCCGCGACAACTCCCCGTCTTTCCCCTATAACTAAGAACTGGCACTGAACGACCAAAAACCGGCTCTTTCCATGACCCCTGACAAAAAACGATTGCGCATCGGCGTCCTCTTTGGCGGCCGCTCCGGCGAACACGAAGTCTCCCTGGCCTCCGCGGCCTCCGTGATTCGTGGCCTGGACCCGGACAAATACGAAATCGTGCCCATCGGCATCACCAAAGAAGGCCACTGGCTCATCGGCGGCGGCGCACAAAAAATGCTCCCGGAAGTTCTCCGCACCGGCCAGCGCGTCACGATGAGCGCCGATCCCACGGACGCCGCCCTCGTGCGCCTCGACGGCAGCGGCGGCGGCCAGCGCATCGACGTAGTCTTCCCCGTCATGCACGGCACTTTCGGCGAAGACGGCACCATCCAAGGCCTGCTCGATCTCGCCGGTCTCCCCTTCGTCGGCGCAGGCGTCCTCGGCTCCGCCATCGCCATGGATAAAGACGTCGCAAAAAAACTTCTGCAAGCCGCCAAAATTCCCGTCGTCCCCTGGCTCTGCATTCGCCGCGACGAGTGGGAACGCAACGAAAACATAATCGCGCATCAAATCGAAAAAGAATTCCCGTACCCGTTGTTCGTTAAGCCCGCAACGCTCGGCTCGAGCGTCGGCATGAGCAAAGTCCACTCGCGCCAGGAGCTGGCTCCCGCGCTGAATCTCGCCTCCGAATTCGCCATGAAAATTCTCGTCGAGCGCGCCGTCAACGCCCGCGAAATCGAAGTCTCCGTCCTCGGCAACCACGATCCGCAAGCCTCTATCCCCGGCGAAATCGTCCCGCACCGCGAGTTCTACGATTACGCCGCAAAATATCTCGAGGAAGGCACAAAACTCCTCATTCCCGCCGATCTGAAGCCCGCACAAGTCAAAAAATTCCAACACCTCGCCGTCCTGGCGTTTCGCGCCCTCGAACTAAGCGGCATGGCCCGCGTCGATTTTTTCCTTGGAAAAGCAGGCGGAAAGATTTATCTCAACGAAGTGAACACCATCCCCGGCTTCACTTCCATCAGCATGTACCCCAAACTCTGGGAAGCCAGCGGCATCCCCTTCCCCCAACTCATCGACAAACTCATCGAGCTAGCCCTCGAACAACACGCCGAAAAAGCCCGCACCAAATACGCCATCGAACTCCCCGCAGGCTCCGCCGGCGCCCTCGAAGGCTAGAGCACTGTCGGAGAAGCTACGCGAGGTGTCCATGGAAATTCCTGAGTGGGAAGAGATTGCGATTCTTGAGGGATTCGGCCCGTACCGGTTGCTATACAACCCTCCGAGTGAGACTGTAATCGTTGAGTTGCGGTCAATTGGAGAGCAATTCTTTCCAAATCAGCTCTATATCCGCAAGAAAGATTCTCCAAGGTATGAGCCAATCAAAAACTTGGAAAAGATGGTGTCTTCCGAATCCGCCGTGACTTCCCTTGAGAGTCCAGTACTCTTCTACCTGTCTAATAAGCTGACGAAAATGGACGAGGGCTTCAGCGGAGATTTGATAGGTCTGTATTCCTTCGACCTCCGGAAACGCACTCATCTTAAGATTGCAGATAAGAATTCTTTGAGATTCCGATCACCGTACGTCGAGGGGTGGATTACTGGGCTTGTGGATGTTTCTGCGGACGCAAGCCAACTTTACTTAACCGTGGGAATGATGAGTCCCAATACGTCGTCTGGATTTCGAATGGTCAATCACCAGCTGGCGCGAATGGACTTGCCAACAGGCGATATTCACCCCATTTCTCATCTAAAGGGAGTGTTCTTCTAGTCGCTTCGACTTGGGTCAGGCATCACATGTTCGGGCAAGTCCCGATAAACCACCCTTTCTTTCAAGCCATTTACTCGGGTCCAGATTTTATGTAAGGTTTTAATGTTGCTCAAATACGCGAGGATTTTCTAAACTCGTTTCACTTTCGATTCCGACGCTCGCAGGGCAGGAGACCACTGAATGTCACTTCTCGAACCGCCTGCCGATACTCAAAAAAAATCACGGGCCATGATCTTCACCATGACGGCGGCCTTCATTATCGCCGTCATCGCCGTATGGTTCTGGCTTCGTTTTTATCCCGAGAAAAAAGCCGCCGAGCAATTCTTCAACGCCGTCGTAGCCGGAGACATGAACACCGCCTACCAGCTCTGGAAACCCGGCCCCGGCTCCAGCTACAAGCTCCAGGACTTCATCGCCGACTGGGGCCCCACCGGCTACTACGGCCCCGTAAAAAGCTACAGCATCCTCAAAGCCAAATCTCCCAGCGGCTCAACCACCAGCGT
>Ga0209736_1000075_pt1 | contig 33149 bp, 25 predicted proteins | sample BlaSpr_A8_Ref_M3_FD_187992 | JGI IMG/M metagenome (GOLD analysis project Ga0209736, IMG submission 187992) | Forest soil microbial communities from Thunder Bay, Ontario, Canada - Black Spruce, Ontario site 2_A8_Ref_M3 (SPAdes) (version 2) | ecosystem: Environmental > Terrestrial > Soil > Boreal...
TTCCATGCCATCGAACTCACTCCGGCGCGCACTTCGCGCGCGCCGGAGTGTAAAGGATGTCCCGGGACAATCTGTTAAGGATGTCATGAGGCTGAACACAAAAACCGCAAACCGTAGGCTACCCCGGCAGGTACTTACTGGCTTAAGTGTGCTCCGCGCAGAAGAGAGCTACGGAAGTATGGATAGTGCTAGCGATTTACACATTATCCACCACGCCTGCGGAGATGCGGGCTGAAAGGCAACTCGACGTGCGGCTGGGCCTATCGCGGATCGCGGTTTTCCTTCAGCCAGATGACGGCCTGCCCATCTGCGGTAAATGACCGCTTCTTGTTCACGGACTCCATTTGCCCCAAGCAGCGCGGCATAACGATGCACGACCTTGAGCATGCTTCGACAATCCCGATCAATATCGCTATTGGAGAGTGATCCCGGCCAACGGACATAAGTAGCAAGTGGCTCGGGTACGAGGTAGACATCTGTCGACGCAACCAGTCTGATCCAGAGATCACGATCCTCGGCCGTCTCCAAGCCCGAATCGAAGCGTTGATCGCCCAAGGCATTCCGCCGCACGAGCGTAACACTCGTAAAGAGGTTCACAGCGACGCGGAATGCTTCGGAGCCCCGTGGCTTGAACATTCTGCCGAAGAATTCAGGGTCCTCAATCTTTGCCAGGCAACGCGGCTTACCGGGGTCTTGCGTATACCACCCACTCCCAACCAATCCCACGCCTTCTGAAGACGCGAGTTGGCGTTCAAGCTTTCCTGTTTCCCAGTAATCATCGGCATCGAGAAATGCGATCCACTCACCCTGCACTTGCTCAATCCCCAGATTCCGTGCACTTGCCGCTCCGCCGTGGGGCTTGCGGATCAGGGTTACGGAGGAACCGAACTCTCTTGTCGCGCTAGCCGCGTCATCAGGGCTTCCGTCGTCAACGACGAGGATTTCGTGCGGGCGAACCGTTTGTCCTAATGCGCTCTCCACGGCACGAGCGATGGTCTGACGCGCTCGATAGTAAGGAATTATTACGCTGACCGTTTTCCGGTCCATATTATTCCTTTATCGTTATCCCGCTTGCCTTATCGCCAACTCCAGCACGGGTTCACGGTCCTTTCGTTGAAACGCCTCTAAGACATCATATGGGTTTCATTGGACTACGATCTAAGCAAAATGGCACTAGAATTCTTGTTTTCGTCGAACGCAACGCTCTTGGTTGAGACTCCTGCGAGTCGACTGCGAGCGAGTGTTGCGTAAATCCATTGAACCCGCACGACTTATCAGGAGTTAGGCTGGCCAGAGCCGACCTCAAAGGTTCGAACCACAGGAAGAATTATCGGGAAACCGGGAACAGACGCGACTCTTTCCCATTAGTGAGAAAATTGTGTCGCCAAGGGGACGATAGAACTTTCCTTGGGGGATTCGTGCCAAGTTTGTCGTAAGTCGAACTTGCCGTTGGAATGGTCTTGTAGAATGGCTCGGGAGATGATCTAAACTATGATTGCCAGAAATTCATTCCATAAGAAGAGCCCCTTGTAACACGCTTTTTACTGCTTCGCTTAAGGGAAAATGAGGCTTTTGAGGGGTCATAGTACGTCTATCGATACGCAATCTCGTAAACCGCGCACGCTTATTTTCTCGTTGCGCAATATCTTCCGCAACGATCTGTTTCGCTGCGCTCTCTACGAGTTTGAAGATATCATCAACGAGATTGACCATGCGGAGATCCTCGCCCCAAGGGGCGATGCAACTAGTAGGCGCAATCAGCTTGCCAGACGTCTCGCATTCCATGCTCCGATCACTCTGAAGGCCGACCTTCAAAAGCCGAAGGTCGATAAGCACTATGATCTTTTTTTGGCCATGTGTGGTGGTCCAAGGGACCTGCTGATGATCGACGCAGTCAGCTATTTAAGAGATGCGTGCACGATTAAAGTTTGTCTGGTGGAAGAGATTTGGGCCAAACAAATGCACCAACATCGCTATTTCATAAACGTTCTAAGAAAATTCGATCTCATCGCCCTCTATTCCAGCCAGAGCGTTAAGGCTCTGAGCGACCAAATCGGGTGCAGGTGTATCTTTGTTCCGCCGGGTATTGATAGCATTCGTTTCTGTCCCTATCCAGGGAACCCGGAGAGAGTGGTAGATGTCTATAGCATCGGGCGCAGATCACAGGCAACACATCAGGCGATCCTCAAGATGGTCGACGAGCGCGGAATATTTTATGTGCACGATGAAGGCAGCGAGGCCATTGGTCCCATTAATCCTAAGGAACACCGTTCTGTATTTGCAAATATCGCTAAGAGAAGTAAATACTTCATCGTAAATCCAGGATTAATCGATCGGCCGGACATACGGGGCAGCCAGATTGAAATCGGAAGCAGATACTTTGAAGGTGTTGCGGCCGGTGTGATTATGGTCGGAGAGATTCCGAACAATGGGGAATTTGAGCATCTATTTGACTGGCCCGACGCTGTCGTCCACCTTCCATATGGTTCAGACAGAATAGTTGCACTTATCGATGAGTTGGAAGGACAGCCAGAAAAGCAAGAAAGAATCCGGAGAACGAATGTTGTTCAAGCGCTCGCAAGACATGATTGGGCGTATCGTTGGGAGAACATTCTCAAAAATGTTGGCCTTGGGCCAATGCCGGAACTGTTGCAACGAAAAGAACGCCTCGCTAATCTCGCTGAATTGGCCACCCCCCAGGGCTTTGCTAGCGGGAGCGGAACGTAATCGCCTGCGATCCTCCCGTAGAGTTCCACAAGTTTAGAACGCCGCCTTCGTCATTCGTAAAAGTGTGTTTGCCTTGCCCATCCTCTGGACTAGCAGTCCCAACTACTGACTAACGCGCTTACCGAAAAGTGAAATCGGACCAATCCTCAATGACCGACTATCGGACTTTACGTCCACTTGGGCACCCTGCACCCCAGCAGGTTCTAACCGACTTAAGGGTGCTCCACCCGCCAGGCATGATAGATTCTGCGGCGAAGGGCGCGGGGCAAACGGATGGTTGGAATTTTCAGGGGATGGATGGGGCGGGTGGGGTTGGCGGTGGTTGTGCTGGCTGGGGCCGGGAGCGGCGGGGCGGCGCAGCGGGTTAGCTACCGGGCGGTTCCGCGCGAAAATGTGGAAGGGCGGCTCAAGCAATACGTGGGGACGAACCAGCAGCGAGAGGCGACGCTCAAGAAGATGTTTGCGGAGGCGGGGTGCGACGGGGAGCACCTTTCGGAGCAGCCGGTGAAGGGGTCGAAACTGCCGAACGTGGTGTGCGTGCTGCCGGGGAGTTCGGAGAAAACGATCATCGTGGGTGCGCACTTCGACCATGTGGTGGAGGGCGATGGAGTGGTCGACAACTGGAGCGGCGCATCAATGTTGCCCTCGCTGTATGAAGCGGTGAAGTTCGCGCCGCGAAAGCACACGTACATCTTTATTGGCTTTACGGATGAAGAGCGGGGCGAAATTGGATCGCGCTACTACGCGCACCAAATGACGAAAGAACAGGTGGCTGGGACCGCAGCGATGGTGAATATGGACACGCTGGGACTGGGGCCGACGGAGGTGTGGGCGGGGCACTCGGACAAGTATCTGATGGGACTTTTCGCGGCGGTGGCGAAGCAGTTGAGCGTGACCGTGACCGGCATGAATGTGGATAAGGTTGGGAGCACGGATTCGGAACAGTTTCGAGAACGGAAGATTCCGAGCATCACGATTCATTCACTCACGCAAGAAACCTGGGACGCGCGCATCTTGCACACCAAGAAAGACCAACTCTCGGCGATGCGGTTGGACGAGTACTACCAGACGTATCGGGTGATTGCAGCGTATGTGGCGTTGCTGGATGAGCGGGCGGAAGCAAGCGAAGAGAAAGTCAGATGATTATCGCAGAGGGCGGAGGGGAAGAAGGGAGGGCGAATGCTACGCGGACACTGGCTGGTGAACCGGTGTGATGGTTTGTGATTTGGGGAGAGTTGAGTAGTATGGCGTGGTTGGGCTGAGCTTGGGGCTGGGAGGAATTTTATGAGGAAGCGGATTTGGGGATTGGCTTGGAGTGCGGTGGTGGCCGGTGCAGTGGTGGCGGTTGCGGCTAGCGGCGTTATTTCGGTGGGCTTGGCGGGTTCGCAGGTGCCGGCGGCGTTGCAGGTGCCGGCTGGGGAGGCGCTGCTGGTGCAGGTGCATGCTAAGGGGGAGCAGGTGTACACGTGCAAGGGGGAGGGGGCGACGTTCACGTGGACGCTGAAGGGGCCGGAGGCGCAGCTATTTGATAAGGATGGGAAAGAGTTTGGGAAGCATTTTGCGGGGCCATCGTGGGAAGCGAAAGATGGCAGCCGGGTGACGGGAAAAGCGGTGGCGAATGCGGCTTCGCCGGATGCGGAGGCGATTCCGTGGCTGCTGGTGAATATCGTGAGCCATGAAGGCAGCGGAGTGCTGTCGCGGGCGACAACGATTCAGCGGATCAATACCAAGGGCGGGAAAGCGCCGGCGGCGGGGTGCGATGCCGGGCGCGCGGGGCAGGAAGCGCGGGTGGCGTATTCGGCGGATTACTTGTTCTATGCGCCGAAGTGAGACAAGTGCTTGATGAATAGCTCCATAAAATTCCATTGGGTGCGTGTCTTAATCGGCGGATTTCTGTCTGAAGTTTCTGTTATTGTGCTGGTCATTCCCATCTCTTTGTTATTCGGCCAGCACGTTTTGCTTTACGTTGCGCCGCTGGCATCTCTGGTGACCTGCTTTTTGTTTGCGCTGTGGGTCGGACGACGGATCGATTCGCGCTTCGTATGGCACGGAATTCTGGTCGGAGTCGTTGCTACGCTTTTGTACGTCGGTTTGACTCTGGGGCGTCCTGAACCTTGGCCCTATCTGGTGGCACATGCGTTGAAAATCTTCGGCGGTGCGGCAGGAGGGCTCGTCGCGGGGAGCCGACGAAAGGCGCTGGGTGGTGCGACGGCAGATGCGGGGTAACGAGCTCCCTGGACGCAGCCATCGACACCGAAGTGGAAAATCTTAAGCGCAGCGCCACGCTGCGGCTATCCTGGCGAGCTTGGCGGGGTTGCAGCGAGCCGGGCGAGGCCGGCCCCTACGATCGTGTCGAGCGGGTGTAGCGCGGTAGAAGAGTGGCGCTAGGTTGCCTGGGCGAAACGGCGTTCGCCGTTGAAGAGGCGCAGACGCGAGGCTACGACCTGTTTTACGGAATCGACGGCGGGGGGCAAAATCTTGTAGGGGACGACTTCGTTTGGGTGCTTGGCCAAGCCTTGTTCTAGACCGTGTCTCCAGGCGACGCGAAGTTCGGTATTGATGTGGACGATGTTGATTCCCGCGGCGATGGCGTTGCGGAAGTCTTCGTCGTCGGTTCCTGATCCGCCGTGGAGGGTCAGGAAAGCGCGTGTGGCTTGCTTGATGGCGGCTATTCTCTCGAGATCCAGACGCTTCTTGGTTTCTCCCTCGACCATGCTTCTGAGCATGCCGTGCATGTTGCCCACCGCGGGAGCGAGAATGTCCACTCCGGTGCTGTCTACAAAGTGTTTGGCTTCTTCCGGGGTGGAAAGCCCCTTGGAGAGGTCTGGGGAGGATTCGTGGATTTCAGAGCCGGTTCCGATGTCGCCGATTTCTCCCTCGACGAGCATGGAAGGATTGATGGCTTTGAGGGCTTCCACGGCTTGCCTGGTTTGGCGCACATTTTCTTCGAAGGGCAAGGCCGAAAGATCAAAGACAATAGCGTCAAACCCGGCTTTGGCAGCCTCGATCCCCTTCGCGAGCGAATGGGTATGATCGGCGTTGAGAAAAATCGGGAAGTCAAATTCCTCGCGCAAACTGCGGACGAAGGCGGCGATCTGACGAGTGCCGACAAAGTCTCGCTCGCCCTCGGACAAACCAACCAAGACGGGAACGTTGAGTTCGCGGGCAGCGACGAACACTGCTTTCAAGAGAACTAGGTCAGAAATATTGAAATGGCCGATGGCCGTGCCGCTTTGTTGCGCTTGCTGCAAGAGATCGCGTAAGGAATGCATGTGATGGACATCCTCTCGTCCACGGGGTGGCGTGGTCCCGGCGCCGATCTGCGCCACCGGTGAACAAAATGAGAAAACAGGTACAACGCCAGCTTCACAGAGGAGACGAGTATACCGCTCCATGAAGCGAAGGAAACGGTTCCTCCTGGTTTCGAGAGCGCCGTGCAGGCCGCTTGTTTTGCAGTAAGATGAAATCCGATTCGCGGCGGAAAATACGCCGGAGCGGGAACCTCAAGCGACGGTTGTGCAGCCGCAGCGCGATGGCGTCCAGGCACAAACGGAATAGCGGCGACCGCCGGAGAGACGCTGAAAAGAGGAACGCGTGTTGAAGATAGTGATTTTGGGGGGCGGGTTCGCTGCTGTCGAAGCCGCAAGGTATCTTGACCGGGGCGTCGCCAGCAGAAGCGACGTCGAAGTAACGCTGGTCAGCAGAGAAAACTTCACCATTTTTACGCCGATGCTTCATGAGGTAGCCGCAGGCGATCTGGAGCCCGCGCATATTTGCAGTCCGCTTCGTAGATTGCTGCGACGCGTGACCATCCTGACGGGAAACGTTGAAGCGATCGATCTGGCAACGAGGAGCGTAACGATCGCGTACGGAATCGAAGAGCTTCGCCGGGAGTTGCCGTACGACCATCTGGTGCTGGCGCTGGGTTCGGAGACGAACTATTCCGCGATCCCGGGCGTGGCAGAACATGCGATGGGCATCAAGAGCCTCGGCGACGCGATTATGCTGCGCGCCGCGGTAATCGCCATGTTGGAAAGCGCCAGCGTCGAGAGTGACCCCGAGCGCAGGAAGAGAATGCTGACTTTGGTGGTTGTGGGCGGGGGCTTCGCAGGCGTGGAAACCATCGGAGCCCTCAACGATCTCGCGCGGGAAAGCCTGCCACACTACGGGCGGATTGATCCGCAAGAAGTGCGGGTGGTGTTGATCCACAGCGGAAAAGTGATACTGCCAGAACTCGGCGAAGCTCTGGGAGTCTACGCTGAGGAAAAGCTTCGGGCGCGGCGCGTGGAGATCAAACTCGGAACAAAAGTGACCTCTTACGCAGGCGGGGTGGTGCACTGTACGGACGGAGAAACCATACCGGCGGGGACACTCGTTTGGGCAGCCGGTGTTTCGCCGAGTCCGATATTAAAGAGATTGCCGTTCGAACTGTCAAAGGACAAAGTGGTCGTGGATTCCACTCTCGAAGTACCGGGTTATCCCAATGTGTGGGCTGCTGGTGATTGCGCGGCGGTTGCAGATCCCGAGTCCAAGGCGACGTATCCTCCAACCGCACAGCATGCTCTCCGGGAGGGCAAAGTGATTGGCAGAAATATCCAGTTGCGGCTGAACGGCGAAAAGTGCAAAGCGTTCCAGTACAAGGCACCGGGTCAGCTTGCGGCCATCGGCAGGCGCACGGGCGTGGCGCGAATCCTTGGATTGAAGTTTTCGGGGATTGTGGGATGGATCCTTTGGCGGAGCGTGTACCTGATGAAGCTGCCGAGGCTGGAGAAGAAGCTGCGAGTGATGTTGCAATGGACGCTGGACGTGATTTTCGAACGGGACCTCGGCCAATATGTGACCATGCGGGACGTTGCGTCGCTTAATCGACTGCTGGAAGCGGCGAGGAACGCAGGCAGTAGCCGCTGATCTTGAGTGGACCTATCGGGAGTTAGCCTGCGACACGTTCAGATCTATTGCGGGCAACGGGCGAGGAGTTGCGATGACGGTATCGGTGTTTGTCGGGACGAGCCTGGATGGGTTTATTGCACGAGCGAACGGCGATTTCGATTTTCTGCCGACGGGCGGGGGCGAGCCGCACGGCTACGAAGAGTTCATGGCCAGCGTGGATGCGCTGGTGATCGGGCGCAATACGTTCGAGATCGTGCTGAAGTTGGCGGAGTGGCCGTACGGCCGCAAGCGGGTGGTGGTGCTGAGCAGCCGGCCGGTGGACTTATCCGCGGTGCGGGGAGGCGTCGTGGAACAGATGGCCGGGCCTCCGGCGGAGATTGTGGCGAAACTCGCCGCCAGTGGCGCGCAGCACTTGTACATCGACGGAGGGATCACCATTCAAAGGTTCCTGCGCGCGGGCCTGGTGCAGCGGCTGATCATCACGCGAGTGCCGGTGCTGATTGGCGAAGGACTTCCTCTGTTCGGCGCGCTGCCGGGCGACGTGCGGCTGCTTCACGTGGCGACGCAGCAGTATGCGAGCGGGCTGGTAAAGAGCGAATACCTGGTTACAGCCTAACGATGGCCTATATTAGGGACCCTATATCAAAGCGGTCGGCTGTTGCCCTTATGTAGGAGTGCAAGCGCCAGGAGGCTGCTCATGAAGGTCGATAAAATGTTCATTATGCTGGTGTTAGCGGGCTGCGGGGCGATGCTTGGCCAGGCTAAGGAGCACAGCGACTATCAGAAGGGGACGCTTCTGCAGATGGATTCGTCCTCGTGCGGCTACGCCGAAAAGGATGGGAAAACGCTGGTGGGCCAGATTGTGGGCACCGACGGGCAGCATAAGAAGACGCAAGAAGTGCTGTGCCAGGAATATGTGCTGCAGAGCGAGCGCATCGTGTACCGCATTCGGCCAAAGGACGACAAGCACCCGGCGCTGCTGCCGGTCGGAGAAACGGCGCAATTCCGAATTCACAAGGACAAGATGATCCTGCGGGTTCCGGAAAGCGATGGTAAAGAGCGGGAATACCTGGTGATTTCGATGACGCCGAGGGGGGAAGCACGGGACACCCAGTTGGCTAAGAGCAATCCATAGGCAGTCGCAAGGCGGGCGGGTATTCTACTTTCAGCCGGGCCGGGCCTTCGCGTGACGTACTCGACGGACTACTTTTTTTTTGCGCGCCGAAGTGATGCTGGATCCAGGCTTCGGGGACTACAACGTACTCATCGGACATCTCTTTTCAATAGACCGACCAGGTGCCGGGCGTGGCTAGTTCGATCAAATGGCGGTCGGGGTCTCGAAAGTAGAGGCTCGAGCCGCCCAACTCCCAGGTGCGCTTCTCTTCGACGGCGATTCCTCTGGTTTGGAGCCAGGACTCCCAGTTGGGCAATTCGGCGGATGGGACGGCGAAGGCGAGGTGTAATTCGCCGTCCCCGTCGTGAGGCGATTGGGTCGCGCGCGAAGCACCCTTCTTGAAAAGCAGCAGTACCTGGCGTGCGCCTGCGTGCATGGCGCAACCACGCTCGCCGAACTCCTTGATGACGCGGAAACCAAAGGTCTCCTGGTAAAAGCGCACGGAACGAGGCACATCGCTCACGTACAAAGAGGATTCAAGAATGCCATCGATTTTCGGACGCATGGATGCCTCCGGGCTGAGCATCCGACCGTAACACAAGCGTGGTGATAGCTGATGAACGGGCTTGCCCTACGAGTGGAATTTCCTCCCGGGAGTCAGGGGCCATGGTCCGGTAATGCGACTGGCCGTGAGATCCATCCTGCTGGGCGTCGCTGAATAACTCCGGCTGGGAACTCCCGCTACTGCTTGTCGTAGACGGCGGTGCCGCTGACCTTTTTGCCCTTCGAGTCGGTTACAGTGGTGGTGACGGTACGGGTTTTGCCGTCAGCCGACAGGACGATGCGACCGGTCGTAGTAACCTTGCCGCCCTTCTTCACGACAAACGTCAGCGTGTGAGCAGTGAGTTTCTTGAGGGAGCGCGAATCTGAACTCGCATCTCCGGTGACCGGGTAGTCTTTGCCATCGAACTTGCCGGTCCACTCGTTATGCGACGGCTTGCCATCGCTGTCGGTGCCATCTATGGTGACCTTCACGTTGTCGCCCGCAGCTTCGTATACAACCGTGGAGTTTTTCGGTATTCCTGGGCCGAGCTTGGACTTGGCCTCGTTCAACTTCCAGGTGCCCGTAAATCCGTCGGCGGCAAAGCACACTGCCGCTCCGACGAAGCACAGTGCCAGAGTAAGTAGGGTCGCTCTTGCTTTCATATCCCCTCCTTGAGTGTGAAATAGCTGGTGGGCCCAATTGGCGGGGATTGTAACGCCGGAGAGTGCTTTCCGCAATTCGTAATGCGCACCCGCCGAAATCCCCTGACGGAGGTTTGAAGCTCCCAGGCCCTTGCGGCCAATCACGAGGGTGTCTGCGATGCCGCCAAGGCAACGCGTTCATACGCGCAGAGCGAAGACGGGATGATCTGATGGCCGAGCCGCGTATGGCTTGCAGGGGGCTACGCGTTCGAGTGCAACTCTTGGGGCGGTTCCGGGTTTGATGAGGTGTAGGGCGCTTCCCCAGGCAAAGTGCCGGGAGGCTTTTTGGCCGCCCTGCGGCGTAGAGTGCGAGTTTCAGGCCGGAAATGGGGAAAGATGATGCGATATCTCAAGTACGCAGCATTGCTGGGGGTTCTTCTTTTTGCCGCGGGAAATGCGCGGGCCCAGGTTTCTGTGGGTGTTGGAATCGGTCCGGGATATGCAGGAGGGCCGGTTTGCACGTACGGTTACTACGGGTATGCTCCGTATGCGTGCGCGCCGTACGGCTTCTACGGGCCGGACTACTTTGTGGGCGGTGTGTTTATCGGGGCTGGGCCGTGGTATCACGGATATGGCGGCTACTACGGACGCGGGTTTTATGGACGCCCGGGATTCGGCAATAGGGGATTTGGGTTCCGAGGCGGTTCGCGCGGGTTCGGCGGGGGCGGCTTCCGCGGCAACAGCGGGGGCTTTCGCGGTAACGGGGGCGGCTTTCGTGGGAACAGCGGACGCGGATTCAGCGGCGGCGGTGGTTTCCGCGGCGGTAGTGGCGGCAGCTTTCACGGCGGTGGCGGATTCCATGGCGGTGGATCGCATGGTGGCGGACACCGGTAACCTACTGGACTGATTGCAAGCGATTCTGACTTCAGAAAAGGGCGGCTCTTGATCGAGCCGCCCTCTTCATTTAGTTCCCTTCCGTTTAGGCCCTTTCCATTTACACCCTTTTTGACTTACGAAGACCGTCGTGCGGACGGCGGCTGATGTGCAGGCGTTTTGCGAGGATGGCAATTGGGCGTAGAGTAAGGGGACCGTTTCCCGAGAATGTTTGGAGCAGGCATGACTGGGGTTTTGATCGGACTTTTGGTGGTGGTGGCGGGGCTGGTGTTGTGGCTGGTGATGCAATCGTCGAAAGGCCAGCAGAAAAACCAGATGTTGGAAACGCAGCTGAGCGAGCTGCGGCGGGACTTGCAGGGATTCGTCTCAGCGCAGGCGCAGAGCACGGGGCAGATCGCGGCGATCGGGCAGACGGTGGGGCAGCGGCTGGATGCGGTGACGAAAACGCTAGGCGACAACGTGGCGGCGGCTGCGAACATCGCGGCGCAATCGCAAAACTCGATGCAAGGAGAGCTTCGGAATACGCGCGAGCAGATCCTGGCGATGCAAAGGCAGTTGGGCGAGGTGCAACAAGCCAGCCGCGAGCTTTCCGGCGCGACGCAAACGTTGCAGGGCATTCTCGGTGGCGCAAAGACGCGCGGGTCGCTGGGGGAAATTACTCTGGAAGGCTTGCTGGAAGATGCGCTGCCGGCGGCGCACTACAAAATCCAGCACCGCTTCTCGACGGGCGAAGTCGTCGACGCGGTCATCCTACTGCGGGACAAAAAGCTACTGGCGGTGGACTCGAAATTTCCGCTGGAGGCTTTCCGGCGCATTACTACGGAAGGCGACGACGCACGGAAAGCTTTCGTGAGCGCGGTGAAGGGGCATGCGGACTCGATCGCCAGAAAATACATCCTTCCGGAAGAGAATACGCTGGACCTGGCGCTGATGTTCGTGCCGTCGGAATCGGTGTACTACGAACTGCTGATGACCTCGGACGGGAAAGGGCAGGCGCTGGATGTGTATTGCCGGGACCTTAGAATTTTTCCGGTTTCGCCGAATACATTGTACGCGCAGCTTTGCGTGATCTCGATGGGACTGCGTGGGATGCAGATCGAAGAAAATGCGCGGCGGCTGTACGCGACGCTTTCCGGAGTGCAGAAACAATTGGAGACGCTCGCGGATGTTTTTTCGCGGCTGGGCAATCACGTCAAGAATGCCCAGGCGAGCTTCACGGATGCAGACAAACGGCTGGAGAAAGCACAAAACACTCTCGAGAATCTGCTGAGTGCGAGTTCGCCGGACAGTCCGCTGGAAAATCCGCAAGCAACACTGGCGCTTAGCGATTCCGACTCGTAGGGCGCGGCGCCATGCCGGATTGATCTTTCCGGGGCTGAAGCCCGATGCACACTGGCGGTGCGAGCACCGCCGCTACAAAGAGCGATGACCGCGCTCGTACTACAACGGGCGCTCAAAGAGCCCGACCTGGAGAGCCGAACCCTGGCTGCTAGTGGCGCGGAGGTTCGTTTCCAGAGACGAGGCGAATGGAAATCAAGAAGCTGCCCTGCTTTTTGCCGATGACTTCAAACTTGGCTTGATTGTCCGCGCCGCCGGTGCTGGCGTGACGCGTGAGCGGGCCGCCGCTCAGTTCTGCTACGTCCGGTGCAAGGTTCCTCGCTTCCAGTACGACATTGCCTGCAGTACCGCGGATGTGCACGGTCAGCGTGCGATGATCGGCGGGCTTGATCGGTGAGGCGTCGGCTTCCAACTGCAGTCCCACCAACAAAAGAGAGAAGGGCGCAGCTGCGCGCTTGGCGCATGCGACTTGCACGCTGGCGACGCCGGGACCGGCGTCTTCTGGAGGCAGGACTACGAGGGAGGCGGGAGAGGAGGCAAGCACTAGCGCAGGCTTGCCGGCGATGGTTACGCGATTGGAATCGGCGTCGCCGCAGAAGCCGCGGCCGGCGAGCTCGAAACGGTCCGACACCGAGGCTACTTTCGGGGCGGCGAGAATTTCGAGGGAGTCGGCGGCGGCTTCGGCAGGAGTGAGCACGGCGGTGGGGACGCGGCCTGCGCGGCCGGCGATGGAGGCGAAGAGGATTCCGGAACTGAGCGGGGCAACGAAGAGCGCGCGGCCGGTGGTGTCGGTGGTGAGGCGGTCGCCGTTAGAAAAAGCCACGGTGACGCCGGGAGTCAGGCGTCCGTTGACGTCGAGCACGGCTAAGGTGGCGCGCTCGCCGGAGACGACCTGGCGCGGGAGGAGCAAAATGCGCGCGGCGGAGGGGGGCGGAGGGTCTTGCGCGTGCGCGGAGTATGGGAGCGCGGCGGCGGCGGCCGGGAGGATGGTCAAAGCGGCGAGTTGCGAAAGTAGGCGGCGGGGCAGCATGGAAGGATTGTAGTTGAGGTGGGCGAAAGGAAAAAGGAAACGCGGGAGTTGTCTCGGCGAGTCAGGAGGCGGCGTCCGCGCGGCTTGGGGGGCGCTGGGCTATTAGGCGGTAGATTTGGGCTTCGATGAAGACGCGGAAGAGTTCGGGATCGACTTCGTGGTCGCGGACGCAGAGTTTCAGGATGTCGAGGGCGCGGTCGGCGGGGACAGCACGTTTGTAGGGGCGGTCGGAGGCGGAGAGGGCGTCGTAGATGTCGCAGATGGTCATCATCTTGGCTTGTACGGGAATTTCGTCGGCGGTAAGGCCGTAGGGATAGCCGCTGCCGTTCAATTTTTCGTGATGGGCGCGGGCGATTTCGGGGATGCCGCTGAAGTCGGTGGTCCAGGGAATTTGCGAGAGAAAATTGAAACTGTGCACGACGTGGGACTCGATCTGGCGGCGCTCGTCGGTATCGAGGCTGCCGCGGGGGATGGAGAGAGAGCGAACTTCCTCGGAGGTGAGGTAGGGACGCTCGGCGCCGTGGGCGTCGCGATAGACATTTTTGGCGATGTCAGTGAGCAGGTCAAAATCGCTGGAGGGGAGAATGGTGGGCTCGTTGGCTTTGGAGATGAATTCGGCGAAGCGGCCGAGTTCGGCGATGAGTTGCGTTGCTTCCTGATCGAGAATGCGCATGCGGGCTTGCGCGTCTTTTTTGGAGAGAGTGAGGAAGGCGTCGAGCTTTTGCTGGGCGACGCGGGCTTCGGTGTCGCGGCGAATGTAGTCGAAGCGGTCGAACAGGCGGCCCATCTGCGAGGGATAAAGTTTTTTGGCTTTGACGAGGACTTCTTCGCGGACGCCGACTTTGCCGAAATCGTGGAGCAAAGCGGCGTACTTTAACTCTTTCATCTGCTGACGGGAGAAGCGGAGATGGGAATACGGGCCTTGGGTCTCGCGGTCAACGGCTTCGGCGAGGGCGACGGTCATATCGCAGACGCGCTGAGAATGCCCGGAGGTGGTGGGATCGCGCTGCTCGATGGCTTTGACGGCGGCGTTGACGAAGCCGTCGAAGAGATTTTCGATGTCGCGATAGAGCTTGGAGTTTTCGAAAGCGACGGCGGCTTGCGAGGCGAGAGACAAAGCCAGGCGGATGGCACGTTCGGGAAAAGGGTGGACGTTTTTACGGACGGCAGCCGCGTTGGCGAGGCTGGCCTTTGGGTTTTTCTTGCAATTGATGAGCTGGAGGACGCCGAGGACTTCGCCGCGACCGTTCTTCATGGGGAGAGTGATCAGAGAGCGGGTGCGATAACCGGTTTGCTCGTCGAATGAGGAGTTGAAACTAAAGGGCCATGATTTGGGAATGCGATAGGCGTCAGCGAGTTCGATGACTTGGCCGCGGAGAGCGCAGTGGCCGGCCATGGAAGTGTCGGTGAGCGGCAGGGTTTGCTCGGCGAAGGGAAACTGGACGCTATCGTTCTGGGTGAGTTTGAAGCGGAGACGGACGGGCGCGCCGTGGGGCTGTTCGTTTGTGGTGGAGGTTTCGCGTTCGACGAGGTAGAGGGAACCGGCGTCGGCGGCGGTGATGTCGCGGGCTTTCTGGAGAATGAGGGAAAGTAGTTGGTCGACGTCGCGGGTTTCGGAGAGAGCGATGCCGATGCGATTGAGCTCTTCGAGTTCGTGGGTGGCTTGTGCGGCGGTCAACACCGAGGCGCTCCGCTTGGGAATGCGGCGCTTGGAGGCGGGGCGCGATGGCGCTGGTCTGATGGATCGAGGCGTGGCCATTGAGCAATGTAGGCTAGCGGGACGGGGTTCCGCTGGTGAAGAAGTATAGCGGAATCGGAGGCTGGAAGGGACGGCGAGAGCGACGGGAAAGGTGCGCCGCCCATGGCTTACCAAAGCAGCTTGAGGCCGAATTGGACCTGGCGCGAGGTGGTGGAGGTGCTGGTGATGGCGCCCGCGGTTGGGTTGGGGCCCGAGGGCGTGAAGACGATGCCGTTGGGGGTGTTGAAGTTGGCGCGGTTGAGGAGATTGAAAATTTCGGCGCGGAACTGGAGGGTGAGGCGCTCGCGAAGGCGGGTGTCCTTGAAAGTGGAAAAGTCCCAAGTGGCGAGGCCGGGGCCGATTAGCGTGTTGCGGCCGACGTTGCCGTAGAAGCCGATGTTGGCGGGAGTATTGGCCGGGGCTTCGAAGGCTGCCGGATTGAACCATTGACCCGGCTTGCCGAGGATGATCGGGCCGGTGAAATTGGGGTTGAGGAAGGGGCGAACCGGATTGCGGGTGTCGCCGTTGCCGGAGGGGTTGTAGCTGAGCTGCGGTGAGAAGGGGAAGCCGCCTTGCAGCGTGACGATGGAGTTGATGGACCAGCCGCTGACGAAGCCGTTGACGAAACCACCGTAATTGTTCGTGTAGCGCTTGCCGTTGCCGATCGGCAAAGCATAAGTGCCGGAGATGACGGCAACGTGGCGAACGTCGAAGGTGCCGAGTCCCCAATCGGAACGGAGATTGAAGGGATTCGAGGCGAGAGCGGGACCGCCGCCGGAAGTGGTGGCGTTGAGCGAATCGCCGTCGTCGAGGACTTTCGAGTAGGTATAGACGCCGCGGAGAGTTAAGCCGGCGCTGAAGCGGCGGTTGACGTCCAGTTGCAGCGCGTTGTAGGAGCTGTCGCCGCGGGAGAACCAGGTCCAGGTGTTGTTGAGCGTGGGATTGGCTTTGCTGGTGGTCGGGATGAAGTATGTGCCGGCGGGAATAGGCTTTCCGGCGTAGTCTGCCGGGAAGCCGCTTGGGTTGAGTGAGGTGCCCGGATAGGTTGCGGGACACTGCGCGGCTGGGCAAATCACGGGGAACGGTTCGTTGGCGTCGATGCCGATCATTTCGTGGTAGCCGTGAGAGCCGATGTAGCCAACGCTAATGGAAGTGTTGGGCGAGATTTCGCGCTGGAGGCGCAACGAATAGGAGATGAGAGTGGGCGTCTTCATATTGGGATCGATGCCGCCTGGGACGAGCTTCGCGGCCGCCGGGATAGTTCCCGCTGGATCGAGAGGTAGCGCTGAAACCTTGGTGGCCAGGCTGTAGGTGGGATTGAAGGGCGCGTTCTGGTCGGTGCGATAGCCGAGGGCGTCCTGCAAATCGTTGTACATGCCGAAGGCGGCGCGGACGACGGTCTTGGGGCCGAGGGGGCTCCAAGCCACGCCGATGCGCGGTTGCGCGAGGAACTTGGCGTGGTTGTTCTGGAAGATGGAATCGCCGATGTGCGGAGTGCTGTTGATGATGCCGTTGGTGAAGAAGTAGTTGGCGGCGCGGCCGCGCGCTTCGTTCCATCCGGTGGAGGATTCGCCGCGGAAGCCCAGAGAAAGAGTTAGGCGAGGGCTGAGGCGGATGACGTCCTGCGCGTACCAAGCGCCGAAGAGGGAGCGCCAGTTCATTTCGGTTGGCGAAGGATCGAAGAGGAAGCTGGAGATGGTGCCCTGCAGGAAAGTCTGCAGGCTGGTGAAAGTGGCCTGGCCAAATTGGCTGAGCGCGATGGTTTCGTTGGACTTTAAGCGCTGGAGCCAAACGCCGAAGTCGAGTTGATGGCGGCCATGGGTGTGGGTGACGCGATCCTCGAAGGTGTAAAGGTTGCGCGCGATGGTGAGGTTGCTGCCATTGTTGCTGCCGGCGAGGCCGAGCTGCGCTTGCGGATTCGAAGCGGCGCTTCCGCCTACCACTACGGCACCGACGGGATGACCCTTGAGAAATCCGGGGACATTGACCGCGGGAGTGCCGGGAGCGGGCTCGCCGGTGAAGAAATAGCCGGCGCGGGAGTAGCCGAAGCGCGCGGTGTTGACGAGCGAGGGAGAGAAGACGTGCGTTTCCTCGAGGGTGGCGACTTGCGAGCGCAAGGTGAGGATGTCGGCGCTGAAAGGGTCGAGGGGAGTGACGGTGAAGTCGTTGCCGTCATCGATGGTGTAGATGCCGGAGAGCGTGTCACGGGAGGAGAAAATGTGATCGACGCGGACGGTGCCGAAGTCTTCGCGGATGGTTTGCAGAGGGCTGCTGAAGACTTCGGCGATGCCTCCGAAATCCGGGGCGGAAGGGCCGGCGACAGGCCAGAGTTGCAGCAGCGGCGCGACACCAGCGCCCAGACCGACATTTACGAGGGGGGTGGAAGGCGTACAGGGATTGGGCTTGGGGGTAACTACCTGGCAGGGCAAGAAGCCGTTGCGGGCGTTGTTGTCGGGGGCGAAAGCAGCGGAAGTCTGGTGGAGATGTTGGCGGAAGCCTTCGTAGTTGGTGAAGAGGAAGGTTTTGTCGCGCTGGATGGGCCCGCCGCCGGCTATTCCGAATTGATTGCGCTGAAAGGGCGGGGCGTCGCCCTGATCGAAGAAGTTGGGAGCATCGAGCGCGTTGTTGCGGAGGAATTCGAAAATGGAGCCGTGCCACTGATTGGTGCCGGACTGCGTGACGATGGCGACCTGGCCGCCGGGGCGCTTGCCGTACTCGGCGCCGTAGGAATCGCGCTGCACGTTGAATTCGCGGACGGCTTCGACGCCGAGAAGCTGGCCGCTGGGGCCGCCGGGCTGCATATTGTTTTCTGCGGCGCCGGTGTATTCGACGCCGTTGAGCAAGAAGAGATTTTGCTGCGGGCGCTGACCGCTGACGGCAAAATTGTTGCCGGTGGTTGAGTTGGAGATCCCCGTGCCGCCGGTTTTTTCCCAGGTGAAGTTGACGATTCCGGGATTGAGAGCGAGCAGGAGGTCGAAGCTGCGGCCGTTGAGGGGCAGATCTTTTACTTGTTGCTCGCCGACGAGGCCGGAGATGTCTTTCGTCGTCGCGGAAACGATGGGCGCGTCTCCGGTTACCCGCACTTCGGCTTTGACCGCGTTGACCTGTAATTTCAGATCGACGGCAGCATCCTGGCCGACGACCAGACGGATTCCGCTGCGAATGGCGTCCTGGAAGCCTGCTTTGGCGGCTCTGACTTCGTATTGGCCGACCGCCAGCCAGACAATCTGATACCGCCCGACGTTGTCGCTAATCGCACTTCGTTCTGCTCCAGTTTCCGTGTTCTTCGCGGTCACCGTGGCCGCGGGAACGGGGGCGCCGGAAGGGTCGGTGACAATGCCTTGAATGCTGGCCGAGACTTGCGCGCGAGCTGAGGACAAACAGGAAAGCATCAGGAAGAGCGCTAGTGAAGCGAGACCAAGCCGTCGCCCCTTATCTACAAGATGCGCAGCAAAAGCGTTCAATCCCACCGCGGAAAGCCGATACAAATTCATTGGAACCCCCCGGAGAAACGGATCGTCGGCCCGCAGGCTGCTCGGGCCGATGGCGGTTACGCTTCGCACAATTCAATACGGTTGGCATCGCTATGTCAAACCGACTTAATCCGACTACGAGATGGGTGAATTTACGCGAATCGCGGAGGCGCATTCGACCGAAGGTCGCGATGGCAGGGCCGTACCGGGACTGGACTGTAGCCAATCTGCTGGTAATCAGTTAGCGGCATCGCCTTTTACAGCGCTTGGGCGTTTGCTAGCGTTAAATCTAGAGTTTGCCGTGGTCTGCGTGGGCGAGGTGTAGGTATCCTGCAATCGCCCGAGGAGCCGGTGTGCGCATTGCAAGCGGGGGCGCGACGGATGTGGGTCGCGTTCGGGCGAACAACGAAGACTGCTTCGGGATTGTCGCTCCCATGGGGCTGTTCGTTCTTTCGGACGGCATGGGCGGCGCAGCGCATGGCGAAGTGGCAAGCGCACTGGCGGTTGAAACGGTGATCAAGCATTGCCAGGAAGCGGAGAACAATCCTGCCGCGCCGGTGTATGGCGAGACGCGGGCGGGCTGGAACGATCGAACGAAACGGCTTTTCAGCGCAGTATATCTGGCCAACAAAAGAATCTTCGAGTCCGCCGAAGCGCACCCCGAGCAGAAGGGCATGGGCGCGACGCTGACGGCTGCATGGATCAATGGCCCGAGGCTGAGCATCGCGCATGTGGGCGACAGCCGGGCGTACCTGCTGCGCGGCGGAAATCTTCAGCAACTGACCAGCGACCACTCCATGGTGGCGGAACAGGTGCGGCGCGGGATCATGACGTTGGCCGAAGCCGAACAGAGCGAGATCCAATCCGTGCTGCTGCGGGCTCTGGGTTCGGAGCCGCAAGTGGAGATCGATACCGAAGAGCAGGAGCTGTTTGCGCGCGATGTTCTGCTTCTGTGTTCGGACGGATTGACGCGCATGGTGACGGAGCCGGAAATTGCGGGGGCGCTGCAGTCCGAGCCCGATGCTGAGAAGGCGGCTGCAAAGCTGGTGGAGCGGGCGAACGATGCGGGCGGCGCGGACAATATAACGGTGCTGGTGATTCGCATGGAATCCGAATATCAAGGTTGGTTCTCGTGGCTGCGCCGGTGGCGCAAAAGCGCAAATGGCAACGGTTTGGCTGGAGGCGATTGAGATGGCGAAACTTAGCTTGATGTTTGAAGACAAGCTGGTGAAAGAAGTGCCGGTGGGCGGACGGCCGGTCGGAATCGGGCGCTCTCCGGACAACGATTTGCCGGTGGACAATCTGGCGGTGTCCAATTACCACGCACGGGTTTATTTCGAGGCGGGTCGGCTGGTGGTGGAAGACCTGGCGAGTCTCAATGGAACTTTTGTGAATGACCTGCGGATCGAGCGTGCGACACTGCACGACGGCGATTCGATTCATATCGGCAAACACCACATCAAGGTGGACGCGACGGGCGACGCGCCGGTGCCGTGGGATTCCGGGCGCAAAGCGAGCGCGCCGCGCATTAACGAGACCATGGTGCTGGACACGAAAGTGCGCCGCGACATGCTGCAGCAAGCCGCAGCCATGGGAGAGCGCACGCAATTCGCGGCAGGGCGTATGAAGGTCCCGACGCTGATCGTGCTGGGCGGCAAAGTGGTACAAAAGGAATACATGCTGACCAACAAGCTGACCACTATCGGCAAATCCAGCATGGCCAGTGTGCGGCTGAAAGGCTGGTTCAAGCCGCCAATGGCTGCGCAGATCAATCAGCGGGATGATGGGTACTATCTGGCGCCGGGCGACAAGATTCCGACCATTAATGGCACACCGATTGCCGGTCCGGTGCGGCTTAATGATGGCGACGTGATCGAAGTGGCGGGCGTACGCTTGAATTTTATTTACCGCGACTAGCGTGCCGGAGGCGAACCCACCCTCGAACAGGCAACGGTGGCTCCGCCGGTTCGGCTTTAGTCTGTATACCCTTTTTCTTTCGTGGTGGCGCCACCGCGTTTCTTTCGTCATCAGTGTCGGCATCACGCTTGCCGCGCTCACGCTTTACTACTTCACATTTCTGGGCGAAAAGCCAACTCCTATTCTTGGATTCCTGCAACGCCTGGAATTCGTTTCGCTGGATGCCCGGTTTCGCTACCGCCCGGCTGAGGCTACGCCCAGTGACACTCCCATCGTTATCGTTGATATTGACCAGCATTCGCAAGAAGTTCTGGGCAGATGGCCTTTTGCGCGCAGCCGCTTCGCTGATCTTTTGGATGCGTTGCGAACGGACGGCGCCAAAGTCGCTGCGTTCGACATCACGTTCAGCAAGCCCGACCAAAGCGGAGCTGCCGTTGAGAATCTCTGGAAGGAACTCGAAGCGCGGGAAAAGCGCGGTGAGCGCATCGATCCAAAGCTTAGGGCACAGGTCAGGGAGATCGCCAACCAATATGACGGCGATGCTCAGTTCGCCTCCGCTATCAGGAGATTTGGAGCCGTCATACTCGGCAGCTATTTTCTGTATACCGATGCAGACATGCGTGGCATGGATGAAGCCTCTTTAAATGCTTACGCGGAGCAACTCGCTTTCTTTTCCTTTCCGAAGGTGAAAGTCGTCGAACGTCGCGCGGCGTTCGGCCAACAGGATCGCATCCATCTAATAGAAGCTTTCGGCAATGAACATCCGAGTCTCCTGCCCCCGGGAGCCGAAGCGAATCTCCCGATCCTGACATCCGCGCTCTCCGGGGACATTTCAGGGACAGGCTTCTTTAATGCGCCGTCGGATCAAGACGGCGTGGTGCGCCGCGCAACAACCGTCTTGCCCTACGGGCGTTCCAAGGACCTCAAGGATTGGGACATCTTCGGTTCGCTGGACGTAATGTCAGCGGCGTCCTTCTTGAGGTTGCGGTCCGGGGAGCTGGCGCTCTATTACAACGACACCGGCGTCGTCTCGATCGATTTTGGCCCGAATTTGAGAATCGTTCCCAACCCTGTGGGCATGCTCACGATCAACTACCGTGGCCCTGCCGGCACTTTCGATCACCGTTCCATGGCGGATGTGGTCGGAGGCAAAGTCCCCGCGGGCACGTTTCGCGACAAATTAGTGTTGATTGGCGCGACGGCGACCGGCATCGGCGACCTGAAAACCACGCCGTACGGTGGAACCGATTACCCGGGAATCGAGATTCACGCAAATGTCATCGACAACATACTGAATCAAAGATTTCTCAAGCGTGGCCAGAATCAGTTCAAATTAGATGTGCTTTTCATTCTCCTTTTCGGTATTCCGCTTGGGACCTTTCTCGCTCTCGTGTCTCCCCGCTGGATGTGGTTCGGCGTTGCGCTAATGGGGCCGCTTGTTGGCGTTGATTACTACGCGTTTCTTCACGGGTGGTGGTTGAACTTCACGGTTCCCGCCATGACCTTGGCGTCGAACGTCCTGCTGGTGTCATTGTATCGGGCGCTGATTGAGGAAAAGGAGAAGCGGCGGGTACGCACCGCGTTCGGGCAGTATCTGAGTCCGGAAGTGATCCGGCGGCTGCTGCTGAATCCGCGGCTGGTCGACCCGAAGAAGACCGAAATCTCGGTGATGTTCAGCGACATCCGCGGCTTCACGACGATTTCCGAAAAGCTGGATGCGCAGGACCTGGCGGTCTTCCTGAATCAATATCTGTCCGACATGACCCGGCTGGTCTTCGAGCACCACGGCACGCTGGATAAATATATCGGTGACGCGGTGATGGCGTTCTGGGGCGCGCCGTTTGAAGAGCCCGGGCACGCGACGCGCGCTTGCAACACCGCGCTGAAAATGATGGAGCGCGTGCGGGAGATGCAGAAAAAGTGGGAGGCGGAAGGCAAGCCGCATCTGGACATCGGAATTGGGCTGAACACCGGAGTGGCCAGCGTCGGCAACATGGGATCGGCGCTGCGTTACGGTTACACGGCGCTGGGCGATTCCGTCAACCTGTCGTCGCGCCTGGAAGGTCTGAACAAGGAATACGGCACGCACATCCTGGCGAACGAAACCACCTTCGAGTATGTCAAAGCGGATGGCTTCGTTTTCCGCGAGCTCGATCTCATGCGCGTCAAAGGCAAGCTTCAGCCGGTCACGCTTTACGAACTGATCGGCCGAGCAGGCGAAGGTTCGGTGTACGGCTCGCCGGAAGAAGTGCAAGTACGCGTCGAGCTTTTCGCCAAGGCACGCGAGATGTACCGCCACCGGCAGTGGGAAGAAGCGCAGCGAGCATTCCAGGCCATGCTCGACAAATGGCCTGACGACGGGCCCTCGCGCATGTATTGGAAGCGCTGCCAGGAGTATTTGTTCGATGAGCCGCCCTCCGGCTGGGACGGCGTTTTCACGATGACGCACAAGTAGCGGTGACCGGTGACTAGTAACTGGTGAACCCGACTCGGGATAGTTCTCACGCTGGCGGAGCCCCGGCCCTGACAAAGAGCGTCTGCCAAGGCGCAATGTGCCAGCCATCGAATAATCTGCATCAAATCTTTTGATGACTGAGTGCGTCGCCAAGCGCTTCCCGCGGGAACGATATTTCGCCTACAATCAAGAACTTAGCAGCGGCGGAAGCTCCGCGATCGCCTGTTGCCGAAGGCGCGTACCCAAAGATTTGGCTTCGCGAATCTAAGTTCAGGTACAGGTCAAACGGGGCGCACGGCGGGAACGGCCAGCCGCGCGAACAATGCCGTAGGTGCTCCGCTAGAGGATAGTACAAGAGACATATGTGGATCGTTCGTTTAGCTCTGGCCCGGCCCTACACCTTTATCGTGATGGCGCTGGTGATTGTTCTTTTGACGCCGGTGGCGCTGCTGCGCACACCCACGGACATTTTTCCGGACATCAATATCCCGGTGATCAGCCTGGTCTGGACGTACACCGGCTTGCAGCCACAAGAGATGGAACTGCGCATCACGTCGAACGTGGAGCGCGGCATCTCGACGCTGGTCAGCGACGTCGAGCACGTGGAATCGCAGTCTTTGCCGGGCATCGCGGTGATCAAGGTCTTCTTCCAGCCCGGAGCGAACATTCAAACCGCGCTGGCCCAGAGCGCCGCCATTTCGCAAACCTTTCTGCGCTTCCTGCCGCCGGGGACCACGCCGCCGCTGGTGATTATTTATTCGGCGTCCACGGTGCCGGTGCTGCAGATCGGGCTGACCAGCGACACCCTGAGCGAACAACAACTCTTCGACTTCGGCAATAATTTCATCCGCACGCAACTCGCGACCGTGCAAGGCGCGGCGACTCCGTTTCCGTATGGCGGCAAGCAGCGGTACGTGTCGGTGGATATCGATTCGGCTTCGCTGCAGGCGAAGGGTTTGTCGGCGGTTGATATCGTCAACGCGGTCAACGCGCAGAATCTGATTCTGCCGACCGGAACAGCCAAGATCGGCTCGCTCGAATACAACGTGGAGATGAACGGGAGCCCGCAGACGATCGCGGAACTCAACGATCTGCCCGTCAAGACGGAGAACGGCGCGACGATTTACATGAAGGACGTGGCGCACGTGCGCGACGGTTTTGCGCCGCAGACCAACGTGGTGCTGGCCAATGGGCAGCGTGGCGTGCTGATGAGCATCTACAAAACGGGAAATGCTTCGACGCTGAGTATCGTGGATCGCGTCAAGGAAATGCTGGCATCGTATTCCTCGTCGCTTCCGGAGGGATTGAAGCTTACTCTGTTCTTCGATCAATCGCTGTTTGTTCGCGCCGCCATTCAGGGCGTGTTGCGCGAAGCTTTGATCGCGGCGTGCCTGACCGCGGCGATGATCCTGCTCTTCCTCGGGAATTGGAAGAGCACGGTGATCATCGCCGTGTCGATCCCGCTTTCGATTCTGGTGAGCGTGCTTTGCCTGAGTGCGCTGGGCGAAACCATCAATATCATGACCCTTGGCGGGCTGGCGCTCGCTGTCGGCATTCTGGTGGACGACGCCACCGTCGAAATCGAGAACATCAATCGCAACCTGGCAATGGGCAAAGAGACGGTCCAGGCCATTCTCGACGGCGCGCAACAGATTGCGGTGCCTGCTTTTGTGTCCACGCTGTGCATCTGCATCGTGTTTATTCCGATGTTTTTCCTGTCGGGCGTGGCAAAGTTTCTCTTCGTGCCGCTGGCCGAAGCGGTGATCTTCGCGATGCTGGCTTCTTATATGTGGTCGCGAACGATCGTTCCGACCATGGCCATGTATCTGCTCAGTTCCGAGGATGAGTACAAGGCCGACGAGCACGCGGGCAAAAAACAGGGCTTCTTTCGCCGCTATCAGCAGGCTTTCGAGCACCGCTTTGAAAGATTCCGTGAGTCTTACCGCAACGCGCTGGATTCGACCCTAACGCGCCCGGTGATATTCGCTGCGGGCTTTTTGGCTTTTTGCGTGCTGTCCGCGGGACTTGTTTTCCTTCTCGGACGCGACTTTTTCCCCAAGGTGGACGCAGGCCAGATTCGCCTGCACATGCGCGCGCGCACCGGGCTGCGCATCGAGGAAACGGCGCGCCTCACCGATCAAGTCAACCAAGTCATCGCCGAAACCATCCCGAAGAAAGAACTGGTGACCGTTCTTGACAACATCGGACTGCCGTACAGCGGAATCAATCTCAGCTATAGCAATGCAGGCACCATCGGCACTTCCGACGCCGAAATCCTGGTCCAGCTCAATGAAGCGCGCGGAAAGCCCACGAGCGTTTACATCGCGGAATTGCGGCAGAAGCTTCCCGAGCAATTCCCGGGCGTGCAATTCTTCTTTCAGCCGGCTGATATCGTTACGCAAATTCTGAATTTCGGCACGCCTGCCCCCATCGACGTGCAGGTCACCGGTGCCAACCAGCGCGGAAACTACGTCGTAGCCGAAAAACTTGCCAACGAGATTCGCCACATTCCCGGCGCCGTGGACGTACACGTCCAGCAAGCATTTGACGCACCCACTCTGCACATGGATATCGACCGCACGCGCGCGCAGTACGTCGGCTTGCAAACGAAGGACGTCGCGCAAAATGTGCTGGTCTCCTTGAGTTCCAGCTTTCAGACAGCCCCGGCATTCTGGCTCGACCCGAAGAACGGCGTGCAATACCAGATCGCGGTGCAGACCCCGCAATACCGCATGGACACCTACCAGGCGCTCCAGAACACACCGATCACCGCCAGCCAAGCGAGTGCAACGCCGCAGATTCTCGGCAACCTGGTGCAAACGACCACTGCCGCGCGCCCCGCTGAAATCTCGCACTACAATGTCCAGCCCATGATCAATATCTATGCATCCGTGGATGGCCGCGATCTGGGCGCAGTTTCCGACGAAGTGTTCAAGCAGGTAAGCGGCGTTCAGAAAGACTTGCCCAAAGGCAGCCACATCGTGGTACGCGGGCAAGTGCAAACCATGATCAGTTCTTTTAAGGGTTTGGGGTTCGGCTTGGTCGGCGCCATCGTGCTCGCTTATCTGCTGATCGTGGTGAATTTCCAGTCCTGGCTCGATCCGTTCATTATCATCACGGCGCTGCCCGGCGCACTTGCGGGCATTTGCTGGATGCTTCTGATTACGCACACCACCTTGAGCGTGCCTTCGTTGACGGGCGCGATCATGTGCATGGGCGTGGCCACCGCCAACAGCATCTTGATGGTCTCGTTCGCTCGCGAGCAGATGGATGAAGGCAAAACGGCACGCGAAGCGGCGCTGCAAGCGGGTTTTGTGCGCATGCGCCCGGTGATTATGACGGCGCTGGCGATGATCATCGGCATGGTCCCGATGGCCATGGGGCTCGGCGAAGGCGGCGAGCAGAATGCGCCTTTGGGCCGCGCGGTAATTGGCGGATTGCTCTTCGCCACGTTCGCAACGCTCTTTTTTGTTCCGTGCGTTTTCTCGATGATTCACGGACGGCGCGAGCGAAAACGCGAGCCGCAGCCCGAGGCCGCATAGGTCTAAAAGAACCAATCGGGCCCAAAAAGGATTAAGCTTGTGGCTTCGATGGAAGGCAGAACCTGAATGCAAGAGGAACAGAAAAGCAGGACGCGACAGCGCAGCGGCCTTTTCCCGCTGCTGATTGGTGTCGTAATCGTCCTCGTAATTGTGGGCGCCTTTACGCTGCTTCAGCGCAAGTCGCAGTATGCGGCGCTCGCCAACGAAACCGAGAAAATGTCCGTACCGACAGTTACCGTCATGCATCCCACTGTCGAGGCGCCGCAGGAAGATCTCGTGCTTCCCGGAACGCTGCAGGCTTACGTCGAATCGCCCATCTACGCGCGCACTAACGGCTATCTGAAAAAGTGGTATCACGACATCGGAACCCGCGTGCGCCAGGGAGAACTGCTCGCGGACATCGATACCCCGGAAGTGGACCAGCAACTCGCGCAATCCCGCGCGGACCTGAACACTTCGCAAGCGAACGCCAATCTTTCCAGGATCACCGCCGGGCGTTACGAAGAATTGATCAAGACCGACGGCGTGTCCAAGCAGGAAGTCGACAACGCCGCCGGCGACTATGCCGCCAAGCAAGCCACGGTGCAATCATCGCAGGCCAACGTCCGCCGGCTCGAAGAGCTGGAATCCTTCAAGCACATCTACGCACCGTTCAGCGGCGTGATCACGCGCCGCAACGTTGACATCGGCAACCTCATCAATGCCGGAAATGGCGGCGCCGCGCAGCAATTGTTCTTCCTGGCGCAGACCGATCCGATTCGCGTCTACGTCAGCGTTCCGGAAATGTATGCTCCGTCCATCAAGCGCGGCCTTTCCGCTCACCTCGAGTTGACGCAATATCCCGGCCAGCGATTCCAGGGCAATGTGGTGCGCACCGCTGACGCCATCGACCCGGGCACGCGCACGCTGCTTACCGAAGTCGACGTGCCCAATCACACCGGCGAACTTCTTCCGGGCGGCTATGCGCAAGTCCACCTCGGCGTTAACGTGGATAACGTGCGGCTACAAGTGCCCGTCAATGCGCTGCTTTTCCGCTCCGAAGGATTGCGCGCCGCGGTCGTCGACTCCAATCACAAAGTGCATTTGCGCGCTCTGGTGATCGGACGCGACTACGGCACTTCGCTCGAAGTTCTGCAGGGGCTCGAGCCGGGCGATTGGATCATCGTCAATCCCGCGGATTCCATTGACGAAGGCCAGGTGGTCAACGTGAAGGAGACTGCGCAGGCCCCGGCCTTTGGCCAGCCGACCGGAGCACCCGGCAACCCGGGCACGAATCCGCAAAGTGCGCCGCCCGGCGAGAAAAAGCAATAATGTCGCGCCAACATAAATTCCTCAGCGCCAGCGCGCTGCTGGCCATACTTTTCGCTGCCGGTTGCACGGTGGGTCCGAACTATCATCGCCCGTCGGCAACAGTCCCCGCAAAATGGGACGTTGCCGAGCCCTTCCGCGAAGCTGCACCGAAAGACGGAATCTCGAAGGGCCAATGGTGGTCCGTTTTCGATGATGAAGAGCTGGACGCGCTCGAAAAACAAGCGCTCGACGCCAATCAAACCCTCAAAGTCTCTGTCGCGCGTCTCGCGCAATCTCGCGCCCAGGCGGCTCTGCAAGTCTCCACTATCTTTCCCACGCTCGGCACTTCGCCCAGCGCTGAGCGCCAGCGTCTTTCCGGCAACCGGCCTACCAGCAGCCAGTTTCCCCCGTCGGGTCCCGTGTCCCAGAACAACTTCGTGCTGCCTTTCACGGTCAGCTACGAAGTCGATCTCTTCGGCAAGCGCCGCCGCAGCATCGAGTCCGCGCAAGCGCAGTATCAAGCCAGCGCAGCCGACCTCGAAAATGTGCGCCTGCTCATCACCTCTCAGCTTGCGGGAGATTACTTCACGCTCCGCCAAGTCGATGCCGAACTCCGCATCCTGAACCGCACCGTGGAAACTCTGCAAAAGGGCCTGCAGTTGGTCGATTCGCGCCACAAGGGCGGCGTCGCTTCCGGCCTCGATGTAGCCGAGGAAGAAACGCTGCTGAATACCACCCGCACGCAAGCCACGCTTCTGCTGCAACAGCGCAAGCAAACGGAAGATGCCATCGCCACTCTGATCGGCAGACCCGCGCCCGATTTTCACCTGCCCGAGAGGGAACTGCACGTCGAGCCGCCGCCCATCAACGCCGGTCTGCCCTCCGATCTGCTCGAACGCCGTCCCGATATCGCCGAAGCGGAGCGCTTCATGGCCGCGCAGAACGCGCAAATCGGCGTCGCCAAGGCCGCTTACTATCCTTCGCTGAATTTATTCGGACAAGGCGGCTGGCAGGCCTCGAATATCGCCAAGCTCGCCAACGTCAACAGCACTCTCTGGGCCGTAGGCGCCAACGTTGCCGAAAGCATTTTCACGGGCGGCGCGCGGCGCGCTCAACTGCAATTTGCGCAAGCGGGCTACGACGCCGATGTCGCGCAATATCGCCAGACCGTCCTCTCAGCGTTTCAGGAAGTGCAGGACGATCTCACCGGGCTGCTCGTTCTCGATCAGGCCGTAAAGTCGCAGCAGCTGGCGGTCGATTCCGCGCGCCGCACCCTCGATATCTCCACCAGCCGTTACACCGGCGGCCTGGTCAGTTATCTCGACGTCGTCACGGCGCAGCAGAACCTCTTAACCAGCGAACAGCAACTCGCCATCATTCAGGGGCAGCGGCTGGTCACCAGCGTACTCCTTGTCAAAGCGCTGGGCGGCGGCTGGGATGCGTCGAGCCTCGCAGCCGTGCAGGTAAAACCGAAAGCAAAGGATATCGTCGCTCCGTAATTTCCGCGTGAAAGTGATACCATCACCAACCGGATTCAGCGGGCGCACTTAATTTCAGGAAACCACACCAGCCATGCGCATTCTTCTTCTCAATCTGAATCCCCAGTCCGTCGCGGAAGTGAACCACGCACTGAGCGGACAAGGTTACGAGCTCTTCACCGAGTCCGGCATCAGCGTGGACGAAATTCTGACGCTGGCGCCAGGCGTGGTCATCACCGAGGCAACGCCTTCCGACCTGAGCTGCTGCGGCATCATCATGCAGCTCAACGCGGCTGGCTCTTCGCAGACTCTGCGTATCGTCATGATCGTCCATGGCGGCGCGCTCGAACGCGCTCGCGCTCTGGACTTGGGCGCCGACGACGTCATCTCCTCGCCATTTGACCCGCAAGAGTTCACTGCGCGCATCCGCACGCAGTTCCGCGAACGTCAGCCAGAAGAGCAACTCAAAGCCAAACTGAAGGACTCGCTGGAAAAAGAAAAGCTTGCGACCACCGCCGTTTCCGTCCTCGCTGGCGGCCCGGCCAGCTCCCGGCGCGTCTGGCTGATTCCGCTGCTCCTAGCCATAAGCGCCGCTGCCGTCATTGCCACCGCGCTCACCTTCGTCACCGGCACCAAGAGCCGCAAGGATACGCTGCAGCTCAAAGCCGAACTCGCACGCCTGAATCGCGGCATCCTGCAGCAATCCGAGCTACTGCAGCGCGCCGGTCAGTCACGCGACGCGCAAAACCAGCAGGCCGCCCTGCGTGATTCCTTACAGGCGCAGTATCACGACCTCCAGAAACAGATCAGCAGCGCCGACCCGGGCAGCACTGAAGCGCTCCGCGGCCAGCTCAAGGAAACGCAAACGCGCCTGGCGCAGCTCGAGAGCGAAGGCAAAGTCGCCGAGAAAATCGTCAGCACCTACGGCTCCAGCGTTTGCTTGCTCCACGTCGTCGTCGAATTTCTCGACAAAAATACCGGCCGCCCGATTCAGATTGCAGTGGATTCGCTCGGCAAACCGGTCGTTGACGACAAAGGAATGGTGCAACTCGACGTCGGCGGCGCTGGACCTCATCTGCAGGTCGATGTCTTCGGCACCGGCTTTCTCGTGCGCCACGATGGCCGTCTACTCACAAACCATCACGTTGCCGAGCCTTGGTGGAACAACGAAGAGCTCAAGCCGCTCGTCGATCGTGGCGCTTCCGCTTACGCTCTTTCCTACACTGCGTATTTCCCAGGCACAGCGGACGGCATTCGCGCGCAACTCGACCGCATCTCCTCCGCCGCCGATGTCGCCACGCTGCGCCTTCAGGCCGCAGCGCCTTCCCGCGCCACACTGCTGCAGCTCGACGATCGCAGCGAAGCCAGCGTCACCGGCGATCCCGTTCTGCTCATGGGTTATCCCACCGGCATCGACGGCATTCTCGCGCGCGCCGGCCCCGATATCGCCAAGCAGATCACCGCCGACGCTACCGACGTCAGCCGCATCGTCAGCAAGTTGGCCTCGACGCAGCTCATTCGTCCAACCACCACGCAAGGCCACATCGGCGACGTGCTCAAGGACAAAATCGTCTACGATGCCGCCACTACTTCCGGTGGCTCCGGCGGGCCGCTGTTCAACCGCAGCGGAAAAGTGATCGGCGTGAATTTCGCGATTCTTAGCGGCTTCGGCGGCTCGAACCTCGCGGTGCCTGCGCGCTACGCCAACGAATTGCTGAAAGACAAATAGCCCCAACCGCGCCGCTTGTTCGCGAATTTCACTTGCCGTCGTGGAAAATGATTCCCAGCATGTAGCGCTCGCCGCTTACAACCTTGCTCACGCCGTGCCGCAAGTTGGCCCGATAGTGGCCCCGTGAACCACGCACCGGCCGGTACCGCGTCGTAATCACCACGCCTTCGCCTTGCTGCAGCGTGATCGCATGGCCCAAGCTTTGCGCGCGCGGCCGCTGCTCCACGAGCAGCAATTCCCCGCCGTCAAATTCCTCCCCGGGCCGGCTCAAGCAGAAAATCACCTGGAATGGGAACACCACCTCGCCGTAAACGTCCTGATGCAAGCAGTTGTAGTCGCCCTTGCGATAACGCAGCAATAGCGGCGTAGGCCGCGTCTGGCCGTGCTTCGCGCACTGCTTCAAGAAAGCATCATGCTCCGCCGGAAATTTTCCCGCCAACCCCAGCGCGCCCATCCACGCATTAGCCGGGCCCGCCAGACGGCCATAAAGCACTTCGCGAAGTTCCGCGACCAGCTCCGGAAGCGGATACGCGAAATACTGATACTCGCCCAAGCCAAACCGATACCGCGCCATATCGATCCGGCTGCGAAAGCGTGACGCATCCGAATACAAGCCACGAAGCAGGTCGCATTCTTCCCGAGAAAGCAAAACACCTGTCTGCGCGAATCCCCACTCCCACAAACTCTGCTCGATTTCGCCCACGGCAACTCGCCAACACGTGTCTGCGCCGCATTCCGCCCAACCGCTGCTGTCGCCATCGTCTTCGCCTCGTCCGCCGATTCTGCCCTCGCGGCGCGTACAAATCTATCCGGAAGAGTCGCGCAAACTCGTCCGCGGCTCAGATGTGGCATCGAAATCGAGCAGAAGGTTGGCAGTCTTGAGCAACAGTTAGGTCGGCAACGGCGGCGAGCCGGCGCTAAATTCCTTCCACGACAATCATTTCCGTGCGCGACGCGCTCTGCCGTATCGCTTTCGGATTGGCATATTCGGCGGAAGCCCACCACGCCTTCGCCGTCGCGACATCAGGAAACTCGACAATCACCAGACGCTTGGGTGACCACGAGCCTTCAAGCACGTCCACCTTCCCGCCACGCACCAGAAATCTCCCGCCGTACGCCGCTAAAGTTGGCGCTACAGTTTTCCGGTATTCCTCGTAGCGAACAGGATCTTTTACCTCAACCTCGACTACCACATACGCAGCCATCTCCGAGACTCCTCCGCCCAATACGGCGACACGTTTTCGCCGAAAGTTGCACCGCGTCGCCGTCAACGCTGAACTACGATTTGTGCAGCATCGGCTTCGTATCCTTCATCCGACACCGTTTGCTGCCCGGCGGACCGCAGTGCCTGCTCGTCCGCATTCTTGTCGAGTTTCAACGGACGGCGAATAACCTCGTCGCCGGCCTGGATTCTCACGAACCACTTCGATTTGCTGGCATCCCAGGAAACTTCCGCGCGATCTGCGCGCATGGTTCACCTCCGTCGCGATCCAGCGCGGATTCTAGTCCAGATCAGCCCGTTTGGGAATCAATGCGCAAGAAAAAGCACGGCGCTGCTGTTATTCAGGTTTACGTGTCCCGTCTCCAGCACACGCCCGTACCAAGGACCAAAACTTGGTCGGGAAATTCGCAGCTTCAGCCAGAAGCCTGAAATCAGGTCTCGAATTACTGAGTACGTTAGGTAGAGACATTCATTTTGTCAGCAATTCTGCTGGGGCCGTGCATCCGCCCTCACAGATTGTCCAGAAAGAACTGCGTCACCCGCTTCATCATCACCCGCCTCGCCGCAGGGTCGCTGATTCCGTGCCCGCGCCCCGGAAACGGCATCACCTCGACGTACTTCCCCGCCTCAATCAGATCGTCCACCAGCCCCAGTGTATTCGCGAAGTGCACGTTGTCGTCGCCCGTTCCGTGCGCGATCAGCAGCTTGCCTTTAAGTTTTGCCGCGTTTTCGATCGGAGAAGACTCCCGGTAGCTCTGCAAATTCTGCGGCAGCAAACCCAGATACCGCTCCGTATAAATCGAATCGTAGTACCGCCAGTCCGTCACCGGCGCCGCCGCAAATCCCGCCTTGAAGTCCTGCGGATCTTCGAACATCGCGTGCAACGTCATGTGCCCGCCATAGCTCCCGCCCCAAATGCCAATGCGGCTCGCATCCACAAACGCCTGCTGCTTCAGCCACGCCACTCCATCGCGCTGGTCGGAAAGCTCCTGCGCGCCAAACCGGAAGTGAATCGGCTCTTCAAACAAATGTCCGCGTCCAGCTGAGCCCCGATTGTCCAGCGAAAAAATGATGTAGCCCTTCTGCGCCATCATCTGATGCCACAGAAAATTTGGCCCCGTCCACTC
>Ga0209736_1000076_pt1 | contig 32873 bp, 25 predicted proteins | sample BlaSpr_A8_Ref_M3_FD_187992 | JGI IMG/M metagenome (GOLD analysis project Ga0209736, IMG submission 187992) | Forest soil microbial communities from Thunder Bay, Ontario, Canada - Black Spruce, Ontario site 2_A8_Ref_M3 (SPAdes) (version 2) | ecosystem: Environmental > Terrestrial > Soil > Boreal...
GACGCTGCGCAGTCCACTGCCGAAATGGTTTCCGCCGACACGCTGATGGTCGATTTGAGCGCTGGCGCCCCGAAGCTCGCGGCAACCGTCGCCCCGTCGCTGGCCGCCAGCTGGCTCGGCTACGGCCAAAATCCCGGCTTCTACGAGCAGGTGCCGCCTCTATCCCTTCTTCCCGCTTTTGCGGCAGCCATCGGGCGCGAGACCCTCGTAGGGCCTGGCTACCGTGGCGAGGTCATCCGCCGGGCGTTGCGCGCCGTTCCTGGAAACTCTGCCGCACGGAATACTGGCGGCAAGCCGAAAGAAGAAGATCCTGGCGTCGTGCGCGCCAAGAGTTTGCTCTTTTTCTACGCTTTGCAGGACCGCTACGGCCCCGAAGTATTTCGTAAAGCTGTTACTCACATGCTCGAAGCCCGCCGCGGCCGCGGATTCGACATCTCGGATCTGATCGCCTCGTTCGAGCAGGAGACCCACCAGAACATCGCCGAGTTCGTCCGCCTCTGGATGAAGCGCCCGGGCGTTCCCGACGATTTTCGTGCACAATACGAAAGCAATTCCAAAGCTGGAAATAGCGTAAAGGAGACTTTTCGATGAGGGACATCGTTCTGACGGATCGCGGCCCCAAGCCCATCGGGCCATACTCGCAAGGCGTAAAGGCGAATGGGTTTCTCTACATGTCTGGCCAGGTAGCCCTCGATCCGAAGACCGGGGAGATGACCGGAAGCGACATCACGGAGCAGACCGAACGGGTGATGAACAATGTCAAGGGCATCCTCGAGGCCGCCGGCTCGAATCTGCATCACGTGGTCAAGACCACCGTTTTTCTCAAGGACATGAACGATTTCGCTGCCATGAACGAAGTCTACGGCCGCTATTTCACGGCAGCGCCGCCCGCCCGCTCCACCGTGCAGGTCTCTCGCCTGCCCAAGGACGCCTTCGTCGAAATCGAAGTCATCGCCGCCCTATAGCACAGCGCAAGGATTGCAGATTAGGACGGCATCAAGCTAGCGCAAAGAATGGCGCGGAAGATACATATGAGCGGCGTAGTGTGTTGCGCGTTTGCCACACCTCATTGGCGATATCCTTGTAAACATAAGAAAATACGGCAGAAATGGCGAAGCAAGAACGGATGCAGGCGTGCTATTCTGAAATGGGAATGTTCCAGACTACTATCATTCGGGAAGCTGTGACTGAGGGAATCGGCCTGCACACGGGGGTGTACGGGCATCTCCGCTTGCGCCCGGCGCCGGCGGACACTGGTGTGGTGTTTCGGCGGGTGGATCTCGACAATTTTGCGATCGAAGCGCACGGGCAGAACGTGGCGCGGGTCAGTTACGCAACCAGCCTGATGAAGCAAGGCGTGCTGCTGTCCACGACCGAGCACCTGCTGGCGGCAATCTACTCCTGTGGAATCGACAACGTTTATATCGACATCGATTCCATTGAAATCCCGATTCTGGACGGCTCGGCGGAGCCGTTTATGCAGATGTTGGAAAGCTGCGGAACCCGGCGCTTGCGTCGCAAACGACGCTATTTAAAGGTACTTAAGCCTCTGGAAGTTACCGAAGGGGGGCGGCGGGTGGGCATCTACCCGGCGGCGGAGTTCCGAGTGCGCTGCTACGTGGACTTTCCGCATGCTCTGGTGGGGCAGCAGGAAGTGGAGATGGTGGTCAGTCCCGAGACCTTTCGGCACCTGCTTTCCCGGGCGCGGACCTTTTGCTTCGAGCGGGACATTGCGCCGCTGCGGGGTATGGGCCTGATTCGCGGCGGCTCGCTGGAAAACGCCATTGTGCTGACGGATGATGGCGTGATGAACGGCCCGCTGCGCTTTCCCGACGAATTCGGGCGGCACAAGGCGCTGGACCTGATTGGCGACCTGGCGCTGATTGGCTTGCCGTTGCTAGCGCGCGTGGAAGCTCATAAGGCTGGCCACTCGCTGCACACCCAGCTGGTTAGCCGGCTTCTGGCGGACCCCTCGCTCTGGACGACTACCACCCGCCCAGAGGAAGACGCATCGCAGCCGGATACCCATTCGGCCTTGGCCGACCCATCCCCGTATCTCGCTCCTGCCGCTGATTAGCCATTCGCGCCTGCCTGCTTATCGCTTTATTGCGTAATCGAGAAAGCTACCCCAGAATGTGCGGAGACCTATGCCTGCCAACGATCTTGCTGTAGTCATCCTTGCGGCCGGAAAAGGCACGCGGCTGAAGTCCAGCCTCGCGAAGGTGTTGCACCGAGCCGGCGGCCGCGCGCTTATTGAGCAAGTCTTGCGAGCTTGCGCGCCACTGCGCGCCAAGAAGACTGTGGTGGTCGTCGGGCACCAAGCAGAACAAGTGAGCGCGGCGGTTGAGGCGATGGGTGCCCTGGCGGTATTGCAGCAGCCGCAGAATGGCACGGGCCATGCCATGCAGGTGGCGCGGCGAGCGCTGGGGAACGCGAAAATCGCGGTGGTGCTGCCCGGTGATGCACCGCTGATCCGCGCGGAGACGCTGCGGGCGCTGGTGGCCGCTCACCGCGCAGGAAGTGCGGCTGCGACTTTGCTCACTGCGGTGCTGGCCGATCCTTCGGGGTATGGGCGGGTGGTGCGCAAGTCGGGAGCGAGCGTTTCCGCGATTGTGGAAGAATCGCAGCTCACTACCGAGCAGCAGGAGCTCAACGAGATCAATTCGAGCATTTACTGCTTCACGCTGGCGAAGCTGTGGCCGGCGCTGGCGCAGGTGAAGCCGAACAACAAGCATCGCGAGGTGTATCTGACGGACGCTGTCGCGGTGCTTTCCGCGGCTGGAGAGACGGTGCTGGCGCAGGTCGCTACCGATGCACGCGAAGTTCTTGGGTGCAATACGCGAGCTGATTTGGCGGAAGTGGATCGCATTTTTCGCGAGCGCAAACGCGGCGAATTGATGGATGCGGGAGTTTCATTCCAGTTGCCGGAGACGGTGCTGGTCGATCCGGAGGTGGTGGCGGGAGCAGACACGGTCATTGAGCCGGCCGTGCAACTGCTCGGCAAGACGCGCATCGGCGCGCGTTGCACGATCCGCACGGGGAGCGTGCTGAGCGACGCGATTCTCGGCGACAGCGTGACCGTTGAGCCGCATTGCGTGGTGGCGCAGAGCCGGCTGGACGATGGCGTGATTATCGGGCCTTTTGCGCGGCTGCGCCCGGACAATCATTTGAAAGCGGGCGCGAGGATCGGCAATTTCGTGGAGCTGAAGAAAAGCGTGATCGGCGAAGGCACTAAGGCGATGCACTTGAGCTATCTGGGCGATACGCGAATCGGCACGAAGAGCAACATCGGCGCGGGGACGATCACGTGCAACTACGACGGCTTTCACAAGTATCCGACGACGATCGGCAATCGCGTGTTCGTGGGCAGCGATTCGACTTTGGTGGCGCCGGTGCGGCTTGCGGATGGTGCGTACATCGCGGCGGGTTCGACGATTACCGATAACGTTCCGGCGGATAGCCTGGGCATCGGGCGCGGGCGACAAGTCACCAAGCGCGGCTGGGCGGCGAAGAGACGCCGCGAACTGGCCGCGGCTGACTCACCCAGGAAAAGCAAGAAGCGCAAAACGGCGCGGCCCAAGCCACAGCGCAAGGCCAAGCGCAGGTCTCGCTAGCCTCTGGCAGAATTAGAATTCTGTCCCATTTTCCTCTCTCGTCAACTCCCGCAAACCGAATCGGTCTTCTCCGAATGCGCTGGCGGGCTGCGCGACAGGGAAACCCGGGGGTGTGCTAAAATAAAAGTTCCCCGAATGCTGCAGGGAGCCACAACACGATGAAATTCGGAGTCGTCGTTTTTCCGGGATCGAACTGCGATCACGACGCTTTCTATGCCATCGGCAACGTTCTGAAACAGCCTGTCGAGTTCATTTGGCACCAGTCGCAGGACCTGGGCAATTGCGACGCTGTCATCCTCCCGGGCGGCTTTGCCCACGGCGATTATCTCCGCACCGGCGCCATCGCGCGTTTTTCACCAGTGATGAAGTCCGTTGAGAAATTCGCCAAGGGCGGTGGCATGGTCCTGGGCATCTGCAACGGCTTCCAGATTCTGCTGGAAGCGGGACTGCTTCCCGGAGCCATGATGCGCAACAGCGGGCTTCGCTACATCTGCCGCCACGTTTACATTCGCGTGGAGCAAACCGATACGCCTTTCACGGACGCAGCCGCGCGGGGGCAAGTACTTAAGGTTCCCATCGCCCACAACGACGGCAACTACACGTGCGATGAGTCCACGCTCGCGGAGCTTGAGAAGAACCATCAGGTCGTCTTCCGGTACACGACGCCCGATGGCAATGATGCGGCCGGCAATCCGAACGGCTCGGCGCACAACATTGCCGGCATTTGCAATCGCGAACGCAACGTAGCCGGCTTGATGCCGCATCCAGAGCGCGCGGTCGAATCGGCGCTTGATTCTGCTGACGGCCTGGTTATTTTCAAATCGATGGTGGAAGCGTTCGTGGGGACAGCTAAGGCTACGGATTAGGGCGCTGCGTATCGCTACCCTGCAAAATATGGCAACCGCACCTACCGAAATCAAAGTCACCTCCGAAATTGCGGCGGAGCACGGGCTGACCGCCGGCGAATACGCGCGCGTCAAGGAAATTTTGGGCCGTGAGCCGAACATCACGGAACTGGGCATTTTCAGCGTGATGTGGAGCGAGCACTGCTCGTATAAATCGAGCAAAGTGCATCTCAAGCGCTTGCCGACGCGGGGCAAGCTGGTGGTGCAGGGGCCGGGCGAAAATGCGGGCGTGGTCGATATCGGCGACGGGCTGGTCGCGGCATTCAAAATCGAATCGCACAACCATCCGAGCTACGTTGAGCCGTTTCAGGGTGCGACCACCGGAGTCGGCGGAATTCTGCGCGATATTTTCACCATGGGCGCACGCCCCATCGCGATTCTGGACTCGCTGCGTTTTGGCGAGATCGCGCCCGGCAAGGGCACATCTCCCGAAGAGGCGCACGAGAATCGCCGCATTCTCGATGGCGTGGTGCGCGGCGTTGGGCATTACGGAAATTGCTTTGGCGTACCTACGGTGGGCGGCGAAGTCGGCTTCGAGCCGTGCTACGCGCAGAATCCGCTGGTCAATGCACTGGCTCTAGGCATCGCGCGCAGGGAAGATATTTTTCTGGCGCAAGCCAAAGGCGCGGGCAATCCGGTGATTTACGTCGGAGCGAAGACCGGGCGCGACGGCATTCACGGCGCTTCGCTGCTGGCTTCCGCGGAATTCACGGAAGAATCGAAGCAAAAGCGTCCCAACGTTCAAGTCGGCGATCCTTTCCTCGAAAAGCTACTGCTCGAAGCGTGTCTCGAAGCCATGCAAACCGGCGCAATCGTGGCCATTCAGGATATGGGCGCCGCCGGGCTGACTTGCTCGACTACGGAGATGGCTTCGCGCGGCGGCACGGGCATCGAAATCGATCTCGCGAAAGTCCCGCAACGCGAAACCGGCATGTCGCCGTACGAAATCATGCTCAGCGAATCGCAGGAGCGCATGCTGCTGGTCGCTGAAAAAGGGCGCGAGAGCGAAGTGCTGGATGTTTTTGCGAAGTGGGGGCTGGATGCCATGGTCGTCGGGGAAGTTACCGGCGGTGGGCTCTTGCGCGTGAAGGATCACGGCAAAATCGTGGCGGAAATCCCGGCGCATCCGCTGGCGGAAGAAGGGCCGGTCTACAAAAGACCCATTGCGGCTCCCGCTCCGCGCGTCGAAGCGGAAAAGGATTGGTTCCCGTTTGCGGTGGACGGCACGAACCTTACGCAGAATTTTGTCAAGCTGCTGGCTTCGCCTGCGATAGCTTCCAAGCGCTGGATTACGGAGCAGTACGACACCAGCGTGCGCACCAACACGCTTGCTGGACCTGGCGCCAGCGATGCTGCGGTCGTGCGCATCAAAGATCCACAAACGAACATCGTAAAACGCGCGCTGGCGCTTTCCACCGACGGCAACGGCCGCTGGTGCCAGCTCAATCCGCGCGTTGGCGCGATGCACGCGGTCTCGGAAGCTGCGCGCAACGTCGCTGCATCCGGCGCGCGGCCCATCGCTGCGACCAATTGCCTCAATTTCGGCAGTCCGGAAAAGGCTGAAGTGATGTGGCAATTTAGCGAAGCTATCGACGGGCTCAGCGAAGCTTGTGTTGCGCTTGGCACGCCCATCACCGGCGGAAACGTCAGCTTTTACAACGAAACTCTGGGCAAATCGATCTATCCGACGCCGACCATCGGTGTGCTGGGCATTCTGGATGACCCGGGTAAGGTGCTCAAGATCGGCTTCCGCAACGAAGGCGACGTGATCGTTCTGCTCGATGGAGCGAATTCCCTTGGACTGGCGCAGCATGCTGCGCCACTACAAAGAACTGGTCAAGAGACGCGGCGCGAATTCTCGTCGTCGGAATACTCGAAGACGCTGGCCGGTATCGTCGCGGGCGAGCCTCCCGCTATCGATCTCGCTGCCGAAAAGCGGCTCATCGATTGTCTCGTGGCGCTTGCAGCGGAAGGCTCGGTGCAATCCGCGCACGACATTTCCGACGGCGGGCTCGCCGTCACGCTCGCTGAATGCTGCTTCGCCGCCCCCGTAGGGGCACGCCTTGCCCTGCCCCCCCTAAGCTCGACCGTAAACCTCACGGTTTCCAGCCTGCCCCCAGAATTCGAGCTCTTCAGTGAAAGCGGCGCTCGCGCCATCGTATCCGTTTCGCCCGCAAAGCTTGCCGCCGTGCTGGCAACCGCGAGACAATACGGTGTAGGGGCGCAGGAAATCGGCAAAGTCATCCGTGACAATACCTTGCGCATCCAATATAAGGGGAGCGCGGTAATTGATTCCCCGGTTGATTCACTGCGCGACGCTTGGGCCCATTCGCTCGAACGCACGTTGCAAACGCGATGACACACAAGCTCGCTTACGCTGACGATCATTTCCACGACGAATGCGGAGTGTTTGGCGTGTTTGGCCATTCCGAAGCGTCGAATCTGGCGTATCTCGGGCTTTACGCGTTGCAGCATCGCGGGCAGGAATCCGCGGGCATCGTTTCGAGTGACGGCTCCGATCTTCATCTGCATCGCGCCATGGGCGAAGTCGAGGAAATTTTTCAGCCCAGCGTCCTCGCGCAGCTTCCGGGAACTCTCGCCATAGGCCACACGCGCTATTCGACTGCCGGCGACAAAGCGCTGCTCAACGCGCAGCCCATCATGATCGATTGCAACAAGGGCAAAGTTGCGCTCGGCCACAACGGCAATCTCACCAATGCCGCGGAGTGGCGCCGCAAACTTGAACACCGCGGGTCGATCTTTCAGACCAACAGCGACACCGAAGTGATCGTCCATCTGATCGCGCGCTCGCAAGCGCGCAATCTTTCCGGTGCGCTCGGCGATGCGCTGAATCAAGTCGAGGGCGCTTATTCGCTGGTCATGCTCACGCAGGATGAGCTTTACGCCGTCCGCGATCCGCGCGGCTTCCGCCCGCTGGTGCTTGGCAAACTCGGCGACGCGTGGCTCGTGGCGTCAGAAACTTGCGCTTTCGATCTGCTCAATGCGCAATATGTCCGCGAAGTTGCGCCTGGCGAAATGGTGCGCATCTCCAAGTCCGGCGTCGAATCGATTCACTTCGCCCCGGAAAAGCCCAGTCAGCAATGCATTTTCGAGCATGTGTATTTTTCGCGGCCGGACAGCATCATTTTCGGCCGCTCCGTCAACGCCAGCCGCGAAGCCCTCGGCCGGGCATTGGCGATCGAGCATCCGGTGGATGCCGATATCGTTGTGCCTGTCCCGGACTCCGGCGTTCCCGCTGCCGTCGGCTACGCGCTGGAATCCAAAATTCCATTTCGCATGGGTCTGATCCGCAATCATTACATCGGCCGCACGTTCATCGAACCTTCGCAAGCGATCCGCAACTTCGGCGTCAAGCTCAAGCTCAATCCCATCCGCAATCTGATCGAAGGCAAACGCGTCATCCTGGTGGACGATTCCATCGTGCGGGGCACCACCAGCCGTAAAATCGTGCGCATGGTTCGCGAAGTCGGCGCCACGGAAGTGCACGTGCGCGTCAGTTGCCCGCCGACGATTTCGCCCTGCTATTACGGCGTGGACACGCCGACGCGCGAAGAACTGATCGCTTCGTCCAACACGCCGGACGAAATCTGCCGCTTCCTGGGCGCCGATTCGCTCGGCTACGTTTCACTGTCGGCGTTGCGCCAGGCCGTCGGCGATACCCAAGGCACGTTTTGTACGTCTTGTTATACAGGAAACTATCCAACGGACCTGGTCCAGTTGGAAGTACGCGAGGGCGGCAGTAACGGGAAAGCCGGCCACCACGCCGAGGACATGGGAAGCGACGAGGCCTCCATGGTCAGGCCGGTTAGCGTGGAACGCGAGAGCTGAACGAATCGTCCCAGGGCAAAAGCTTTTTGTTATCCTTAATTTTCGGTTGCGAGCACAACGTGAAATCCAAGAAAGAAACTCGAAACGAAGAACCCATCACCGGCGCGCAGAAGCTGCGCCGCGAAGTCATCGCCTGGTTTTGGGTCGCGCTGATCTTTCTGCTGATCAACGGCACGATCGGCCAAGCCCGCGTGATTCCTTCCGGCTCGATGGAGAACACACTGCTCGTCGGCGATCACCTGATCATGAGCCGCATTGGCTACGATGCCGGCGTTCCCTTCACGGGCTTGCACGTACCGCTATGGCGCAATCCCAAGCGCCAGCAGATTGTCATCTTCACGCCGGCGGTTCCCACGGAGCACAGCGACATCATTAAACGGGTCATCGGTCTCCCCGGCGAAACCATCGATATCCGCGACGGCGCTGTGTGGATCGATGGCCAGAAACTCGCCGAGAACTACACCGTCGGCAAAACCGAGCGCTACGGCATGAGCTTTCCGGCTAAAGTAGCGGACGATTGTTACTTCGTGATGGGCGACAATCGCGAGAATTCCTACGACAGCCGCTTCGTCGGCTGCATTCCGCGCAAAAACATCATCGGAACGCCGGTGATGATCTACGCTTCCATCGACGCGCCCGGCGAAGCCTGGGAATCTTTCGGGATTCGCGAGCGCTTATACGCCTACGGCAATGCCATCCTGCATCCCGGCACGGTCCGCTGGAAGCGCATCTTTCATACTTTTTGAAGCAAGCGCCATCGCGGCACGGTAAGATTTTCGCCGAGGCGATGCGCGCGCGCGGCAGTCGAAGGGTGAATCTTGAACGCTGAAGAAAAACGCAAAAAGAAAGAAGAAGAAGAGAAGCTGCCCATGGGAGCGCGGGCCCGCCGCGAAATTATCGCCTGGTTCTGGGTGGTGCTGGTTTTTCTGCTGATCAACGGCACGATTGGCCAGGCCCGCGTGATTCCCTCCGGCTCCATGGAGAACACGCTGCTGATCGGCGATCACCTGATCATGAGTCGCATCGGCTACGACGCCGGCGTCCCCTTCACCAATTTGCACATGCCGCTCTGGCGCAATCCCAAGCGCCAGCAAGTCATCATCTTCAAGCCGCCCTTCGACCCGGATACGCCGGACTACGTCAAGCGCGTCGTCGGCATTCCGGGCGACATCGTTGACATTCGCGGAGGCTCCGTGTGGATCAATGGAGCGCCGCTGACGGAGACCTACACTACCGGCCCCACCGAGCCCGCGTCTCCCGATTACGTTTCACCGTACCGCGCAGCCGAGGTGCTTCGCTTCCCCTATCACGTTCCCCCCAATTGTTACCTGGCACTCGGCGACAATCGCGGCAACTCTCTGGACAGCCGCTTCTGGGGCTGCGTCCCGCGCAACGACATTATCGGCACGCCGGTCATGATTTACATGTCGCTCAACGTGGGAGAATCTCCTTGGCAGCCCGGCGAGATTCGCGAAAGATTCTTCGCCTATGCGAACGCCATCGTGCATCCCGGAACGGTTCGCTGGAAGCGTCTCTTCAGAACTTTTTGATTTCGTGCCCGGCCGCTTCACGCGGTAGAATCTCTTCGCCGGCAACGCGTATCGGACGTCTCCGCCGTAATGGAATGTCCGGATATTCCTTTGCTTCGATCCCAACGCAGACAGGGCCCTTCATGAAATACGCCGATGCCGGAGTCAACATCGCAACCGCGGATGACGCCAAGCAGCGCATCCGCCACCACGCCAGCCGCACTTTCACCTCTGCCGTTCTTGGCGGCATCGGCGGTTTCGGCGGGCTTTTCGCACTGGACATCAAAAAATACCAGGAGCCCGTCCTCGTTTCCAGCGCTGACGGCGTGGGCACCAAGCTGAAAATCGCCATGGCCACCGGCGTGCACTCCACTGTTGGCGGCGACCTCGTCAATCATTGCATCAACGACATTCTGGTGCAGGGCGCCGAGCCCCTTTTCTTCCTCGACTATCTGGCCATGGGCAAGCTTGATCCCGATGTGATCGAACAGCTCGTCGAAGGCATGAGCCGCGCTTGCCGCAAAGCCGGCTGCGCGCTCATCGGCGGCGAAACCGCGGAGATGCCCGGCTTTTACGCGCCTGGCGAATATGATCTCGCCGGGTTCATCGTCGGCGTCGTCGAGCGCAAAAGGGTTCTGACTGGGAAAAACGCCAAGCCCGGCGACGCTTTGATTGCCTTGCCATCCGCCGGCCTGCACACCAACGGCTATTCACTCGCCCGCAAGCTCATCTTCGAAGTCGCCGGGCTCAAGCCGGATGCCTACGTCGCGGAAGTCAGCAACAAAATTGGCGCTGAGCTTCTGAAGCCGCATCTCTGTTACGCCCCGGCGCTTAAAAATATCGTCGCTCGCGGTTGGGCCTCCGCTCTCGCGCACATCACCGGAGGCGGTATTCCCGGCAATCTCCCGCGCGTGCTTCCCAGCGGCGTCCGCGCGCATATTGATCTCGAATCCTGGCCGGTTCCGCCCATCTTCAAATATCTGGCCAAGGTCGGCAAAATCGATACCGACGAGCTGCTGCAATCCTTCAACATGGGAGTGGGCATGATTCTGGTCGTTCCGCCCGCCAACGTGAAGGCCGTCGAAGCCGACCTCAAGAAGCGCCGCGAAAAATTCTTTCTCATTGGCCGGATCGAGCGCTGCGACTCCGGAAAAGCGCGCGTCGCCTACTCCGGCTCGCTGCACCTCTAGCTCCCCGTTATTCGCTCGTCGCGTACGCCGGTCGCTTCGCCTTTCCCCGCTTCCGAAACTCCTTGGCCACTCTCTCCAGCCATCGCAGCTCCGTCTCAAACTCTTCGATCATCAGCGTAATCATCCACACCGCTTCATGGTACGCATGCCCGACCTCCGCCCTCACCGCATGGATCGTCGCTTTCTCTCGCACGATCTCGCGCTCCAGAAAGTTCTTCCTCCGCGCCATTTGCTCCTCGAAAATTCCCGGCCGCGCCTGCCAGGAAAGTGCCATCCAGGTAAGAAACGCCGGCCTCGATCGCTGCGTCGTCCATTCCTCCCGTTCCAGCGCCGCCGCCAGCGCCGCGCGTCCCTTTGCCGTGGTTTCATACTCTTGCCGCTCAGGGCCTGCCGCTGGCTCCGTGGTCGCGGCGCTGCGAATCATTCCCGCGCGCGCCAGCTTTTCCAGCGAGTAATAAATCTGCGGCCGCGAAATGGCCGCCCAGTCCCGAACGCACCGCCGCTCTAGCTCCGCGTTCGCCTGGTAACCATGCATCGGGCGCTCGGCCAGCAAACTCATTAGCACCAAATCCGGAGTAGTCAGCTCCGTGCGCCTCGTCTCCTTCATTCGCCCACTCTAACTCTGCGCTTCCTCTGCGCACTCCGCTTGCCCTGAGCCTCGAAGGGCGTCTCAGCGCTATCTTTTCTCTTTCTGCTCCAATACCACCACTGGCACTGTTCCGCAGGCAGCCGCGGATTCCGTGCCTGAGCCACCGCCGCGCGAAAGACGTCCAGCACGCAAACATCCTGGGGCTGCCCCGTCAGCCGCTCCAGTCTGCGGTACATCTTTTCGGGTTCAGCCTTGGCCAGTTGCGGGATGCTGCGAATTCCCAGCAGGTCGAAATCGCGCAGTATTGCCGGCCCAACCGAAATCAGGCCGCCCAGCTCTCTCGCTTTATTGAGCACAGAAACCTCCTTGACATCCCTTTTCAACTGCTTTACACTCCACCTAGTCTAAATTAGACTACATACTCTGTCAAGGAGAAACCGCCCATGGCAAAGCCCTTGTTCGCCGCTGTTCTTACTGTCGTTGCTACTTTCGCTTCCTTGCATGCCGATCCACCACAGGAGAAGAAAACCATGAACGTAAAACGCATTACGCCCGTCCTGCTCGTCAACGAAATCGAGCCGCTCGTTCCCTTCTGGGTCGGCCGGCTAGGCTTCGCCAAAACTATCGAAGTCCCCGACGGCAACAAGTTGGGATTTGTCACTTTTCAGAACGGCACAGTCGAAGTGATGTACCAAACCTATGCCAGCGTCGAGAAAGACGCCCCGCCAGCGATGACCGCAGGGGCGCGTAAAGGGCCCACTTATCTCTACATGGAGGTCGACGATCTGGACACTGTGCTCGCCGCGATGAAAGACATGAAGGTGGTCATGCCCCTGCGCACCGCGTTCTACGGCATGCGCGAGTTCGCCGTCCAGGACCCCGGCGGCCACTTCATCACCTTCGCTCAGCCCATTGCGGCACCACAACACTAACGCGGTGGGGACTCCATCGTAGGGGCGCAGTTCTGCTGCGCCCCACCTTGGCGAGATTCTCCATCACGCGCCTATTGTTGCGTCGCCCGGTCGATAAAACTCGCAACCTGTTTGTGCAGGGTCACTCGGTCATCGTCATGCAAATACATCATGTGCCCCGCTGTGTAGTAATCCTCTTTGATGTTTTTCTGCAGCGCCTCCGGCAGCGCGAGGTGCTCCATGGTGTGCTCCGTGGCAAAAAACGGCGTCGCCAGATCGTAGTATCCGTTTTCCACCTGCACCAGCAGCCGCGGATTCGTGATCATCGCCAGCGCGAGATCCTGTTCCACGTTCGGCGCTCCGGGAAATCCGAATCGCCGCTGATCCTTCCGCACCCAGTTCCAGCTCCCAAACGCATTCGCCGTGTTGTGATACACCTTGTCCTTGCCGAATTTCAGCTCCTCGTGGTTGTACGCATTGATCAGCGCCGTGTACGCGCCGCCCACCGCCGGCCCTTCCGGATCGCCTTGCGCGCTCTCCTCCAGCAAGTCGTACGTGTACCCTGTGAATCGCGCATCGATCCGCCCGGTTGTCAGCCCTTCTTTGCGCCGCAACTCCGCGCGGAATTGGCCGAGAGTTACGCGCAAATCCGCCTTCTCCAGATAGTCCTCGCCCAATCCGGTAAAGTAGGAAAGCTTCTTGGCCACCGCCGTGCGCTCACCCGCCGATAGTTCCGCTCCTTTGAACAGCGCCGCTGCATAGTCTCCCTGCGCATACTTTCGCGCTTCATCGATGAATCCCGCCACATCGCTCGGCCTGTCTTTCAGCGTCTTGTGATACCAAGCCGTTGCCGCATAGCTCGGCAGGTAAAACACGTACGGACGGTCATCTCCCGGCGCAAACGTCAGCGTCGAAAGATCCAGCACCGTGGAAATCAGCACAATTCCGTTCAAATGCACGGTATCGTGCGACTGGAGATAATTTCCCAGCGCCGCCGATCGGAATGTTCCATAGCTTTCCCCGATCAAGAATTTCGGCGAGTTCCAGCGCTCGTTCCGGCTCAGATACGTCACGATGAACTGCGCAAACGCTTCCAGGTCTTCATCGATCCCGAAGAAATCCTTCTCCTGCGCCTTGCAAACCGCGTGGCTGTATCCCGTCCCCATTGCGTCGATAAAAACCAGGTCCGTCTTGTCCAGCAAGCTCTCGCTGTTGTCCACCAGCTTGTACGGCGCCGGCGGCGTGAAGCTTCCGTCGATGGTCTGCACGCGCCGCGGCCCAAACGCTCCCATATGCAGCCACATCGTCGCCGACCCCGGCCCGCCGTTGTAGAGAAACGACACCGGCCGCTGCGACAAATCCTTCACGTCGCTCCGCGTGTACGCCACCGAATACAGCAATCCCGTCAAGTCGCCCTTGTCATTCTTCAGCAGCGTCGTGCTCGCCGTCGCTTTGTACGCAATCGTCTGCCCGCCAATCCGCATCGTATGATCTGTCACCGACGATTCTTCTTTCGCCTCACACTTCTCCGCACCCTTGGCTTCCGGCGCTTTCGCATCCTTATCCGGCGCTTGTGCCGCAGCCCGCCCCGCCAATCCCAAACCAAACACAACCGCTAACACACCAAGCCACAGACACTTCCCCATGCGCTTTCTCCCTTCCGTCATCGGAAATTCGCGCGAATCCGTTGCTACTGCTTCGGCTGCGAAGGCAACGGCGGCGGCCGCCGCTCCATCTCGGTTGGCACCGCAATAGAGCGCGCCCCGCTTTTCCCAACCGCGCGCACCGCAAAAAAGTGGTTGTCCGTCGACACGGTCTTCAACACCGTCTCCAACGCCGACAACACCAAGTCATAGACGCTCCAGCGCGCCTCCGTGGTTTCACGCCACAGGATTTCGAAGCCCGCCCGTTCACTATCCTCATCCGCCGCCCACGCTATCTTGGCATCCGGCGTCACCGCTCCCGTCAACCGCGCATTCGTAGGCGCTGCCGGCGCCATCGCCAATTGCCGGAGCGCTTCCGCGTTGTCCCGCGCCACATCCCCCATAAACGTAAAGTTCAGATACTTCTCGAAGTCACCGTACTCCACTCCGTTTTCCGTCCGCGGCGTCTGGTGCTGATGATCGTAATTCTCCAGCGGCTCCGTGAACCGCACCGCCGGCAACCCGGCTTTGTAAAACGGATAGTGATCTCCCCCGCGCCCATAGCGGTCCACGCGGAAAATCATGCGAATCGCCGCACGCCCGTCAATCTCTTCAATCGCCCGCGCCAGTTCCCGCGAAGGCGAATCCGCATCCTCAATTTCGCCGTTGCCCGAAAAAAGCCGCACGCGATGGGGCGCACGCGGCGCGGGATCAGCACCCACAATATCGTCGTCCAGCATCCCGCCCACCGTGTATCCCTGCTGCTTCGCCCACTCCATCATGTGCGTGCTGCCCAGCAGCCCCTGCTCTTCGCCGGACACCACCGCGAAAATCAACGTCGCGCGATTCGCAGGTTTTTTGCTCAGCAGCCGAGCGCACTCCACGCTCACCGCCACTCCAGACGCATCGTCATCCGCTCCCGGCGCATCCAGCTCCGCTTTCATCACGTCCGAAGCGCGCGAATCCATGTGCCCGGACACGATAAAAACCGTCTTCGCCAATTTCGCATCCGTCCCCGGCAATATCGCGTACACATTCTCCATCGGCACGGGCTTCTCTCCCGTCCGCGCCGAAGTCATTTCAAACTTGTCCACCACCACCTGCAGCTTCCCACCCGATTCCTTCGCAATCTCATTCAATCGCGCTGCGACCACGTCCCGCCCGCACCCGACCCCGCGCTTCGGATCGCTCCACGACGAAATCGTCAGCCGCGTCCCGCAAGCCACCAGCTCATGAATCAGCGTCCGCATCCCTTTTTCGTCCACGGCTGCACGCGCAATCCCCCCCGCCGGCCGCGGCAACCCCTTGCCCGGCATTTTCCTTGCCCAATTCGGCTCCACAGGGTCCCGCGGCGCTGCGGTCTGCCCCATCGCCGTCGTGCCAAGCAAAATCAGCAGCGCCACAAACTCAAGCACCCGAAGGAAAGTCTTCGAGCTGCGCGTAAGAAAGTCTTCTCTACGATTCGTCATAACGCCCACATCCCCAAGCAAATTGGCAACCAACGAACGCAGCATTCTATATCGACTTTGCATCTCGTGTAAGGCCTGGCTGTGTGGGATCGGCGTCCCGCCTGCCGCAGTTAGCGGGAACCAGCCCCTCTTCAAACCGCGCGCGCTGTTCCTTTGCGTTGCGTTTTGCGGCTCGCCGCACCTGTGCTAACGTTTTCCGTTTATGACCAAGCGCATAGCCGTGCTCTTAAGCGGTCGCGGCTCGAACTTCGAAGCCCTCGCCGATAGTGTCGCCGCCGGCCGCATTCCTAAAGCCGAAATCGCTATCGTCCTCAGCAATCGCGAAGGTGCCCCCGGCGTTGAACGTGCCAAATCCCGCGGCCTGGCCACGCAAGTCCTCCCGTCCAAGGGCCTCGAACGCGAAGCCTTCGACCGCCAGGTCGTCGCCGTCCTCAACGAACACAAAATCGATCTCGTCTGCCTCGCCGGCTACATGCGTCTCCTCTCTCCCTACTTCGTCAAGGCTTTCCCCAATCGCATCCTCAATATTCACCCTTCGCTGCTGCCATCCTTCCCCGGCCTCGAATCCCAGCGCCAGGCTCTCGAATACGGCGTAAAATTCGCCGGCTGCACCGTCCATTTCGTCGACGAAAATCTCGATGCCGGCCCCATCATCCTTCAGGCCGTCGTTCCCGTATCCTACAACGACACCGAAGCCACGCTCTCCGAAAAAATCTTGCACGAGGAACACCGCATCTACCCCGAAGCCGTTAAAATCATCCTGGAAGGAAAATTCCGAATCCAAGGCCGGAGGGTGCTCTTGTAGGGTCCCCGGTAGCACAGACTTCAGTCTGTGCCCACTGCAGCCGCACCAAAGCGTACAATGCGGAGCGCAAATCACAACAATCGCAGCCTAAAAGAACACATAATGTCGCAACCTAACTTCCAACCCGTCTCCGAACAACTCGCTTACCTGAAAAAAGGCGCAGCCGAAATCATTCCCGAAGCCGACCTGAAGGCGAAACTTGAGAACTCCGCAAAAACCGGCAAGCCCCTCCGCGTCTATCTAGGCGTCGATCCCACCGCTCCCGACATCCATCTCGGCCACACCGTAGTCCTCCGCAAGCTCAAACACTTTCAAGATCTCGGTCACACCGCGATTTTTCTAATCGGCGATTTTTCCGCCATGATCGGCGATCCCACCGGCCAATCCGAAACCCGTCCTCCGCTGACCCGCGAACAAGTCGATGCCAACGCCAAAACCTATCTCGCCCAAGTTTTCAAACTCCTCGATCCCAGCAAAACCGAAGTCCGCTACAACTCCGAATGGCTCGACAAACTCTCCAGCTACGATGTCGTGCGCCTCTGCGGCCACTACCGCCTCGCACGCATGCTCGAACGCGAAGACTTCCGCTCCCGCCTCGCCAACAATCAGCCCATTTCCGTTCACGAACTGCTCTACCCGCTGCTGACCGCCTACGACGCCGTCGTGCTCCAGTCCGACGTCGAAATCGGCGCCACCGAGCAGAAATTCAATCTCCTCGTCCACCGCGACATCCAACGCGAATACGGGGTGGCCTCCGAAGTCGCCCTCACCATGCCCATCCTCGTCGGCCTCGATGGCCAGCGCAAAATGTCCAAGAGCCTCGGCAACTACGTCGGCATCACCGAGCCGCCCTCCGACATCTTCGGCAAACTCATGTCCATCCCCGACGATCTCATGTGGACCTACTACGACTTGGTCACCGATCGCACTTCCGACGAAATCACCGAGCTGAAAGGCGCAGTCTCCGCCGGCTCGCTCCATCCCATGGACGCCAAAATGAAGCTCGCCGAAGAAGTCGTCGCCACCTTCCACAGCCCCGAAGCCGCCAAAAGCGCCGCCGACAACTTCCAGCGCGTCTTCCGCGACCGCCAAGCCCCCGAGCAAATCCAGGAATTGAAGGTGGGCCGTCTCGGCGACCGCTTTATCGTTCTCTCGCAAATGCGCGGCGGAGTCGTCGAGCTCTCGCAGCCCCACGAAGTCTCTCCGCTCGGCAAAGAACGATGGTCCAAGTTCCTCGCCCTCTCCGGCCACGTAGCCTCCGCCGCCGAAGCCGAGCGCCTCATCAAGCAAAAAGCCCTCGAAATCAACGGCGAAATCATGGCCGATCCAGCTGCCCGCATCGATTTCAACGAAAAAGCCGAATTCGTAGTGCGCATCGGCAAAAAGAAATTCCTCCGCATCATCGTGGAGTAGGCCTTTGTAGGGGCGCAGCCCGCCGCGGCGGGCGCCGCTCGGCAAGGTTGTACCGTTAAAGGAGCATCTTTGTAGTGGCGCAGCATGCTGCGCCAGAATAGAAAGGCCCATGGAACAGGCCCACGTCCTAATCATCGGCGGCGGCGTAATCGGCTGCGCCATCGCGCACGCCCTCTCCGAAAAATATCCCGACGTCTTTCTCGTCGAGCAAAATCCCCGCGTCGGCATGGCTACCAGCACGCGCAACAGCGGCGTCATCCACTCCGGCATTTACTATGCCAAAGGCTCGCTCAAGGCCCGCCTGTGCGTCGAAGGCAACCGCCTGGCCTACGAATTCTGCGCCCGCCACAACGTACCGCACCGCCATACCGGCAAGCTCGTCGTCGCCGCCAATGCCCGTGAAGAACCCGAACTGCATGCGCTGCAAAAACGGGGCGAAGACAACGGCGTCTCCGGCCTCCGCATCATCGGCCCGGCCGAAATTCGCGGTCGCGAACCGCACATCCGTGGCACCGCCGCCCTCGAAGTCCCCTCGACCGGAATTCTTTCCGCCGAAGATTTCGTCCGCACCTTCGCGCGTCTTGCCACGGAACGCGGCGCCAATCTCGTGACCCACGCTCGCGTCGCCGCCCTCGAGCCGAAAGGCGGCTCCATTCGCGCCACCGTTCGCATCGGCGACGAATCCAAAGCGCAGGAAGAGACCATCGATGCGCGCTGCGTCATCAACGCCGCAGGCCTGTTCGCCGACGAAGTCGCCGCCATGCTCGACAATTCTTCCTGGAAGATTTATCCCGTCCGCGGCGAGTACTGCGAGATTCGCGGCCCGCACGCCTCGCTGATCCAGAGCCTGGTCTACCCGCTACCGCACGCAGACGGCTTGAGCCTCGGCGTGCACTTCACAAAAACGCTCTGGGGCACCGTCCTGCTCGGTCCCAGCGCCACATACGTAGACGGCAAAGACAACTACGAACGCAATCGCCTGCCCATCGCCGATTTCGCCGCCAGCGCCAAAACGCTGCTCCCCGAGGTCGAGGAAAGTGATTTGCAGCTCGGCTATTCCGGCCTGCGCCCCAAGCTCGTCCCGCCCAGCGGCAAAGGCATCGCCGATTTCGTCATCACCCGCGATCCCCGCGTCCCCCAGGCCATCCACCTCGTCGGCATCGAATCCCCCGGCCTAACCGCCGCCCCCGCCATCGCCCGCCACGTCGCCCAACTCGTCGCCGAAACCCTGTCCTAACCTCGAGTAGCACGGAATTTAGTCGGTGCTCTGACGGCCGCGAATTCATCAAACGGCATGACCCTTCTGGGAGCGAGGTCAAATCGGAGAGCTCCGCTCCAACTCGAGGCCCTCGCCCTGATCTAGACCCGGCAGCTACTGATCCCCGTTAGCCTCGTCAAACAGCGGCGTGCACTCCGCTAGCCGCGCCGCCGTCCCATCATGCACCGCAAACGCCGCGCGCTTATTCGGCTCGTAGCCGTTGCGCCACAGCGAAGCGCTGCCGTGCGCGCCATCCTTGTTAATGGCGTAAAAATACAAATGAAACGTGCCCAATTTCTTTTTGTCGTTCTTGTAGTTCCGCGCCACGCGCGACATCGCTTCCAGGCACGCATCCATCGGCGATTTTCCCTGCCGCATCATTTCGATGATGGTGTGTCCGCCGGACACCTTGATGTTTTCTTCGCCTTTTCCAGTCGATCCTGCCGCGCCCACTTCGTTGTCCACGCAGCAGCCCGCGCCGATAATCGGCGAATCGCCCACGCGTCCCGGAATCTTCCACGCCAACCCCGAAGTTGTCGTCGTCGCGGAAATGTCACCCTTGGCATCCACCGCCATGCACGGAATCGTTCCCGTCGGCGGCCGCGCAATCACCCGCTCCGCATACGCAATCTTGCTTTCGTCTCCGTCGAACAGTTCCGTAAGATGCTCCTTCCACTCCGGCGAATCGATTCCCGGCCGCCAGTTGAACGAACTCTTCGCTTTCCACGCCAGCCAGATCTTGCGCGAATGCTCTGTCAGCAGATTCATTTCGTCGAAGCCCTCGGCGACGGCGAAGCGCCGCGCGCCGTCCCCTACAATCATCACGTGATTGGTCCGCTGCAGAACGGTTTGCGCCAGGCGCGCGACATTCTTGATGCGCCGCACGCCGCCGACCGCTCCCGCTCGGTGCGTTGGGCCGTGCATCACGCTGGCGTCCAGCTCCACCTCCCCTTCCTCGTTGGGGAGGCCGCCGTAGCCGACAGAATCGTCGTTGGGGTCATCCTCGACGATGGTGACGGCGGCGACGACGGCGTCGAGCGTGTCGCCGCCGGCTTTGAGGATGTCCATGCCCTTGCCGATGGCGTTGACGCCGTTGGCGCTCGAGATGATCAGCGGACGCTTGCCGCTGCCCGCCGGCGCCAGCGGACTTGCGCCGTTACCTGCATCACTTCCGTTCGCGCTTACTGCGCCGAAGAGTTTGCCTGTGCCAGCGATGGCGCTTCCCGCCAGCGAAGTTAGAAAGAATTTGCGCCGAGACCACCGTTCCATGATGAGCGCCTCCTTGGGCGGCGCTCACTATATGGCAGAGACGCGCGAAAGGAAACCTCTCGCAGCCCTCGGTAATGTGTCACGTGGAACGAATCATCATTCGTACCTCAGGGCGACGATCGGATCGACGCGCATGGCACGGCGGGCGGGAACATAGCAGGCGACGAGCGCGACCAAGGCGAGAAGCAGCGTAACGGCGGTGACCGTGAGCGGATCGCGCGCGTTCACGCCGAAGAGGAGTTTGGAGACGACAGGCGAGAGGAAGAGGAAAGCGACCACGCCGAGCGCAGCGCCCACCAGCGTGATGAGCAAGCCCCGGCCGAGAATCATGCGCAGGATCTGCAGCTTGTTGGCGCCGAGCGACATGCGAATGCCGATTTCGGCGGTGCGCTGGGTGACGGAATGAGGCATCACGCCGTAGATGCCGATGGTGGCAAGAACCAGGGCCAGGAGACCAAACACGCCGAGAAGCGTGGCGCCCATCCGCGGAGCCCAAAGTCCCTGATCGATGAGCTCCTGAATGGTTTGAAAGTTGGTGAGCGGAAGATTCGGATCGATGGGCTGGATGGCGGCGCGCAGCGCGCCTATCACCGCTTCGGGATTCCCGGCAGTGCGCACCTGAAAGCTGGCGGCAGGAGAAAAGCGCTGGCGCATCGAGTAGTAAATGACCGGCTGAGGATCCTCGCCGATGTTGTTGACGACGCTATCCGCCACGACGCCTACGACTTCCAGCGGCGTCTTGCTGCCGAAGTAGGTAAAGCGCTTGTGCAGAGCTCCCTCGGTGGGCCAGACAAGCCGCGCCGCCGTCTCGTTGACCACCGCGACGAACGCCGAGGCCGGGCCGTCAAATTGCGTAAAGTTGCGGCCGCGGCGCAGCGGAATGCGCACGGTATCGAAGTATTCCGGCGTGACGATATCGAAGTTGCAGAGCGTTCCGCGAAAGTTGGGATTGTCCGCTTCCCCCTCGCGGAAGATGGTGCCCTGGAAGCCGCCGCCGAGCGGGAAATTGGTGGCCACGGCAGCTGCCTGCACGCCGGGAACGGTGACGGCACGCTGAATGGCTTCGCGGAAGAATTGTTGGCCGCGCGCGTCTTCATAGTGCTGGCTGCCGAGGTCGAAGAAGAAAACAAAGAGATTCTTGGACTCGAAGCCGAGATTGGTGCGCTGGGCGTTATTCATGCTGCGGAGAAAGAGTCCGGCGCTGCAGAGCGCGACGAGCGTAAGCGCAATTTCTGATACCACAAGGAGACTGCGCACGCGGTTGTGTTTCCAGCCGAGAGTGTTGCCGCGTCCGCCGAGCTTCAGGACTTCGGCAAGATTCGGATTGGAAGCACGGAGAGCCGGGAAAAGGCCGAAGAGCAAGCCGGTGAGCAGCGAGATCCCGGCGGTGAATGCCAGGACCTTGCCGTCGAGCGAAAGATTGATGGAATTGGCGTTCAAGAAGGGCGGACGGAAGGACCACAGCAGAGAGCGGCCCCAGAAAGCGAGAAGCAGACCCACGGCGCCTCCGAGGCCGGCGAGAAGCACGCTTTCCGTCAGCAGTTGCAACATCAGACGCCAGCGATTGGCGCCCATGGCTGCGCGGATGGTCATTTCCTTTTCGCGCTGCGCGGATTGCGCGAGGAGCAGGTTGGCCAGGTTGACGCAAGCGATCAGCAGGACGAGGCCGACAATGCACATGAGCACGCCGCCGGCGAGCTCGAACTGGCGGCGCTGGTTGATGCCGAGAGCGGACTGCGAAAGCAAGGCGGTTTCGATGGTGCGGCCGCGATTGTCGTTGGGATATTCCTTTTCCAGGGCGGAGGCGATGATTTTCAGTTCGGCATGCGCTTGCCTTTCCGAGATACCGGGTTTCAAGCGCCCGATCAGGGTGAGCCAGCGGAGGCGGCGCGTTTCCGAATATTCTTTGAGGATGCCTGTGGCGATGCGGGTGCGCATGCTGAGGGGAATCCAGACGAGATCGGGATTGGCCAGGGAAAAGGTGCCTTTGAAGCCTTGCGGAGCGATGCCGATGACCGTGTAAGTGTCCTGATTGAGGGTCATGGTGCGGCCGAGGACAGCGGGATCGGAGCCGAAGCGGCGCGCCCAGAGGGTATAGCTGAGGATGACGAGGGGATTGCCACCGGGCTTGGAATCCTCGTCGGGCGCGAAGGTGCGCCCGATGATGGGCTTGACGCCGAGGACATCGAAGTAGTTCGAGGTGACCATAAAGGCGTTGATCTGCTCGGGCTGCGAGTTGCCGCTCCAGTCGAGTGGGAGCGGGAAGTTGGTGGAGGCCCCCAAGCTGGTGAACACGGTGTTGCGGTCGCGGTAGTCCTTGTAGTTGGGGAGAGAGGTGGGGGTGAGGTTGGCGGCGGTGGCGTCCACGGTGCGGGTGTCCAGAGTGAACATTTCGACCAGGCGGGAGGGTTCGTCGACCGAGAGGGGATGCAGGAAGACGGCATTGATGATGGTGAAGATGGCGGTGTTCGCGCCGATGCCGAGGCCGAGAGAAAGCGCCGCGATGGCGGTGAAGCCCGGGCGTTTGAAGAGGTTGCGGATGCCGCCGCGAAGGTCGTGCCGAAAGTTCTCAAGCATGAGTGTCTCCCTGTCCCCAGTTGCTGAGGATACAAGATAGAGACGGAATATGGGCGGAAGCGTTTCGGCAGGGGAGGGCGCGTCGTCCGCCTATCGCTGGGCGGAGGTCGTCGGATCACAGGCCAAAGCCCCGTGCTACGGGTCTAGTTAACACAGTGACCGCGGGAACTCCCCTTTTTTCCGGATGTGCGGCCAACAAAAGATTTATAAGTCTTTTGTTTTCCTGAGCATGGCAAGCAAGAACCTTACAGGCCCATTTTCCGGATGTACGGCACGGAAAGGACTTGGCGGGATTCTTTGGTTGGGTGAGGTGATGAGTGGAGGTGGGGAGGCGGCCGAAATAGGCTCCGTTTAGTAACCTAACCGCGGGTTATACTCGACGCGCTCGGAAGTCGAATGGAGGGAAATGTATGTTTCACCTAATCTGGTACATTCTCATTGGGCTACTCTCTGGGGTTATCGCGAAATCGGTAATGCACGTGCACATGACCATCTTCTGGACGATCGTGCTTGGCATCATCGGATCGATCCTCGGCGGCGCCGTTACGCACATGTTTTTGCGCCCGAAAAACGAGCGATATCATCCCGCGGGGCTAATTTTTTCCACACTGGGAGCGATCCTGGTTCTCTACCTTTGCTTTAAGCTGAAGATTCATTTTCCGCAGGTCTAACGTCACGTCCCGGGCGGCTTGTAAACGCCTGATAAACGCGCAAAACGGAAGGTTGCGGTGTTTGTTAGCGCGCCATTTACAGCAGAAGCCGACCATCCGCTAATGTCTAGGTCCTGATTTAGAGAATGTTCACGGCGCGTGCAGCTAGCAAAACAACAATGGTGAGCGAAATCAAGGACTGGACTATCATGACAAGCTTTGCCCAGCGTGACAGAACGGCGGTATCTGTCGGCGAGAAAGCCGTACTGGTATTAAAAGCGAGAAACAGATAATCCGCAAAATTGGGTTTCCAGGACAAGTCCGGTTGTTCTCGACTCAACATCTGCGGGAAAAGAAACCAGCTATTGGAGAGGTCATCCCGCCGATCACGCATCAGCGGACCGCCGGCATCGAGCTTCCAGTACCAAAGCGCGAATACCAGAATATTGGTGATCCAAAGCGCGCTCGCCGAACGCAGCAAGGCCTTCGGTGTCTCAAGATGTTCCGGAATGCCTTTGAGCAAAAGACCCAAGGAAGCGATCATGGCGACGGTGATGATGCCATTGGCGGTGAACGAGAGAATCCGAGTTACCCGGTAGTGCCCGTAGCGGTCGGATACCAGGATCGGAATCAACAAAAGCCCAACAATTACAAGCAGCGACCAACTTGGACCCACGGAAAGGGGTTCCGGCAAGGCCAAGTACACCCCTGCGGCCGCAAACATTGCTACGAAAGCGGGCCAGCGGGGTTCGCGAATAGTTGGACGGCTCATAAAGTTGCAGCGAAGCTTGGCGTATCCAGTCTAATACAGGCTGCGTAATGGAAGCAGACACGGTTCCCTACGGCATGAACTATTGCGGGGGTTGCGGCTGGAGGGACTTGGGGAGGGATTGCACGCGGGCCTCGATGGCGGCGGGGAAAACGGGTGCGCCGAGCGGGGGCTGGCCGCGGGTGATGGCCCAGTGTTCGATCCAGCCGCGGCCTTCTTCGCCAATCCAGGTGTCGGGCAGGCCGTAGGCATCGTCGCTGAGCGCGTCTTCAAGAGTGATGAAGCGGTAGCCGCGTTTTTTCATCACGTCGAGAAGCTGGCCGATATGCTCGGCTTCGAGCCAATTGCCGTGGAGAAGCAGGATCTGCTTGGGTTCGTAGCCGATGAGGCTGCGGGAGAGCTTTTCAAAATAGTCGAAGACGGCTTCGTGGTAGGCGAGATAGGCGCCGACCACTTCTTGCTGCACGGCCTGGTCGCCGCGACGCCGGGCGTCATCGTACACGGCGGCGAAATTCCAGTCCCAGGCGTCCAGAGTGACGGGAGCGATGCGGTACCCGCGTGCGGTGAGGAACGCTTCGGCATCGCGGCGGGTTTGCAGGTCGCGGCCGGTGTCGAGATAAGGATGGCGAAAGTAGCGAAGCTTCAGGCCGCGCTGGGCGAGGAGCAGGCGGAGGACCGGTTCGCCCTGGATGACCGCGTCTTCAAATTCCTTGAGGCCGGCGCGATTGAGAGAAGTGTGCGCGAAGGTGTGATTGCCGAGCTCGAAGCCGTTGTCGAGCCAGAGGCTGAGAGCTCTTATGGTGTCGTTGACCTCGTTCATTTTGTAGTAGAGCTTGCGCTCGTTGACGAAGCCTACGGCGGGGACTTTGTATTGCTTGAGAGTGGCGAGGAGATGGCTGGTCATATCAACGATTTCCGGGCCGGACATTTGATTGGCCGCGGCGGCCGGTAGGTCGTCGATGGTGATGCAAACCTGGCGGTCGAGTTTTTGCTCGGGTTTGGGTTCGAGCTTTTGCGCCGGAAGTGAGGCGGGGATGAGGAAGAGGGCTAGGGATGCGAGAGATTTCATGGGGGAAGGCCTCCGGTTGGCGAGACGCATTGTACAACTATGGGCGCCTGCCTCAGCATGCGGCTGCTACGTGGATAGGCGCGGTATGGGTTGACGCTGCGCAGGCCAAAGTGCCTGAGCTACTCGGAGCCTAGTGGGAGGAAGTACTGGGTGCCCTTGACGGGCTCCTGGAGGCGGCGGAGCAGCTGCTGGAGGTCGTCGCTGCGCTCGACGAAATCGATTTCGGAGGTGTTGATGACCAGAAGATCGGCCGCCGCGTAGCGGAAGAAGAAATGTTCGTAGGCGCGCGCGACTTCCTCGATGTATTCCGGGGAGATGCGGTCTTCTTCGCGCGCGGCTTTTTTGGCGATGCGCGAGCGAAGAACCTCGGGACTGGCTTGCAGATAGATGACCAGATCGGGAGCGGGAAGATCGGCGGTGAGGGCTTCGTAGTAGCGTTCGTAGAGCTTGAGCTCTTCGTCGTCGAGATTGATGTTGGCGAAGATGCGGTCTTTTTCCATGAGGAAATCGGCGAGGACCGGGCCGGGAGCATCGTTCGAGGGCGCGGCGAGAGCTTCGCGGAGGCGGCGCTGGCGCTCGATCAGGAAGTACATCTGGGCCCGGAATGGAGAGCCGGGCTTGGCGTTGTAGAAATCGGCGAGAAAGGGATTGTCTTCGCAATCCAGGATGCGCCGGGCGTGCAAGCGCTCGGCGAGGGTACGCGCCAGAGTGGATTTGCCCACGCGGAGCGGGCCTTCCACAACGATGAAACGGGGAAGCTGCGGAGCTCGCTGGGGGATGCGAGCGCGTTTCGCAGAGGAGGATTCGTTGGCTGCCATTCTTTGAGCGGGCCCGCGAAGGGGCCAATCGGCGGAGAGTATAGCAGAGAGCGAAGAACGCTAACGCAAGAACAGCGTAGGCCGATGGGGGGTGGCTGAGCAGCGAAAGCGCGGGTTAGGCCGCCTGGGTGACGGGCACAGCTGTGCCTGGAAAGAGAAAAAATTTTCACGGGATTTTGATGGAAATCTGATGGAAACGGGGTAGTACCAAGGTTCCGGAAACGGCGGGACGGTAAGCCTAGGGAGAGGTACTAACGAGAATGTGACCGATAGGCCAGTGCAGGCTGCACGGACGGACAGTACAGTGAAGGTGTTCCGAATGGGTACGAAAGTGCAGGTTCGGAGCTACTGAGGTGGTTATGATCCTCGCAGCGCTTGTCCTGCTGTGCGCGGTTCCGCAGAACGACGACACGGCGAAAGCCGTGGCCGACAAACCGGTGGTGATTGCAGAAAACATAAATGAGGAAGCGGTGGCGAAGACTGCCGCCTTGCCGTCGATGCCGGAGGCTAAGATCGCGCCCAAGGCCGAGGTGGCGGCGGAGCCAATGGCGGCGTTCCCAGCGATGCCCGTACGGCCGGCGGCCATGGGAATCCGGGAAACGCCGAGGGAGCGCAAAGTGTGGTACGCGCTGGCGGCTGCGGGGCATGCAGGAGCGGCGTTTGACGCATGGTCGACGCGGCGAGCGATTACCGCAGGAGTCGGGACGGAAGGGAATCCGCTGCTGCGGCCGTTTGCGCATTCAGGAGTGCTGTACGTGGCCACGCAGGCGAGTCCCCTGCTCATGGATTATTTGGGCAAGCGAATGATGACCAGCCAGCACCGATGGGTGCGCAAGATGTGGTGGCTGCCGCAGACAGCTGGAGCGGGCATGTCGTTCGCCGCGGGCGCGCACAACACGGGTTTGGTGCAGTAAGCCGGCGATTTGTTGCAAGAGGTTAGAAAAGCAAAACGGGGAGAGCCATGTCCAGCGGCTTTCCCCGTTTTCGCGTTTTGTGGCCGGTTAGAAGTCGATACGGAAGCCGAACTGAATCCAGCGCGAGCCGGAAATGCGGTCGGCGGGAATGAGTTGCGTATTGATGACGCCAAAAGTGTTGGGATTCGTGGCGTCAAAGGACGGATCCAGGAAGTTCGGATGGTTGAAGATGTTGAAAAAGTCGAAAGAGAATTCGGCGCGGACACGTTCCGTTATGGAAGTGGTCTTGCCGAAGCGCATGTCCAGATTCCAGTAGCTGAGACCGCGCAGCGGGCTGTTGCGGCCATCATTCACGTCGGTGGCGATGAGCGCCTGGCGGAACTTGGAGAGGGCGTTTGCAGGATTGGAGAAATAGTTCAATCCCGTTCCCGTCCCGCCGCCGGGGCAATTCGGGCCGTTGCCGCTGGAGCCGGCGCCTGTGCTGCAGACGCCGGAGTTAACCGAACCACCGCCAAGAGAGCCAGCGGGAACCGTGGGGATCATCCCGGCGAGAGTTCCGAAGTCGAGACCGCCGCCGAAAGATTGGCCGCTGATGCTGACGAGTTCAGGCAAACCGCTGCCTCTGCGGAAAATTCCAGCGGTGTACCATCCACTGGTAACTTTGTTGATGGCGGAGTGGCTGCTCTTCAAGATGGTTTTGCCAAAAGGCAGATCGTAGTTGGCGAGGGCGTTGACGACGTGCGGACGGTCGAAGAAGGACGGTCCGTAGTCCAAGTGAGTGTTGAAGCTCGACGAATAGTAGCGCGCATCGTTCTGCACGGCGCCGACGGAGTCCAAGGATTTGGAGAACGTGTAGTTGAAGTCGAATAGCAAGCCGTGCCAACTGTTATTGCGGAGCGTCAGCACAAAGGCGTTGTAGTTGGATTTGTCGCGGCTGGTTCTGGTGAAGAGCTCGAGAACCTGTAGGTTGTCGTAAGCGGGAAGCCCCAGGAGGAATTGCCGGGACTCGTCCATAGTCAAAAACAGGTTTGAAAGATTGTCGTTTGTGAACGAGGAGGCACCGTTCTGGACTAAACATGAGGTCGCGCTAGTGGCTGTTGGGCAACTAAAGATATTGAATTTGCCCGAGAAGGTCTGCAAATTGGGTAGCTGGTTCTCAAACCAAGGCTGATTTGTGACGGGCTGACCTGTGCGCAACTGCGTAGCAACGGCGTCAAACGCCTGGGCAAAGGTTTGGCCGGAAGCCTTGTCTTTGAACATATACGGGACTGAGTTGAAATTGACGCTATTGGGCAGGTTGCGACCGAAACGGCCGATATAGCCTGCTTCAAAGATGAGTTGCCCTGGCAGACTTCGCTGAATCGTGAAGTCGATGCTATGGGCGCGACCAACTTTGAACTGCGGATCGTTCTGGAAACTGAGGATTTCTCCAAAGGGCGCTGCCGGAACGACTGGCGACTGTAGAGAGCCAGGCAAGGCAGGGGTCGGTATCGCGCCATCCACACCGACACGGAAACTGTTGCCACCTGGGGTCGTATTGACGGCGCAGTTGGTGCCCGGTGTTCCGGAGGCACCGCAAGCCGGAGTGGACACGTTGATGGTCTGAGCGAAGCCCACGCCGAGCATGGGAATGATCACGCTCTGAACGGTGTTGACGCGGTCGTAGGCGATGCCGTAACCGCCGCGGATGACTGTTTTCCCATCCCCGAAGGCCCGACCGAGGAGCCCGCTCGAGAAGTGCGGATTCCATGCCGCAGAAAGACGAGGTGCCCAGTCGCCATAGTCGACACTGAAGACGTCGCTGCGGCCGCTGTTCTTGATGGGAATATAGGACAGCGTCGGGTTAAAGATATCGCCGTTAGCCGCCGCCGCTGCCTTAGCATTGATATAGTCGAAAGCGTTGAGGATCTTGTCCCCAGCGTCGTGATTGGCGATGAGCGTCTGCTGCTGGTTCAGCTCGTGGGGGGTGGTTTGCCATCCGTACCCGATACCGTAGGTCAAGGTAAAAGAGCGGGTCATACGCCAAGTGTCCTGGGCGAAGAAGTTGTAGGAACGCAGGGTGGTCTTGGCGACCAGGCTGGCACCGAGCGGCTTGGGGTTGAGGTTGCCGTCGCGTATGGCGAGGATCCCGACGCTGTCCAGCAAGCCGAGAGAAGCGGCATAGAGCCGGTCCCAGCGCTGGCCGTCGCCGCTAAGAACGCAGTTTGTGAGTACTGCTGGGATAGCCGGGTTGCCACCCGAGGCCGGAGTTCCAGGAGCGCAAGTGGCTGGACGATTTGCGCCAGGGATCGTGAGCGCCCCCGAGACGTCGGCGTCAAGCGTGGCAACTAGCGAGTTCAAGGAACCGATTACCTTGTCGTCGCGGTCGTGAATGGTCGGCAACCAGCGGATATCCGCCCCGGTCACGATCGTGTGCTTACCCTTGATCCAGCTGACGTTGTCTGCGTACTGTTTATTGCTATCGTAGATAGCTTGATGACGCGCGCGCTGCGTGTCCACGTCGATGACCGTGTCAATCAGGCCGGTCTGTCCGAGGCCTGGCGCCAAAGCAATCGGGCCAAGAGCGGAGTCCGTGCCGGGCAAGGCTAAGCTCGCGGCCGAGGTGCGCGGCCGGATCACAGTAAAATCCTGGCGGCTGCGAATCCAGCCGGCTCGAAAGTCGTTGGTCATGTGATCGTTGATTTGCCAACTGAGCCCGGCGATGTAACCGTCGCCGCGCAGATTGGAGGCGCTCGTGTTGGTGGGTGTAGCCGTGAGCAAATCGATCTGCCCGGCGGCTGAACCGCTGGCATTCGGTGACAAGTCGCGGTGGTACATGTAACGTCCGAAGAATTTCACCTTTTCGGTGAAGTTGTGGTCCAGACGGAAATTGACGCTGTCGTCTTTCAGCGGCTCGGCAACGCTCTTCAAAAGGCCGATGGTGTTGGCTCCATCGCCCAAATTCGGATCATTGCCCGTCGGCATCATGCCCCAGAGCTTCTGTATGGTTGGACTGATACCGATACCGCGCGGGTCGCAAGCTTGATTAAGCGGCTGCCCATTCGCGTCCGCGCCACAGTTGTTCGCCGATAGCAGATTGTAGCTCTCAGTGTTGCCGCCTTGGCAGACCTGGCTTCCGTCGGCTTGCTTCTGGAATCCCTTGGCACAGTCTTGAAATAACAGTTTTCCTTGCTTGAGAGTGTCGGTGGGCACAAGGCGCGTGATCTGCGCGGATTGCGGGAAGCGGCGGATCTCATAATTGCCGAAAAAGAACGTTTTGTTCTTCCAGATGGGGCCGCCGAACGTGAAGCCGCCGCGGTTGTCGTGATCGGCAGGCTTCTTCGTGAACGCATTGCCGTTGCCGTCGGGAGTGTGATTGAGATCCCAGGTGTTGGCATTCAGAGCCGAATTCTGATGATACCAATACGCCGAACCATGAAAAGTGTTCGTGCCGCTTTTGCTGATCACGTTGATTTGGCCGCCTTCTGCGCGGCCAAAGCTCGCATTATTGTTCGTAAGGCCCACGCGGAATTCGTCGGTAGCTTCCACGCCGATGGGAATGATCGGAGCCTGATTGCCGCCGCCGGCGATCACGTTGTCGGTGATATCGATGCCGTCGAGATTGAAAGCATTTTGGTCGCTGCGCGCGCCGGCAACCGTGCCGCCAGAATCGCCGAATCCGCCGCCGTTGCTGCTCTCATAAGGCGTTGAAGCGGCCTGCAAAGTCAGCAGCTCGCGAGTGTCGCGCTGCAGCGTCGGAAGGTGCGAGAGCGTCTCACCAGCTACAACCCCGCCTACGACTGCGTCCGTGGTCTGTAGTTCGGCGGTAGCGCCCGCGGTGACCTCAATAGTTTCCGCGCCCGCGCTGATCTCCAGCGTAACGTCATACGTGTAACTCTTCGAGACGTTGACCGCGATGTTGGAGAAGGTCACCGTCCGAAACCCTGCCTTGGTAATCTTCAGCGAGTAAGTGCCCGGGGCGACCGTGGGAAAGACATATTGCCCGGAGCCATTGCTCTGAATGCTCTTGGCCTCGCTCGTCGCCGTGTTGGTTAGGTCCGCGGTGGCATCTGGAACGACGCCGCCCTTGGCGTCGACCACGGTGCCGAGGACGACGGCAGTGTTCGCCGTTTGCGCCCAGGCTGGAATTGCGGTGCATAGCGCGAGAAGAAGGACGCCCGCGCTGGTGATTCTTGACAAGACTTTCATGTTGCCTCCCACCCTCCGAATAGTTGGCGAGAGGAGCAGCAAGGTTCAGCGGGCAGCGCTCGGACGGCTGAACCACCGCCAAACGCGCGAGAAGCAAACGTTTCTCCCGGAGCCGGCCGGAACCGCCTGCCAGCAGCACACACCCGCAGTGAAGGAACGGGAGTCCCTGAAACTCCGGAGAAACGCTGAAATTTGACCACTCGCCAAGCCCCACTCACGCAACTTGTGGGTGTCGTGTACACCCGGAAAGAGCGAGTGTCAACAAATAATTCATTGTATCCAATAAAGTGAAACGCTTGTTAGCGGGGAGACGATAGAACAAATCGCCAATAAGGCAATGAAACACACACTTTGCGTCCATCTTTGCTGTTGATGATAGAGCTAACTGCGAGACGGACTAATAATGCCAACAAGCGTTACGCTGCTCTGAAAACGAATCGGGCGGCAGGTATTGCCTGCCGCCCGCCATGGCCTTCCGAAGACTCCGTTCTTACTTGGAAACCACCAAAAGCACGAAAGTGCCCGGCTTCATCTTAGGACGCCGCTCGCCTGTCGCCGGAGGATCGAAATCCGCGGCCGGCAGCAAAACATTATGAGTCTTGAGGTCGAGTCCCATGGTGCGCGCGCTGCGCTTCGTGGGAACATTTTCGACGACAGTAAATTTGTCCGCCGAATCTTCGTGCACCACCGTCAGCGTGCCTTCACCGTTGGAAGAGAAAGCGAATTTGCTCTCCGGATCAAAGGCGTTGGCATCAACACCGTCGCCGATCGGTAGCGTGGTGACCAATTTGCCCGAGTCCGCGTCCACCACCGCCATCATTTTGTTTCCGCAACCGGCAAAGAGACGGCGGCTCTGCAAATCCATCGCCAGGCCCGAGGGCTCATCACACGGCTTGAGCGGCCAGCGATGCAGGACTTTGAGACCTTTCGCATCGATGTGCACCAGCTCGGAAGTGTCTTCGATGTTGACGTAAACGGTGCCTTTGCCATCGGCGACGGCGAATTCAGGCTTACCGCCGAGAGGAATCGTGCCCGCGACGGTGCCGTCTGCGGCACTGAGCACCGTCGCGTCTTTGCTGCTACCGTTGAACGCGAAGACGTGCTTGGTGACGGCGTCGTAGATGATCGCGTCGGGATTCGTGCCGGTCGCGGCGGTGCCGATGGTCTTCAGCGTCTTGATGTCAAAAATCGTGACCGTATTGGCGCGGCCATTGCTCACGAAGCCGCGGCCCAGGTCAGCGGCGATGGCGATGCCGTGAACGCCTTGCGTATCCGGAATGTCGCCGACGACAGCCAGCGAATCGGCATCGAGGACAACAACATGGGTTCCACGTGAAACGTAAACGCGCCGATTGCCGCTGTCCACCGCGAGATAGTCCCAGCCGGTGTCGCCGGGAATCGGAATCGTTTTCACGACGTGGTAGCCGCTGGGGCCCGGAGTGGC
>Ga0209736_1000077_pt1 | contig 32762 bp, 17 predicted proteins | sample BlaSpr_A8_Ref_M3_FD_187992 | JGI IMG/M metagenome (GOLD analysis project Ga0209736, IMG submission 187992) | Forest soil microbial communities from Thunder Bay, Ontario, Canada - Black Spruce, Ontario site 2_A8_Ref_M3 (SPAdes) (version 2) | ecosystem: Environmental > Terrestrial > Soil > Boreal...
CCCGGCTAGACGGCTGACCCGACGATTGACGCGCTAGCTTCATCTGGGGTCCGCCGCTGGTCTATAATGCCAGCCAATCTCATGCATCCGGCCGATTGCCGCAGCCTCACGCCGTTCTGTCCGCAGCCCAAAGGCAGCGTGTGCGCGTCCTGACTTTCACCAGCCTCTTCCCCAACTCCGTCCAGCCCAATCTGGGTGTCTTCGTGTACCAGCGCATGGCCGCTTTCGCCGCTCTCCCCGGCAATTCCGTCGAAATCATCGCTCCCCTTCCGTGGTCTCCTCCCGTGCCGTCCGCAGAAAAAGCAGCCAGGCTGCGCAAGATTCCGTTGCATGAAGAAATCGGCGCCATCACCGTGCACCATCCGCGCTACCTGCTGCTTCCCCGCGTTTCCATGCCGCTCCATGCGCGCTTGATGTATCTCGGCAGCATCGCGCTGGCCAGAAAACTTCACGCGCAGAACCCGTTCGACTGCATCGACGCTCATTTCGTCTATCCCGACGGCAAAGCCGCGCTGCTCATCGGCAAGGCGCTTGGTTTGCCCGTAATTGTTTCCGCCCGCGGTTCCGACATCAACCTATTCCCAACTTTCCGCCTGATCCGCCCGCAAATCCGCAGAACTCTACAAGACGCCGCCGGCCGTATCGCCGTTTCCGAAGCGCTCAAGCAAGCCATGCTCGACGTCGCGGAAACCCGCTGCGATATCCGCGTCATCGGCAACGGCGTCGATCCCAGCCGTTTTTTCCCCGTCGTCCAGGCCGAAGCACGCACCGAACTAAAGATTCCCCAGGACGCCCGCGTTATCGTTTCTGTCGCAGCGCTCGTTCCGGTCAAAGGCCACCATCGCTTGCTGCGCGCGTTTCAGTCACTCTCCGCCAAGATTCCGCAGCTTCACCTATACATGGTCGGCGAGGGCGCTTCGCGCACGGAACTCGAAGCCTTCGCAACGTCGCTTGGGTTGCGCGGCCGCGCGCATTTCGTAGGAAGCTGCCCCAACGATCTTTTACACTTCTGGTATAGCGCCGCCGATGTTTGCTGCCTCGCCAGCTCCCGCGAGGGCTGGCCTAATGTGGTGTTGGAATCGCTGGCTTGCGGCACCCCGGTGGTGGCCACGCGCGTGTGGGGTACGCCGGAGATTCTTACCTCGCCCGAGTTGGGCACACTCGTCGAACAAATCGACGAGTCGCTGGCGGCAGGACTCGAAAACGCGCTCACGCGCCACTGGGATCGCAGCCGCATGGTGCAATTCGCTCGCGCACGTGATTGGCCGACCGTAGCCCGTGAAGTCGAGAGCTGCTTCCGGGAAGTTCTGGCGAAAAAACGGTAACAACGCAGCCCCGCAACGCCCGTGCCACACCACGCTGCAGTTAGAGCAGCTTCTCGTCAGGATTCAGGCGGCCATACTCGCTGGTGTAATGGAGCGGCACGTCCGAATAGGTCCCGCGGTCGCGCAAATACACCTCGCAGGAATCGAACGGCTTGGAATAGACGTGGATGCTCACGGCGCGCTGTGCGAATTCCGCGAGGTTTTGCACCGCGTGCACCGGCTCGAGGGGATTTACATGACATGGATGTGCAGCATCCATATCCACGGTGTCCGTGGGAACGATTTTGCAGGTGCCGCACGCGGCGTCGCGCTGGTCCACGCGGAAGTTCTGCACCCGCAAGCGGCCGATGGGCGCCGCCATCCAGCAGTTCTGCCCGCGGTGATTGTGTACCCGGCTTTGCTGGCCAATTTCCCAGCAGATGGTCATGCACTCGAACACATCGTTCTTGAAAATCAGATTGCGCGTGTAATTGCCTTTCGAGAAAAAAAGATATTTGTCGATGGTCTCGGGTTTGACGTGGTGCCGCACGATGTAGTCCTGCACGCTCCGGAGCGTAAACTCGCGCTCGGGAATCGCCGCAAGGTTCTTAACCCAATCCGCAATGGCTACCGTTTCCGCAGCAGTTTTTTGCATGGTCGCTCAACTCCACAGGCGCAAGTCACAACCGTTAGCCCAAATTATACCGCCGATAGGCCGGAACGGCAGGCGGTTCGTGGAATTCCCTTCGGGAGTGCTAGTCTGTACTCCGATGGAATTCCTGGGCGAATCGAAAGATGAAATGCGCGCTGCCTGCGCGGCTCTCGGTGAGCCGGCGTATCGCGGCGATCAGATTTACCACGCTCTTTACACCGAGCGGAAATTCGACTTCGCGCAAATCACCAATCTCTCCGCAGCGTTCCGCGAGCGCCTGTCATCCACAGCTCGCATCACCATCCCAGAAATCAAGCAGCGATTTGCGTCCACAGACGCGTCGATCCGTTATCTGTTTGCGCTGCCCGCCGGTGAAGACAAGCTCACCGCGCGCCTTGCCTCCGTCGAAGCGGTATTCATGCCCAGCGAAGGCCGCCAGACCATTTGCATCTCGACGCAGGCGGGCTGCGCGGTGGATTGCCAGTTCTGCCTGACCGCACAACTCGGACTCATCCGCAATCTGACCGCCGGCGAAATCCTCGCGCAAGTGCTGATTCCGCTCGAAGAAAACAGGGAGCATCTCGCGCCGCAAACCAACGTCGTGCTGATGGGCCAGGGCGAGCCGCTGCTGAATTTCGACAACGTCATGGCCGCCGTGCGCATCCTGCTCGATCCTGAAGGAATCGGGATCTCCCCCAAGCACGTCACGCTGTCCACCAGCGGCATTGTCCCGGGCATCGAACGACTTGCTCAGGAGTCCGTGCGCCCGAAACTGGCGATTTCTCTGAACGCTTCCAGCGACGAGCAGCGCGACACGCTGATGCCCATCAACAAAAAATACCCGCTCGGCGTCTTGCTCGACGTTTGCAAGAAATATCCGCTGCGAAATTGGGAGCACCTCACTTTCGAGTACGTCCTGCTCGGCGGCGCCAACGACTCGCCCGAAGATGCGCGCCGCGTCGCCAAACTCCTCGCGCCGCTCAAGTCCGTCAAAGTAAATTTGATCCCCTGGAATCCCGGCGACCTGCCCTACCGCGAGCCCGACGAAAACCGCACCGAAACCTTCCGCCGCATCCTCACCGAAAAAGACATCCCCGCCTTCGTGCGCTACTCCCGCGGCCGCGACGTCATGGCCGCTTGCGGCCAACTTGCGCTCAAGGAAGTCGAAAACTCCGGATTGATAGCCTTGTCCTGATTTTCGAATCTAGCGCTCATTCATCTCATCGCGCGTGAAACGACGTCCTGCATTGACGTACTTCAGCCGCTTCATTAAGGAGAGATACTTCTGAACTTTGCCGGAGGCCTGCTCTCGAACGCCGATTACGGACAGCATGCGTCCGGTACCAGCCCCTTCCTTCCGATAGCTGAAGAGCAGGTCACGGCGGCACGCCGTACACAACTCGCTCACGAAAATGTTGCAATCGCGCAAGCCCGCTCCAATCAACTGTGCGCGATTCGCCTTACGTAAATCGAGCAGCACGTTTTTGGGTGGCGGCTGGTGGCCCGGGGGCATCATGTTGAGCCATTGTAGCGGGTTGGGCTCCTCGCCGGTGCGTAACTCGTCAAAATAGTCTCCGGCATCAGAAAACTGCGACGTGAACTGGATAGCCACTTCGGTTCCGACTTCGTAGCAGCATCCACCAATGCTAGGGCCAATCGCCGCCAGCAAATCCGCGGGCTTACTTCCAAAGCGCATCTGCATCTGCCCAATCGTCTTGGCAAGAATGCGCGCCAGCGTCCCGCGCCATCCGGCGTGAACCGCGGCCACCGCCCGGTTCTTCGGGTCGACCAGCAGGATCGGAACGCAATCCGCCGTCTGCACTCCCAGCAGCAAACCCGGCTCACCTGTGATCGAAGCGTCCCCCTTGCAAGCCTCCGTGGGTGGCGAATCGAACGCACAAACCACGTCTGAGTGGATTTGTTTCAACGCAACCAGCTCCATGCCCCGCGTGGCGTCAGCTGCGCCGAGCGCAGAGACAAACCGTTTGCGGTTCTCCGTCACACTCTCGCGTTTGTCCCAATCGGTGACGCTGAGGTTGAGCACTCTTTCACCGTCGAGTTCGCTGACGCCGCCGGGCCGTGTGCTGAATCCGTGCACCAGCCAGGGAATTTGCGCGAGCGCGGCCACTTGCAGCACGCGGACGCCGCCGGTTACGCGTTCGGTCCAGCCGCTGCTGCCGAGGCCAGTTGCCGTGCCGCTTGCAACGCGCTTTTTGGCGGCCGCCATCTTCGTCGGTTTCTTCCTGACTCGCACTTTTTGCCGCACACTCTTCGCCTTGGCCATAACCCAAGTATAATCGCTCGCACGCAGTTGCTCACTGTCTCTGGAGGCTCCTTGATCGTCGGTCTCGGCGTGGACATTGCGGAAGTCGCGCGCATCCAATCGGCCATCGAGCGCTATGGCGAGACCTTTCTCCGGCGCATTTACACTCCTGCCGAGCGCGCGTACTGCGAACAATTCAAGAATAAGTACGAACGGTATGCCGGGCGGTTCGCCGCCAAGGAAGCCGCCATGAAGGCGCTGGGGACGGGCTGGCGGCGCGGCGTGCGCTGGGTGGATTTCGAGGTGGTGCGGGAAGCCGGAGGGCGGCCAACGATCTCGCTGGATGGCGCGGCCAAGCAGATCGCCGCACAGCTTGGCGTGAAGCGGATCTCGCTGAGCATAACGCATACCTCGAGCCAGGCTCTGGCACAGGTTATCTTCGAGAGCTAGGGCGGGTCCGGGTTCCTTGGTCCGCAGCCCGCGTCGTCGAAGCGACTTGCAAGTCTAAGGCAGCAAACAATCCTTCTGCGAGACTCCGTTATATGCAGGGTTTTCATGGTGTTGTCCGGTAAGCGAGCCACCGAACTACCGCTTTAGGCACACACCGGTACCGGATAGTACCGGAAGCCTATTGTCCCGCCAATATACCAACATTTACCTTGGCCGAGGCGCGCTAGAGGCAGAGATGCCGCTCTTAGCGAGCACGATGGGCAGGGGAGATTTGTTCGCCGCCGGGTCCTCCCATCACGCACCACGCTCTCTACGGAATTCTTCGCCATTCGATGGACCAGGAGATGCTTCGATGAAACTTCGCATGCTTGCCATAGCTGCGGCACTTAGTCTCTCTGCCCTCAACTCGTCGGGCCAAGAGAAAGTAAGCGACGACGTAAGCAAATTAGATTTCGCCACGCTTCAGCAGCGCGCCAATGGCGGGGACGCCAGGGCGCAAACGGAGACCGGGGTGCGCTACTCTGCCGGTAAAGGCGGAGCTACAAAGGACTATGCGCAAGCTGCCCAATATTTCCAGAAGGCGGCCGAGCAAGGCTACCCTCTGGCGCAAACCCAGCTTGGTTTCTTATACCAGTTCGGACTTGGCGTGCAGCAGAGCTACGCGCAATCCCGACTCTGGTTTCAGAAAGCGCTCGGTCAGGGTGACGCTAATGCAAATCGGTTCCTCGCCGAGTTGGATCGCGAAGAGCAAGCGGACTTCAGTAAATTGAACCTGGCGTACCTTCAGCAGCTAGCCAGCGCCGGGGTTGCTGCGGCACAGGATGCGCTTGGGAGCCGCTACCGAGATGGCAGCGGCGGAGCGGGGAGGGATTACGCGCAAGCGCTAGCTTGGTACCGGAAGTCCGCCGATCAAGGTTATGCCCATGCAGAAAACAACTTGGGGACTATGTACTGGGGCGGTAAAGGTGTGCCGCAGGACTATGCGCAGGCCGCGATCTGGTTCCGCAAGGCGGCCGAGCACGGCCTTGCGCCGGCGCAGGTCAACTTGGGGAGTCTGTACGCTGACGGTCAAGGTGTGACCCAGGACTATGCGCAGGCTGAGGCCTGGTACCGAAAGGCTGCCGAGCAAGGCGACGCCCGTGCACAGAACAACTTGGGGAATGCGTATTCGCTCGGTCAAGGTGAGGCGCGGGATTATGCGCGGGCAGCACTCTGGTACCGCAAGGCCGCCGAGCAAGGCCTTGCACCGGCACAAGACAGCTTGGGGTATGCCTATTCGGTGGGTCAGGGTCTGGCGAAGGATTATGCGCAGGCGGCAATGTGGATCCAGAAAGCGGCCGATCAAGGCTATGCTGCAGCACAGAAGAACATGGGGAATTTGTACCGGCTTGGTTACGGTGTTACGCAGGATCAAGCGCAGGCTGGGATCTGGTATCGCAAAGCTGCGGATCAAGGCTTTGCCCCGGCACAGAACCAATTGGCGCTTCTGTACCAAAGCGGTCAGGGTGTGACGCAGGACTATGCTCAGGCTGAGGCATGGTACCGGAAGGCTGCCGATCAAGGTTATCAGCCGGCCAAGGATGGTCTGCAAGCCATTCAGGCGGCTCGAGTCGCGCAAGCCAATGCGCAAGCGCAGGCGCGGCAGGTGCAGCCTGCTGGTGAGAGTCCAGACGTCGAAGCCCAGCAAGCGGAACTACAAGCGAAGCGCGAGCAAATCGAACAACTACGGCAGGATCTCGCGCAAGCTCGGAGTGAGGCGGAAGATGCCGAGCAGCAAGCGGCAAGCTATAAAGCCGACGCCGATTTACAAGCCCGCAGCAGGAACACCGGAGTCGCGCTGGGAGCACTATTAAGCACGGTTGGACAGAATCATTTCGAGTCCGACGCGCGCAAAGCGCGCAGGCGCATGTCGGACCTGGAGCAGCAGATCGCACAGCTGGGCGGTGAAGTTTCCGCGGAGGAGACACAAATCGCCCGAGCGGTAGCCGCACCGCATGCGGACACGGCTCGCGAAGTCGCGCAGGGAGGCAACGCGATCCAGGCCACGGCCAACCAGCAGATCGCCGCCATTCGAGCGATTGGCGATGCCAACGCCGCCGCACAGCGTCAAGCAGCGCAGCAGCGCCTGGCCGCACAGCAAGCAGCACAACGGCAGAGCGGGGCGGGCGCGCAAGGAACCGGGGACAAGTTTAACTGCGTGGGCGCGTCAGGGGCGGACAGCGGATACAACAACGGCTGTCAACGGGTGTCAGGCGCGAATTCGGGCATTCCTGCAAGTCCGGTGAGCAACTCGGCAGGAAATTACGCGGCTGGAGTCGCGGGGACGGGCAGCGGCAGCACCTCGTCAGCGAACGGCTCGAATGCTGGTTCCACTGGAGCGGGCAGTCATTATGTGACGCCGCTCTCGGCTTCCTGTGTCGGCCAGTTTTGGGATCCAAAGTTTTATAACTGGCTTTCGTTCCAAAACAACTGCGGACAAGACATCCATCTCAGCTTCATAGCGAAAAACCCCAATGACACTTTCGGGATGAGCGCCGCAGATCTCGCCGGAGGCAAGTCGACCAATACGGTACGCTCGCAAAGCGAGGTGAATCAAAAAGGCGGTTTCAACTTGTACGTCTGCCCCGCTGGTTACATCCCGGTGGATGCGACCACGCACGAATATGTTGGCCGGCCCAACCAGACCTTCACCTGCAAGCAGCAGTAGCTCGCTTTGCCCGACCGCTCTGCAGCCTTCGGGCCGATGGACGATGATTCAACGTTTCTTTTTGCGGGGTTTAAGTGCGGGCTTGCGCTTGGCCGGAGGGCGGAGCTTTGGCTTTTGAGTTGGCTTTCGGCTGGACTTGGCGTTTTTTTGGAGGCGGAGGTGGTAGGCGGTGCGGAGGGCGCCGGCTAGGACGTCCTCGTTGGCGGCGGCGAGGCGGATATGGGTCATGCCCATGCGTCCCCAGCCGCCGGGGATGGGGAGAAAGACTTCAGGGAGTTCCTCGACGAAAGCGGTTTGCTGCTCGAGGGTGAGCATGAGGTTGCCGTAGCCTTGCTTTGCGGAGGCGAGGGTGGCGAAGATGCGGCCGCCTACTCGGAAGTCGGGCTGGCCCATGTGCGAGCTTTCTTCGGCGCCTTCGAAGCTGAGGGCAATGCAGCGGAAGTCGTTGATGTTCATGGGCAAAGCCTCCTGACCGGCAGGCGTATCGTACACCGGCGAATGGTGCGGTGTGCTACGATGCGCAGAGCGTTAGGGACGCATCCGGTCCGCGGAAAGGGCAGAAGCCCACCTTAGTTAGAAACGAGTTTTGCGAACCTTCTTTCGGCCCGAATGGCGGACTGCGGGCGATGTGATGAAAGGAGGTCGCTATGCCGACCCGTTCTTCGAACGACCCTTCGAGCAACATTTCGTCGCGTTCCCTTCCCGACCGACCCAGTCTGCAGCACCTGAAGAATCAGGCCAAGGATTTGCTTAAGGCTGGTGATGCTGCTTCGCTCAGCGAGGCCCAGCTAAGGATTGCGCGGCTGTACGGGTTTGCGAGCTGGCCGAAGCTGAAGGCGCATGTGAATGCGCTGGAGGAGATTGGGCAATTGAAGCAAGCGATCGATACAAATGACTTCGATCGCGTGAAAACATTGATGAGCGGGAATCCGGAGTTGCATCGCGCGCCGCTGGGTTATGGAAAAAATGGGCCGCTGACTTGGGTGGCGGAATGCAGGGTGCCGTGGGAACCGCCGGGTGCGGCGCGATTGGCGATAGCGACGTGGATGATCGAGAACGGATCGGATGTGCATCAGGGCGGTGACGGGCCGTTGATGCGAGCGGCGCTGATCGGCCAGCGAATTCCGATGATGGAGTTGCTGGTTTCTTACGGCGCGGATGTGAAAGCGGAGTGGAATGGCTATTTTCCCATTCTGTTTGCGCCCTGCGAAACCGTCGAGCCCGCGCCAATCAGATGGCTGCTGGAGCATGGAGCGAATCCGAATTGCGCGAAACAGGGGAGGAAATATCCGGGAACCGCGCTCGATCAGGTAATTACGACTTACGGGCGTTCCGCGCAGCTTGGCGAGTGCATCGATCTGCTGCTTGGTGCTGGCGGCGTCACAAAATACAACGTGCCGCCAGCCTTGGATTTATTGCGCGGACGCATGGATTTGCTGGCCGGGCATCTCGACGCTGATCCCGGGCTGGTAGCGCGAAGATTTCCTGAGCTGGATTTCGGCGTTTCGGGCGCGCGGCAGCTTACGCTGCGTGGAGCGACGCTGCTGCACGTGGCAGCAGAATATGGAAACGTTGAAGCTGCTGCGCTGCTGCTGGAGCGCGGCGCGGACGTGAACGCCCGGGCGTCCGTGGATGAAGCTGGCGTCGGCGGGCAAACGGCGATTTTTCATGCGGTGACGCAGTACGCAGATTGGGGATTGGCGGCGGCGCGATTGCTGATGGAGCGCGGCGCGGACTTATCGATTCGCGCGAAGCTTCCGGGACATTACGAGCGGCCTGGCGAAATCGTGGAATGCACTCCGACGGAATATGCGATGTTGTTTCCAGGAGGGGAAAACAAGACGGTGGCGATGCTGCGGGAGCGAATGGGTCGATAAGGGATGGAACGTGAGGGAGCGGAAAAGACTGACCTTCGGAGCGATTCTGGCGCAGCCCGCCGCGGCGGGCGCCACTACAAAGGAAAGAGCGAGTGCGTTGTTTGCTCATTGGGCGATGAGATGAGAGTTTTCGACGCGGGAGATGTGCGCTACGTGAAAGGTGTTGGGGGTGCACGCGCTGGGGAGCTGGACGCGGAGGTAGTTGCTGGAGAGGGCGGGAGTGCATTGCGCGGCGGCGTGTGGATCTTCCTGGTGCTTGGTCGGGGGATTGAGGCGGAGGGTTAGAACGCGGAGGGTACGGCCGATCTGGGATTGGCGGAAAGCGGCGGATTTGGATTCGCTGAGGGAGCGGAGTTCGCGGGCGCGGCGTTTAATGACGTGAGCGGGGACTTGGTTGGGGAGGGTAGCGGCTTGCGTGCTGGGGCGTTGCGAATACGAGAAGACGTGTAAGTAGGTGAAGGGGAGGCGTTCGATGAAGGCGAGGGTGGCGGCGTGGTCGGCTTCGGTTTCGCCGGGGAAGCCGGCGATGACGTCGGCGCCGATGGCGGCGTGGGGAAGGCGGTCGCGGATGAGTTCGACGCGGCGGGCATAGTGTGCGGCGCGATACCAGCGGTGCATGGCGGCTAGGATAGGGTCGGAGGCGGATTGCAGGGGCATGTGGAAGTGATCGGCGAGACGGTCGGTTTCGGCAAAAAGATCGATTAGGTCTTGGGTGACGTCCTGGGGCTCGATGGAGCTGAGGCGGAGGCGCTCGATTTGCGTTTCGTTGAGAATGCGGCGGAGCAGTCGAAGGAATTCGGCGCGGGGGGAGAGGTCGCGGCCGTAAGTGCCTAGATTGATGCCGGAGAGGACGATTTCGCGGGCACGGAAAGGCTGCGGGGAAGCCAAAGAATGAACAGGCCCTTCGGGGCTCCGGGTGAACACGAGTGCCTGTTCTACGGTTAGGCAGCGGATTTCGGCGATTACTTCGTCGGGGGGGAGGCTGCGGGATTTGCCGCGGACGAAGGGGATCACGCAGTAGGAGCAGCGGAGATTGCAGCCGTCTTGAATTTTTAGGGTGGGGCGGGTGTGTTCGGATTCGCCGCCTAGGACGGGGGCGGACAGGAAGTGGGAGTGGACGAAGATGTCGGAGGTTAGGATCTGGGCTTGGGCCGGCGCAGCATGCTGCGGCACTACAAGGGAGTGGCGGGGCGCAGAGATCTCGATGGCTGACATCGTGCCAAGCTGGGGCGCAGCGTGCTGCGCCCCTACGGGGGAAGCAGAGGTGCGGGGCGCGATGGCGGTGATGGGGACGAAGTCGCGAGGTGGGTTGGACGCGGGAGCGCTTGGGGGCCGGGCTATCAGTTGGGCGATTTGGGGCTTGTGAGAATTGCCTACTACCCAGGAGACGCCGGCGAGGGTGGCGAGATCTTCGGGGGCGCGCTGGGCATAGCAGCCGGTGGCGACGATTTGCGCGGCGGGATTGCTGGCGTGGATTTTGCGGATGGCGTCGCGGGCTTGGGAGTCGGCGGCGGCGGTTACGGTGCAGGTATTGACGACGACAAACTGGGCGGATGCGGCGTCGCGGACGGGCGTGCAGCCGCGGTCGAGCAGTTGGCGCTCGATGGCGGCGGCGTCGGCTTGGGTGGCGCGGCAGCCGAATTGTTCGATGTAGAAGGTGGCGGGCATTTTTGTGTTGGTAGTGTAGCGGGCTCGGCGGAATCTTGCCAAGGTGGGCCGCAGCGGTACTGCGGCCGGTGGTGCTTCCGCTCGGTGCTCTCGGGTGGCAGACCTCGCCTGACGGAAAAGCGGCCTCGGGCCGCCGCACTCCAAAGAGGGGCGGCTTGGCGATTTGGGGAGAGGCCGTTACAATCCTTGGCGATATGGCGGCACATCGACGGAATGCTAGCGCGCTGGACGACCCTAAATTGTCGGTCGTGATTCCGGTGTACAACGAAAAAGCGACGATTGAAGAGATTTTGCGGAGGGTGCAGGACGCGGCGCTGCGCAAAGAAGTGATCGTGGTGGACGATTGCTCGACGGACGGGACGCGGCAAATCCTGGAGCAGATGGCGGCACGACAGGCGCTCGGCGAAAAGGAGATTGCGGCGCACGATGGAGGCGATCCCGTGGCGCTGGGGGAGCTAAGGATTTTCTTTCAGACGGCGAACCAGGGGAAGGGTGCGGCGCTGCGGCGCGGGTTCGCGCAAGCCACCGGGGATATCGTGCTAGTGCAGGATGCGGACCTGGAGTATGACCCGCGGGATTATGACAAGCTGCTGGACCCGATTGTGGATGGGCGGGCGGATGTGGTGTACGGTTCGCGATTTTTGGGTGGGCCGCAGCGGGTGCATTATTTTTGGCACTATGTGGCCAACCGGCTGCTGACGCTGCTTTCCGATGTTGCTACGAACTTGAAGCTGACGGACATGGAGACGTGCTACAAGGTGTTTCGGCGGGAAGTGCTGCGGGGGATTCAACTGAAGTCGGATCGGTTCGGGTTCGAGCCGGAGATTACGGCGAAGATTGCGAAGGGTAAGTGGCGGATTTACGAAGTGCCGATCAGCTACGCGGGCCGGACGTACGAAGAAGGAAAGAAGATCACGTGGAAAGACGGCGTGCAGGCGTTGTGGTGCATTATTCGCTTCAAATTCTCCGACTAGAATCCTGCCGAAAAACCAACACCCGATCCGACCTAACGAGATTGCGGCAAGGTTCGGAAAAACCGGCTCGTTTCGGATGCGCCTGAGCATTGGAACAACCGAAGGACCGCCTCAGAAGTCCGGCCCTACAACTGCCGAATCTTCGGATCACGATTCGGCGTAGCCGTGGGGGTGTTTCTGTTTCCAGGACCAGGCGGAGGAGACGATTTCGTCGAGGGAGGAGTGGGAGGCTTTCCAGTTGAGGCCGCGGGCGAGTTTGTCGTTGCTGGCGACGAGGACGGCGGGGTCGCCGGGGCGGCGTGGGCCTATCTTGCGTGTGATTTTCCGGCCAGTGATGCGCTCGGCAGCCTCAAGCACTTCGAGGATGGAGTAGCCGCTGGAGGTGCCAACGTTAAAGGCTTCGCCGGAGACGCGCTCGATTTCGTCGAGGGCGCGGATGTGGGAGTCGGCAATGTCTAGGACGTGGATGTAGTCGCGGAGGCAGGTGCCGTCGGGAGTGGGGTAGTCGGTGCCGAAGACGTCGACGTGAGGAATAGCGCCGATGGCGGCATCGAGAACGCGGGGGATGAGGTGAGTTTCGACGCGATGGTGCTCGCCGCGTTCGGAGGAGGCGCCGGCGGCGTTGAAATAGCGGAGCGCGGCGAAGTGGAGGCCGGTGTAGGCGCGGTAGTCGGAGAGAATTTCCTCGAAGCGCAGTTTGGATTTGCCGTAGGGATTGATGGGCGCTTTGGGATGATCTTCGGGAATGGGAACGGTGTGGGGTTCGCCGTAGGTGGCAGCGGTGGAGGAGAAGATGAGTTTCTTGACGTTGTGGCGAATCATGGCGTCGAGGAGATTGACGCCGCAGGCAATGTTGGCGGCGTAGAAGGTGCTGGGTTCGCGGACGGATTTGGCGACGAGGGCTTCGCCGGCAAAGTGCATTACAGCGTCGATTTTGTGCTTTGAGAAGACGGCGTTGATTTGCGGGCGGACGGCGAGATCGGCGAGACAGAACGTAGCGGCCGGAGGGACGGCGGCGCGGTGGCCTTCCTGAAGATTGTCGAGAGCGATGACGGCGTGACCGCGGGCGAGAAGGACTTCGGAGCAGATGCTGCCGATGTAGCCGGCTGCGCCGGTAACGAGAATGTTCAAGGCGAATCTCCGGAAATGAAATAAACAAAAGTGCCTAAATAAAATTAGCAGGAGTGGGGCGAATTGTCAGCGCGGAGATGGGACGGCGGTGAAAAGGCAAAAGCGCGCGCACACAACGGCCAGCCGCTGCAACGCCGCTGCCTGGTGGAATAGTTTAGAGTTTGGTTGTGGAGGCAAAAGCGGCGTCGGGCCGCCCCTCGCTTTCGCTCGGGGTAAACCACAGTCCAAATCAGGCTTGGGCCATGCGGCGCTGGAAGGTGAGGAGGATGAGATCGGCGCGGCGGCGGACGCCGAATTTGTTGAGGAGATTGGAGACGTGGAATTTTACGGTGCGCTCGGCGATATTGAGCTTGCTGGCGATCTCTTTGTTGGAGAGATTCTCGAGGAGCGAATCGAGGACTTCCTGTTCGCGGCGGCTGAGATTGGTGACGGAATCGGTTTTTAGGCGGCGGCCCTGGCTGGTGAGGATGGAGTCGACGAAGCCGGAAAGAAGCTGGCGAGGAACCCAGAAGCCGCCACTGGCGACCAGAGGAAGAGCGCGAATGAGCTGGTCGCGGGCTTCGACATAAGTGAGAAGACCCTTAACACCGAGGCGAAGGAGCGAGTAGCTGTTGGCTTCGTTGTGCTGGTCGCCGACAACGATGAGACGAGCGTCGGGATAGCGTTCGAGAATATTGGCGAGGAGTGCGCCGGTAGCGGGCTTGGCGGCGTGCGCGTCCACGACATAGACCTGCGCGCGGGGCGGCTCGAGGTTGCGGAGATCGGGCGCGAGAGTGGATTCGAGTTGCTTGGCCACCACCTTGAAATTGGCCTTGGCTAGGATGCGTTCAAACTCGCTCAGCACCAGAGGGTGTGGCGAGAGGATGCAAACAGTCAGCTTCGTATTGGTTCGCTTGGTAGTCACTTTCGCCGTTGCCGCAAGAGTAGTCACTGAAGCCAGCGTAGTGAAAACTGTCCTTTGGGGCAAGAGCCAGGTCTAGTACCTGTTCTCGAATTGTTACTGACGGCTTGGGCGCATTTTTAAGGGGGGCTGAGACTCGGCCGCCCTAAAAGGGCGGCCTCTACAACGGCAGGTTTTCTACGAGCGAAAAGCAGATCCCTCACCCCGCGAAAGGCGCGGGGATTCGGGATGACAGTTTGGGAAAGACGGCCTTGATGTTGGATGACAGAGTGCCGCAGCGTGGCGCTCGAATGATCGTCGTGGAGGGAGGTTTACACGGAAGGTCCGCCTCAGAAGGCGGACCTTACAGGCGATGGAGAAGGATATCGACGATGCGGGGGGCGGCTTGGCCGTCCCAGAGGGGAGGGATGCGGCCGGCTTTGCCGTTGCCGGAGAGAGCGGATTTGGCGGCGGCGACGATCTTGGCGGGGTCGGTGCCGACGAGGAGATTGGTGCCCTGGGAGATGGTGATGGGCCGCTCGGTGTTTTCGCGCAGGGTTAGACAGGGGACGCCGAGGGCGGTGGTTTCTTCCTGAATGCCGCCGGAATCGGTGAGCACGAGAGCGGCTTTGCTCAAGAGGCAAAGAAAATCGAGATAGCCGACCGGGGGAATGAGGCGGAAATCAGGGCGAAGGCGGATTCCGGCTTGGGCAAGGCGCTGCTGGGTGCGGGGATGGACGGGAAAGATGACGGGAACTTCGGCGGCGATGGAATCGATGGCGCCGAGGAGTTCGGCGAGCTTTTCGGTGGAGTCGACGTTAGAGGGGCGATGGAGGGTGAGAACGGCAAAACGCGACCAAGCTCCGTTCTTTTTCAATTGGAGATCATCGCCGATGGGAGATTGCTGGGCGATGGGCAGGAAGTGGCGGAGAGAATCGATCATGACGTTGCCGACGAAGTGGATGGCTTCGCGCGGGCGGCCTTCTTTGAGGAGATGCGCGATGGCGTCTTCTTCAGTGACGAAAAGGTAGTCAGCAATGGCGTCGGTGAGGACGCGATTAATCTCTTCGGGCATGGAGCGATCGAAGCTGCGCAGGCCGGCTTCGACATGGGCTACGGGAATGCCGAGCTTCACGGCGGCGAGGGAAACGGCGATGGTGGAGTTGACATCGCCCACGACGAGGACGAGATCGGGCTTGTGTTCGAGAAGCACGGGTTCGATGCGCTTGAGGACTTCGGCGGTTTGCGCGGCGTGGGAGCCGGATCCGACTTCGAGGTTGACCTGGGGCTCGGGGATACCCATTTGGCGGAAGAAGATATCGGAGAGCTTCTCGTCGTAATGCTGGCCGGTGTGGACGAGGATGGGCTCGATTTCGGGATGCCGCCGCATTTCGCGGAGGAGCGGGGCGATCTTGGGGAGGTTGGGACGGGCGCCGACGATATTGAGAATTTTCAATCGCATGGGCATGAATGTTTTCCGTTCGAATCAACAATAGTACAGCAGGCTGATTGTTTTTCTGGAGAGGGATAGGAATGGACATTTCCTAAGACCAACCAGTGTTGTTGTGTTTGTAAGGGGTGAAGGGAATTCAGCGGAGACGGCCCGCATGGGTGAAAGAGAGTCGCAACGAAGATCAGTCCGGCCGCCCGACGGAGTGGTATTCGAAACCGAGCGATTTCATGCTAGTGGGGGAGAGAAGGTTGCGGCCGTCCAGGATCAGTGGGCGGGCCATGGTGTCGCGCATGCGCTGCCAGTCGAGAACGCGAAATTCATCCCATTCTGTGAGGATGAGCACCGCGTCAACGCTGACGGCTGTGTCGTAGGGGTCGCGGCCAAAAACGAGTTCAGGATAGGCGCCACGGGCGTTCGCCATGGCTTGCGGATCGAAGGCTGAGACACGAGCGCCGGCGGCTGCCAGGCGCTTGTAAAGTTCGATGGCTGGCGAACCGCGGATGTCGTCGGTACCTGCTTTGTGGGCGAGGCCCAACAAAGCGATAGGGAGCGTTGTACTTTTTGAAAAAAGGCATCGACGCGGCCGGCGTTTACGTCTTCAGCTGCTTGAAGGATGCCCGCATCCACGCCTTCCAATTCGACGAGCTTGCAAAGCGCGCGGAGATCCTTAGGCAAGCGGTCGCCTCCGAAGCCAATGCCGGCTTGGAAAAAGGCTCCTCGAATGCGGGGATCGAGGCCGACGGCGTGGGTGACTTCCTGAACGTTTGCACCGAGCCGTTCACAAAGGTCAGCGAGCACATTGGCATAGGAAATCTTGATTCCCAAGAAGGCGTTGGAAGACTGCTTGATGAGTTCGGCGCTGCGCACGCTGGTTAGAAGAAGCTCGGGAGGCGCGTGGGTGGGGCAACTGCTCGGATGGATGGGACACCGGAAAGCTTGTTGAAGAATGGGAGCATAGATTTGCCGGAGGGCCGCTTCCGATTCGGCGTCGTCCACTCCCAGGAGTATGCGCTCAGGGTGAAAGAAATCCTCGACGGCCGTTCCTTCGCGCAAGAACTGAGGGTTGGCTGCAACTCGAAAGCGAGCGTGGGGATTCGGGGTGGTTACCGAAAGCAGGTGTTTTAGTTGCTCACCGGTTTTGACCGGCACGGTGCTCCGCTCTACGATGAGTTTTGGCGCGTCTACAGAACGGGCAATGTGATTTGCCGCAGAGTCGAGCGCGGCGAAATCTGATTCGCCATTCTCAAGCTGAGGAACTCCGATGCAGAGGAAGATGGCATCCGCTGTGCGCAGGGCGGCGGCGTCATTGGTGAATGTGAGCATGCCGGCGGCGCGGTTTCGTTGGATCAATTCAGTGAGGTGCGATTCGTAAACGGGAAGACGGCCTTCTTCGAGCAATCGGAATCGTTTCGGGTCACGATCGACGCAGAAAACGCGATGCCCGATGGCCGCCAGGCAGCCGCCGGTGACCAAGCCCACGTGGCCGCAGCCTATGACGCAAATTTGCAGGAGTCGCTCTCCGATCGGGCGCCTTATTGTATGACGATTTCGTTGGCGGCGCCGGAGGTAAACGGGCGTGGACGACGCGTCGTGTAACCTGTGTCCGTAGATAGCGTGCGCCGACGATATGGATCACCTTCAGGCTGGTCCAGAGGCCGGCAGAATAGCAATTGAGTTTTGGCGGTTCAGGGCGCTGGAATGACCGTTCGCGTCAAAAAAGCACTAATTCACTGCAAGGCGTCCGATTCCTGCGCGGAACCTGCGTAAAATAGAGGCGTACCCCAAACGCGGCCTTCTCTGCTGGTGTCCCCAATGCAACAGGAAGTCCGGTAAGGAGTTGCGAGTTTCCCGCGAATGCGTAATTTGACTGAATCCGCGAAGGCTCTGCGAGAGCTGCTCTCGGAGCGAATACTTGTGCTCGACGGAGCAATGGGCACGATGCTGCAGCAGCGGAATCTGACGGCGGCGGACTTTGGCGGAGCTACGCTCGAGGGGTGCAACGAGAATCTGGTGCGAACGCGGCCGGACGTGGTGCTGGACATTCACCGGAAGTATTTCGAGGCGGGGTCGGACATCGTCGAGACGAATTCGTTTGGGAGCACGCCGCTGGTGCTCGGCGAATACGGATTGTCGAAGGACGCTTACGAGATCAGCAAACGGGCGGCGGAACTGGCGCGGCAGGCAGCGGATGAATTTGCGAAGCCGGGGCGGCTGCGATTTGTGGGCGGCTCGATGGGACCGACGACGAAAGCGATAACCGTAACTGGTGGCGTGACGTTTGCCGAACTGCTCGACGGCTATTACATGCAGGCTAAGGGCTTGGTTGAAGGTGGCGCGGATCTGCTGCTGCTCGAGACGAGCCAAGACACGCGGAACATCAAGGCCGGTTTGCTGGCGATCAAGAAGCTGTCGCGGGAGATCGGGAGCGAGATTCCGGTGATCGTTTCGGTGACGATTGAACAGAACGGTACGATGCTCGCCGGGCAGACTGTCGAAGCGGTGTGGGCTTCCCTGCGACATGCAAAGCCGCTGGCGCTTGGCTTGAACTGCGCTACTGGCCCGGAGTTCATGACGGACCACATCCGGACGCTGAGCCAGATTTCGAGCGAATTTGTGTCGTGCTATCCGAATGCCGGATTGCCGGATTCCGATGGGAAATATCTCGAGACGCCGACTTCGCTGGCGGCACAACTTGAGAAATTTGTGGATCATGGCTGGCTGAATCTGGTGGGGGGATGCTGCGGGACGACGGAGCAGCACATTCGCGCGATTGCGCAGATGGTGGAAGGCAAGAAGCCACGGGTGCGGCCGGCGGAAGCGCATCGCGCGGTGTATTCGGGGATTGAGGCGATCGAGGCGGAAGAGAACACGCGGCCGCTGCTGGTGGGCGAACGGACGAATGTGATCGGGTCGCGGCTGTTCAAGAATTTGGTGGGGGAAGAGAAGTGGGAAGAAGCTACGGAGATTGCGCGGCGGCAGGTGCGCGGCGGAGCGCAGGTGGTGGATGTGTGCTTGCAAAGCACGGAGCGGGACGAGAAGAAAGATATTCCGGTGTTTTACGAAAAGTTGATCCGCAAGATCAAAGCGCCGGTGATGATCGATACCACCGATCCAACGGCGGTGGAACTGGCGCTGACGTATTGCCAGGGAAAAGCGATCATCAATTCGATCAACCTGGAGGATGGCGAAGAAAAATTCGAGAAGATTGTGCCGATGGCGCACGATTTTGGTGCGGCGGTGGTGGTGGGGTGCATCGACGAGGATGCGCAGCAGGCGCAAGCGTTTACGCGCGAGCGGAAGCTGGAGATTGCGAAGCGGTCGTACGAATTGCTGACTGCGAAATACGGACTGGGGCCGGAAGACATCATCTTCGATCCGCTGGTGTTTCCCTGCGCGACGGGGGATGAAAACTATATCGGCGGCGCGGTGGAAACGATCGAGGGAATCCGGCTGATCAAGCAGGCGCTGCCGGAGGTGCGCACGATTCTGGGGATTTCGAATGTGTCGTTTGGGTTGCCGCCGGGCGCGCGGGAAGTGGTGAATTCGGTTTTCTTATATTACTGCACGAAAGCCGGGCTGGACCTGGCAATCGTGAATACGGAAAAGCTGGAGCGGTTTGCTTCGATTCCGGAGCATGAGCGGGAACTGGCGGAGAATCTGCTGTTTTCGCATCCGCCGAAGAATGTGCCGGCGGACCATCCGCAAGCGGAATTGCTGCGCGGGGCGCCGGCGGATTGGCGGGCACAAGGCAAACAGCAACGCGCGGCGATCAATCAATTCTATATCGCGGCGATTGCGGAGCATTTCCGGACGGCTAAGAAGAAAGAGAAAGAGCGGGCGGCGGACCTGCCGCTGGATGAGCGACTGGCGAATTACATTATCGAAGGGACGCGCGACGGATTGGTGGGTGACTTGGACAAGAAGCGCGCCGAAGGAGCGGCGCCGCTGGATATCGTGAACGGGCCGTTGATGAAGGGGATGGCGGAAGTGGGGCGGCTGTTTAACGCGAACGAGCTGATCGTGGCGGAAGTGCTGCAGTCGGCGGAAGCGATGAAAGCGGCGGTGAGCCATCTGGAACAGTTCATGGAGAAGGCGGACGCGGCGAAGCGCGGGAAAGTGCTGCTGGCGACGGTGAAGGGCGACGTGCACGACATCGGGAAGAACCTGGTCGAGATTATTTTGAAGAACAACGGCTATGACGTGGTGAACCTGGGGATCAAAGTGCCGCCGGAAGCGCTGATCAAGGCGTACGGTGAACACAAGCCGGATGCGATTGGGCTTTCCGGGTTGCTGGTGAAAAGCGCGCAGCAGATGGTGGTGACGGCGAGTGATTTGAAGGATGCGGGAATCGGGATACCGCTGCTGGTGGGCGGGGCTGCACTGTCCGCGAAATACACGGAGCAAAAGATTGCGCCGAGCTACGGGCAGGCGGTGTGTTACGCGAAAGATGCGATGACCGGATTGCGGCTAATGAACGAGCTGATGGATCCCGCGACGCGCGAGACACTGCTGCAAAAACACACGAATACGGAAAATGGCTTGGGCGTGACCACGACCGTCACGGTGGCGGAGATACCGGCGGTGAAACGCTCGCCGAAGGTTCGCGAAGATTTGCCGATTCCGGACGTGAAGTATCTAGACCGCAAGGTGCGGCTGGTGCCTGATTTGCGCGAAGTGTGGAGCTACATCAATCCGTACATGCTGTTCGGGCGGCACATGGGATTCCGCGGTGATTTTGAGAAGCGATTGGCGGAACGGGATGCCAAAGCGCTGGAACTTTTTCAGAGCATGGAAGAGGTGAAGAAGGAAGCCGCGGAGTTCATGAAGGTGCGGGCGGTGTGGCAGTTTTTTGAAGCGGAAGCGGAAGGGCAGGAGATACATCTTTTTGCGCCTGGGGCGGCGGAGGCGTTGCATACGTTTCGGTTTCCGCGCCAGGAGGCGGGAGATTTTCTGTGCCTGAGCGACTACGTACTGCCGAAGCAAGCCGGGCGGCGGGACCACGTGGCGTTGTTCGTGGTGTCCGCCGGAGAAGGAATACGGGAGCGGTCTGAAAAAGCCAAGAACGAGGGTTATTACTTCCAGTCGCACGGATTGCAGGCGCTGGCGATTGAAACAGCCGAAGCGTGCGCGGAATGGGTGCACCGGCGCATTCGCGAGGACTGGGGATTCGCGGACCAGGCCGAGATGACGATGGCGGAGCGGTTTACGTCGCGATACCGGGGGAAGCGATACAGCTTCGGGTATCCGGCTTGCCCGAACTTGGAGGACCAAGCGGGAATGTGGAAACTGCTGAGGCCCGAAGAGATAGGCGTGCAGCTTACGGAAGGATACATGATGGATCCAGAGGCCAGCGTGAGCGCGCTGGTGTTTCAGCATCCAGATTGCAGGTATTTTTCCGTCGAGGATGCTGGACGCTCCGCTTAAGTTTGACGCTGGTTGCTGATCGAGTGGCGCCGACACCCGCCATCGTTGGCCTCGTGTCAGCAAACAGGCAGTCGGTCAGTTCACTTTCAAGGCGAGGTTCATCGCGTGGCTGTCGCCGCCGGACGCGGCTTTGACGGTCACGCTGTAGCTTCCTGCAGGCGTTCCAGTGGTTCCCTGTGGCGGCTGCGACGTGGTGCCGCTGACCATTCCAGCGCAGCCTCCGATCGTGAATGCCGTTAGCGCAAGACTGCACAAAACGGCTCTTTGGAGCCGCGGCTGCTTGGAGAGAATAAGTAACAAGAGAACAGAAATAAGCGTAACGAGCAAGAATCGAAGCCGGATCGTCGGAGGCGCCTGTAGGTGGGGAACCAGGGAAGAGTGTGCGGTGGTGCTGACAGCGATCGCTACTGAGCTTGTGGCCGTGCCATTTGGTATGACTGAAGATGGCGAGACGCTGCACGTTGCTTGAGAGGGGGCGCCCGAGCAAGTCAACGTGATTTGCTTGTTAAACCCACCGTCGGGCGTGACGGTCATGGTGAAATTAGCGGACTGACCAGCCGTGACGGTAGCTGAGTTCGCAGTCGAAGCCAGCGAGAAATCCATTCCTGTACCGATGAGTGTAACTGTCTGTGGGCTTCCCGAGGCGCTGTCGGCAATCGAGATTGAGCCGCCGCGGCTCCCGCCGGCGGTCGGAGTGAAAGTGACGATGATCGTGCAATTGGCCCCTGCTCCTAGGCTTGCGCCGCAGGAATTGGATTGCGCAAAGTCGGCGCTTGCACTGATGCCCGAGATACTGAGGGCGGCGTTGCCAGAATTCGAGAGCTTCACCTGTTGAGTGGTGCTGGACGTTCCGACGAGCAAGCTGGAGAAAGTCAGCGAAGAAGTCGAAACGGAAGCGGAAGGCGCGGGGGCAAGGCCCGTTCCTGTCAGCGTGACTCTGTGAGGGCTTCCCGAGGCGTCGTCAGTAACGCTCACTGTTCCGGAGCGCGTGCCGCCCGCTGTGGGCGTGAAGGTGACACTGATGTTGCAGTCCGCTCCCAGGGCCAGGTTTGATCCGCAGGTATTGGTTTGGGCGAAGTCCCCGCTGCTGACGATGCCGGAAATGTCGAGCGTGGCGTTGCCGGAATTGGTGAGTCTCACGACTTGCGACGCGCTGGTTGTTCCCGGAGGGAGGCTGGGAAATGTGAGCTTCGTGGGCGCGAGGCTGACCGTTGGAGCCGCAGCGGTCGCAGAACCAGAGAGGCCGACGGATTGCGGGCTGTCGGTTCCGTTATCGCTGACGGAGAGATTGGCGGAGCGATTGCCCGAGGAGGACGGAGTAAATGTGACGCCGATTGAGCAACTGGCGTTCGCAGCGAGTCCGGTGCCGCAGCTGTTGGTCTGAGCGAAGTCTGTGGCGTTTATGCCAGCGATCGAGATTCCCGAGATCTTTAGCGTGGCGTTGCCGCTGTTGGCCAGCGTGACGCTCTGGCTGGAACTCGTCGTGCCCACGGCTTGAGGGGCAAATGTTACGCTGCCTGTGGACAAACCGGCGACGGGGGCAGGGGGTGGCGGTGCACCGCAACGAGCCGGGGCGTTGAGGGGCGGAAGGCCGTTTCCGCCACCAAATTCGTACGCGCCGATGTCGGGAGCTTTGCCCGCGGCGGAGCGACCTTCAGCGCAAGCGGGATGAACGTACTGGGACGCCGGAGCCAGCGTTGTGCCGCCCCCCGATCCGGGATCGGCGCCCGTGTCGATGGCCGGCGAAGTGGATTGCAGGTGATAGTCGAAGATCGCCTGGTTGACGAACTGCGCGTTACCAGTGAAATTGTTGGCCTGGACAGCGCTGGACTGCGTGGTGATTCCGCCCGGACCGGTGAAGATGTTGTCCTTGATGATGGCAGGCGTGGTGACAGAGCCATCGACCAAGACGAAGATGCCGCTCGTGAAGTCGTTGACGATGGTGTTGCTCACGACGAACAGTTCGTGGTCCGGATTGCCGAGGTTCGCGCCCTCTTCTTGATAGGCGATGACTGCGCTGTTCTGGGTCTTTGGGCCCTGCTCGATCAAATTGCCGATGATGAAGGATTTGCCGCCATTGGAGATGTCGATTTCGTAGCTGGCGGTGCCATCCGACTCGTCGCTGAAGCGATTGTAGAGAATGTCGTTTTGCGCGGCGCGGGATTTAAACAGGTGGCCGACGAAGGCACTGTGCGAGTAATTGTAACGGAATATCAGATGACCAATATTCCCGATGTAGAGATTGTGAGAAAAACCATCGCCAGCGCCGTTGCGGGCGAATTCGCTGAATTCGATGAGGATGGTGCTGTTCTGGCCCGGGTCGGTTAGGATGCCCTCTTGATTGTCGTGAAAGAAGCAATTGCGAATGGTGAGATTTTGTCCTTCGGCGCGGATACCGGCGCCGTTCAGGTCGGCCACGGCTGCTCCCGTAAACTCGATGTTCTGTACGACGGTGTTGTTTCCTGAGATCACCCAAATGGCCTTTCCCTGAGAGCTCTTTCCGGCGGCGTTCAAAACGGCGCGTCCGGGACCAGAGGTGGTCAGGGTAAGACTGTTGGTATTCCATTGGCAGACATCGCCGGAATAGCTCCCACTCGTGTCAATCTGGATGGTGTCACCTGTAGCGGCCGCAGCGATAGCAGCGCAAGGAGTGGCGTACTGCTTTCCCGGGCCGACTTGAATCGTATTGGCGCCGGCTTGGGATGGAAATAGCACAAGTGCGGCCAGGGCCAGCACGACAAACAGAACTACATGAATTCGCTTCACTTCCGCACCCTCCCAAAGGCGAGCTCCGGATGAGCCAATCAACTAATCCGGGAGTTTACCCGAGCCTATAATGACTATAAGAGTGCGTGAGGTAGATCGCCACTGGCCATGGGGCCATAAAAGGGACAGGCGTTGACCGAGAGGAACCAGCGAATGCCAGGACGAATTGGAGGCGCACAAGAAATCGATGAAAACAGGAAGGGTTCACTGGATGTCCCTATCTTCTGCTTTCGCCAGAAACAAAATGGCTTGCTGAGCAGGCTCAATTAATCAAAAATATTATATCTATATTATAATATAGTATACTACTTTAAAAAAACCCCCTGGGTCGCAAGTACCGGAAGCCTCGTACTATAGGTACTGACTTCAGGCGCATGATACATTTACTTGCCCGGTCCCAACGCTTGTCCTAGATTGCACCCATCATTAGTTTTGGAGGATAGCTTGTTTCGACGCTGCGCTTCATACAGCTCAATCCTTGTGAGCTTTTTTATAGTTTTGATTGCAATCTGCCCCGCAGCAGCGCAGGTGAGCGTGACAACCGAGCGTTACGACAATGGACGCACGGGGGCAAATCTTGGAGAAACTGTACTCAACACGACGAACGTGAACGTGAGTCAGTTTGGCAAATTATATTCCTATACGATTGACGGCTCGGTGCAGGCACAACCGCTTTATGTCCCAAACCTGACAGTCTCCGGGCAAGGGACACATAATGTTCTTTTCGTGGTCACAATGAATGACGTCATCTACGCCCTTGATGCGGACAAAAATACGCCCAACAATGGAATCCTCTGGAGCGTGGATTTGCGGAACCCGGTGGCAGGAGTCACGGCGATCCCGATCTCGGACATTGTAGGGCAAAATAATTTAAATATTGTGGGCAATGTGGGCGTCGAAAGCACGCCAGTCATCGATTTGAACACAAACACGATGTATTTGGTGGCGAGGACAAAGGAAGTAGCCGGATCGACGACCAGCTATGTAGCGCGGCTTCATGCGTTCGACATTACGTCTGGAAGTGAGAAATTCGGCGGACCGACGATCATCCGCGGCTCGGTTCCAGGAACGGGAGTTGGGAGTTCGGGAGGAACCCTGACGTTCGATCCAAAGATTCAAAATCAGCGGTCAAGTCTGGCGATGGCCAACGGTTCGATTATCTTTTCCTTTGCTTCGCACGAGGATCTTTTTTCCTGGCATGGCTGGGTGATGGCATATAACGCGCAGACGCTGCAGCAAACGTCGATTTTCTGCAGCACGCCGAACGGGTTGGACGGGGGCATGTGGATGGCAGGCCGAGCTCCAGTGATCGATTCAAACGGTAACGCATACTACGCCACAGGGAACGGCGACTGGAACGGCACGGGAGAGTATGGCGACAGCATTCTGAAACTAAACACCACGGGCGGAGGAATTTCCGTGGCCGACTACTTCACACCGGATAACTACCAAAGTCTGCAGGACACGGACAGAGACCTGGGCTCGTCGGGACCGTTGCTCGTTCCGGGGACGGACTTGCTGATTCACGCGGGAAAAGAATCCGTTTTCTATCTGATGCACCTTTCAAACTTGGGAAAAGAACAGGCAGGGAACAATCAGATCGTGCAGCACTTCGCCACTTTAAATGGGGCGGACATTCGAGGCGGACCAGTTTTCTGGCAGCGCACCACCGGAGCCGGGCCAACCATGTACATTTGGCCGGATCTAGTGCCGGTGCAGGCGTATCACTTTAACGGAACGAATTTTGATACGTCGCCGATTTCACAGGGAAGCATCGTAGCTCCGACGGGAAATTCGGGCGGGGTGTTAACACTTTCCGCAAATGGGAGCACACCCGGAACTGGGATTGTGTGGTCGTCCATGCCGCTGAGTCAGGACGGAGACCACGGACTTTCTTCGGGTGTACTTCGAGCGTTCGACGCGAATAATCTACAGTCTGAACTATGGGATTCGACAATGAATTCCAGCCGCGACGACATGGGTATCTGGCCCAAATACAGCCCCCCAACGGTGGTAAACGGCAAGGTCTATATGGCGTCGTTTTCCAGCCTGTTGAATGTGTATGGGGTGCTGAATGCCGCTCCTGATTTCACCCTGAGCGCCGCGCCACCGACGCAGTCGGTAGTAATTGGTGGAAACACGGCCTACACGGTGAATATTGGCGCGGTGAATGGCTACAGCAGCGCTGTTAGTTTGAGTGTGAGCGGTCAGCCGGCAGGAACAACGGTTTCGTTCAATCCAACTGCGATCAACCCGGGCTCTACTTCCGTCTTGACTGTAACGACGTCCTCATCCACCCCGCCGGGAACCTTCACACTGACAATAACGGGAATTAGCGGATCACTGACCCATATTTTCACAATTTCGTTGCAAGTGGCGGGTGCGCCGGACTTCACCCTATCTGCGACGCCGACGGCAGCAACGGTAGGCGCGGGGGGGAGCGCGAATTATACGGTGAACACCGCTGCTCTCAACGGCTTTAGCGGCGCCCTCAGCTTGAGCGCGAGCGGTTTGCCTAGTGGAGCAACGGCAACCTTCAGCCCTGCTTCTATCAACCCCGGCGCCACATCAACCTTGATAGTAGCAACCGCAGGAAGCACGCCGACGGGAACGTCGACCGTGACGATTACAGGCACGAGCGGCACGCTAACGCATGCCGCAACAGTGAACCTGACAGTGACGGGCACCGGCGGATCTTCCGGCACTTCGATTGGAATTCATTTCGTGGGGAACGGGACGTCCATGGCCGCAAGTGAAACGGCGGGCGTGATCGCGAAGAGCAATTGGAACAACGAGACGGGGGCGAAGAGCACGGCGGCAATGCCGCTGGTGGACGAAAATGGCGCGGCGTCCCCTGCCACGGTTACTTGGTCCGCGGACAACACGTGGGCCCTGCCCATCGCGGACCAAGCGGGTAACGTGCGCATGATGGAAGGCTATCTGGACAGTGGAAGTGGAAATACAACAACCGTGACGGTCAGCGGGCTGCCAGTAAATTCCACGGGATATAACGTCTACGTCTATGCGGACGGAGACAACAACACGGCCACGCGAACGGGAATTTATCAGATCAGTGGCACGGGAATCTCAACGACCAGCATCAGCCTGACGGACGCAGCGAGCACAAATTTCAGCGGAACATTCACGCAAGCAAATAATTCGAACGGAAATTACGCGGTGTTCACGGTCAATGCGACCTCGTTCACGATTTCCGCGATCCCAAGCACGGCTTCCGATGGCACGCAACGGGCCCCGGTGAACGCGATTCAGATGGTACCTGCCGGGCCGGCAGCGCCGGACTTCGGGTTAACTGCGACGCCGGCAAGCGCCTCGGTCACACTCGGTGGAAGCGCGACTTACACCGTGAGTGCGGGTGCGCTAAACAGCTTTAGCGGCTCGGTTAATCTGAGTATTAGTGGCTTACCAACAGGAGCTACTGCTTCCTTCATTCCGGCGGCGATCAGCGGGGGCACGAGTTCCACGTTGACGGTGACGACTGCTGCGAATACTCCGACCGGCGGGAGCAGTCTGACGGTTACGGGAATAAGTGGCGGCCTCACACACACCATCGCTGTCATGCTGGTCGTGAATGGGACACCGGACTTTTCGATAACGGCGGCACCGGCGACGGCGACCATCAACCCAGGCAGCAACGCCATCTACACAACCACTGTTGGAGCGCTGAACAGCTTCAGCGGCTCCGTTGGATTGAGCGTAAGTGGTCTGCCGATTGGTGCTAGCGCGGCTTTCAACCCCACAACCCTCAGCGGGAGCGGGAACTCCACGCTTACGGTTACCACGGCCTCCAATACACTTGCAGGAAGTTCGACATTGACGATTACGGGGACGAGCGGCGCACTGACGCATACGGCGACGGTGACTCTGGCAGTCAATGCATCGGGCGGTTCCGCAACGAAGGCTATCAGCATCAAGTTCGTAGGTAATGGACCAGCGATGGGTGCCAGCGAGACAGCGGGCGTGATCGCAAAGAGCAATTGGAATGAGGCAAGCAACGCAAGCAGCACTTCCCCGCTGGGACTGGTTGATGAAACGGGCAGCGCGACCACAGCCACGGTCACTTGGCAATCGGACAACACGTGGGTTCTACCGATTACGGACCAAGCGGGTAACGTGCGCATGATGGAAGGCTATCTGGACAATGGAAATGGAAATACAACAATCGTAACAGTCAGTGGGCTGCCAGCGAATTCCACGGGATATAACGTCTACGTCTATGCGGATGGCGACAACAAGATCAACAATCGCACGGGCGTGTACCAGATCAGTGGCACGGGGATTACCGCGACCAGTATTAGCTTGACGGACGCCGCGAACAGCAACTTTAGTGGAACATTCTTGCAGGCGAACAATTCAAACGGCAATTACGTGATGTTCACGATCAATGCGACGGGTTTCACGCTGTCAGCCATCCCCGGCGTGGCATCGGATGGCATACAGCGGGCTCCCGTGAACGGGATTCAAATCATCCCTGTGGGCGCACCAACCGCGGACTTTGCTCTTGGCATAACGCCGGCGAGTGCTTCTGCTACACAAGGTGGCAGCGCCACATACACGGTGACAGCCGCGGCACAGAACGGCTTCGGGGGCACGGTGGCATTGAGCGCGAGTGGTTTGCCAACCGGAGCAACGGCAACGTTTAGTCCGAGTTCTGTCGCAGCAGGTGCAAGTTCGACGATGACGGTGACTACGGTGGCGAATACACCTACCGGCAGCTCGACGCTCACGGCTACCGGGACCAGCGGAGCACTCACACATACGACAACGGCTACGCTTGTCGTGAATGGCGCGGCGGACTTCTCCTTTACAGTCACACCCTCAAGTACGAGCGTCACGCAGGGCAGTAGCGCCACCTATAGTGCAACGGTGGCAGCTCTGAATGGATTCAGCAGTGCCGTGACCTTGAGCGCGAGCGGCTTGCCCACCGGGGCGACAGCTACATTCAATCCCAGTTCGCTCAACGGCAGCGGCAACTCCGTGCTCACCATAACGACGACAGCGAGCACGCCAACCGGCTCGGCCGCACTGACCATTACTGGAGCGAGCGGGGCGCTGACACACTCGACGAGTGTCACACTGAACGTAACAAGCGCGGGCAGTGGCGTGGCCAAATCCATCAGCATCGATTTCGTTGGCAGTGGAACGGCCATAGCGGCAAGCGAGACAGCCGGCGTCGTCGCGAAAGCCAATTGGAATAATGCTAGCCTAGCCAGCAGATCGACGCCTCTGGGTTTGGTGGATGAAACGGGAAGCGCCACAACAGCAAGTGTTACTTGGAGAGCGGACGGCACGTGGCTTTTGCCCATAGTCGATCAGGTGGGCAACTTCCGGATGATGAGGGGCTATTTAGACAACGGCAGCGGAGGGACCTCAACCGTTACCGTGAGCGGATTGCCAGCCAACACGAATGGCTATACGGTCTACGTCTATGCGGACGGCGACAACAAAACCAGTAGCCGCGCTGGCGTTTATCAGATCAGTGGAGCGGGCATCACCACCACCAGCGTCACGCTGACCGATGCCCCCAACACCAACTTCAGCGGAACGTTCAAGCAAGCGAACAACTCGGCTGGCAACTTTGTGGTGTTCACAATTACCACCACTGGGTTTACGCTGGGAGCCATCCCAAGCACGGCCTCGGATGGCTCCCAAAGGGCGCCGCTGAACGGCATCCAGATTGTGCCTCGCTAGCCGAGGACGGATTGCAAGATGAGAGACTCAACGAAACGCGAAAGTACCGCGAGGGATATTCTCCAACTATTTCTTCCTTCATTCCCTGATCCAGGCTTTGGAAGCGAGGTCTTTTCTCCTAGTCGATGTATCGGCGCAGCGAAAAGGGACTGCCTTGGTGGCCATCGATATTGGTCGGACCAAGTAAGATTAGTCTTAAGCATACGGGCCACAATCAGGTGAGTGTTTTGCCGAAGGCTGGCGGTCCTGAACAGAATCGAGAAGTGGTCGTAGACAAATCGCTGCAACGGCCACTGAGAAGATTGCCGTAGTCTTCAGCTGCACCTACCAGGCATAGCCTGCCGCTTCCCACACTCCCGCCAGAGATCCAGGATGATTTTCTGAGATCCACGCTGCAGGAGCATTTGCCAGGCCTGCTGCAAAACGCGTGCGGAAGGTCAAGATTGGCGAGCCAGGGCGGTTTGTAGAACTTGGGAAGCCAAGGTTCGGCTCTAACACAGAAGTTCTCTGGGAGAGAGACTTCCAGCGGTGCGGATGCGGCCTGATTGGGGACTTGGTGCCACTTAGGGGGAACGACTCACCCACAGGATCTGGAAGTAGGACGCTAGCCGGAGTCAAAATCTGATCCCGGGACATCCATTGGTCACCCTATTGATCGGAAACCACCGCGATGGTTCCGACCTGTGGAAATAGGGGCGACTTTGGCATATCAGACGGCCAGGCGGCCTTCCACGAGAATCCTTAAATCAAAAGAGGCTGGCGAAGTGAACAAAGCACCGCTCCTTTGGCGGCAGAGGTATAGTTTCGGGTTTCCGGCGCGTCCGAACCTAGAACATCAGGCGGGACTGAGGAAGCTGCTGAGGCCGGAAGAGATCGGCGTGCAGCTTACGGAAGGATGAGTCTACGGAAGGATACATAATGGATCAGGAAGCTAGCGTGAGCGCACCGGTTTTTCAGCATCCCGATTGTAGGTATTTTTCAGTTGGGGCGACAGACGAGAATTAGTCTCGGTGGCATACCAGATCACTCTCAGACAGTTGCAGCTCTTGCGGCGTGTCTCTCTGGGGCAGATCCAGCTTGCGAGAGAAGACTTGAGCGACACGGTGGGTGAGGACATTCCAATTGTATTCTCGAGCCGCGGATTTTGACGAGCACTACGGGCTGCCAAACTGGTGGCTTCATACTGCAGAGCCCTGGGAATGCCCAAAGACCAGTCGTCGAGGCATTGCGAGCGTGTGTACTTTTAAGAATCTTCTGTCGCGATGTGCTCTTTGGGACTGTTTTGGAAATCTGTTCTGCTAATATAGCAGCGCATGCCTGGTTCGGGGGCATTGCAATTGGATTCTTAAGAGATCGGGATGAGCTAACCCACCCCCCTGGAGCTCTCCCAGCCAAACCCGATCTCATTGGACAGGAAACTCCCAGTCCTCTTCCTGGACCAGAGACACCAATAGAAAAAGACATGTAGTTCCCTTTGGGCGACTTTCTTCGCTTCCCTTAAGGGCCGACTTCTGCCTCCACGCTAAGTCTCGAGGCCGGAGGCTGCTCTTTGGACCGAAGCTCATTTTGAAAATAGGGGAGTTGCAAATGACATCGATTGCCAGAAGCTTGATGACTTCGAAGAGCGTGCTCGTTTTTCTTTTCGTACTCCTCATCTGTGCGATGCGAATGAACTCGGCGCCGACAGGCGGAAGCACAACCATAAGCGTCCGTTTCGTCGGGAATGGCGTGCCAATGGGCCCTGCGGAAGTAGCCGGCGTGATACCGAAAAGCAACTGGAACAATGCAAACGGTAGCGTCTTGAATTCTCCGCTGGCGCTGGTAGACGAGTCCGGCAGCGCGAGCGGCGCCTCGATCGTGTGGCGAGCGGACAATCTCCACTCTCTGCCGATCCAGGACCAAGCAGGCAACTTCCGCATGATGGAAGGCTATCTGGATACGCACAACGGGAACCCAACAACAGTTACGGTGAGCGGGCTGGCGCCGAATTCGAGCGGCTATAACGTCTACGTGTACATGGACGGAGACAACGGAAGCGCAACCAGGAGTTCCACCTACCGGATCAGCGGAGCGGGGATTACCGCCACCAGCATCGCTCAAAACGACCCGCCAAACACCAATTTCAGCGGAACGTTCCAAGCAGCGAACAACTCGAACGGCAACTATGTCCTGTTCACCATCAACAGCAGCGGCTTCACCCTGTCTGCAATCCCGGGGCCTGGCTCCGACGGCGTTTGGCGAGCTGCACTGAATGCCATTCAAATCGTGCCGATCGGGCAGGTCTCGAATCCTGATTTCACGCTTGCAAGCGCACCAACCTCTTCTTCTGTGAACAGCGGAGGCACCACCACCTCCGCCGTGAGCGTCGGAGCACTCAACGGATTCAGTGGCTCAGTAAATCTGAGCGTAACCGGTTTGCCCGCCGGAGCTACGGCTTCTCTTAGCCCGGCAGCGGTCGCCCCTGGTGCGAACTCAACTCTGTCAATCAGTACAGCGCCGAACACTCCGCCCGGAAATTCCATGTTGAGTATCACTGGTGCCAGCGCTTCGCTCACCCACACGATAGCCCTTCCGCTTACTGTGAATTCCACGACCGCGGGTTCCGGAAAAACCATCAGCCTAAAGTTTTCAGGTACAGGCACGCCGATGGCCGGCACAGAAGTGGCAGGGGTGGTACCCAAAAGCAATTGGAACAATGAGGGTGGGTTCAATGGCACATCCACATCGGTGATAGATGAAAGTGGCGCTGTAAGCGGAGCAACTGTCTCCTGGAAAGCCGATGGCGTATACGCTCTCCCGATCACCGATGAGCCAGGGAACGTCCGAATGATGAGAGGTTATCTGGACGGCAAAGTGAACCCGACTACGGTCACTATTAGCGGGCTGCCCGCAAACGCCAACGGCTACAACGTTTATGTCTACGCCGACGGTGCCAACGGCTCGGCAAGCCGCCAGGGGATTTATCAGATCAGCGGAAGCGGAATTACCACTACCAGCGTAAGCCTGAGCGATCTGGGGAATACGAATTTCGCCGGAACGTTTACCCCGGCCAACAATTCCGCGGGTAACTATGTCGTGTTCGGGACGAATGCCACCGCCTTTACCATTTCGGCTGTGCCCAGCACCGCATCGGATGGAACTCAGCGAGCAGCGCTCAACGGCATACAAATCGTAGCGCTTGCGGGCGGCACGGGCGGGGGCACCATTCCGGGCATCACCACCCAGCCTTCGAATCTGACTGTGACGGCCGGGCAGACAGCGACGTTCAACGTGGCGGCCAGCGGCACGGCACCGCTGACCTACCAGTGGCAAAAGAATGGCACTCCTATCAGCGGCGCGACCGGCGCCAGCTACACCACCCCGGCCATCGTTGCTGCGGACAACAACTCAACGTTCGTCACGATGGTAAGCAATTCCGCGGGCGCCGCGACCAGCAACCCTGCGACTCTAACGGTGACCAGCGACACCACTCCGCCGACAGTTTCTATTACCTCCCCAACCTCG